>Ga0105054_10012361_pt1 | contig 10462 bp, 10 predicted proteins | sample BON02_FD_78091 | JGI IMG/M metagenome (GOLD analysis project Ga0105054, IMG submission 78091) | Freshwater microbial communities from Lake Bonney liftoff mats and glacier meltwater in Antarctica - BON-02 (megahit assembly) | ecosystem: Environmental > Aquatic > Freshwater > Ice > Glacier... | reverse complement strand
GTCTTATATGATTCGCCTTGCCTCTCTATCAAACGAGCTTTCCCTAGTTAATAACACTCAAACCATTTTTGTGGAAGTTATTGACGGCAGAAAGAATGTTCTGATAATTTCCAATGCTCCACATCCGGATATTAGTGCAATCCGGCAATCTATTGAGATCAATAAGAACTATTCAGTAAAGGTTAGGATGGTGCAGGATGTTTCTCCGGCAGAAATTCAGGAAGCTGGTCTGCTTATTTTACATCAGCTGCCTTCCATCAGCAATACTGCCAGGGAAGTATTGAAGTTGGGTGCTTCCAAACCGATACTTTATATTTTAGGTGCTCAGAGTGATATTTCTGCCTTTTCAGCCTCTCAGAGTTTAATGACTCTTACTACTACCGGGATGATGCAGGAAGCTATAGCAGGTATTAAAACTGATTTTTATGCTTTTACCCTTAGCGAAAGCAGTAGGTCGAGGATCAGTAATTTCGGGCCTTTACTAACGCCTTTCGGAAATTATAGTTTGAAAGGTCCTTCAAGCCTGCTCATGAATCAGCAGATAGGAAAATTGCTGACAGAAAAACCATTACTCTTGTTTGCTGAGAATGTTCAAAGCAGGGTTGCAGTACTTGCCGGAGAGGGAATCTGGCGCTGGAGGCTGGAAGATTTTCAGGAAAATTCAAGTCATGAGGCTATTGATGAGTTGATTACAAAAACTGTACAATACCTGGTTAGCGCTGATGATAAGCGTAAATTCCGTGTGTATCCATCAAAAAACACCTTTGATGAAAATGAACATATCATTTTGAATGCAGAATTATATAATGATGCTTTTGAACTGGTAAACACGCCGGATGTAAATATCTCTCTGAAGAACAAAAATGGTAAAAGCTATTCATTCGTCTTTACAAGGACATTAAATTCATATAAACTCGATGCCGGAGAATTAGCTGCCGGAGAATATAATTATACCGCAGTAACTACACTGGGTAAAGTAAAACATCAGGCGGAAGGACAATTTATAATAAGCAGGCAAGAGGCTGAATATAAACAGAGTATAGCGAATCATCAATTATTATATGCAATGGCAAAGCAGAATGGCGGACAAATGCTATTTCCTAAGCAGCTCGATGAATTACCTGCGCTAATCAGAGCGAATGAGAATGTGAAAACAGTATCTTATGAAAACCCGAAGTATAGTGAGCTGATAGATCTGAAACTATTATTTTTCATAATACTTGCTTTATTGAGTCTGGAATGGCTTTCAAGAAAGCGAAACGGCGAAATCTAATTTGATTGTTCTTAATAATCATTTAAATACCAAAATTGGCATATTGGAGTATGGAGGTTATTCTCAAGATACGGAAGGCTTGGATACTTTCTATGGGCAGCTTAGGAAATTGATTCAGACAAGTGACGACGGCCTCGACGACCTTCTGGATCAGCTTGACCGAATTGACTAAATATAGTAAGGTATGTGTCAATTATTTCCAGAAAACTTTGCATTGCATAGGCCTCTGTTTTAATTTCCCAGAACAGATCTGCCGTTAACTTGTCAGGATATACCGAAGACTAAAAAAATCCCTATAAAATTCAGGCTAGGAACCTTCAGGAGTACATTTATTTCAGGTAATCAAAAATTTCCGAAGATGTCAATGTCAACCTGGAATGATCAAAATACCGCCTTTATATCCATTGGGAATAAGTTTAAAACTGGCATAAGTGGTAGGATCATATATATTGTAATCCTACTTTCGATCCTCATTGCCTTATGTTTAATGCCTTTAATCCCTATTCAAATCAGTATTAATAGTCATGGCCTGATACAGTCGGCATTGGAGCGTACTGAGCTTTTTGCATCAGTTAGCGGAAGGATTATTCAGTTTAGGATGAAGGATAATCAAAGCATCCGAAGAGGTGATACTATTCTGGTGATTGATTCATCTTTACCGAGACAACAAAGTAAAATTTTTAGCCGGCGATCAGGGCTGCTTAGGCAGTTGCTTGAAGATACGGGAAGAATAATCAACTATGCTGAACAGGCAGATTACCAGGCGACAGAACCGCTGCTTATGACCGAGCAATACAGATCTTCCTGGCTACAGTTCCGTCAGGAATTCGAAGAACGATTATTGAACAAAATTCAGGCAGAACGAATGTTTAAGCGGTATAATGCCCTGTACCTAAATGCAGCAGTTACATTATCAGAAAATGAAAAATTCAAATTTGAGTATGATATGGCTTTGTCTGATCAATCCCTGCTATTAAACCGATACAGATCACAATGGGAAATGGAAGCTGGTACTTACCGAAGGGAACTGAGCGAATTGCTTTCGCGCGAAGCGGAACTTGAGGAGCAGAATAAGCTGTTTACTTTACGTGCACCTGTCAATGGTTCGGTACAAAATCTGGCGGGAATTCAGGAAGGTTCCTGGGTGTTTGTAAACCAAAAGATTGCTGAGATTTCGCCGGATGCTCAATTGATTGCAATCTGCTATGTAAAGCCATCAGATATCGGCCTGATCAGGAAAGGTCAGGCGGTAAACTTTCAGGTTGATGCCTTCAATTACAACCAATGGGGCTTGATTTCGGGCAAAGTGATTGACATTTCAGATGATATTATTTTTTCGGATCGGGGAGTTGCGATATTCAAGGTACGTTGTGTGCTTGACAGTGATCATTTGAAACTAAAGAATGAGTATAAAGGATATCTCAGGAAAGGAATGAGTTTTACTGCCCGCTTTATGGTCGCAGAGCGTTCATTATACGAGTTATTTTACGATAAGGTTGACGACTGGCTAAATCCAAACCTTTCAGAGCCAACTCCTGAATTATGAATTTCAAGGTAAAACAGCGGGATATGTCTGATTGCGGCGCAGCTTGCCTTGCTTCAGTAGCGCGATATTACAATCTTGATGTTCCGGTTTCGAGGATCCGGCAGGATGCCGGAACAGATAAAAAGGGGACAAATGTTGCCGGTATGCTTCAAGCTGCAGTCCGACTCGGATTTGAGGCAAAAGGGGTTAAGGGGACTTTTGATAGTCTTTTCAAAGTACCACTTCCGGCCATCGCACATGTCATCGTCAATGGGCAGCTTCAGCATTTTGTGGTCATTTATAAGATTGGTAAACAGAAAATTAGTATCATGGACCCTGCTGATGGAAAATTGCTTGCAAAAAAGCTCAATAAATTCAGAGAGGAATGGAGCGGGGTACTTATTCTATTAGCACCTAACGACAATTTTCTTCCGGGAAATCAAAAAGTAAGTTTGTTCAGGCGGTACCTGATACTTCTTCAGCCTCATACTTCTATTCTTGTTCAGGCTTTGTTCGGTGCTGTAATCTATACCTTGTTGGGGCTTTCGATGTCCATTTTTGTCCAGAAGATTGTAGATTTTGTGCTGGTCGATGGAAACCGGAATTTGCTCAACCTGATGAGCATCGGGATGCTCATCATACTTTTGCTTCAGGTATTTATAAGTACCATGAAAAGCATTTTTATTATACGAACCGGACAGATGATTGATGCCAGACTCATTCTGGGCTATTATAAACACCTTCTTAAATTACCTCAGCAGTTTTTTGATACCATGAGGGTAGGTGAAATAACCTCCAGAATTGGGGATGCTGTAAAGATTCGATTATTCATCAATGATGTATCTATCAATCTGTCAGTCAACTTTTTTATGCTGGTATTTGCTTTTGCGATGATGTTCAGCTATTACTGGAAGCTTGGATTGTTTCTTTTGATTCTCATCCCTCTCTATTCCGCCATTTACCTGATCACAAATAAGCTCAATAAGAAAGTTCAGCGCAGCTTGATGGAAAATGCTGCTGAATTGGAATCGCAACTTGTAGAGAGTCTGAATGCAGTCGGAACCATCAAGTGTTTCGGACTTGAGGATCATGCAAATCAGAAAACTGAAAAACGGTTTATTAAACTATTGGGGACAGTTTATAAATCCGGCATGAATTCTGTTTTTTCAGGATCTTCTACCGAGCTGGTTTCCCATTCATTTACCATTTTATTGCTTTGGATTGGGGCCGGATTTGTCCTTGATAAGCAAATCAGTCCGGGTGAATTACTCTCTTTTTATACCCTAATCGGGTATTTTACCGGTCCCGTTTCTTCCTTTGTGGGTATGAATAAAACCGTTCAGGATGCAATCATTGCTTCAGATCGCTTATTTGAAATTATGGATATGGAGCAGGAGAATGAGGGTCAAAAGTTTGAACTGGAGCGCTCAAACCTTGGAAGGATTAGATTTGCTGATGTTTCATTCCGTTATGGTTCGAGGGTCATGGTTTTTGATAAATTGAATTTAGAGATTCCATATCAGAAGATGACAGGAATAGTCGGGGAGAGCGGATCAGGAAAATCTACCTTGATGTCTATCCTCCAAAACATTTATCCGGTACAAAGTGGCCAGGTTTTTATTGGAGATTATGCCATAAAATATATCACTAATAGTTCTCTGCGCCGGATAATTGGTGTCGTGCCTCAGAAGATAGATCTTTTTGCTGCTGATGTATGCACTAATATTTCTATCGGAGATGATGAGCCTGACATAAAAAAGATCATTAGTATTTGCACTATGCTTGGAATTACCCAGTTTATAGATGAGTTGCCCAATGGATTTCAAACACAATTAGGAGAGAATGGGGCAAGCTTATCAGGCGGACAAAAGCAAAGAATTGCGATAGCTCGCGCCTTATATAGAGATCCTGAAATCCTCATTTTGGATGAGGCGAGTTCTTCTTTGGATCCGGTATCAGAAAAGTATGTCCAGGATGCGATAGAATTTTTGCTTACTGAGCACAAGACAGTGATTGTGATTTCCCATCGTCTGAGCAGCATACAAAAGGCTGGAAAGATTATAGTTCTCAAGGATGGTAGGGTAGTGGAAGAAGGAAGGCATGCTGAGCTGATTGCTTCTCAGGGAGAGTATTATCAGTTATGGTCTCAGCAAATGCCGATGGAATTTCACAAGTCTAATTAATATTAAATGAAGCTATTGGAACAAATTGAGCGAATTAACCGTCTGCATGAGATGATCAAGCATCGGCGTACTGGCACTCCAAGTCAGTTAGCCCAAAGACTTAATTTATCCACTTCGATGATTTATAAACTTATCGATGAGCTGAAATTGAGAGAGGCACCAATAACATATTCCCGTCAGTTGGGTTCTTATTATTATAGTCGCAGTTTTCAGATGAAGATATCAATTGATTTTAAATCGATTGAAGAGGAGGATTTGCCGGCCTAGCTTAATGAAAAACACGGGCTTTCTGCTCTCTAATAAACTTCAGCAGAATAATTTGTAATTGAGGTGAAAGAAAGAACCCGGTTGAGAACTTATCGGACATGAATTACCGTTTACTCATTTAACAGCCAAATAATTTTTCATAAATTAAAGTATGATTATTTTGTCTATAATTTCTTTTTAATCAAGCAAAAACCGGAACAGCTTAAGAATATCTTTTTTTTAATTGCTTGGTTATTATTATTTAATGAATTTAAAATTTTTTCGCTTACTATAGTTTTTTTGTATTGTAGATGATTTACTTAGACTATCGCGATCGATGCTGTACAGCACAAGGCAGAAACCGAAAAGCCTGGAAAGAGTAGGTAACAATATAAATTCAATTTAAATTTCAAAACTATGGAATTGAAACAATTAAATGTAGACGAACTTGATTCTAAAGAATTAATCGTTTTTGAAGGAGGGAATTGGCTTAGAACAACCATATGGGGAACCATTGTTTACGAAGTATTGTCGAATTGGGAGGCAGTTAAAGCAGGTGCTTCTGATGGCTGGAAAGGAACTTATAATAATAAATATTAAAAATTAAAAAATTATGAAACTACAAGAATTAACAACAGACGAGTTGATGAATATTGAAGGTGGAGGCCTTGGGAACTTAATTTATGATATATTTTATGTTACTACAAGAGCAATTCACAATGCAGTTGAAATGGCTGATGCTTTAAGAAATAATCCAAATCATGGAAATGCTATGGTTTACAAATAAAAAATAAAAAATTAGCAGACTATTTAGGTAGTCTGCTAAAAATTGAGTGATGAATATGTTAACATACAAAAAAATCATAAAGTTATTTTTTATTGTACTTCTAGTTCAACTAATTAATGGCTATATCTTCAATTACCTTAACCTGAATTTCTTTAAACTTGAACATAAGGTTTTCGATGAAAGACCCCATGAGGAATTAATCTTATTCATGGTGGTGATTGGGCCAATAATAGAAACTTTGTTCTTTCAATTATTCCTTTACAGATTATTGAATCGACTAGGGATAAAAAATGAGTTAATTAGTATTATTTTGATGGCTTTTGTATTTTCACAACTGCATTGGTATCATTGGCTTTATGTGGTTGCTACTTTTGTAAATGGATTATTTCTAAATTATTTTTATGTAAACAGTTACAAGATAAAAAATGAACGTATTGCGGTTTTATTGACTATCGTTTTGCATTCAACTTATAATTTATACGGTGTCTTATTTGTTTATTAGTGGTTTAGTATAATTTTTATATTAGATTCTTTCTATGGTAACTAGCGGTTATTTTAAGGAGACAATTGTCAAAAATCAAAAAATCATAAAATTATTTTTTATCATACTCTTGTTGAAATTAATTTGTGCACATTCATTTGCTTACCTTAACATTGCTTTCTTTAAACTTGAAATTAAAGATTTTGATGAATTATCACAGAACGAACTATTATTTGCAGTAGTTGTATTTGCTCCAATATTTGAAACCTTGTTTTGTCAATTTTTCCTCTATAGATTATTGATTCAACTACGGATAAAAAATGAGTTAATTCTTATTATTTTGATGGCTTTTGTATTTTCACAATTTCATTGGTATCATTGGCTTTATGTGGTTGCTACTTTTTTAGGTGGATTACTTCTAAATTATTTTTATTTAAGTATTTACAAAATAAAAAATGAATTCATTGCATTTTTATGGACTATCGCTTTACATTCATCCTTTAACCTATATGGTTTCTTAGTTAACAAATTGTGAATTAAAAAATTTGTTATTTCAAATTATGGGTTGGTATTGATTTGCTTGTAGATAAGCAAAACAGAATTAATTCTTAAAGATTGAGCACTATTCTTCTTTCTTTGACCCCTCTGTGATGATCACAAAAACATCTTCATTCTCTTTTTTCATGAGATATTTTTCGCGGGCGAATTTTTCAAGCTTCGATTTATCTGTACTGAGCTCATTTAGATCCTTTACCGCTTTTGCCGATTCTTTGAGATAGAACTCCTTTTCAGCTTGAAGTTTATTTAGTTGAGTGCGGTATTCGTATTGTGACATCAGATCATTACGGTCGAAAAATAACATCCAGGTCAGAAATGCAATGCCTGCAATGAAATATTTATTACTAATGAGATCTAAAAAACGGTACATCAATACAAATATAAAATAAAAACATCCCAAGATTTATAATCAAGGGATGTTTTATAATGGCTTATTATCAACTTATTAACAAACGGAGCCGGAAGTTCCAGGGACTAAAGGCCTTAAATTTACTTAATGTATTTAAAGTTCTTTCCCAGAAAGCGGGCACTGCTGCCAAGTTCTTCTTCAATACGAAGTAATTGATTGTATTTTGCAATCCTGTCTGAACGTGATGCAGAACCAGTTTTAATTTGTCCGCAATTTAAAGCTACAGCCAGATCTGCAATAGTATAATCCTCTGTTTCACCCGAACGGTGACTCATAACCGAGGTATAGCCGTTATTTTGTGCTAATGAAACCGCATTAATTGTTTCAGTCAAAGTACCGATCTGGTTAACTTTGACCAGGATAGAATTAGCTGTATCAGTATCAATGCCCTGTTGCAAACGCTTTACATTGGTAACAAAGAGATCATCGCCCACCAACTGTACTTTTGAACCAATTTTTTCAGTTAATAATTTCCACCCATCCCAATCATCCTCGTCCATCCCATCTTCAATTGAAATGATTGGATATTTTTCTGCTAAAGATACAAGATAATCTGCCTGTTCAGCGCTTGTCCTGATTGCACCTTTTGGACCTTCAAATTTGGTGTAATCATATTTTCCGTCTTTGTAAAATTCAGAAGCGGCACAGTCAAAGGCCAGAAAAATATCTTTTCCCGGTGTATAACCTGCTTTTTCAATGGCCTCAAGAATTGTCTCTACCCCGTCTTCAGTTCCTTCAAATTTAGGAGCAAAGCCACCTTCATCACCTACTGCTGTGGATAAGCCTCTATCGTGAAGGATTTTTTTCAAGGTGTGAAACACTTCTGTTCCCCAACGTAAAGCTTCAGAAAAGGAAGAAGCACCGGCTGGCATGATCATAAATTCCTGAAAAGCAATCGGAGCATCAGAATGTGAGCCGCCATTCACAATATTCATCATCGGGATGGGTAAAGTATTGGCATTTACACCACCTACATATCGGTAAAGAGGTTGGCGACTTTCCTGAGCTGCGGCTTTGGCAACAGCCAGAGAAACACCAAGAATTGCATTGGCACCCAAATTCCCCTTGTTTTCAGTTCCGTCTATTTCAATCAACAATTGGTCAATACTGTTTTGCTCAAATACATCAATGCCCTTTAGTTCCCGGGCAATTTTATCATTCACATTGGCTACAGCATTTAATACGCCTTTTCCTAAATAAACCGATTTGTCTCCGTCGCGAAGTTCCACAGCTTCGTGAACACCTGTAGATGCTCCTGAAGGTACTGCCGCACGACCCAGAATGCCATTTTCAGTGATTACATCAACTTCTATTGTCGGATTACCACGGGAATCCAGAATTTGCCTTGCGTGTACGTCGAGAATTAAACTCATGATATTTTATTTATTAAGAAATGTATAAATTCTGATTATATAGTGTATCTAATACACTAATTATTATTTTAATAATACTCTTTTTTAAGAGTATTGTAAGATTTTTAGGATCTGTTTTAAATTGCTATACTGAAATTAGTTATTCATCAAAGCTACAAAATCATCAAACAGATACCTTGAATCATGCGGTCCGGGGGATGATTCCGGGTGATATTGAACTGAAAACGCTTTCTTTCCTTTAACTCTGATTCCCTCTATCGACTGATCGTTTAAGTTTAAATGGGTAATTTCAACTTTGTCTGAATTTCTGACATCCTCCGGAATTACTCCGAAACCGTGATTTTGTGAAGTGACTTCGCAATGATTGATGATGATATTTTTTACTGGATGATTTAATCCTCTATGTCCGTTGAACATTTTCATTGTGCGGATATCATTTGCCAATGCCAGTAATTGATGACCAAGGCAAATTCCAAAGAGGGGTTTATCTGATTCTAATACGGCTTTTACGGTCTCGATTGCATATGGCATTGCCGAAGGGTCGCCTGGGCCATTACTGATGAAATAACCATCGGGATTCCATTTTTCCATATCAGCAAATGATGTCTTTGCGGGAAATACTTTTGAGAAAATACCCCTGCTATCAAAATTCCTAAGGATATTCTTCTTCACACCAAGATCCAGAACCGCAACACGTTTTGCTGCATTTTTATCACCATATTCATAGGCTTCTTTTGTTGAAACTTGTGATGATAGCTCGAGCCCATCCATGGATGGAACTTCAGCTAATTTTGCCTTTAAGGCTTCGATATCCAGTATTTCAGATGAAATGATTGCATTCATCGCACCCTTATCACGAATATGCCTAACTAAAGACCTTGTGTCCACATCAGAGATTCCAACTATCTTCTCTTCAAGAAAATAATCTTGAATGGAAGAATCGGCCATTTTTCTGCTATAAGTGATATTAAAGTTTTTACAAACCAATCCCGATATTTTTATATTATCTGATTCTGCCTCATCATTATGGATACCGTAATTTCCGATATGGGCATTGGTAGTCACCATAATCTGTCCGAAATAGGATGGATCGGTAAAGATTTCCTGATATCCGGTCATCCCTGTATTGAAACAAATTTCGCCAGTTGTTGTACCAATCTTTCCAGCTGCTTTTCCGTGGTAAACTGTTCCATCTGCAAGTAAGAGAACGGCAGGTAATTTGATGTAATTATTCATTTATTAAATATTGAAAAGAGATTTGAAAATCGAGTGAAAAGCAAAGATTTCGGAAGATTTTCCGTTGTGTTGAGGGTTGAACACTGAAGTTTTTTACTTCATTTATCACGAGGGACAAAATTAGTGAATAATTGCTAAAAATAAAAGGGATTTTGAATGAAAATTAATATTGTTTTTCAAACCCCGATAAAGAATTTTAGGACTGTGTATTGTTTCATTTAATCCTAACTTTGAGCCTATATAAATTCCTGCCATATGTCTGTACATAAAGAGGTAAAGCGGATCACGACAAACACGATCCAAGAAATGAAGCAAAAGGGCGAAAAGATCGCGATGCTTACTTCTTACGATTATTCAATGGCTACCATTGTTGATGAAGGTGGGATTGATG
>Ga0105054_10012354_pt1 | contig 10468 bp, 11 predicted proteins | sample BON02_FD_78091 | JGI IMG/M metagenome (GOLD analysis project Ga0105054, IMG submission 78091) | Freshwater microbial communities from Lake Bonney liftoff mats and glacier meltwater in Antarctica - BON-02 (megahit assembly) | ecosystem: Environmental > Aquatic > Freshwater > Ice > Glacier... | reverse complement strand
CGAACTGTTGCTTGCACCGCTGACATTTTTTTTTTTTTTTTTTTAAACATTAGGGGGTCTTTTTTCAAATAACCTACCACAAAAAGAAAAAAAACAACCGGGCGTAGAAAAAAACACAGGTGCAAGAAGAAAAACAAATAAAAAAAAACACCAAAATATAAAAAAAAAAAAAAAAAAAAATGGCAGCGGTGCAAGCAACAGTTCGCAAACCTCTTCCAGCAGGTGATCCAACCCAGAAAGAAAGCACGCTTTTGTAGTGTGAGTGTGTGTGCGGTGCTAAAAACGAAGTTTCGTCAGCGGTGCAAGCTACAGTTCGCAAACCTCTTCCAGCAGGTAAGAAGCGAAACAGGTCACACACACAACAAGAACAACACAACACACGACAGGGTTAACCCGGACGCCCGGCGTCGAACAGTTGTTCCCTCCGCTTGTATTCTTTGGTTGAAAAAAATAAGAGGAAATAATTGGTAGTCTTAAAGGTGCCCTGTGCGCCTAAGTGATTCGACTTCGAGGTTCCTATACTTAAAACGACGAAACTCTTAGTCGAAACTCGCTCAGGTACCTGAGCAAAGCGAATCTACCCATAGCGGTTGTTAATTGGTAGCTGCAGGGAACTTTTAAGAGTCCCGCCGACCGCTGCTCTCCCACAGTCTGCGAACCTCTTTTAGCTTTGCCTTTACAAAATATTGTTTTATTTCAAAGCTTTAGTATGGGAGTCTATCCTCCTTTTATTGCCCCCCCCCTCATCTGCAAAGCCTACCCTATTGCAATACCATTGCACGCCTATTGCGCAATATACGCCCTCCCACCGACCCCCCCTTTGAATGCCATACACCATACAATATTAGTGATGGCAATATCGTGTAAGGGCCAACTTTTAGCAGAATAGACACAAGCCCCCACCAGACAGGTTGGCCATTACAAGACATTGTTTTACTTCGAGGCTCATGTGCACGAATCAATCATCTTTAATTGCCCCCCGCCCGCCCGCATTGCCCACACTATTGCACTACTATTGCACGACTATTGCGCATTATACGACCCCCCATCGACCCCCCTTTTGTATGCCATACACCATACAATACTGGTCATGCCAATATCTAGTAAAGGCCAACAGACAGGGAGGCCACACACAGGAACGAAATCCGCAACCCTCTTCCAGCAGGTCAAAAATGCATCAACGAAAAGAGCGAGGCCAAATAGAAAAAGATACCGGTTGGGGGGGGGCTATGGGGCTGGCCTCTGTGTGGGTGTGCGAATAGGAAACCGGTCGGTTGCCTTTGTCGCATGCGCTCGCCTTACCACAGCCAGCAGCCTACACCACCTCGCTCTTTTCTGCAGTCCCACCCCTTCCTTAACAGCCCGGTATTCACGCCCCGTCCTCTTCACAGCCATCCACCCTATTCGTCCGCTACCTAGATCCTGTATTCACAGCCCTTCGTCCACAGCCCAGGACTGTATTCACACCCCGTCTTCTTCGCACACACCGTCGGATACCTACATGTTGAATAGGTATTCACGTATTCCTGGGACGCAGCCACAAGAATATGAATAACGTATTCCGCCTGGTGAACCCTGTATTAGGCAGGAACATGTTCATATTCAAGGTTACTGTATTCATAAACCGGGCTGGATATGAACAGAATACCGTATTTTGTTCTTCGCTCCGCATATTCAACATGTAGGGTCGGATACCTCGCCCGTTCACAGCCTTCCCGATTCGCGTGTGTCGTTTGTGTGTGTGTGTGTGTGTGTGTTCGTCTGTATGTGTTGGTGTCACTGTCGGTGGTTTTGTTTTTTGTTGTGTGTGACCTGTGTTTTCTTGAAGACCCTATTCACACCCTCAGACGAGCATTTCACCATCACGGGCAATACCCTGTTTACACCGTCGTCTTCACACCTGCTCCTCTTCACGTGTGATCCTCTTCTCTTGTCGTGTGTTTGTGTGTGTGACCTGTTTCTCTTTGACAAACTTTACTCTGAATATGTGTTCCTGTTCACACCTACTCATATTCTCCTATTCACACCCGATTCTGTTGAAAAAAAAAGAAGCAACTTGCCGAGATTCGAGCTCATAGCCACACTTGTCTTGTATTCACATCTTTCCATATTCACAGAAACAACGGAACAAAGCCCTAACACTGGCGCACGCGCAAACAATACTCTACACAAGTAATTAGGCTACCCCAGAGGGGAGCCTGCTAGGCAGAGTGCGTGCGAAGCGCGCGCTTAGGCACGCCACGCACCGCTAGCCGCATACGCGGCTCTGGTTGTATTCGCAAGAAATGCAGAGCTCCCGAACACCTACCTATTCCTCTGCACATTTGCTCTTCACCGGTGACCCGCCACATGTCTCTAGACCTGATCTCTTTCTCCTTCACACTGCTCCTGTGCACACCTATTCCTATTCATATCTGCTCTTCACAGATCGAGTGCGTGTCTGCGGGTGTGTGTGTGTGTGTCATCTGTGAGTGTCTGTTTGTAGTGTGTGTTGACTCGAGTTCGTTTGCGTACAGTTAACCCGCCACGCGTCACCTGTACAACTAGAGCTGATCTCTTTCTCCTTCACACTACTCCTGTTCACACCTGTTTATGTGCACACCTTCTCTTCACAGGTGACCCGCCTCACCCGGGCGTGGGTGCTGGCACGCATTGTCGTCGCGCCACCTTCGAGCTTTGTTAAGTGTTTGTGGGGGGTGTTCGTTTGGGGGGGGTGTTGTTCTTGTCGTGTGTGTGTGTGTTGGGGGTGTTGTTCTCTGTCGGTGTGTGTGTGTGTGTGTGTATGTGACCTGTTGATCTTTTCACACCTGCTCTTCACAGGTGACCCGCCACGCATCTCTGGACCTGGCCTTCCTCTCGTTCACACTACTCCTGTTCACACGTGTTCCTATGAATACCTGCTCTTCACAGGTGACCCGCCACGCGTCGCTGGACCTGGCCTTCCTCTCGTTCCGCCTCGACTTCAACTCGTACTACGAGTCGCTCTCGCTAGCGGAGGAGGCCAGGGCGTCGGCCACGCCCTCCGACGAATCGTCCGCAGCAAGCACACCGCGCGCCCCGGGTTAACCCTTAACCCCTTACTGTACCACGTCTGCGGGGGTTGACCCGAGAACAAATGGGACTCGAGGGTTAAGGGTTAACCCGACAGCACACAGCCAGCACTGCGGCCGCACCGCGCTACCCCGGGGGTTAACCCCAGGGTAGAAGACACACACCCGCAGACGCTTCACACGCGGGGTAACCCGCAGCAAGCACGCCGCGCGCCTGAAGGGTTAGCCCTAACCCTGTGTAGATCCGGATCTTAACCATCTCATCGGAGCCGTATGGACGAATACATCAGCGTCCACGTGCCTTAACACTGGCGCACGCGCAAACAATACACTACACAAGTAACTAGGCTACCCCATAGAACAATACACTACACAAGTAACTAGGCTACCCCATAGGGGAGCCTGCTCAGCAGAGTGCGTGCGAAGCGCGCCTTTAGGCACGCCGCGCACCGCTAGCCGCATACGCGGCTTTGTTTCTTTGTTTCCGTGCCTTTGCGCCGACCCTGGGTCTGGGTCCTCCGACGAGTCGTCCACAGCAGGCACGCCGCGCGCCTGAACAGAACCTAGCTCTTGACTTCGGCCGTGTCCTTAGTTAAACATTCTCTCTACACACGCGCGTGTGTGCCGTCGCTACTCGACACACTCCACCCCTCATGCCACTCGCCGGCTCTACTCGAGTCCCTCTCGCACTAATGCACACCCCCGCACAGACACACTCGCTCTGATCTGTATCGCTACGGCGTGAAGGGTTCGCGCCGCCGCGCTAAGCGTCTGCGGGTTAACCCCCGTCCGGCGGGGAAGCGTCCCCAAACTTTGGGGACGTGTTAACCCTTAACTTTAACCCTAACCCCCTTAACCCTAACCCCCTCTCCGCCCACGCCGATCGATCTCGGCGCCGTGAAATTGGCCATGGCGGAGGGGACCGTTCTGGAAGGGGGTCCCCTGACAGGGGGCGCCCACTCGTCACCGCAAACCAAAACGACGATTCGAGTCTGCGTTCGCCCGATCTAGCGGGCAGAGGAGGTGGAGAAGGAGGCTGGCGGCTGAGCATAGGGCGGCCGGCCGCGCTCCAGGCGCCCCGCGTAGCCGCCTCCCCCGCCGCCCCCACTCAACCCTCGACGCCAGTCCCCACGCCGGACTCGGCCAGGCGCGCCAATCCCAATTCCATCAGTCCAGAATCCACCTTCCCGCCGACGTCGCCGTCGCTGCGCCCGTTGACGTCTCGGCGCCCGTCGCCCGCGCCGCCCGTGCCCATGTCGGCCAACCTGCGGCCGCAGGAGGTGGACGAGGAGGCGGGGGCGGCGCGCGCGAGTGGGTCGTCCTATTCGGCACGCATCTAGCTGTTATGTGTCGCGCGTGTCGCCCCGTGCGTGGGCATGCCATAGTGTGTGTCGTCTCGCATGCCTGTGCCTGCCTCTACCATCTGAATCTGCCTCTGCTTCGTATTTTTGTCGTTTTGGTATTCGTATTATATACACTCAATTTGCGGCTTGCGAGATCGTCTCGCCTCGTCTCGCCTGTTCCTGTTCTGTCTGTGTGCCTGTGCGCGCTTGCTACCTACCTGTGGCCTGTCGGTCCCTCTGCTTTAGTGTGGTGCCTTTCTTGTAGTATAATGGGTATATGCATATAATTTATATAAAACTATACGATTAAACGTTTTTTTTTTTTTTACGACGATATGAATAATTGTATATATGCTATATGCAGGCTCGAATGTCGCATAGCCCGAAGCTGTAAACGTATAGGTTTTATTGCTTCTTCACATTTCTGATTTTCAGAAATATTTCTGTTCTGGCCAAGGAAGGCTTGCTATAGATGAGGCTGACCATACTAATATACTAATATTAGCATTAGCATTGGCATATAGCAGGTAGGTATATGTATTACTCATAGGTATTACAGGTATAGCTCTCGGGTTAATCGGTAATAATCGGGTAAACCCGTAGGCTAATGTTTTATTACTGTTTGTTATTGTCGTATTGTCATATACAGCTTATTGTTATTGGTAGGGGTTCACTTTCACTTTTTGTGTAGTGTGTAGTGTGTAGTGTTATTGTCTTTGCTAATTGCATATCTATTACATATCGTCAGTTAATTATTGTCATATCACAGCAGCAATGGAAACGGAAATAACTCGAGCAAAATCGGCCAGCAACGACCACAGAATCTTAACGCAAAAATGGCCACCATTTACTGATACGATTACTCCAAGAATCATCATCACACACAACACAGGCGCAGGTATAATCCAGCGTATAATGTGTATACCAATACCATGTAAAGTATAATAATACCATATCCGTATTCTTGTTATCTTTGGAATCTTGGATTTGGATCTTGAGTTTTTGGACCGGGTTAATGAACCCGCCGCGTCCGCCAACCCACTTGGCTCGTGCCCAAAGCCAGCGCTTCGACTATACGACGTCGCGAATTCATTCATCCGAAATTATCCGCTCGCAATAATAAAGTGGCAGCGTGACCCAATCCCCCCCCCAATGTACTTCTAACAAAAAAAAAACAAAACTTCACCCAATCGTGTAACAATAATTATACAGGCATATAATTAGAATTATTATCGTATCTTATCATTATATATATATATAATAGCCCTCCCCTGGCGTGTATTTTCGGGATGTCCCGCCTGTATTTACCTGTATATGTACATGTATTCCGCCCGTATCTCACCGTATCCTTGGTATCCCGTGTATCCCTGTATCGATTCTATATCTATCCATTTTGCAGCAGATCCACTGTATCCCTCGATATCCAACTGTATCTCCAGCTGTATCCGTCGTACGTATCTAGCTGTGTCTAGCTGTATCCCGCTGTGTATCTGACCGTATACCGTATCCCACCGCGCCTCGAAGCACGGGATATGGCCAAAAATACACTGCTCCAGGAGACGGGGCTATATAATAGATAGTAATACAACAGAAACAGAAACAGAAACGGCGTTTCTGTCTCTGTCTCTGTCGGGTTAACCCTTAACCCCAAAACGCGAGAGCGAAATCAGCCAGAGAATCATTACATGACATAAAAACAAAAATAGCCGAAAATCATTGATGCGATACTTCATCTCCATCCAGGAATCTTTACATATAGGCACAGGTATCTAGCGCGTACAACGTACAATCTATTCGTATACAACGCATAACGTATAACGTATAATAATAATGATAATGCACAATCAATCCCTAGCTATTCTTTGGAATCTTGGATTTTTGAGATCTTGGACCGTTTTTTTTTGTGTGTAATTTGGACTCGATTCATAGTTTAGATTATAGGCTGCATATATAATATTAATATATTTAGTAAATAATTTAGGAACCGGTTGAACTGCTATAATTAAAAAAACACTATTCTACTGTATTGTTGCTGCTTTTGCTTTTGACTTGCTAGTTATTATTAGTTATTAGTTAGTAGGTTTATTGCAGCTAAGCCCTCCCCTGGCGTGTATTTTTGGAATACTCCGCCCGTATTCCACACCTGTATCATGCCTGTTACTGCCTGTATCCCACCGTATCCTTGGCATCCCGCTGTATCCCTGTACCTGTATCTAGCCATGTTGCAGCATATCCACCGTATCGCCCACTGTATCTCACTGTATCCAGCGATATCCGTACGTATCTAGCTGTGTATCTAGCTGTATCTAGCTGTATCCCACTGTTTCTCACCGTATCCCACCGCCTCGAAAACGGGATATGACCAAAAATACACTCCAGGGAAGGGCTTTCACCTTTCGCCTGTATCCCGCCTATATCTCACCGTATCCTTGGTATCCCGTGTATCCCTGTATCGATTCTATATCTATCCATTTTGCAGCAGATCCACCGTATCCCGCTGTATCCCACTGTATCCAGATGTATCCGACCGTATCTAGCTGTATCTAGCTGTATCCCGCTGTATCCCACCGTATCCCACCGCCTCAAAAACGGGATATGGCCAAAAATGCACTCCAGGGGAGAGCTCCTTCACTGCCCCACCCACCCACCCGTCTAGCCCCCCTCCTCGTCACCCGGACACACACATTATAATACACATTATACATATTTACTAAACGCAAGAGTACAGACTAGGTAGAGCAGCCCGAACGCAGAAAATCAATAAACCTCGGTCTCGAATGATTAGAGAGCTTATATTAGAGCACAGTGACAGTTGTAAAACAATACAACAGAAAAACAACAGACTTAGCACAACACCCACACAACTTCCCCAGCTCAGGCGCAGAGACAGAATTCCTCAACGTTGACGACCCGATACGCGCCCTACTCAATGGCCCCCTCTCCCAACTCGACCGCCTCCACAATCCACCAGACCAACAAGCGCAGCGCAAGCACGTAAGTGTGTGTGCGTCGCAAGACATCACATAACACACAACGAATCACCCCCCGCGTCTCTCCCAACTCAAGCTCCCATCCCCCCTTGCAACCCCCTATATACTCATCTCGTATGTGCTCTCACCCCTCCACCCACTCCTTCGGCACGTGCTACTTGCCGCACAACGCGCAGGCACACGCCGGTGTGCGTCGGCTCGTGTGCCAGACCGGATCCACAAACGCCCCCCCAAACACCCCGGTTAACCCGAGGCGGTCGGTGCGCTCGACCCCGTGCGCCTTACGGCTGCTCAGAGGGCGGCGGCTGGCGCCGAGTTAACCCCGTACGCCCCGAGGCTACTCATCGCTTTCGGGTTCCGGGAGGTAGGACGGGGGATGGGATGACGCAGGGGTTGGGGCCTGGCGCTTGCGTGCGCTCGTGCCGGCGCATGTCGCCGAAATTCCAGCTCCCTGAACGCTGCTTGCGCGTCTTGATGCATTTGCCGCACCCCTCCCACAGGCACCTGGTCCGCCTGTCGGCCTTAGGGTTAACCCACTATATTATATATATATATATATATATATATGATGAGTTGTCTCTGCGTCTGCTGTACGTGCGGGGGGCTCTCGCACTCGCACTCAACTGATGCGTTGCCGCCCCTGACCACACACCACGGGCCACACCATACACACGCCTTGTACGCCGTGGGAAAGTCAACGAAAGAGAAGGAAAGAGAGGTGTGACGTGTGGTCGAGACCGACGAGTTGCCGGCCCGGGTCACACCCAGTGGTGAGGGCGGCTGTGCCGGCGGCGCGGTGTGCCACTGGGGTGTATGCGTATGCCTGTGCTGTCCTGGTGTGGAGAGGTGTCTCTCGGGGGTATACAGCCATCATCACCTCACCCCTCCCCTCTAACTCTAACCCCCCTCCTAGTCACCCGGCCACACACATTAACACACACACATTATCGTATTTTCCAAAAGCTCAAACTATACACACCGAGTAGAGGCCAGGTAGAGGTAAGTAGAGCATTTGCACGCAGACCGTCAGCAGACAATGAGTACACCTCGGTCTCGAATGATTCGAGTCTAGAGCAGCGACCATTTGTAAAACCCACACACAGACACAACACAACCCCCACACACCTTCCCCAGCTCAGGCTCAGAGACATAATCCCTGACCCCACGCACGACCCGATACGCGCTCTACTTAACCGTCCCTTCGCCCCTACTTCGCCCCTGCTCGACCCCCTCCACAATCCACAAGACCAACACGCGCAGCGCAAGCACGCAAGTGTGCGTGCGTCACGGGACACCACACAATACACAACGACACCACCCCCCGCGTCTCCCCTGGCTCAGGCTCCGCCCCCCCCTTACAACCCCCTCCCTGCTCGTCTCGTGTGTGCTCTCACCCCTTCACCTACTCCTTTGGCACGTGCCACCCGCGCAACGCGCAGGCACACGCCGGTGTGCGTCGGCTTGTGCGCCAGACTGGACCTAGAAACGCCCCCCCAAACACCCCTCGCACAGAGGCAGTTGGTGCGCTCGACCCTGTGTGCCTCATGGCTACTCATGGGGCGGCGGATGGCGCCGACGCAGGGACGCGGAAGATGGCGGGGACACGGCCCGTCTTATTCTCGCGTCCGGGTAGGACGGTGTCCGGGACGACGTAGGGGTTGGGGCCCGGCGCGTGCTTGCGCTCGTGCTGGCGCACGTGGCCTAAATTCCAGCTCCCGTCCCGCTGCTTGGAGAGCTTGACGCACTTGCCGCACCCCTCCCACAGGCACCTGGTCCGCCCGTTGGCCCCCACCACGCGCCCCTGGATCCCGTGCTCCTTCAGCGCGTGCGCCAGCACCTCCGCCTCCGTCCCCACGACGGTGCAGCCCTCCAGCGGGCAGACGAGGCCGCGGCCGCCGGGCAGGATCGTGGCCTGCTTGCCACAGGATTGCAACTTCTTTTGCCGCGGACCTTCCTGCGGTGGCAAGCAGAGCGCGAGAGGGCTCCCCATTAGGCCGGACACCAGCCATCCCTTCCTTAGGGGCGTGCGCCACAGGCCCGGGAGCGCGCGCCGGCGCGGGGCATGCTCCACGCGCGCGCTACCCTCGCCCCGCAAAGCAAACACCTTCGCGGGCTTCGCGGCAGTCTTGGCCGGCGACTTGCGCTTGGGCTTCGTCGGAGCCCGCGGCACCACCTACGGAGGCACGGGTGGGGCGCAACAGCGTCAGAGCAGAGCAGCGAATTAAGACACACACCCTCCACCCACACAACACCCCCGCGCCGCCAGCCCAGCCGCACGCACCTTGGCCTTGCCGCCGCTGCGGCTGGCGGCGGCGCCTCCGTGCACCGCCTCGTCCATCGCAGACGCGTCGCTTTCGTCGCCGCCGATGTAGGCCTCGTCACCGCTGCTGCCCTCCTCGCCGCTCTCCCCCTCCTCACCGTCGTCGTCGCTCGCGAGCTGCTGCGGCTGAAGCGCGAGGGGAGGAGGGGGGGGCGGAATCTCAGCATACAAACAGGGTAGCAACTAGCCGCCGCACGCACGAGCACGCGCCGCGCGACCCCCACGCTGCCCCCTACGTGCATAAATCTATCGCACTCCCCCGCTCGACTCGACGCGCCCCACCGCTGCGGGCTCACCGGTGCGAAGTACAACGGCTGGGTTGCAACGCGCGCCGAGGCACGCGTCGGGGCCGCGCTGCTCGTCGACGCGACGTCCGCCCGCCGCTCCTTGGGCTTCTTCGCGGGCTGGCGCTGGTTGCGCTGCTGCTGGACGAGGTTCATGATGCCGAGCGACGCGAGCATCGCCTGGTTCTCGAGCACCTGCGAGCACAGCACAGCACGCGAGGTCAGAAGCACAGGCTGTGCGCAACGTCGCGCGCTAGCCGGCGTCGCACCTGCTGGTTGCGCTCCTGCTCGTAGGCTGAGAGCTTCTCCGTGGCGACGCGCTGAGCCTCGGACGTCGAGGCGGTCAGCTCCTCCGGGAAGAAGAGAGCAAACAGCTCGCGGCCCAGCCGGCGGGAGCGCTCCTGCGAGCGAGGGGTGGGTGGGACGAGTTTTGGCGGGAAACGCAGCGGCTGTGGCGCCGGGGGGGGGGGGGGGGGGCCTT
>Ga0105054_10012352_pt1 | contig 10471 bp, 11 predicted proteins | sample BON02_FD_78091 | JGI IMG/M metagenome (GOLD analysis project Ga0105054, IMG submission 78091) | Freshwater microbial communities from Lake Bonney liftoff mats and glacier meltwater in Antarctica - BON-02 (megahit assembly) | ecosystem: Environmental > Aquatic > Freshwater > Ice > Glacier... | reverse complement strand
CCACCGCGCCCTGGCCGACCAGCAGATCCTCGAAACGGGGTTCGCCGGGTTCGCCGTCGATGGTCCAGACATGGCGGCAGGTCGGCGTCGCGGCGGCGGCCTTGCGCGCCTCCTCGCCCAGACCGCTGACCGGCCCGCCATAGGCGATCAGCGCCACGGCATCGCTGTCGGCAAGCTGATAGGCGATCTCGCGCGCCTTGAGCAGGGCGCTGACCGTCACCACCGTCGCCCCGGTCTTGAGGATGCCGTAATAGGCAATCACGAACTCGGGCCGGTTGAGGCAGGCCAGCGCGACATGATCGCCCCGCCCGATACCGGTGGCCATGAGATTGGCCGCGACCCGGCCGGCGCGACGGTCGAGCTCGGCGTAGCTCGTTCGCTGGTCTTCGAAGACCAGGGCGTCACGCGCGGGGTGTTCGCGCGCCGCACTCTCCAGAATGATCGCAATGTTGAGCATGCGCTGCGTCGTCTCCTCCGCCCCGGCTTGCCACCCGCCGTTGTGGGCCGCAGGATAACGCGCCGACACCATGTTGCGACAAGGAATGCTCCCGTCATGACCGGAAAAGTTCTGGGCATCGCCCGCCGTGCGAAATCGCGCGCTCCCATGGAGCTGATCGAAGCCGCCACGGTATCGCTGGAAGCCGGCGTCGAGGGCGATTCCCGCGGCAAGCCGGACGCGCGCCAGGTCACCGTGCTGACGCGCGAGGCCTGGGATGCCGCCTGCGCCGAGCTCGGCAAGGCGCCGCCCTGGACGACACGGCGCGCCAACATCCTGATCGAGGGCCTGCGCGTGGAAGGCAAGCTGGGGCGCATCATCCACATCGGCGACCTGCAGCTCGAGATCACCGGCGAGACCGATCCCTGCCCGCGCATGGAAGAGCAGGTCACCGGCCTGCGCCAGGCGCTGACGCCCGACTGGCGCGGCGGCGTCACCTGCCGCGTGCACAGCACCGGCCGTATCGCCGTGGGCGATGCCGTTTCTCTTTCGGATTAGGAGACCTCCCACGGACCATCCCATCATCGTGCGCCGGGCGCAGGTCATCGACCTGCAGGCCTGCCGCATCATCGAGAACGATTCGGCCTTTCTCTTCGCCGAACTCGGCATGCCCGGCATCGCCGACGACCCCAGCGTCGAACTGGAAACCCTGGCTGACGGCCAGGCCGAAGGCCGGCTGTGGATCGCCACGGACCCCGACGACGTGCCGGTGGGTTTCGCCCTGATCATGATGGTCGACGGCCTGCCGCATCTGCGCGAGCTGGACGTGCTGACCCGCTGGCAGCGCCGCGGCGTCGGCAAACGCCTGATCACGGCGATCGTGCGGGACGCCCGCGATTCCGGTCACGCCTGGCTGACGCTGACGACCTTTGCCGATGTCCCCTGGAACGCGCCCTATTACGCCCGGCTGGGATTCGAGCCCATCGCACCCGAGGCCATGGCCTCGGAAATGCGCGGCGTCTTCGAACACGAAGCGCCCGGCGATCTGACGGTCAATCCGCGCGTGGCCATGCGGCTGGAACTGGCGACCTGCAGCTTCTGATACGCCCGGCGTGGTACATTGGCCCTGAGGCAACAAGTGGAGGCTGACATGCCGCAGTTCATCGAAGGCAATCCGGTACTAGTCGTGGTCGACATCATGGGCACGGGCCGTGACGAGGATGACGACGGCGGCATTCCGACCATGGGCGGCGGCGAGGAACGCGTTGATCGCGTCATTCCCATGATCGAGGCAGCCAAGGCGAACGGCGTGCCGGTGGTTTACATCATCGAGGTCCACCGCCCCGACCATGTCGACTTCGGCCGCGAACTCGACGGTTCCGAGACCGTGCATTGCGTCGAGGGCCATCCCGGGACGCGCATCCACACCCGCCTGCCCTACAGACACGGTGTCGATTACCTGATTCCCAAGCGGCGTTACTCGGCATTCTTCGGCACCGATCTGGAAATCCTACTGAAGGGCCTCAAGGCCCAGACCCTGATCCTGTGCGGCGGTCTGACCGATGTCTGCGTCCACTACACCTTCGCCGACGCCCACCAGCACGACTATTTCGCGCGCGTCGTCGAGGATTGTGTCGGCGGCTCCAGCGTTGCCGCGCACGAAGCCTCGCTCAACGCCATGGAATATCTCCAACGGGATGCCCGCTGCACGTCCGATCAGGTGATCGCGGCCTTCCAGGCGGTCAAACGCAAGGCCGCCTGAGCCCTCTTCACAGGGGCGCCCCCGCAGGCCACGATGCCCGCACAAGCAGCGGGAGCAGCACATGGGTTTCGACGGCAAGCGGGTTCTGGTCACAGGCTCGACGCGTGGCATCGGCCTGGCGACGGCGCGGGCCTTCCTCGACAAGGGCGCCAGGGTGGTGGTGCACGGGCGTTCGCAGGGTTCGGTTGACGGCGCCCTGAAGGAACTGGGCGGCGGCATCGGCATCGCCGCCGACGTCGCCACGCTCGATGGCTGCAAGGGCCTGATCGCTGACTCGCTCGCGGCACTCGGCGGCCTCGACATCCTGGTCAACAACGCCGCGCTGGGCGAAGGCGCCAGCTTCGGGCAATCCGACGAGAAGCTCTGGCAGGAGACCATGGACGTCAACCTGCGCGCGCCCTTCTTCCTGACCCAGTACGCCCTGCCCGCGTTGCGCGAGGCCAAAGGCAATGTCGTCATGGTTTCTTCGGTTTCCGGCCTGATGGGCCACCCGGAGGGTGTTTCGGTCTATTGCACGTCCAAGGGCGGGCTGATCAACATGACCCGGGTGCTGGCGCTGGAACTGGCCGGTGACGTGCGCGTGAACTGTCTTGCGCCCGGTCCCATCGACACCGATATGCACCGTATCCCGGCGCGCGAGAGCGGCGACGAAGGCGGCTATTTCGAGGGCATCAACACCTGGGTGCCCATGGGCCGCATCGGCACCGCGCAGGAGATGGCCGCCGGAATCCTTTATCTCGCTTCCGACGAGGCGAGTTTCACCACAGGCGCCATCCTGTCGCTCGACGGCGGCGGCGGCGCGGGCCACTAGATCAGGAAAGAGCAACAATATGCCCGATACGCCCTACGTACCGCCCAAGGTCTGGACCTGGGACCAGGAAGGCGGCGGCAACTGGTCGAAGATCAACCGACCGATCGCCGGCCCTACCCACGACAAGGAATTGCCGGTCGGCAAACATCCCCTGCAGCTCTATTCGCTGGCCACGCCCAATGGCGTGAAGGTCACGGTGATGCTCGAGGAGCTTCTGGCCCTGGGCAAAAAGGAGGCCGAATACGACGCCTGGCTGATCAAGATCGGCGAGGGCGACCAGTTCGGCAGCGGCTTTGTCTCGGTCAATCCCAACTCGAAGATCCCGGCCCTGCTCGACCGCAGCACGCCTAAGCCGACACGCGTCTTCGAATCCGGCGCCATCCTGCTTTACCTGGCCGAGAAGTTCGGCGCCTTCCTGCCCGCCGACCCGGCCAAACGCGCCGAGTGTTTTTCCTGGCTGTTCTGGCAGATGGGCAGCGCCCCCTATCTGGGCGGCGGTTTCGGCCACTTCTATGCCTATGCGCCTGAGAAGTTCGAGTACCCGATCAACCGTTTCGCCATGGAGGTCAAACGCCAGCTCGACGTGCTCGACCGCAACCTGGCGGAACGCCGTTTCGTGGCCAGCGACGACTACACCATCGCCGACATCGCCATCTGGCCCTGGTACGGTGGGCTGGTGCTGCACAACCAGTACGAGTCGGCCGAGTTCCTTGATGTCGCCTCCTACAAGAACGTCGTGCGCTGGGCCAAGACGATCGAGGCCCGCCCGGCAGTCAGGCGCGGCAGGCAGGTCAACCGGACCTGGGGACCCGAGGACGAACAGGTCGCCGAACGCCACGACGCCGGCGACATCGCCTGATCCAGCCATCGTTGAAGCAGCAGGCGCAAAGCGGGTGTCCCCGCCTCCCGCTCTGCTGCTAACCTCGCTGCGACGGGGACATGATCCCGGGCCGCCACGGCCCGGGACACCCCCGCCCCGGGAGCCTGGACCATGGCCTTCGTTGCGCTTGTCACCCTGCTTGCATTGGGCTTTTACGTCGCCCTGACCGCCCATGCGGCCATCCGCCGTAGCAAGGGCAGGATCGTCGCCCCGGCGACCACGGGCGATGCGGCCTTCGAGCGCGCCCTGCGCATCCAGCTCAACACCGCCGAGCAGCTTTTGCTGTTTCTGCCTGCCATGTGGCTGGCCGGACTTTATGCATCGTGGGGCTGGGCGGGATTTCTCGGTCTGGTCTGGATCGGCGCCAGGGCGTTTTACGCCTGGAGCTACCAGCATGCGCCGGCATCGCGCGGCCCCGGATTCATGATCGGTCTGGCGGCTGCCATGACCCTTTGGCTGATCGCCCTGATCGGCGTGCTCTGCAACCTCTAGGACAACCATGACCGCGTTCCCGCATCTCTTTTCGCCGATCACCGTCGGGCCGAAGACCTTCCGCAACCGCATCTTCTCGACCGGGCACATGACCTGCCTGCTCGATCACAACCAGGAGCCCGACGACCGCTTTGTGGCCTACCACGAATCCCGCGCGCGCGGCGGCGCCGGCCTGATCATCACCGAGGCGGCCAAGATCCACCCCTCCACGGGCAAGCGGAACCTGGACGCGGCGAGCGATGCCTGCATCCCCGGTTACCGGCGGGTCGCGGAGGCGGTGCAGAAACACGGCTGCGCCATCTTCGGCCAGCTCGGCCATGGCGGCGTCTATGGCATCACCACCGGCGACGGCAGCCTGGGTGTCGCCTACGGCCCCTCGCAGGCGCGCGCCGAGCGCTCGCACAACATCTCGCGCGAGATGCCACGAGCCTTCGTGCGCGAGATCATCGCGGCCTATGGCAGCGCGGCAGGGCGCATGAAACAGGCCGGTCTGGACGGCGTCGAGATCCTGGCCAGCCACAGCCTGCTGCCGGCCCAGTTCATCAACCCGCACCTCAACAAGCGCACCGACGAATACGGCGGTTCCTTCGAGAACCGCCTCCGGTTCCTCAACGAAACCATCGCCAGCGTGCGCGAGGCCGTGGGCACCGACATCGTCGTGGGCGTGCGCATCTCCGGCGACGAACTGCATGCCGAAGGCACAGACCCGGACGAGTTGATGGAGGTCTGCCGCATCATCGGCAACGCCGGCGGCATCGATTATCTCAACGTCATCGCCGGTTCGATGATCGGTCTTTCGGGTTCGATCCATGTCGTGCCGCCGATGAACATCGAGGCCGGTTATCTCGCCCCCATGGCCGATGCCGTGAAGAAGCTGATACCGATCCCCGTGATGGTCGCCGGGCGCATCAACCAGCCCCAGGAGGCCGAACGCATCATCGCCTCGGGCCAGGCCGACATGTGCGGCATGACCCGCGCCCAGATCGCCGACCCGGAAATGGCCAACAAGGCCCGCGACGGCCGCGCCGACGACATCCGCGCCTGCATCGCCTGCAACCAGGCCTGCATCGGCCACATGCAGATGGGCCTGGGCATCTCCTGCATCCAGCGCCCCGAAACCGGGCGCGAACTGGACTACGAGGTCAAGCAGGCAACAACCACCCCGCGCACGGTGATCGTTGCCGGCGGCGGTCCGGCCGGCATGAAGGCCGCCGCCGTGGCCGCCGAACGCGGCCATCGCGTCATCCTGGCCGAAAGGAGCGCGCGCCTTGGCGGTCAGGCCCTGCTCGCCCAGGAACTGCCCGGACGCGCCGAATTCGGCGGCATCGTCACCAATCTTGCCCACGAGATGGCCCAGCACGGTGTCGAGGTGCGCCTCAATACGGAAGTCACCCGTGCGATGGTCGAGGCTGAGGGTGCCGGCGCGGTCATCGTGGCAACCGGAGCGCTGCCCTGGACGCCGGAGATCGAGGGCGCAGACGAGGCGCACATGGTCGATGCCTGGGCGGTGATCCGGGGCGAGGCCAATGTCGGCGGCCGGGTCGTGATCGCCGACTGGCGTTGCGACTGGATCGGTCTGGGCCTGGCCGAGAAGCTGGCGCGTGACGGCTGCAAGGTGACCCTGGCGGTCAACGGCTACATGCCGGGCCAGATGATCCAGATGTACGTGCGCGACCGCTGGATCGGCGACCTGCACAAGCTGGGTGTCGAGACCATCCCCTACGCCCGCCTGTTCGGCGCCGATGCCACCAGCGCCTATCTGCAGCACGTCACCAGCGGCGAGGCCATCATCGTCGAGGATGTCGACACCATCGTCACTGCCCTTGGCCACCACAGCGTGACCACCCTGGCCGACAGCCTGGAAGATTGGGACGGCGAGGTCCTGATGGCGGGTGACTGCCTCTCGCCCAGGACCTGCGAGGAAGCGGTGTTCGAAGGCCTCAAGGCCGGCGTGGCGGTGTAGGACCATGGCGCAATCCTTCGATGCCGTGGTTGTCGGCGGCGGCCTGATCGGCCTGTTCGGCGCCTGGAACCTGGCCCGTCGCGGCAGGTCCGTTCTGGTCGCCGAACGCGACACCATCGCCTGCGGCACGACCGGTGCGTCGTTTGCCTGGCTCAACGCCACCAGCAAGACCGACCCCGACTATCACCGGCTCAATGCGGAAGGGCTGGCGCGCCATCACGAACTGGCCCGGCTCTGGGGCGAACGCACCGTGGGGATGCACGGCGCGGGGGTCATCACCTGGGGCGAACCCGATGCAACCATTACGCCCGAGGATCTGGCCCATCAGGCCCTGGCGCTGAAGGATCTCAACTATCCCTGCCTGTGGCTCGACGGCGACGAACTGGAGGCCCTGGAGCCCCGGGTCGCCTTTGGCGGCATGGCACAGGGCCTGCTGTCGCCATGCGACCGCTGGCTCGACGCCCCTATCCTGGCGCGTCATCTGGCGCGGGAAATCACCTCTGCCGGCGGCACGGTGCGCGAGGGCGCGCCGGTCACGGCGCTGAACAAGAGCGCGGCCGGAGCAATCGAGAGTCTCACCGTGGCCGGCGAGACCATCACCTGCGGGCAGGTCCTGCTTGCCGCGGGGCCGGGAACCGCCGAGGTGATCGCCCTGGCCGGCGCGGACGCCGCCGCGCTGGTTCCGGTACGCCGGGTGCCGGGCCTGCTCGTCAGCCTGCCGCCCGATGCCGCGCGCACCATGGTGAACCACATCGTCTATGCGCCCGATGCGGGCAACTTCCACATCCGGCCCACGGCGGACGGTGGCCTGCTTCTGGGCGACGACGTCATCGACGCCATGATCGGCGACGGCGATGATCCCGCGCTGCTTCCCGCCGCCACGCGCGCCCTGCTCGAGGTCGCCGCGCGCCACCTGCCCACCCTCCACGTCGAGGATGCCCTTGCCGGCGCCCGGGCAGCCGTCGGCGTGCGGCCCGTTCCCGGCGACGGCCGGACCATCGCGGGCGCCCTGCCCGGCGTTCCCGGCCTCTTTGTCATCGCGACCCACAGCGGCATCACACTGGCGCCGCTGCTGGGCGAGCTGCTCGGCGCCGAAATGATCGACGGCACGCGCGATGCCCTGCTTGCCGGGTTCCGGCCGGAGCGGTTCGCCACGGCCTGAGCAACACCTCAAGCCTTGTGGCGCTTTTCACGCGCGGCGGCGATCGCTTCGTCGCTGGCGCTTTTCGAGTAGTTCATCGAACTGTTGCCGACCGCGCCGCCCGAAACGATGAAGGTCATGGCCTCATCGAAGGTCCAGGTCGTCGAGACGACATTGCGCACCGGCACGATCTCGAGATAACCGCTGGTCGGATTGGGCGTCGTGGGGACATAGACCGCGGCCAGTTCCTCGCCCGTGTCGGCGTCCGTCAGCGTGCGGGTGACAAAACCGATCGCCTTCATCTCCGGTGTCGGGAAGTCGATCAGCACGACGCGCTGGACCTCACCGGTGTCCTGACGCAACACGTCGAGCAACTGCCGCACCGAACCGTAGATCGTCTGGACGATGGGAATGCGACGCATCAGGGCCTCGAAGGCTTCGATCACGCGCCTGCCGATGACCAGGGATGCCAGCAGGCCGAGGCAGTAGATCACCAGGATCACCAGCAGGGCCGAAAGCACGGGCACGAACCAGGGCTGGGCCAGCAGTTCGGCGGTTTCGGGCGAGATGCGGTGGGCGGCGCGGCCCAGCGCGGTGACCAGCGGCCGGCCGATGTCCGAAAGCAGGCGGAACAGGAAGGAGACGACAAACCAGGTGACGACCAGCGGGATCGCCGTGATGAAGCCGGTCAGCAGACGGCGTCGGATGGTCGCGAGGAACCTGGACGAAGGTTTGGGATCGGGCGGAGGCACCATGGCGACATTTCCTCGCGTTGCGGGCGTTGCCGGGACCCTTCCTTGATAGCATGGTCGCAGCGGAAACGACTGCAGGAGAACAGGGATGCGGGTTCTGGTCACGGGCGCGGCGGGCGAAATCGGTCGGGTACTGCGTGAGGGCCTGCTGGGCCGCTACGACCTGGTGCGTCTCACCGACAGAGCGCAGATGGCGCCGGCACGACAGGCCGAGGAGGTCATCGTCGCCGATCTCACCGACATGGACGCGGTCGCCGGCCTGATGAGCGGCATCGACGCGGTCGTCCATCTTGGCGGTCATCCCCGCGAAGCCGATTGGCAAACGATCCTGGCCAACAACATCGGCGCCACCTGGAATGTCTTCGAGGCCGCGCGCCAGGCCGGCGTACGCCGCGTGGTCTTTGCCAGCACCAACCATGTCGTGGGCTTCCACCCGCGCGAGCGCACCATCGACCATCGCGCGGCCCACCGCCCCGATACGCGCTACGGCCTCTCCAAGGCTTTCGGCGAGGACCTCGGCCGGCTCTACGCCGACAAACATGGCATGGCCGTGGTCTGCCTGCGCATCGGCTCGTTCGAAGTGCAGCCGCACGAGACGCGCCACCTATCAACCTGGATCAGCCATCGCGACATGGTGGGACTGGTGACAGCGTCGCTGGAGGCCGAAGACGTCCGCTTCGAGGTGCTCTACGGCGTCTCGCGCAACACCCGCTCCTTCTGGGACAACCGCCGCGCCTATGCGCTGGGCTACGAACCCGAGGACAACGCGGAGGCCTGGGCCGAACAACTGATCCCGGTCGATCCGCCCGAACCCGGCGGTCCGCTCGCCCGACGCCTGCAGGGCGGGACCTATTGCGAAATGGAATTCGACGGCGATGCCGAGGCGCTGGATTGATGGAAGGGACACAACGTTCTGCCGCTGGATGGTCCTACGCTCATCATACTTGTCACCCTCCGGCTTGGCCGGAGGGTCCATGCTGTAGCCTTGCCGCTGCGCCTGCGGTCAGGTCACAGCATGGATGGCCCGGTCAAGCCGGACCATGACACTTCAAAATGACAAGCTACATGCTGCCACCTCTCAGTTCACCCCGGCTGCCGCGCCCAGGGTGGGGCCGATCTCGTTGTGGATGACGAGGTCGGCGTAGGCGTCGAGTTCGGTGGGTTCGCGGTTGAGGATGACCAGAGCCGCGCCCAGCTTCTTGGCCAGCACCGGGAAACCCGCGGCCGGATAGACCACCAGCGAACTGCCCATGGCCAGGAACAGGTCGCAGGCGCGGGTTTCCTCCTGGGCCCGCGCCATGGGGCCGGCAGGCATCGCCTGGCCGAACGAGATGGTCGCCGATTTCACGATGCCGCCGCAGGCATCGCAGACCGGCAGCAGGTCGCGCTCCAGAAAGTCGCGCCTGATGGCATCGATCTCGAACCGTTCGGCGCAATCGAGGCAGCGGGCGTAGGTCGCGTTGCCGTGCAGTTCGATGACCTGTTCACCAGGAACCCCGGATGCCTGGTGCAGGCCGTCGATGTTCTGGGTGATCACGGCCGAGACCTTGCCCTGGCGCACCAGATGGGCGAGCGCGCGGTGGCCGCGGTTGGGTTCGGCCGTGGTCATGGGATCGAGCGTGATGAAGCGCCGGCGCCAGGATTCCCGGCGCGCCTCTTCCGACGCCATGAAGTCATCGAAGGGGATCGGGGCAAACTTCGTCCAGACGCCACCGGGGCTGCGGAAGTCCGGGATACCCGACTCGGTCGAGATCCCCGCGCCGGTGAAGACAACGATCCGGCGGGCCGCCAGGATCAGGGCGGCCAGGCGGCGGGCGTGGGCCGAAAGCGCGTCGGTCACGGTTCAGTCCGCGGGGTCGCGCTCGGCAAAGGCTTCCAGTTCCGGCATGTCGAGCACGGTGATGTAGCCGCTGCGGGTGGCGATCAGGCCCTTCTGCTCCAGCGACTTCAGACCCTTGTTGATGCTCTCGCGGGTCGCGCCCAGCATCTGGCCCAGGCTCTCCTGGGAGAGCCGGACGTCGATCCGTGTCGTCTGGCCGCTCTCCTTGCCGTACTGGGCCGCCAGCGTCACCAGGCGCTTGGCCAGGCGATGGGGAATGTCGAGGAAGATGGTGTCCTCGATGATGCCGCTGGTCCAGCGGATGCGCCCGCAGAGCACCGCCATCAGGCGGATCGCCAGGCTGGGGTGACGCTCCAGGAAGGGCATGAAGGCCGAGCGGTCGATGCGGATCAGT
>Ga0105054_10012351_pt1 | contig 10471 bp, 16 predicted proteins | sample BON02_FD_78091 | JGI IMG/M metagenome (GOLD analysis project Ga0105054, IMG submission 78091) | Freshwater microbial communities from Lake Bonney liftoff mats and glacier meltwater in Antarctica - BON-02 (megahit assembly) | ecosystem: Environmental > Aquatic > Freshwater > Ice > Glacier... | reverse complement strand
GTATCATTGGGGAAGTATCGTAGAGTTGGAAGTGCCTCCCGACGAAACGCCAGGATTGATGACACTCCACCCCCACAACACCAACGTATTACAAAGCATCACGTTTGCTAAATCACTATACCCACCCGATAGATCCAATCCAGGACAAAAAAACTAATGCTTTCGACACGAGTATGGCTCGTCCTTCCAGACAGCATACCTTCGCAGTGAGGGTCTCTCACAGATACATCATCACTGTTGCAGAGTTTGGGCGCTCCCGCCGACGTGTGGGTTGGAGTTTAGGCGCTCCCGCAGAGTTTGGGCGCTCCCGCAGAGTTTGGGCACTCCCGCTGAGTCTGGGCGCTCCCGCTGGCAGCAGGAATCTGCTCTCTTCGGTGGTGATGACCTGTATTCAAGTGCATATACATGTGTGTTGGTTTGTAAGTATTAGTGGACACTCATGGTTTTATGCTCAATTTGGGGCTTGGACACTCGGACTCGATTGATCAGACACGGGTTCAGGTATAGTTGAGGCGGGATGCTGTGACAATCTCAACATCACTGGCAATCATTGAATGAGGATTGGGCGTATGTAGTTGATCCATGACCTCATGCGCACTAGTGAGGCTTTTTGGGGCAGGAATGAGTTTGAGAGGGGGTGCAAGGACACTCAACTGACAACTGATGAGTTGTTACGAGCTTGTGTTGACAACTTGTTGTCTTCACATGAAGAATCAGCACGATCTGGCACGAGCTTGGGGTGACTGGTTTGCAGAGGCGTAGACTGACAGCATGTCCATATAGCAGTTGATGAATAGCACGAGCTTGGGCGGCTGACGCGAGAGGAACTGCGGAGCCCGCTTTCATGAATGTGCCCGTTGGGTGAAGAGTCGTGACGCCAACAGCGGCGCCAGAGGAACACTGGCATCTGGACTCCGCACATCGCACGACAGGCGTGGCTTGCAGACAGTGCAGCTGTTGGTGCGGCGGGGGAGGGGCGAGCTGAGGGCGAGGACTCCTCAATTCGTGCCGCTCCTGCCATGTCAATGAGTGTACCATGCTTGGGGATCAGTCACGACTGAGAAAATCTGAGGAAAAAACTAAGACTGTTTTCAACAATAAGAATGATAGTGTTGTTTTCGAAGCGTGAAAGACAAGAGCAAAGAACAAAGGCACGGTGGAAGGTGGCAAACGCAAGAGAGAGCAGAAGAGCTGTGTTGATGACGGTGACTTGCCGAGGATGATGTGCCTCTTCAAGCTCAATTGTTGCGTCAGGCAATCAAGGATAATCACTTGATGAGACCCAGATTCAGCAAACAAAATATGTAAGGATCATGATGGATCCCTGCCGCTGCATGTGGCAGTTTGAAACAAAGCTGGTGTGCGAGTGTTGAAAGCGTTTCTTCTAGGCTTCCCGGCTGGGGTCAGAGTGAAAGATTAGAAGGAAGACCTACAGTTGCATTTGGTGGCTGCAAACAGAATTGACATACAAGCAATCAATTCCTTTCCGGAAGGGGCAAGTATGCCTGGACAGTATGGGCACCTCCCACTACATAGCGCTGTTGAGAACATGGTAGGGCTTAATGTGGTGGCAGCGCTGCTACAGGCATGCAAGCATGCAACAGAGGTGGATGATACAAAAGGAGACCTGTCAATTTGGCATCTGCAAACAGAGCTGAGGTGCAAGCAGTCAAAGTTTCGATGGAGGCCTTTCCAAACTCAAGTTGAAAGGGGCAAGACGTCTGGACAGAATGAGTACCTCCCACTGCATAGCGCTGTTAAAAACAAAACAGGGATGGACATGGTGGCAGTGATGCTGCAGGCATACAAACATGCAGCAGAGGTGCCTGGTAATTGTGGCAGCCTGTCACTTCACTGCGCTACTCAGGAACTCTACAAGTGATACAAGCACTGATAAAGGGCTGCTGGCGCCAGCAGGGCAGCTGAACATGGCAACCTGCGACTGCATAGTACTGTTACGAATAAGGAGGGTAGGATGTGGTGACAGCACTGCTGCAGGCGTACAGCAGAGGTGACTGATGAGAATGGTAGGCTGCCACGGCATAGCGGTATTGCAAACAAGGCAGGGCTTGACGTGGGAGCAGTGCTGCTGCAGGCCTACACACATGCAGCAGAGGTGCCTGATAAGGATGGCAAACTGCCACTAGACTTGGCTGCTGACAAGCATGCCACTTTTGTAGCGGTTGACGCTCTGCTAGAGGCCTTCCCTGGTGTGGCTAGCGAGACAAATGAGGATGCTGGCAAACTGCACTTCATATGGCTGCAAACCAAGCCGGGATAGGTGTGGTGAACAAATTGCTGAATACCAATAAAAATCATGATAGGCTGTTTCTACATAGTGCTGTTGCGAACAAGGCAGAGCTAGATGTGTTGTCATCCCTGCTGCAAGCGTACAAGGGTGCAGCAAAGGTGCCTGATAAGAATAAAGACCTGCCACTGCACCTAGCTGCGAACCAAGCCTGGATAGGTGTAGTGAACAAGCGCTCAATACCAATAAGAATCATGGTAGGTTGCCTCTACATAGTGCTGTTGCGAACAACACAGGGCTGGATGTGGTGTCATCACTGCTGCAAGGGTGCAGCAAAAGTGTCTCATAAAAACAAAGACCTGCCAATGCAGTTGGTAGCTGCAAACAGAGCTGACGTGCAAGTAGTCAAAGCGCTGCTCGAGGTATTTCCGGAAGGGGCAAGTACGTCTGTCTGGACAGCATGGGCACCTCTCACTCCATAGCGTTGTTCAGAACAAAGCAGGGCTAGACGTGGTGACAGCGCTGATGCAGGCTGAGGACATGGATACAGCAAGGACATATTGTCCTATGTGAAGACGTTAGCCTGATGATTGAAAGAGAAAGAAGTCGACGGTTGTGTCGTGAAAGAAAAAAACCTCCTCATCCTGTCAAGTGCGGAGATCTGCCGCTGCATTTGGCAGCTGCAAACAGAGCTGACGTGCAAGTAGCCAAGGCGCTGCTTGAGGCCTTTCTGAACAGGCCAAGTATGACTGGAGAGTATTACTGCTTCCAACTGCATGACAATTTTGAGAACAAGGCAGGGCTAGACGTGGTGACAGCGCTGCTGCAGGCGTTCAAAGATGCAACAGGAAGGGCTGAGGAGTATACAGACTTGCCGCTGCATTTGGCAGCTGCAAACAGAGCAGGTGTGCCAATAGTCAAAGCCTTGCTCGAGGCCTATCTGGGAGCCTGGGCACAGTGACACACTCCCACTGCATAGTGCTGCTGCGAACAAGGCAGTGCTGGATGTGGTGGCAGTGCTTCTGCAGGTTTATAAGGATGCTGCTGCAGAAGGTTGTTGTTACTGAAACCTGCTGCTGAATTTGGCCGCTACAATCAGAGCTGACGTGCTAGCAGTCAAAGTGCTGTGCATTGCATTTCCAGAAGGGGCAAGTATGACTGCATATGACTACCTGCCACTGCATATGTGGGCTGCAATTGGAGCTGACGTGCAAGTAGTAAAAGCGCTGCTCGAGGCATTTCCAGATGGGGCAAGTGAGACTGGACAGGATGGGCACCTCCCACTGCATAGCACTATTGGGAACAAGGCAGGGCTGGACGTGGTGGCAGCGCTGTTGCAGGCGTACAGGCATACATCAGAAGTGGTTGATTTGTATTTGCACCTCCCACTGCATGGTGCTGTTAAAAACAAGGCAGGGCTTAATGTGGTAATAGTGCTTCTCTAAGCTTATAAGAATGCTGCAGCAAAAGTTAATTGTCACAAAGAGTTGCCACTGCATTTGGTGGCTTTCAACAGGACTGACATGCTAGTAGTCAACACACGAATTGAATTGTTTCCAGAAGGGGCAAGTACACCTGGACAGAACGAATACCTGCTGCTGCATTTGTCAGCTGCAATCAGATGTGATGTTCAAATAGTCAAAGCGCTCCTCAAGGCATTTCCAGAATGGGCAAATATGCCTCGACAGATCGAAGACTTGCCGTTGCATTTGGCCACTGCAACCAGAGCTGACATTCAAGTAGTCAAAGCGCTGCTTGAAGCATTTCCAGAAAAAGCAAATACGCCCTGACAGAACGAAGACTTGCCGCTGCATTTGGCAGCTGCAAACTGAGCTGACATGCAAGTAGTCAAAGCGCTACTTGAGGCCTTTCAGGATGGGGCCAGTGCGACTGGACAGTATGGGCACCTCCCACTGTAAAGCTGGAACAAGGCAGGGCTGGATGTGGTTGCAGTGCTTCTGCAGGCGTATAAGGATGCATCAGAAGTGGTGGATGAGCACGTAGATCTGCCACTGCATTTGGCATCTGCAAATGGAGCTGATGTGCGCATAGTCAAAGCGCTGCTCGAGGTCTTTCCAAAAGGGGCAAGTACGTCTGGTCAGGGTGAGCACCTCCCACTGCATAGTGCTCTTGCGAACAAGGCAGGGCTGGATGTAGTGAAAGCACTACTGCAGACGTACAAGCACGCATCAGAGGTTTGTGCACATGGCAGGCTGCCTCAGACCTCTACATGTGGCTGTTTTGGAAAAAGCAGGACTCATTGTGGTGGAAGAGCTGCTGCTGGCGTACACGTGTGCAGCACAAGTGACTGATGGGGATGGTAATTTGCCACTGCAAAATGCATCAGCGCATGACACTAGTTTTGAAGTCATTTGCTCACTTCTGCAAGCGAACCCTGCTGCTTCATTTGCTGCTAATACGAAAGGGCTCAAGCCCAGAGCGTACTTTTGGATGCACTTGTCTGTCTCTCACACTGGCTTGCACGAACACAGGGTCATTCATACGGACATTAAACCAACCAACATCCTTGTGGACAGCAGAGAAATAGGAAAATAGTTAGATTCTGACATTTATGTGGACACCAAGGATCGAACGGCTGCTGCGCATATCAAGGCCACAATGCGTGCATGGACAGAGGATTTCACTGCACCAAGCTCAAGGCTGAACAAAAGGCTACGCAACATATTTCATTTAATTTGCTTTTATTACTGGAAACAGTACCTGATGTCTTTGCATATGGCAGACTGTGAATTTGGTGCATTTGAATGGTTGTTGAGGACCCACGGTGATCCTGAGAGGCCAACCCCCACAAAACTCGAGGGCACCCTATAGAATTGGTCATAGCCTTGCCATCAGTGCAATCTACAAGCCAGAGATTGAAAGGTGAACTCCACCCATTGTCTCTGCTGCCTTGCACATGAAATCCCTACTGAAAAGGGTATAGAATGCGGATGCAATTTTTTTGTCTGCATGTAGTGTTTGAAGGATCAAGTCGAGATTGTGATAAAGGACCAGCGAAACAAATGCAAGGGCAAAGTCATGTACGCCAAATACAAGTGCACATACTAACACGGTGATCTACTACATCAGATCTAGCACGATTTTTACCAGAATCTGTGTTTGTTGTGTATCTGGACAGTCGTGAAAAGCTCTTCAAAGAGCGGTTGCAAGTCGAGAATGATGCGTGTATCAGACAAGCAGTGAGCAACAAGTTGAAGCGTATTGAGTCCTTTAGTGCCCATCAACGTGAAGTGTTGCAGGCGCGTAAACACACAGGAGAGGAGATCCTGCAGATGAAATGCCCCCGCTGCCGCAAGGAGTTTTATGATTTTGTGGGCTGTTTTGCTATCAGGTGTAGCTGTGGCATGCTTCAGTGTCCATGCAACTTCTGCGGATTGTGTCTTTTGGATTGGGGAGATTCAGACGCCACACATGCGCATGTAGCCACGTACTCTCAGAAGCCACCTGGTGCTGGCATATTTTTTGGTAAAATCGAAGAATTCAACACTGCTAACAACAAACAGCGCCGTCATCAAGTGTCTGAATATCTCCAGCAAGCAATTAGATCCTGGTTTACGCACTGATACACAGCGAGAGTCATGGTTAGAGACGCAACTTCGGGAATTGGAGGAGGAGTAAGAAAAGTATGGGAATGTCAATTCAATGAGACGTTGTGGGGGAACAAGAAAATTCTTCTTGTTTTTAGATGGGAGAGGGTAGTCATTCCAGACCAAATGGCTTTTAAAATAGAACAAATACTATTGGGCCATTTAAGGGTTGTGGAGCCAGGCTGCGGAAATGCTGAGCGAGAATTGCAGACGCAACGTTAACACAGTGAAATCATCTGCCTCTTTGAGGTTGCGCTAAAGGACCATGTTGAAGTTGTAAAGGCGCTGACTAGTGTTGCAACGCCAGTGGCTCATCTATGAAAAGATGGGAATCCACGGGGAGGCCAAGCGGACGCGGCCATATTAGCCAGAAAAGCACGACTTAGCCAGTCGGGGGATCCCCGTCTTTAACCTCAACGCTCTAAGGATGAGTATTTAGTTCATCTGCACATTTCTACATCAGTCTGGCTGTGTGGGGTTTTATTACCCAGTTTAGTCGTGTTATATCAGCGCAACTGCACCAGGCTACATCTTTTGGATGGGTGACTACACATCTTCCTATAATTTTCTTGTTTTGAATTAACAGTGTGACCCTAGGTTATGTGTTTGCTTCTTCGTGAAGGGTGCGCTTAGCATGGGTGTATGCAGTGCCTCCAATCACACTTCAATACTAATGTCACACACTTACCACACATCGGCAAGCCTTCAAAATGGTCTTGGCTGTACGCTCCTCCCACACCCCACTTCACAAGCGTTGCTCAACCCCCCCACCCCTCGCCAAAGAAAGCTCGTCTGTGGGGCGTGCATTGGCACCGCACAGGTTGGCGCCTTGTTGGCTGCACCCTTAGATTCACTCTTCAAGCGGTCTGATTTGTGTTCTCTCCTTGACATCACGTCTGTGACATGATATATCTATCAATCTCTTTCTCGGCGCTGCCTGTCACCCGCTACACTCTATCAGCCGGTGCGCCTTCCTACCCATCTTGTCTTGCGTATTGTATTTTGGTGTGTTTACTGTGTATAGTCTCCGACTAATTTCCTGAAGCATAATTGCTGAAAGGATATCCAGATAAATCTCAAGTACAATTGATTTCTGAACTACTTGTTCCTGTGGAGCGCTTCTATTTTTAATCTTCCAATGTTTATCTCAAATATTTGAACGGCTCTTTTCGAAAAATAAAAATAAACAGCAAAAACCCCAATTAAAATCTCGGAATTTTCCTTCGTTTCTTGAGCTCAAGTGAGTTCGATCCATTTGGTGAGATTACTTGATTCATTTACAATAAAGTGCTCACGAACAAGATCTGCCGCCGTGCGCCACTGGTATGAGCGCCTACGAACGAGATCTTGTCACGAATGAGACATTTCAGATTCCAAATTTTCTCCAAAGGAACTTTAGTTCTCCAACCGAACATTTCGTGAGTGTCTTTTCTTCTTTGCTTTCCCGTCGACGGGCCATAGAGTGCTGGCGCGGTGGCAAGGTGAGGCTTATCGAGTTTACAGCATCGACTCATAAGTTTCAAATGTACTCTCGTCTCTCTTGCTTGCTCTGGACCACCTTTTCTGACGTGTCCTTGCTTTCAAGCGTCAAACAAATTGCTTTATTCCAACATTACTTGAAACACAAAGGAAATTTGCGTCGAGCAAATTTACTTCAGGAAAAATTGTTCGATTTTCGGTCTCCAAACACAGTCCTGCAACCGGCGTGAGGTGCATCTGCAAGGCGAGAATTTTACTACACCTTAAACCCTAGACCCCAAAACGCACACACACACATAATTGGGTGTAGGGTGTCAGAAAGATCTCAGTGTTCTACTGAGTGGAGGTAAGTTTGATGTGTTCTACTAGAGAGTAGAGTGTCTCCAAAAGAACACTCCCAAGTCATGTTTCTATACAATTATGTACTAAAAACAGTCTCTTTACTCCTCAAAGGGAGCAGGAGGACCCCTCGAGCGAAGATTTGCACCACACCGTGAATGGGCGCGAGTGTGCAGCGGAACATCTACTTCTTCCAGGCTGCCTTTTCATAGGCCCAGGGGAACGCAGCGGTGGGCTTGTTCTCGGTGCGCGGGATCTCACCGGCGTTGGTACCTTTGAGAGCGTCTGAGATTTCGTCAAGGAACGTGTGGCACGAGCCATACATGGCGTTGCACCCCTTGAGGGGGCTCTTTACAACGATCTGTGAGCCCGGCCCGAAGAGGGTGCCTGATGGGTCCACGCCGTTCCTGCCACGTACACACACACATACACATACAGAGCGTCAATCTCTCAGCCTTGACGGTGTTGCTTCACGTAACACACTTGCGAACGAGGAGCAAGGCCTTGAGGGGAGGCACTGTGTGTTGCAGTATGTTGCAGTATGTTGCAGTGTGTTGCAGTACGTACTTGCTGAAGGGGAAGAAGGCCTCGAGGGTGGGCACGGTTTTGCGCTCGCCCATGGCAGGGACCTCTAGGTTGTTGAAGGACCCCTTGTTCAGGTGTCCCGAGGCATCCATAGAGTACATGCCCGACCCGGCGATGGGCTGGAAGAGGAGTACTGCCATCGCAAGCGACACCGCAGCGTGCTTGCCGCCAAACATCTCGCGGTGACCGGATGCACGAGGACCCGCCATACCCAGGAAAGTCTGCGTTTCCGTGGCCGCAGGGAAGCCAGAAGGAAAGTTGACAACAGGCCGCCTGAAATCCGCGGGGACACCCGAGAAGCCCACTGAGAGTGGCGCTGCTGCCGCGCCCTTTTTGGCGGCTGCTTTAGGTGCGGCTGCCTTGGGGGCAGGTGCGCTAGGGCCATCCTTGGAGTCGAGGGCAGCAACACCCGGTAAGACGAGTCCCTCGAGCAGCTCCAATGAAGCTCCACCGCCAGTCGAGATGTGCGACATTTGGTCGGCCAGACCCGCCTGCTCGACAGCTGCCACGGAATCCCCGCCGCCGATGATTGTGATGCATCCCTATCGTGGTGATGTGTTGTGTCACACATGTGAATGAGTCATGTTACAGGTGTATGAATGCGTTGTGTTACACGTGTATGAATGCTTTGTGTTGGGTATGAATGTGCACGGATTGAATATGCACACATCTTTGCAGCACAGTGACTCACTGACATGTGCGACATGACGGCTTCTTATATGCGACATGACTCCTTCACATGTGTGACACGACTCATTCATGTGTGTCTTGACTTCTTTCATGAGTAACATGGCTCCTTCATATGTGCGACACAGCTCATGTAACATCTCGTCAGAGCACTGGGCGAGGGCGTGCGTGCGTGCGTGCGTGCGTGCGTGCGTGCGTGCGCACGTGCGTGCGTGCGTGCGTGCGTGTGTGTATGTGTTTGTGTGTTTGTGTGTGTAAATGTTTGTGTACGTGTGTTTTGGTGTGCGTATATGTGTTTGTGTGTGTAAATGTTTGTGTACGTGTGTTGGTGTGTGTGTGTGTCTTAGCGACATCATTCACTCCTCAACGTGTGTGTGATACGACTCCTTCATGTGTGCTATGACTCATCTATATGAAAACACACCTTGGCAGTGCACTCAGCAAGGGTCTTGGCAACATCATTGGTTCCCGCCGCAAACTGCAACATTTTCAAAAGTCAGTTTCATAGTTATTCTACACGGTAAATTCGGGTGCGAGCTCATTTTTGTTTAATCTCTCGCACTCCCTTGAGGCTGTTTTGAGTGTTTGTTGGGCTCTTTTGAGTGTATGTAGGGGTTTTTTTAGAGTACACAGGGCCCTTCTGAGTGAATGTAGGGCTCTTTTGAGTGAATGTAGGGCTCTTTTGAGTGTATGTAGGGCTACTTTACCTTGTCCATCTCGAAGACGCCCATGGGGCCGTTCCAGATGATGGGTTTGCATTCCGACGAGTGAATGTAGGGCTCTTTTGAGTGAATGTAGGGCTCTTTTGAGTGAATGTAGGGCTCTTTTACCTTTTCCATCTCGAAGACGCCCATGGGGCCGTTCCAGATGATGGTTTTGCATTCCGACAGCTCTGCCTGCATGTGTGACATTCATATGTGTGCCGTGGTTGTGCGTTATGAATCATTTATATGTGTGGCATGGTTGTGCATTATGCATCATTCATATGTGTGCCGTGTGACGTGACGCGTTCATACGTGTGGCATAGTTTTGCATTCCGACAGCTGTACCTGCATGAGCTATGTGTGGCATGAATGATTCATATGTGTGGTATCACTCATTCATACGTGTGACGTGACGCATTCATATGTGTGATATTTTTCCGTACGAATGCGTCATGTCACACGTGTGAATGCCTCGTTGTCGAGATCTGTATAATGTAGCACACTGCAATAGACCTGGATCATTTTGGCGCACTCGGGGCCGTTATCGAGACCCATTGACACACATCAACGCAACACGCTGCAACAAACCTGGACCATTTTGGTGGACTCGGTGCTGTTGTCAAGACCCATTGATACACTGCAACGCAAGACACTGCAACACACGTACACACGCTGCAACACGCTGCAACAGACCTGGATCATTTTGGTGGACTCGGGACCATTATCGAGACCCATCCAGCCATCCGGAATATCCTCCACCTTGGCCACCTGTATACATGAATGAGTCATTAGCAACACTCTGCAACACACCTTGGCGTTAG
>Ga0105054_10012343_pt1 | contig 10474 bp, 7 predicted proteins | sample BON02_FD_78091 | JGI IMG/M metagenome (GOLD analysis project Ga0105054, IMG submission 78091) | Freshwater microbial communities from Lake Bonney liftoff mats and glacier meltwater in Antarctica - BON-02 (megahit assembly) | ecosystem: Environmental > Aquatic > Freshwater > Ice > Glacier... | reverse complement strand
TATATATATATATATATATATATATATATATATATATATATATATATATATATATATATATATATATATATATATATAAACATTTATATGTATTCACGTTGTCGTGAGCTACTTGCCCTCGGTCGAAGACACTAGGTAAGGAAGTATATATAGTTATATACTGTGTATACATAAGTTATAAATATTTCCACGGGTTAAAGGTGCCCTCGGGTTAAAGGTACCCTGTGCGCTTCAGTAATTCTCAGGACGTTTCTCTTATTCAACGTGTACTAATGACTTTGGTGCTGCGACTCATAATGAACGACGACATTTCTCTTATTCAACGTGTACTCATGACTTTGGTGCTGCGACTCATAATGAACGACGGTTTCAGTTTCGACTTTTCAATCGCTTGTTCCGAGTTTTTTCGGGTTTCATCGGTAAATCGCTGGTGATCGCCGTCAGAAGTCAACAAAACGTAACAACAAAATTCGCTCATGTACATGAGCAAAGCGAATTTACATATGGCAGTTACTTAGTAGCTGCAGAGCACCTTCAACTCGTAAGCTCGACCGGGTTTGCTAGTTTGACCGGGTTTACCCAAGTGGCGAACTTTTAGACCGGAAACCCTCAAGTATATATAGTTCTATAATGTGTATACATAATCTATAAGTATCTCTACCTTCCCGTGTCCTTACGACATTTCGTTTCCAGGCACTACCGCCCTACGTGTTGAATAGGTATTCACGTATTCCTGGGACGCAGCCACACGAATACGAATACCGTATTCCGCCTGGTTAGCCCTGTATATGACATGGATATGTACATATTCAAGGTTACTGTATTCATAAAACAGGCTAAATATGAAGAGAATACCGTATTTTGTTCTCCCTCCCGCGCATTCAACATGTAGGACTACCGCCGTCATTTGCGACAAGACGTGCACCCTCACCACCAGCCAGAGGACCTTCCCTTTCTTGTATAGGAATGATGATGATGATTGTATACCCCCGAGAGACACCTCCCCACATCAGGACAGCACGAGCACAGCCCCCAGCGACACACCGCCGCCGGCACAGCCGCCCCCACCACCGCAGACACGGAGAACACAGACCGAGGACCTTCCCTCTCTTGTGTAGGAAGTCACACCTCGCTTTATGTTCGAACTTGATATCAGAAGGCTTGCCTACTAACTGACCCCATCTTTTCTTTCGTCGCGCCACCTTCGAGCGTTGTTAAGTGTTCGTGGGAGGTGTTCGTTTGGGGGTTTGAGGTGTTGTTCTTGTCGTGTGCGTGTGTGTCGGTGTCGGGGGTGTTGTTCTCTGTCGGTGTGTGTGTGTGTGTGAGACCTGTTGAGATTGTTTCTTTTTATAGGCACCACCGCCGTCATCTGCTCCGACAAGACGGGCACACTCACCACCAACCAGATGGCCGTCCCTTTCCGAGCTGTTTTTCTTTCCCGAACTCGATCTTTGTAGCTCTAGGCTTAGCTTCTAACCCACCTCCTCTTTTTTTCTTTTTTTGTTTTTTTTATAGGCACCACGGCCGTCATCTGCTCTGACAAGACCGGCACCCTCACCACCAACCAGATGGCCGCGCGCAAAGTGCTCACCCTCTCGCCCAACGGCTCACCCAGCCTGGCCCACACACACGCCACCGGCTACGACCCCACGGCCCACGGCCTGCTCATCGGCGCAGACGCCGACCGCCGCGCCGACGCGCTGCCCGCCCCCGAGCGTCTCGCAGAGCCGCTACAGTCGCTAGCAGCCGTATGCGCTCTCTGTAACAACGCACACCTTCGTTACACGGAGCCAGCCACTGCTGTCGGTGCGACTGTTGCGGGTTTGGTGTTGGAAGGTGCGGTTCAAATACGCCCCCGTATTTAACAGAAACACACACCTAGTTTATAAAGAGTGAACCCCCCCGAGCGTCTCGCCGAGCCGCTACAGTCACTGGCTGCAGTATGCGCGCTCTGCAACAATGCACACCTTCTTTACACGGAGCCGGTCACCGCTGTCGGTGTGACTGTTGCAGGGTTGATGTTGGAAGGTGCGGTTTAACCCTCGAACCCTAACCCTAACACATAACGTCTTGCCGAGCCGCTACAGTCACTAGCTGCCGTATGCGCTCTCTGCAACAACGCACACCTGGGCCACCGCTGTCGGCGCGACTGTTGCAGGGTTGGTGTTGGAAGGTGCGGTAACCCTCTAACCCTAACCCTAACACATACCGTCTTGCCGAGCCGCTACAGTCACTGGCTGCCGTGTGCGCTCTCTGCAACAATGCACACCTTCGTTACACGGAGCCAGTCACCGCTGTCGGCGCGACTGTTGCAGGGTTGGTGTTGGAAGGTGCGAACAGCCCTTTACTCTCTGGATTAACCTTTCAACCCTACAGTCACTGGCTGCCGTATGCGCTCTCTGTAACAATGCACACCTCGGGGTTTAACCCTGTGCATTGTCGGGTTAACCCTAACGTAAGCACGCCTTTCTCTTAGAACGCAAACACGCCCGTCTCTAACGCAAGCATGCCCTCCTTGTTATCCGGGGCTCCACACATGGTGGCGCAACCGCTGCTGGTTTGGTGTTGGAAGGTGAGGTGCAGACACGCGGAAACCACGCCAGAAGGCGTCCTCCTGCACGTCTTCGACAACCGGAGCCGCGTATGCGGCTAGCGGTGCGTGGCGTGCCTAAGGGCGCGCTTCGCACGCACTCTGCCTAGCAGGCTTGCTCCCCTATGCGGTAGCCTAGTAACCTGTGCAGTGTATTGTTTGCGCGTGCGCCAGTGTTCGGGCTTTGTTTCTTTGTTTCTGTGATGAAAGCAAACACGCCCATGTCTGACGCAAATACGCCCTTTTTCAACCGCTGCGGGTCCCGACTCAGCCTTTGCAAGATATTGTTTCACTCCAAAGCTTTAGTATGGGAGTCTATCATCCTTCTAGTGCCCCCCACACCTGCAAAGCCTACTCTAATGCAATACTCGTGCACGACTATTACGCAATATACAACGCCCCCCCCGACTCACCCTTTGTATGCCATACACAATAATAGATTGGCAATTGCAATATCGTGTTAAGACCAAGTCCCGACGCTAGAGGGTGCGGTGCAAACACGCCTCTCTCTAACGTAAACACGCCCTATTCGAACGCAAACGTTTCCTCCTTTGAGACTTGGGCGCACACAAGAGAGCCGAGTGAAACGCAAAGCCAACTCAAAGAGTGAGGTGGCGCCTTGGGCGTTATAACCACTTATTGTAGGTGTTTTGAGCGCTGCTGCAGCAATCAGAATACTCCTGCATACCATTCTAACCTTAGTTTCGTAACGCTTCGAAACCGGCGGACGACGCTGCTCCGTGCGCCCGCATACCGCACGCCGTCCGAGGCTAGCCTTCGGCGACGGTGCGGCCACGCTAGTCGGTTTCTTTGGCGCGCTTTTCGAACGCAAATATGACATCCTTTTCAATTACAGGTGTGTGGGCGCATACAGGGGAGCCAACCGCTGCTGCGCTTCGTTCGCTGGTGGAAAAGATTGGCATCGCGGGCGTGCCCAAACCCAACGCAAACACGCCCTTTACCTAACGCAAATATATCCCCTTTCCTAACGCTAGCATCTCCTGTTTCAATCACCCACCCGGGCGTGGGTGGTGGTACGCACCGCCGTCGCGCCACCTTTGAGCGTTGTTGAGTGGCTTGGGGGGATTCGTTCGTGTGGTTGTTTGTTTGTGGTGTTGTTCTTGTCGTGTTTGTTGTGTGTGTGACCTGTTTCTCTTGTTACAGGTGTGTGGGCGCATACAGGGGAACCGATGGAAGCTGCATTGCGGTCGCTGGTGGAAAAGATGGGTGTCGCGGGCGTGCCCAAATTTAACGCAAACACGTTCCTTTCCTAACGTAAACATCTCCTGTTTTAATCATAGGTGTGTGGGCGCACACGGGGGAACCGACGGAAGCTGCATTGCGGTCCCTAGTGGAGAAAATCGGTGTCGCTGGCGTGCCCCCGCCGGACCAGTCAGAGCCAGAGCGATCGTCCGCCGCGTGGGCGCGCCGCTACGCTCACATGGCGACACTGGAGTTCACCCGCGAGCGGAAGTCGATGGGGGTACTCGCACGGCCAACAGGTAAGCAAGTGATAAAAGATTCGGGTTAATTAAAGAAAACGCTCTAATCTCGTCGCGATGCGCCGAGCCATCCCAAAACTGGGTCTAGAGAGTAAAGAACTGCGATAATCACATGGCGACGCTTGAGTTTACGCGCGAGCGAAAGTCGATGGGGGTGCTCGCTCGGCCAACTGGTAAGGAAGTGCTAAAGGATTTGGGTTAATTAAAGAAAACGCTCTAACCTCGTCGCGATGCGCCGAGCCCCCCCCCCAAACTGGGTCTAGAGAGTAAAGAACTGCGATAATCACATGGCGACGCTTGAGTTTACGTGCGAGCGAAAGTCGATGGGGGTACTCGCTCGGCCAACAGGTAAGCAAGTGACAAACGATTATAAATCTACTTTGTTTAACCCGAGGAGATGTCAGCAGCTGCTTTTCTAATATTAAGGTGTGAAACCAGTAGCCCATATGGCGACTCTCTGGTTTATGTGCGAGCGAAAGTCGATGGGGGTGTTCGCTCGGCCAACAGGTAAGGAAATGATAAACGATTTAGTTTAATTAAAACAAATCTAACCTCGTCGCGATGACCCCATAAAGCTGGGTCTAGAGAGTAAAGCACTGCTATAGTCACTTGGCGACACTGGAATTCACGCGCGAGCGAAAGTCGATGGGGGTGCTCGCTCGGCCAACAGGTAAGCAAGTGATAAAGGATTTGGTTTAAAAAAAAAAAAACGTCCTAACCTCGTAGCGATGCGCCGAGCCCCCAAAAGCTGGGTCCAAAGAGTAAAGCACTGCTATAGCCGCATAAACAAAGAAACAAAGCCCTAACACTGGCGCACGCGCAAACCATATACTACACAAGTAACTAGGCTACCCCATAGGGGAGCCTGCTAGGCAGAGTGCGTGTGAAGCGCGCCCTTAGGCACGCCACGCACCGCTAGCCGCATACGCATGGCGACGGTGGAGTTTACGCGCGAGCGAAAGTCGATGGGAGTTCTCGCTCGGCCAACAGTTAAGGAAGTGATAAACGATTGAATCTACTTTAAAGGTGCCCTGCGCGTCTATGTGATTCGACATCGAGTTTCCTAGAATCAAAACGACGAAACTTCTAGTCGAAACTCGGACACCCCTTCACCCCATAGCAAGAGATTCAGAGTTAGTCATAGAAAAAACTAGGTTGGTTGTTGGTTTATGAGCGGCTATAATGTTTATTAAAAACGTAAAATACACATTGTGTAAGCTATTAAACTAAATCTAACCCCGTCACCCCGTCTCAGGTACCTGAGCAAAGCGAATTTACCCATAGCGGTTCATTAGTAGCAGCAGGAGTACCTTTAAAGAGGAGAGGATCATTTCAAAAAAGAACCGAACGCAAACGTGTGCCCCCTCTTTAGATTAGAGCGCCGGCACCTCGCTTGGCGTTTCCAAGATAATGTTTCACTTCAAGGCTTCTGTGCACGAGTTCATCATCCTAATATTGCCCCCCCCCACGACCTGCATTTCCTACACCATTGCAATACGTTTGCACGACTATTGGGCACTATACGCCCCCCCTCGACCTCTCTTATGTATGCTAAACACTATGTAATGTTGGTCATCGCAATATCGTGGTAAGGCCAACACCTCGCTCTTCGTCAAGGGCGCGCCGCAGTCAGTGCCCTCGGGTGAACTCGTCTTCGTCAGCTTGTGTACAGTAGTGTGTTGAGATTGCCTGCCAAAACAACAAAAATATAACAAAGCTATCGTGTGCCCTTTCTTTAGACGCAGGCGCCGGCACCTCGCTCTTCGTCAAGGGCGCGCCGGGGGCGGTGTTCTCGCGTCGCACAAACGCGCTGCTCATCTTGTGTAGCGTGTTGAGATTGCATGCCAAAAAAACAACAATAATAATAACTCTATCGTCTGCCCCCTCTTTCAGACGCGGGCGCCGGCACCTCGCTCTTTGTGAAGGGTGCGCCGGGGGCGTTGCTCTTAAATGAAACCCGTCTTCGTACTCTGCTTGTGTACAGTAGTGTGTTGAGGTTGCATGCCAAAAATAAAACACCAAATAACGCTATCTGGTGCCCTTGCTTTAGACGCGGGCGCCGGCACCTCGCTCTTTGTGAAGGGCGCGCCCGAGTCGGTGCTCTCGCGTTGCACAAACGCGCAGCTCAGCTTGTGTAGTGTGAGGCAATCAACAATAATAATAACTCTATCGTCTTTCCCTTTCTTCAGATGCGGGCGCTGGCACCTCGCTCTTTCTCAAGGGCGCGCCCGAGTCGGTGCTCTCGCGTTGCACACACGCACTGCTCAGCTTGTGTAGTGTGTTAAGAATGCATGCCTCGGGTTAACACACTACACAAGCTGAGGGTTAGGGTTAGGGTTAGGGTTAACCCTTAACCCGTGCCCCTTTTTTAGACGCGGGCGCCGGCACCACGCTGTTCGTCAAGGGCACGCCGGAGTCGGTGCTCTCGCGTTGCACAAACGCGCTGCTCAGCTTGTGTAGCGTGTTGAGATTGCATGACGAAACAACAATACTAATAACTCTATCGTCTACCCTTTCTTCAGATGCGGGCGCCGGCACCCCGCTCTTTGTCAAGGGCGCGCCGGGGGCTGTGCTCTCGGGTAAACCTTTCTACGTGCTCTGCTTGTAAACAGTAGTGTGTTGAGAAATCATGCCAAAACAACAAACACTAAATCATGCTATCTTGTGCCCTTTCTTTAGACGCGGGCGCCGGCACCTCGCTCTCGACAGAAAAGATGCGTCGTTCATGGTCACAGCAGGCGCGACAGCTAACACCACGGAGGGGAACAGTCGCGCATCTAGGGAATCTGGGTTGTTGTGTTCACCTTCACACGGGGAATCTATCGCTCTTTATGAAGGGTGCGCCGGGGGCTGTGCTCTTGAGTGAACTCGTCTTCGTCAGCTGGTGTACAGTACAGTAGTGTGTTGAGGATTCATGCCAAAACAACAAAAGTAAAATAACGCTATCTTGTGCCCCTTTCTCGCGCGTACGGGGGAGTTTTCTCATTGCTGCAGCAGCGCTCAAAACACCCACGAGAAATGGTTATAACGCCCAAGGCGTCAACCTCACTTTTTTAGACACGGGCGCCGGCACCTCGCTCTCTGTCAAGGGCGCGCCGGGGGCTGTGGTCTCGGGTGAACTCATCTTTGTACTCAGCTTGTGTTCAGTAGAGTGTTGAGAGTCAATGACAAAACAACAAACCTATAATAACGCAATCGTGTGCCCCCTGTTCAGACGCGGGCGCCGGCACCTCGCTCTTCGTGAAAGGCGCGCCCGAATCGGTGCTCTCGCGTTGCACAAATGCGCTGCTCGAGGGCGGCGCCGTGACGCCCATGACGCCAGCGCTGCGCACCTCGGTGCTGGCCGCCATTCTGGAGTTGGCAGGCGGTGACGAGGCACTGCGTTGCCTAGCTTGTGCCGTGCGGCACGACCTGCCAAGAGACGTCTCTGCGCTCCCGTAAGCACCCCTACTCTATCTCTATTCGCTTTTCTTTCTTCTTCAATACTAACTTCTACGTATACCATACTCGAGTTGGCCGGAGGCGACGAGGCGCTGCGTTGCCTGGCTTGTGCCGTGCGGCACGACCTGCCAAGAGACGTCTCTGGGCTGGCGTAAGGCACCCCACATCTCTTTACTTTCTCTAGCTATTAACTTATACTTATACTACCTCTACTTATACCATCTCCGCAGGTATGCAACCATACCTCTATGTGCGTCTCTCTTTCTGTAACCGTCTCTCTTTCTTTAACTTCTAACCCATTACCTGCCGCGGCACGTCTCTGCTCTCCCGTAAGAAACGCTGCCTCTAGTTACTTTAACTACTAACTTATATTCATACTAACCCTGCACCGACTCCTCTGTTCACTTCTAACCTATCCTTATACTTGCGCTGCCTCGCCTGCGCCGTGCGGCACGATCTACCAAGAGACGTATCCGCGCTCCTGTAAGCACCCACATCTATCTGTATTTGCGTCCTACCTCGGATTACCCCTCTTTCTTAAACTACTTACTTACACGTATACTACTGTCGCCGGTAAGAAGCCCTGCCTCTATGTGCGTGTTCCCCTCCTTCGTTAACTATAGACTTATCTACGCCACAGGATGTCTCTGGGCTCCCGTAAGCAACCCTGCCTCTGTTCGCTTCCTTTGTTCATACTCACTTATACGTATACAATCTCCGCAGGTATGAACCCATGCCTCTATCTGCATCTCTCCTTCTTTGACTGTTTATCGTTCTTTAACTACTTACCCACGACCTGCCGCGCGACTATCCGCGCTCCCGTAAGAAAAGGTGCCTCTAGTTACTTTCTTGAACTCCTAACTTATACTCATACTCGTATACCACACTACAAGCACACATACGGGGTTAGGGTTAGGGTAACCCTTAACCCTAACCCTCAACCCGAAGTCTGCCTACTGTTCCTACTCCACAGGCTGTCTTGACCCAGGCCGCTTTGCTGAAGTGGAGGCAGGGCTCACCTTCGTTGGCGCGGCGGGACTGTCTTTAACTACTAACCTATACGTATTCCTTTACCACACTACAAGCACACAGACGCGAGTCGCTTCTTTAACTACTAACCTAACTCTTTCTACCCCCGCAGGCTGTCTGACCCTGGTCGCTTCGCCGAGGTCGAGGCTGGACTTACCTTCATTGGCGCTGTAAGACTGTCTTAAACTACTAATTGACACGTATACGTGTACCACACTGTAAGCACACATACGCGAGTCGCTTCTTTAACTACGAACTTATATACCACCGTACCTACCCTCGCAGACTGTCTGATCCGGTCCGCTTCGCCGAAGTGGAAACGAATCTCACCTTCGTTGGCGCGATGGGACTGCACGACCCTCCCCGCCCCGAAGTGGCCGACGCAATCGCGCGCTGTCCCTTATACTGATCTATCTGTTATTCCTACCCGCACACTGTCCGACCCCGGCCGCTTCGCTGAAGTTGAGGCCGGACTCACCTTCGTCGGCGCTGTGGGACTGTCTTTAACTACTAACCTATACGTTTACGTGTATCACACTGCAAGCACACATACCCGGGTCGCTTCTTTAACTTTTAATCTTCTTACCCTCGCAGATTGTCTGATCCGGGCCGCTTCGCTGAAGTGGAGGCTGGACTCACCTTCGTTGGCGCTGTGGGACTGCACGACCCTCCCCGCCCCGAAGTGGCAGATGCAATCGCGCGCTGTCCCTTATACTGATATTACTACTGTTTCTACTCCCGTAGGCTATCTGATCCGGGCCGCTTTGCTGAGGTCGAGGCAGGACTCACCTTCGTTGGCGCTGTGGGACTGCACGACCCACCCCGCCCCGAAGTGGCAGATGCAATCGCGCGCTGTCCCGTATACTGATCTGGCTGTTATTCCTACCCGCAGACTGTCCGACCCTGGCCGCTTCGCTGAAGTAGAGGCTGGACTTACCTTCGTGGGTGCTGTGGGGCTGCACGACCCGCCGCGTCCCGAAGTGGCCGACGCAATCGCGCGCTGCGCCGCCGCTGGGATCCGCGTTGTGATTGTGACGGGCGACAACAAGCTGACCGCAGAGGCGATCGGACGCCAAGTGGGGCTCTTGCCTTGGCGCGCGGGTTCGGCCAGTCGCAACACGGTGCGTCCCACTGGTTAGATGCTCTAATTTCTATATGTATATGTATATGTATATAGATATACATGTATATATATATATATATATATATATATAAATATATATATATATATATATATATATATATATATATATATATATATACATATATATATATATATACATATATATAAATATATAAAGAGAGAGATATGTGTGTGTATGTATCTATCTATCTATCTACGGGTTAACCCGTCTCTTGCCTTGGCGCGCGGGTGGCTTGCCGGCCAGTCGCAACACGGTGCGCCCGACGAAATTAGATTTACATATATATGCATTTATATAGATATGGATATAGATATTGATAGACAGAGAGAGAGATATTTATATGTATATATACATACATACATGTATATAAACACACACACACATATATATATATATATATGTATGTATATATATATATATATATATATATATATATCTATATATATATATACATATATATGTATATATTCTCGGTTATCCGTCTCTTGCCTTGGCGCGCGGGGGGCTCGCCGGCTAGTCGCAATCCGGTGCGCCCGACTAGGCCCTACTATATATGTGTATATGTATTTATATAAATACAAATAAATAAATAAATCTATATTCTCGGTTAACCCCTGTCTTGCCTTGGCGCGCGGGTTCGGCCAGTCGCAACACGGTGCGCCCCTCTGGGCTCGAATGCTCTAATATATATATTCGTATACATATATATATATATATATATATATATATATATATATATATATATATATATATATATATATATATAT
>Ga0105054_10012342_pt1 | contig 10475 bp, 8 predicted proteins | sample BON02_FD_78091 | JGI IMG/M metagenome (GOLD analysis project Ga0105054, IMG submission 78091) | Freshwater microbial communities from Lake Bonney liftoff mats and glacier meltwater in Antarctica - BON-02 (megahit assembly) | ecosystem: Environmental > Aquatic > Freshwater > Ice > Glacier... | reverse complement strand
GCGGCACGCGAGCTGGGTTCAGAACGTCGTGAGACAGTTCGGTCCATATCCGGTGTAGGCGTTAGAGTATTGAGAGGATCTCTTCTTAGTACGAGAGGACCGGGAGAGACGTACCTCTGGTGTACCAGTTATCGTGCCAACGGTAAACGCTGGGTAGCCATGTACGGTAAGGATAACCGCTGAAAGCATCTAAGTGGGAAGCCCACCTCAAGATGAGTACTCTTATCATTTTAAATGATTAAGGTCACGGCAAGACTAGCCGTTCGATAGGTATCAAGTGTACGTGCAGCAATGTATTTAGCTGAGATATTCTAATAGACCGATGGCTTTACTTTTACTAACTATAAAAATTTCAATTAATTGACTTAGACGTTTCATAGCATAGTAGCTCCACATCGATCCATTTCGAACTCGATAGTGAAAGATTATAGCGGTGACGATACTTAGAGGGGGGCCTCTTGGAAAAATAACACAATGTCTAAGTCCTTTATTTCCAGGCACGTACAATCACACGGATGCTGGGTTCAGCCTAAACAGCCTAAGTGTGTTTTAAATATGGTTTTTGCAGAGTTAAAATTATGAGTAGTGTATACGACTGGTTCCAGGAGCGGCTTGAGATCCAAGCCATTGCTGATGATATTACAAGTAAATATGTACCACCACACGTAAATATTTTCTACTGTCTTGGTGGAATTACGCTAACATGTTTTATTGTTCAAGTTGCAACTGGCTTTGCAATGACTTTCTACTACCGTCCAACAGTTACAGAAGCGTTCGCGTCAGTAGAATATCTTATGACAGAGGTAAATTTTGGTTGGCTAATTCGATCAGTTCACCGTTGGTCAGCTAGTATGATGGTTTTAAACATGATCCTCCATGTTTGCCGCGTTTATCTAACAGGTGGTTTCAAGAAGCCGCGTGAGTTAACATGGGTAACAGGTGTTCTTCTTGCTTCTGTAACGGTTTCTTTCGGGGTAACTGGTTATTCATTACCTTGGGACCAAGTAGGTTACTGGGCCTGTAAGATTGTAACAGGTGTACCAGATGCTATCCCGGTTGTTGGTGGCTTAATCGTACAAGTTTTACGAGGGGGCGTAAGTGTTGGTCAATCTACTTTAACGCGTTTTACAGTGCACATACATTCGTTTTACCAGTTGTGGCTTCTGTGTTAATGCTAACTCACTTTGTGATGATTCGTAAGCAAGGTATCTCAGGTCCTCTATAATACATTACTCGGAGATCTCCCGAGTCCGTTATTTGCGGTACGTTAATATTGATTATCTTTTTTGGAAAATTTATATCTATGTCTATTTTAAAAAAACCGGATTTAGCAGATCCTAAGCTTCGTGCTAAATTAGCAAAAGGTATGGGCCATAATTACTATGGTGAACCAGCTTGGCCAAACGATCTATTATACATTTTTCCCGTATGTATCTTGGGAACAATCGCGTGTTGTATTGGATTAGGTGTTCTTGAGCCTACCCCACTAGGTGAAAAGGCGGATCCATTTGCTACCCCATTAGAAATCCTTCCTGAATGGTATTTCTTCCCCACGTTTAATTTACTTCGTGTTATTCCAAATAAGTTATTAGGTGTATTATCAATGGCAGCTGTTCCAGCTGGTTTAATTACTGTCCCATTATTGAAAACGTAAATAAATTTCAGAACCCATTCCGTCGTCCAGTGGCCTCGCTAGTATTTATTTTTGGAACGTTTACAGCCTTTTGGCTCGGGATTGGCGCAACAATGCCAATTACACAAGCCCTAACTCTAGGTTTCTTCTAATAACACTTGGCTTCGACTTTTTATATAGGCCTACCAAGTCGTTATCATGCCTTCAACTAAATCTGCATTTGTGGGCATGATAACTATTAAAGGTTATTTCAAGAATGATCTTCAGAGCCTCAAAGCTTTTCCCTGTAGTAACATTTTAAATATTAATTTTTGTAAAGGTTCTTTAAACCTTTCTTTAAGTACCCTTTATAACGTATATTGTAATTAAAATATATATTTCGAAGCCTGACGAGTATCAAGGTTTCTTGTTTATAAGTCTCAGAAAAGGAGAGTAAAAAATGAAAGTTGGCTCTAAAGAACTAGAAGCTAGCAAAGTACGAGTTATAGTAGATAAAGATCCAGTTGCTACCTCATTTGAGAAGTGGGCACAACCCGGACATTTTTCTCGTACCTTAGCTAAAGGTCCAAAAACTACTACATGGATCTGGAATTTACACGCAGATGCACACGATTTTGATAGTCAAACAAGTTCGCTTGAAGATATATCAAGAAAGATTTTCAGTGCGCATTTTGGGCAACTAGCCATTATTTTTTATGGGTTAGTCAAGCATATTTCCATGGTGCACGTTTTTCCAATTATTCAGCGTGGCTACTAAATCCTACTAGCATTAAGCCAAGTGCACAAGTCGTATGGCCAGTAGTTGGACAAGAGATTCTGAATGGTGATGTTGGTGGCGGTTTCTCCGGCGTGCAGATAACTTCGGGAGTTTTCCAAATGTGGCGAGCATCCGGCATTACAAATGAAACAGAACTATATTGGACCGCAATGGGCGGCTTAGTAATGTCAACGCTAATGGTTTTCGCAGGTTGGTTTCATTACCATAAGGCTGCTCCAAAGTTAGAGTGGTTCCAAAACGTTGAGTCGATGATGAACCATCATTTAGCTGGTCTACTTGGTCTTGGTTGTCTATCATGGTCAGGGCACCAAATTCACGTTAGTTTACCAATCAACAAACTTTTAGACGCAGGTGTTGCACCACAAGAAATTCCGTTACCTCATGAGTTATTATTTAACCAAGATTTAATGGCGCAGCTGTATCCAAGTTTTAAGAAAGGTTTACTTCCCTTCTTTACTCTAAACTGGAGCGAATACTCAGATTTCCTTACGTTTAAGGGAGGTTTAAACCCCATTACTGGAAGTTTATGGTTAAGTGATACGGCTCACCACCACCTAGCGTTAGCTGTACTATTTATCTTTGCGGGTCACATGTACCGAACAAACTGGGGTATCAGACACAGTATGAAAGAAATTCTAGAAGCTCACAAAGGTCCATTAACAGGCGAAGGTCATAAAGGTCTTTACGAGATTCTAACAACTTCTTGGCATGCACAGTTAGCTATTAACTTAGCAATGTTAGGGTCGCTTAGTATTATCGTTGCACATCATATGTATGCAATGCCTCCGTACCCTTATATTGGTGTGGATTACCCAACTCAGTTATCATTATTTACGCACCACATGTGGATTGGTGGTTTCTGCATTTGTGGAGCCGCGGCACACGCTGCAATCTTTATGGTGCGTGACTATAGTCCAGTTCAATCATACAATAATTTACTTGACCGTGTTTTACGTCACCGTGATGCAATTATTTCACACTTAAACTTGGTTTGTATTTTTCTTGGAACACACAGTTTTGGACTATATATACACAATGATACAATGCGGGCTCTTGGCCGTCCGCAAGATATGTTCTCCGATAAAGCAATTCAGCTGCAACCAATTTTTGCAAAGTGGATACAATCACTGCATACACTAGCTCCTGGTAATACAGCTCCTAATGCTTTAGCTACTTCGAGTTATGCTTTCGGTGGAGATGTCATTGCTGTTAACGGTAAAATAGCAATGATGCCAATTTCACTAAGTACAGCGGATTTCATGGTGCATCACATTCATGCCTTTACAATTCATGTGACAGTTCTAATTTTACTGAAAGGTGTTTTATTTGCGCGTAGTTCACGACTAATTCCGGATAAGGCAAACTTAGGGTTCCGTTTCCCTTGTGATGGACCAGGTCGTGGTGGTACCTGTCAAGTCTCAGCTTGGGATCATGTATTCCTAGGTTTATTCTGGATGTACAATTGTATTTCAGTAGTTATTTTCCATTTTAGCTGGAAAATGCAGTCAGATGTTTGGGGAACTATTTCTAGCGCAGGTAAAATTTCACATGTTACGGGTGGAAATTTTGCGAACAGTGCTCTTACAATTAACGGTTGGTTGCGTGATTTCCTTTGGTCACAAGCTTCACAGGTAATTCAATCTTATGGTTCCGCGCTGTCCGCTTATGGTCTTATTTTCTAAGGCGCACATTTTATTTGGGCGTTCAGTTTAATGTTTCTATTCAGTGGACGTGGTTACTGGCAGGAATTAATTGAATCAATCGTTTGGGCTCACAATAAGCTTAAGTTAGCTCCTGCAATTCAGCCACGTGCCTTAAGTATTACTCAGGGCCGAGCAGTTGGATTAGCACACTATCTTTTAGGTGGTATTGGAACTACGTGGTCATTCTTTTTAGCAAGAATTATTTCCGTAGGTTAAATTAATATAGAAAAGGAGAATTAACAAATTATGGCTACTAAATTTCCTAAGTTTAGTCAGGCACTTGCTCAAGATCCCGCAACGAGACGAATCTGGTACGGGATCGCAACTGCCCACGATCTTGAGAGTCATGATGGTATGACAGAGGAAAATCTTTATCAAAAGATTTTCGCATCACATTTTGGTCATCTTGCCATCATCTTCTTATGGACGTCCGGTAACTTATTTCATGTGGCATGGCAAGGTAATTTCCAACAATGGGTTTTAAATCCATTAAAGGTTAAACCAATTGCGCATGCCATTTGGGATCCCCACTTTGGCCAATCTGCTATTAAAGCATTTACTCGTGGTGGTGTATCTTACCCAGTTAACATTGCGACGTCTGGTGTGTACCACTGGTGGTATACAATTGGTATGCGGACTAATGAAGATCTATATTTTGGAGCTCTTGGTTTATTAGTTCTAGCGACAACATTATTATTCGCTGGTTGGCTACACTTACAACCAAAATTTCGTCCAGGAATTGCGTGGTTTAAGAACAACGAATCACGTCTAAATCACCATTTATCTGGCTTGTTCGGCGTTAGTTCGCTTGCATGGACTGGCCATTTGATTCATGTGGCTATTCCTGAATCACGTGGACAACACATCCGTTGGAATAATTTCACATCGACTTTACCGCACCCAGAAGGTTTAACGCCATTTTTTACAGGTAACTGGGGTCTCTATGCGGAAAACCCAGATACTGCGCAGCATATCTTCGGTACAAGTGAAGGAGCGGGAACAGCTATTCTAACATTCTTAGGTGGCTTTCATCCCCAGACTCAGTCAATGTGGCTAACTGATATTGCGCACCATCACTTAGCGATTGCTATCGTGTTTATTTTTGCAGGGCACATGTACCGTACAAATTGGGGTATCGGTCATAGTATGAAGGAGATATTAGACGCTCACGTACCACCAAAAGGTCGACTAGGTGCCGGTCACCGGGGTTTATTCGAAACAATTACAGATAGTCTACACATGCAGTTAGGTTTAGCCTTAGCTTCATTAGGTGTAGCGACGTCCTTAGTTGCCCAGCATATGTATGCGTTACCATCATACGCATTTATGGCTAAAGATTACGTAACGCAAGCTGCACTTTACACACATCACCAGTACATCGCTGGTTTCTTAATGGTTGGAGCATTTGCACACGGTGCTATCTTTTTTGTACGTGATTATGATCCGGAAGTAAATAAAGATAATGTGTTAGCGCGAATGCTTCAACACAAAGAAGCGATTATCTCGCACCTAAGTTGGGTATCTTTATTCCTAGGTTTCCACACTCTTGGTTTATATATTCACAATGATGTTTGTGTAGTGTTTGGAACGCCAGAGAAACAGATTTTATTTGAGCCAGTCTTCGCCCAATTTATTCAGGCAGCATCGGGTAAAGCGCTATATGGTTTCGACATACTTCTTTCCTCATCTACAAGTGCGGCAAGTGTCGCTAGTAGTAAAATATGGTTACCTGGTTGGATGGATGCTATTAATAGTGGTAAAAACTCCCTATTCCTAACAATTGGACCTGGAGATTTCTTAGTTCACCACGCAATTGCATTAGGTCTACACACAACAACATTAATCCTCGTTAAGGGTGCCTTAGATGCGCGTGGTTCAAAACTAATGCCGGATAAAAAAGACTTTGGTTACAGTTTTCCATGTGATGGTCCTGGGCGTGGAGGTACATGTGATATTTCAGCTTGGGATGCTTTCTACCTGGCTATGTTCTGGATGCTGAACACTATTGGATGGGTAACATTCTACTGGCATTGGAAACATATGACAATCTGGGGTGGAAATGCTGCGGCATTTAACGAGTCTTCTACTTACATCATGGGTTGGCTTCGTGATTACCTATGGTTAAACTCATCGCCATTAATCAACGGTTATAATCCATTTGGTATGAACGCGCAGGCTGTTTGGGCTTGGATGTTCTTATTTGGGCACCTAATTTGGGCTACAGGTTTTATGTTCTTAATTTCGTGGCGTGGTTATTGGCAAGAGCTTATTGAAACTCTCGTTTGGGCGCACGAGCGTACGCCAATCGCAAACTTAGTTAAATGGCGTGATAAACCAGTAGCGCTATCAATTGTTCAAGCACGACTAGTTGGTTTAGCACACTTTACAATTGGTTACATATTTACTTATGCCCCATTTGTAATTGCTTCAACGACTGGAAAGATCAGTTAAATTAGCAACTTCTATCAATTGTCAATACTGTCGGTTTCCAAATTAAGGTTATCCTTCATTTGGAAATCAACAGTATTCCTCGTAGTTACCTAAAGCATGTATGGAAGAAGATAAAATAGAATTGGTAACAAATTTGCTATTCCTATCTATAAAACATCCCTAACGAGAAAAATCTTACCTAATAGGTCGATTGAAAATCGTATTGCAATATTTGTTATGATAACTATAAACTTTAGTCTTTTTTTATAATTTGTTTTTCTGTGGGCTACCAACCTAACATTGTAACTAATAACTTTGTTAAATTGCTCGTAGGCACTCTAACTGGAGGATTTTTTAATTGTTATTTTAAATAAAGGTGCACCTTTAATTTTAATTTTCACTGGTTCGGAAATATTCAAAGCAGTAACAAAAGTTGCAAAAATTGCGGAAGTTTACTTAAAACAGAAATCTTGCCTTGTTTCTCAAGATTACGATGTTCTTTATAGCAAGATTTAATACCCACAGTTATCTAGCTTACCATACTAGAATGGATTGCATGTAATGTGATTCTTAGCATCAAAATCTGAACATAAAGATAGTTTAAGCGAGGCCAAAATTATTGGAACAATGTTACCTTATAGTTCAGCAGCACTATAAAGACCTCCAATATCGTAAAGTGAGGGTCCAGTAGCTATAAAGACTGTGTTGCCTCCAATAATAATACTAACTTAAGTAAGTTTCTACAAAAACATTGGTTAGCTTCTTATGTGCACGGGGTTGGCAACAGATTAAGAGATTATTATAAATAACTTCAACCAAATAAACTGGTTGAAGTTATTTAAAGATAATGAAACTCAAGGCAGAGCAAAGGGTAAGATAGAATCATATAGAATACGAGTCTTCTATTATTAAGAAATATTAAAGAGAATTCTACACAATTTTCTATAACACTCAAAACTTAACCTCCTCCAATCTTAAGTAAGATATTAAGTAAGGAAACAACTATCTCGAAAGGGTAAACATCCAAGAGCGACACTTAAACCAATGATGATTACATATTACATAATAGCCTCATTTTAGAACAATTTTCTAGTAAGATTATGAATCTTACAATTTACTGTATCGTAAAAAAAATTTAAGCACAACTAACATTGAGCCTAATGCTTCTAAATTTTCGAGTAAAAGCTAAACAGCCTCGCTGGGCTGGGAGGGAGAAGGCTTACTACTATATCGATATATATAGTAGTAAGCTTTTAAAAAGGTTGCGGCTAATTAAAAATTAGTAACGCTCACCTTCTGGCTTTGAGTTAACTGCGTATGACTCAATCGTGTAAACTAATTTACGACCTGCAGATTCTTGACGAGTCAGGCGGAAACCTGGTTCGTAAGCTGGACGCTGAACGATGAATGAAAGTACACAAGACTCAGTACCACGAGTGTTGTCGAAACAAGCAACCTTTACGTAGTAATTTGGCTTAGCCTTACGAGCCATGTTGATCTCAAACATTACTGCAGCTGGATCTTTAATATCGAAAAGAGGAAGGCCCCACATTTCCCAATAGTTATTACGCGGGTGCGGGTCGTCAGTGAATTCGATAGAAATGGCCCATGACTTGCTTAAAGCGTATGCAATCTGCTTCGAGATTTGCACATCAGTTAGGTCAGGAAGGAAAGAAAATGCTCCTTGTGTTAGTTTCATTAGTTACTCCTAAAATGAAAATTTTTATAATAGATACTTCCGGATTTAAAGACCGTAAAATAAAAGATTTACGAGTTAATCGTGAAAATTATCTATTTTGTGTTGCTGTCTCAACGAAATCTGCTGTGTCTGTAGATGCGTAGTTGAATGTAATATCCTTCCATAAATCTAGAGCAGTCTGAAGAGGCCACAAGTCTTAGCAGCGTCTCTTAAAATTTGAGGACCTTCTGCAACATAATCACGTCCTTCGTTACGAGCGATAACCATACACTCTAGAGCTACACGGTTAGCAGTCGCACCTGCCTGGATACCATCAGGGTGACCAATTGTACCACCACCGAACTGAAGAACAACGTCATCACCTAGGTAGTCAATTAATTGGTGCATTTGACCACAGTGGATACCACCAGAAGCTACTGGTACACACTTACGTAGTGAAGCCCAATCTTGGGCGAAGAATAAACCTTGAGGTAGACTAATCTCCGTCTTAGTATCTAGTAGAGTGTTATAGAAGCCTTTGATCATTAGAGGATCTCCCTCTAGCTTACCAACAACTGTACCAGCATGAATATGGTCACAACCTGACATACGCATCCACTTGCAGATTACACGGAAGTTCATACCATGAGACTTCTGACGAGAGTAAGTTGAATTACCAGCACGGTGAAGGTGAAGGATCATATCAGACTTACGACACCATTTACCCATTGTCTGGATAGCAGTGTAACCGATTACAAGGTCGATCATAACGATAACCGAACCTAACTCTTTACCGAATTCAGCACGCTCGTACATATCTTCCATCGTAGCTGCAGTTGCGTTAAGGTAGTGACCCTTAATTTCACCAGTTGTAGCAGCAGCGTTGTTAACACCTTCCATTGAGTAAAGAAAACGCTCACGGTAGCGCATGAATGGTTGTGAGTTAATGTTCTCATCATCTTTAAGAAAATCTAAGCCACCTTTAAGACCTTCGAATACTACACGACCGTAATTCTTACCAGAAAGACCTAATTTAGGCTTAACTGTAGCACCTAGAAGTGGACGACCGAATTTGTCCATACGCTCACGCTCAACGACAAGGCCTGTTGCAGGGCCTTGGTAAGTCTTAAGTAAAGCAACTGGCATACGCATATCTTCAAGACGAAGCGCCTTAACAGCTTTGAAACCAAAGATATTACCAATAATTGACGCGGTAAGGTTAGCAAGTGAACCTTCTTCGAATAGGTCTAGATCGTAAGCGATATAGCAGAAGTAAGTATCAGCTGCACTTGGAACTGGATCAACACGGTATGCTTTCGCACGGTAAAGATCACAAGCAGTTAAAAGATCCGTCCATACAACAGTCCATGTGGCAGTTGAAGACTCACCTGCAAGTGCAGCTGCAGCCTCTACTGGATCTACACCTGGTTGAGGTGTACAACGGAATAATGCTAAAAGATCAGTTTCCTTGATTGTGTATTCTGGATCCCAGTAACCCATTTTTGCATAAGGGATTACACCAGATTCGTAACGTTCACTCTTAATACGAGTACGTGATTCAACGGCTTGAGACATGACAAACTCCTTAGTTTAAGATGTTATGCTTAATAATTGCTAGATTGTATATTCCTTAAATAGAAACCGTAATAAGCAAAATAAGTTTTTTATATTCTACTTTTATCTTATAAACTAAGATATCATCAACACGGCGCGAATTGTACAGCCCTATTTTATGTAAAGTATAAGTTTTACTAATGTGTATGTAAATTTAAGTTATATTTTTAAAACAAGCTCCGTGTGTATACACAACCTAAGTCTTGTACGAGCAATAACTCCAGAAGCTTTCTATGCGACGGGATTTTTACCGTAGGTGCCGAGAGTAGCCCTGATCATAAGAATCAGCTTTTATCAAAACGATCCTAATTAAAGAGCTCTGCGACAAATCCAGAAAAGCGTTGGATTTTTAGGGCGAAAAACTGCACCAGTCTAACTTACGCTTTTTACGCAGAATTATTGAGAAGCCCTTAAAATACGAACTCGTTAGTTTGACGGACAATTAAGATTTAATGTACGATTAGCGCTGTACTACATGAAGCGGGTATAGTTTAGTGGTAGAACCTTAGCCTTCCAAGCTAATGATGGGAGTTCGATTCTCCCTACCCGCTTGTGAAGTCTCCAAACTAAGTCTTTACTGAGTTTGGAGAATGTCAGTTGATCGTACAGTAAAACTAACTTTTTTTAGTGTGTATAGCG
>Ga0105054_10012341_pt1 | contig 10475 bp, 8 predicted proteins | sample BON02_FD_78091 | JGI IMG/M metagenome (GOLD analysis project Ga0105054, IMG submission 78091) | Freshwater microbial communities from Lake Bonney liftoff mats and glacier meltwater in Antarctica - BON-02 (megahit assembly) | ecosystem: Environmental > Aquatic > Freshwater > Ice > Glacier... | reverse complement strand
TGTAAGGTTCATAATACTTTGGGGCGTGAGCAAGTTGAAAGATGCTGCTGTGGTACACCCTGCTGATGACCTTGCACCACCATCTGAAGGGGGAGGTGCTGGTTGAAGAAATTCTCACAACTGCCCTCGAAGTTCATATGAATAGAGACTGCTGCCGCAGGAGTGTCGCCTTCCCTGACAGCTGCTGCCAGAAGTTTGTGCCGTCGAGGCTCCAAAGGCGGTGTAGGTGCACCATTTCCCTCTTCCTCCTCCATCTTTCACGTAAATGAAAACTATTTTGGGCATGCTCGCCTAGAGAAGGTACCTTAGACCCTTTAAGGTACCTTAGTCAGGTACCTTAACATATGGTACCTTAAGAATCCCAATGAACTACCTTATCGTTAAGGTACCTTATACCTTAAGGTACCTGTAGGTATTGTACCTTCGTGGTGTAAGGTACCTTGGCAACTCTGGTATGGTTCGGACACGAGACTGTTGTGTGCCAAGGACAACGAAGTACTCACTAAGCCACTGATGTGACATTCCCTTGAGTATCACGTATAGAATGCTTTGCATTTAGTGCAAGCTTCATCGGGCGATTTTACTACAGTGGAAATGAATGCAATTGAACGAACACTAAACAACTCGTGTTCTCAAAACCTTGCCTGCAAAAGGGATTCTTCAAAACTTAAAAGCATGTTTTCCAAAAAATTCAGTTCAGGTTGAATTTAACTGGTATCAACCCTCAGTTTGCTGAAATATTTCGATATTACGTTTTCGAGGCACACATCATCCAAAATCGAGGGTTCAGGTCCACCCTTACTGAGTCATTCTATACAGTTCCACTGTGTTTGTTTTCGCTTCTCCACTGTATCTAACAGGGAAACCGTTTGTACACGATGTCATGTGAAAGGGGTACATGTTGCAAGTCATCTCCAGTCTTTTGCCGGCGTCTAATTTGATTTTTGGGGAAACTTCGCAAAAAATCGCAAAATCGATTTAAATCGTATAATTCGACAGCGAATTTTTCGATTTTTTAAAATTCGATTTTTTGGGATCAATACGCGGCCGGGCGTGAGCCTTTTCCACCCCATGAAAATAAAATAAACGTTACCTAAGGTCGAGTACTTATATGGGTTTTCTAGAACAATCTATATGTAGCCGTGTTGTCAGCGCCGTGATGGTACATCAACGTTTTTTAATATATATAATATAAAGATATGTACCACCGAAAAACTGCATCCCGCAGATTTTTCACCATCCATGCCACACCATTTCTTCCATCTCGGGCTCCAGCTCCAGCTCCAGCACCTGCAATCTGTCCATGCAGGCCACGAAGCCGCCCAGGGCCACACGCCAGAGTCTGCGGCTGTCCGAGAGACGGTTACGACGTGCGGACAGCAAGAGAACCGTAAAGCGGGGGCTTTGGACGGAGGCGAAGACGGCGTGCAGTTGGATATGACGTGCGACATGGGGACACGACCATCGTGCGACCGGTCACATCGTGCGAGTATGGCTTTACCTGCAAGCCGCCCCGGGAGACCAGCATCGTCCGGAGAGCAAGAAGCCATCCAGGTGAATGACTTGCACGTGCAAGATCTGCACAAGTGCAACGCTGACACCAGGGCGCCGGATGAGACACACGACCGGTTCAAGCGGTCGCCGCTCGAGCGCCAACATCAGTCTGCGAAGCCGAGGTCTTTTTGCCAAGAAACCCAGGATAACTACCTGCTACTGTCGCAGACAGACATGGCTGATGGACGCCGAGGCTACTACACAGCCCTGGCAAAAACGATCAGGATGAAACGCACCGTAAGTGCACCTGAGGCCAAAAGTGACAACTCGTGCAAAAACAGTGGCATTGCACGTGTAGCCACAACGTGAGAGGGTGTAAGGTGCAGCGCGGAGCGACTCGGACTCTCGATGAGGCTTGCACGATAACTGCCTGGTCAACTCAATGACTGCAACTGCACGTGATGATCAGGCTTAAGGAGCAAGCCTTGAATGACAAGCTTGTGTGACAGTGCGCCAGAAGCGAGAGAGATCCATCTGAGTTGCCTCTGCCTGAACATCTGAGTGCGTGACCTGCGCCAGAAGCGAGAGAGATCCACATAAGTTGCCTCTGCCTGAACATCTGAGGCTGACCAGTTTGATGTTCTTTGAATTAAATCGCATCCTACCTATTTTCCTCTTTTCTTGCATCCCTTCCTGTCAACCCCCAAAGAATTTGAACTGGCATGCTCAGAACTTGCTGAGAAGGCTTCTTGCTGAGAAGGCTTCTTTTGTCTCTTGACAATTCGTCCAGCGTCAACCTGTGCGATTTTAAAAGTAATGAAACGATAACCTTTTTTTTTACGTGATTAGATTTCTCGGTGTACAGCCAGGATCCAGGGTCTCCAAAAACAATAAATTGGTTGGTGGCCTTCTTCCGGTGGGCCCGCAGCGGCTCGCCATTTGTTGCTGCACGCCCCAGTCGATCAGGCACTGGAAGACATTGAAACACGCTACAACATGCGGCAATGATCATGCAACACACTCCTGCGCGTCTGTGTGTGCATCTGCGTGTGAGCTTGTGCGTGCGCGCTACCATGTGTCTGTGTACATGCACGTATGCGGGTGTGCGTAAACGTGCGTGCGTGCGCGTGAGTGTCTGTGTCTTTGTCTCCTATCCACAATATGTTGGCAGGAATCCGACAAGCGCCACAGCCTCTCTCTCACAACGTCGGGGGGTTGCTCGTGCTTTTTGGGGTCTGGAAAATCTAGGTTACATACCATGATGTCCCAGACCTCCACATACATGGGTGTTTGCATGAGTATATGTATGTGCGTATTATTGGGTGCATGTCTGCACTGCTGTACGTACATGTCACGCACACACAACATACACATACACGCGCACACAACACATGCTCGGATGCATGTCTACACCGCTGTATGTACATGTCACGCACACACCACACACACATAAACACACACACACCACAGCAAGGCTTTGCTCATGTTTGTTTAGGTCTTTATGTATGCACCTTCTGCCTATGTCAATGGACACCAGTATGTGCAGTGCCTTTTCATGTCTGATTGATTGCACGTGAACAAAGTGCTGTTTCGAAATATAGGGCTCATTCCATGTATGATCGGTCATATTTAATCTGATGCACTTCTGGATGTTGTGGATGAAAAGGGCCATATGTAACAAGCAAACGAGCCCTATGTTGAATGCACAAAGATCCATATCTTTTCCAGAAGACCAGCCCGATTCTTTACAGAATTACACTGCCTTCGCTTGTCTTCGAGTTAGTGTGAATCGCAATCACGAACCGCTTCGCACCATTTTGCGCTTGATGGGGCAGGGCGGTCCAAATCGAAAAGAGCCTGTTTATAAGAATGAACTGTTCTATTGAGAGTAAATCACTTCATTCAAACACTCGACATCATGACTGGTTTGAAATGCTATACGCCTGCGACTTGCACGAGGGCTGGCACCCTTATTTGATGCCAGTAGAGCCCTGTATACACAAGATGTGTGCCCAGCGGTATTGTCTTTCGAATGTGATGCCTTAGCCTTCGATTAATTCACAATGAAACTGACAGAGCCCAGACTGACATCCAGAATAATCAAACACCAGGAAGAACAATGTGACGACACAACACAGTAAATTCATACCCGAAAGGGTAGCAATAACGATCATGTACATATTAATTACAACAAGCCAAACAGTGGGGAAAACAAACATACTATAGGCCGGCCAAACGTTAATGAAATAATAATTGATTCATTGATTCAATAATTCATCAATTAAAAGACGAAGATTTTGAGCTGTGATTTGTGGAAAATAAACTACATGCTATATAAATAGGACAGAGTACCCATCAGGACTTAGTCAAAAAATCCGGCTTGCGGCGCATTTTGTTTGAGAAGTCTTGCCTACTGCACATTTTTTTTATTGCCTGCTGCACATTTTTCAATTAAAAGTCTGGCCTGCGGCGCATGTTTTTCATAAAAAATCTTATCCTTAATCATTCTGGGATGCATTTGATTTGAAGTTTCTTATTCTGTCTGCCAATTCATGTGTGGTGAAAATGATTCAAGAGAAGCGTTTAAGAGAAGCCCTTCTGTTGACATAATTTGAGTCACTTAGCATGACCCTGACAGTGGGGAGCAAACAAATTGGATTAAACAGAGTCTCCCTCAAAGGTATGTACGGGTGGTGTGTCAACTCAACAGTGACCAAGCACTCAGATTACTCTGGGGCTGGTGTTTCATGCTGATATCTTGCCCAGACACCATTCATAAGTGGGCCATTTGAAGAGTATGTACTGTCCAATCATTTGTTGTCCTGCGGGGTCAAGAGGTACAAACATGGTGCCGTTTGGGGGCATCGACGCTGGTTGGAAACCAGGTGGAAGTAAAATAGGTGAGAAATCATCGTTGCTATCTGACGGTTACGATACCGTTGACAAGAACCAAGTGAATTCTTGTGTACTAAATTACCTTTTTGGAGGGAGTTGAGTAACCAAAAAAATAACCCAGAAATACTGTTTCCGATGCGGTACCAATGTCACGGTTTCAAAATTTCTCCGCTAACGCCGCCGTAAGGGTCGGAATAGAAGACCCAACAAACCATACCTCGCGAGACAATGCGTATTGACTTTGTGTTATCAATAAATATTATTGTCACTAATTTTACATCAACACAACCCACAGAGTTTGTGATATTGAGATGATAGAAATCGTCATATTTAGAAGATAGAGTTTGTGATTGACAGAATTGATAAAATTTTATAGCAGAGTTCGTGACGATGGAGTTAGTGATATTTGGATGATAAAGCTGGTGGAAGACAGAACCCAAATGACGTGTCATAGCATTTTAGATATCTTGACAGTTAAATGGGGTTCGTAACATTTGGATAGAAGCGATGTTCAAATTCGGTTCTACTGGTTTCCCTTGTTTCAACCTTGTCTTGTCTAGGGACACAGACAGAGAAGCAACTCTTTTTCCCAGATATATTCGGCGATCTCATGAGGACCAGGGTGAAGAGAGGGAGGGAGAAAGAGAGAGATTCCATACTTCGTTGCATGGGTGGTCTCATAGATTGATTGATGTTGCTTTTATTACTTCGTAAGAAATAGTCTAGTAGCTTTGCTGGAAGCTCTACGTGCTCAAAATCCTTTTTAGATTCGAGATGTCGGTTGCTGACATTTTTTTGGTTTTTGCTATCTTAGCATCCCATCGATGTTCGACCCTGGAATGTTTTTTTGTTTCTAAACGCAATCTTCACAGTAAAGGCATTCAACGGGGGAATATTTGCAAACTGGATCAAGCTCGTTTCGCTGAATCATTCTATCACACGTTCCGCCTATTGTGATTTCTTATTTCGGGCTGAACTTGACAGTGAGATTATCACAGTGTGTTTGTGTGTATGTTTGAGAGTGTGTACGTGTGTGCGTGCTTTGATAGCTTTGAAAGAGCTCATGTTCCACGTACACTTACATCTCAACTAGAGAGGGGCAGAAAGCAAGATTCATATGCATATGATTCTGACATCAGAAATGACCGCATACAAACGTGGATGGGGAAGATGTAAACTTTGTCTTGTTCGTCAAGTGCATATATGACGGATGCTTGTACATGTGTGTATGTGTGTGAGAGAGAGTGTGTATGTGTGTACGTGGTAGTAGCCTTCTTTTCTAAGAATCAATGATCGAGGCCTGTGTGTGTATGATATGTGTATGCGTGCATGTGTGTGTGAGCGTGTGGAGAGATTTGTGTGTGCATGTGCGTGTGCACGTGCAAGTGCATACGTGTCAAAATTCATGCCTGAATATCATCATTACCGGCCTGCCAAATTCCTCAATTCGCTGTACTCACTGCACCTATCAGACAAGTCCATTCTATCAACTTGAAATAGGACATGCACTGTACATCTGTGTCGCTTGACCCCACTGTCACTTTATTTGTGGCAGCCCGCAATTGTAACGTTTCAGTGTACGCATGCACAGGTAGCAAACAGTGCACACGATGTCATTTCATGTATCACAGATCAAAACGATCTGCACACATGTACACCCTGCGGAGGATGTGTCTCTAAATATGTAAACTGATGTCAAAAACACCTGTATAGCGTACATACCTGCACATGCACTGGTGCTCAAGACACCTGTTTAGTGAATGCCACACTCGCCGCAAAAAATGGAATTACACCCACGGACTCACTCACGTTAATAGCATTCTGGGCCAGTGCGGCGATGTCTGCACACTTCTCTCCAGCCAAGTGCGCTGTACGCTGTCGCCTGAACGCTTTCGACTTGAGAGGCATGGCTTCTGCGCAAAGACTGAAGCACAGCACAGAGACTCAAAGCACGACTGCAAATTATGTGCGCTGAGCGGTGAACACGCCTCCCCAGCCAAGCATGCCTTGCGCTGAGCGCCACTGCCTCAGCTTCGCCTCGAGCGCAGACGCTGGTGCTCGAAGGCAAGGCTGCGATAGAACACTGCGGCTCAGAGCACGGCTGCACACCATGCACGTGCACACCATGCGCGAACTTGACACCCACCCTTTCAAGCACGCCTCGCGTCGTCGTGATCTTCAACAAGGCCCAGGTGAGGCTTCGGCCAGTTTTGGCAAAAATTCTTGCGAGCTGAACTGTTCTCCGAAAAATGAACTTTTCGCGCGAAAATCCAACTAAAGGGGGCTACAGTGTCTGTTTTGGCTCATCTGTTTCTCTCAGCTTGGAGAAAGAGAACTAACTACAGTTTCTTTTTATTTTAGTAGCCGTTAGAAAACATATTTTAGATCTCTTTTGGCTGGCAACTGCAAAAGTAGTATTGCGGATTTTGGAAAGAGAAAAATTGAACTAGACCCAAACGTGTGTGAACGGAGGGGTGCATGTGGCTGTTTAGATTTGTATTGTAATTGATTTAAATTTCTTTTATTACTCGAAACGTTAGTTTAGAACCCTTGCTTGAGGGTCTTTTTGCTCAAATCCATGTGAATCTGAGTTGACGTGTTTGCGGCCGGAATCGAACCGGGGACCTGCGGATAACTAAATTTTTGAAGTGCTGCGCTCTTCACCACTGAGCCAAGGTGACGGATGAATCACCAAAAATCCTTTGGGACCCTCTTTTTGTTGATTTGGATCTGCGTAGGAATTCGTACGCAAGCAAATCTGTCTGGATAGTAGTACAAAAAAATATTCATTTATTGGATGAAGTGAAACAAGCAACTGCATACCTTTTCAGAGTGAACATACATGGGGAAAAGTCAATGGGTTAATTTTGCGTATGCCCAAACCAGAAAATAAATTCATTGCACATAAGAAGCCATCAAACAAATGACCGACCATTGTTGAAATAGGCAGACGGGATTAGACTTGCACATACAATTTGAATAACATGTAAATAAATGATTGTTATTTTCGGCGTTGACTGAATTTTTCCGTTCTCAGCAAAAGTTGTGATTTAAAGTTTAAATCAATCGGGTTGTTCACGGGTATAGTACGACCCATTGGGTACGACTGATCGAGTAGCATAGTTGGCCGACACATGACCTGTGTTCCTACCTGACCCTTGTTCGATTCCTGGAGTCTGACACATGTCCATGACTTTTTTTTGAGGCCTCCATGCTGGATGAGTACACAGTGACTCAGCAGTAGTAAGTGACTAGCAAGGGGTGGGAGGCGTTCCAGATGTGTGCATTTCTGTGCAGTGCACTCACAGTGCTTGCCAAAAACAGTGGGTGAAAGTGTTATTGAGTTCGGTAAATTTAGAGAGATGTGCTTCTATGAGGCCTTCAAAAAGCTTTGTGAAGGTGTTGAGGAGGTGAATACATTGGTAGGAGACAGGTGAGTGTCAGTCTTTGCCCCCTCAGGCTCCTTTGTAGATGGGTTGCATGAGGGCAGACGCCCAGGAACCTGGATAGGTTTCCACTTCCCATATGATGAGCATGTAGAGGTCGATCATGTCAATGGCTTGTTCTCCGCTGGTTTGCAGAATTCTATTTGTGATGCCATTTGGGCCTGCAGCCTTGCCTGATGGCAGGCGTTTAATCATTTCCTTGGCTTCCTCTCGGGTTGGGGTTTTGTTGAGTTTGGGATCTGGGATGTGCGAGTCAGAGGGGTGAGGTGAGTTGAGGGTCTGTGTGACACAATCTGCTGGAGATTCATCCCAAGGCGAGAGAAGGTGATTTCAGTGATCGTGTGCCAGGTGGTATCTATGCGGATGCCAACTTTTTATTCCAATATGGGGTTCCCGTTCTATGTCTCCCTCTGTCCACATTTGTTTGTCAGCGGAAATGTTGGTGCGCATTTGTGAGGGTAGTTGGGGGAAGGCCGAGGTGTCATTGCCTTTGTAGTCTTGAAGGAGTTTTTAGGCAGTGTTAATGGTAGTAGTAAAGGGGTTGATTTTGAGTTCATGTGCGTGGGCAAGGAGATGTGCGCTGTTTTGTTTTTTCTACACTTGTTTCAGGGGTTTTCTCATTTGGTTTAATCGTACCTAGAGGGTGTCAAGGAGTGGATTGTTACTGTTTTCTTTTGTTTTGGTAGGGATGGTGTTCCTTAGGGCTTGGATGTCGGTGCACAGGGTTTTTGCGTCAGAAGTAGGATTTTAATGATTTTTTCCGAGGAGATGTTTCGAGGTGTGTCAGGCAGGGGTGGTTTTGCGTGGGTGTGTGTGTTGAGGTTAAATGTTGTGAGAGGAAAGGACACTAGAGGCAGATTCCTGTAGTGCCGATCCTACCTTTTTTCATCTCGAGCTTGGGGGGGGGGATTTTTTGTGTTTTCAAGGATAACTTTCAAGGTGGGGAGAATTGAAGCGGCGTTGAAGATCAGGTCTTCTTTTAATGATTTTTGTAAGTTCCCATGTTTTAGGTATCAGGAGTGGTATGCCTGTTGGGTGGGGCGTTGTTCATCAGATAGGTGACTTCTACCAATTGAGTGATGGGAGGGGATCAGAGAGGAAATTGAGATCATGTTGTGGTCTGTGCAAATAGGGTATCTCTGGCCTGGTTTTCCGGCGATGGTTGGGTGAATGGGGGGTGGAGAGTGCCAGGAGTTGAAATGGGTGGTGCACTGGGTGATGTCTGGAGTTATGAGTTTGGAGACTATGAAATAGTCTACTATGGTTTTTGGTTTTTGGTTTGTTATGTCGCAATACATCTAGCACTCCAGGAATGCATGCAAGTGGTGCGCAGTAACAAGGTAGTCCGCAGAATGCCAGAATCCCGACCACATCGAACGGCACTCCCGCAATAGACCTTGGACATCAATTTCGTTTTGAAGCGATGTATTCGTACATTGGTAGTGTATTTGGGATGTGGAATGATGTTTTGAAGTGACATATTAGTATGATGGTAGTGAATTTGGGGATTGTATTTGTTTTTATAATTATTATCATTTTTCACGTTGTGTGTTTTCTTGTTTTTGTGTTTTGTCTTTTTTTTGGGGAGTTCTTAAATGTGTATATGTGTTGATACGGATGTGTTGTGAGGGAGGTGAAGCGTACTATTACTTTAGAATGTGCAGATGTGTTCAGTTCAGTTCAATCTCATTTTTTGTTTTGTTTTGTTTTTGGATCCATGCAGCTAGCGCGCCAAGTACTGCAGGAACGCACACAGATGGAGGTGCAGTAATAAGGAAGTGCCTGGCTCGAAGGCACCTTTTTGTTTTTTTGGTTTGAAATTCACACTGCTAGCACGCCAATTACATCAGGAACACACACAGATGGAGGTGCAGTAATAAGGTAGCCCGGAAGCGCCTGGCTCGAAGGCACTCCCGCAATTATTATTATTTTTATGTTTTGTTTTATGATTGTTGTTTTGAAGTAAATATGCGCATACGCAGATATACAAAAAAACGATAACATAACACAACGCACATGAACATGCGCAGATTTGTTTTGAATTGTAATAAATGTGATGTTTGATTTTGAAATTTGATTGTTCGAGCAAATAGAGCTTCAAGCAAAGCTACTAAACTATTTCTTAGGAAGTAATAAAAGCAACATCAATTCAATGTTGCGAATGTGGAGTATCGTGTCATGGATCATATGCATTGAATTTGTTATGTCTTTTAACATTCATCATGTATTTGGAGTGTCACTGGAAGACGAATTAATTTGTTTTTACAGATAATCGTAATGATTTATTTGTTTATTCTATTTCATTGTCATGTCATTTGACAGAAAGAGAAGAAGACATACACACAGGACACCAACTCATGTAAACAGGCAAACAGAAAGGGAAGGTGCGTGGGGGAGACCAAGACTATTACACACGGTCTTTAAAAATGTCATTTTTTAGATCTTTCGTGACATGTCACGAAAGGGCTACTGCGTGACTACTTCACGTAGGAGCAAGTCAAAACTACTGCGTGAGTGTGTGTGTGTGTTGCTTTGTTTTATTAAACCGATATTGGGGAATCGTTATGTACGGTCCCGGGGCTTCATCGTGAGCGAGCCAAGGGAGACGCACCCACGATCCGAGATCGCCGACGTCCCAAC
>Ga0105054_10012340_pt1 | contig 10475 bp, 8 predicted proteins | sample BON02_FD_78091 | JGI IMG/M metagenome (GOLD analysis project Ga0105054, IMG submission 78091) | Freshwater microbial communities from Lake Bonney liftoff mats and glacier meltwater in Antarctica - BON-02 (megahit assembly) | ecosystem: Environmental > Aquatic > Freshwater > Ice > Glacier... | reverse complement strand
GGATCGCCAGATCGCGCGCGATGGTGTCGACCAGATCGTCCGGTTCGGCAAAGCGGTTGACCAGAGGGTTGGTGTTCAGCGACAGGGTCAGCGGCATCGTCAGGCCGCCTGTTCGCGGGCGCGCCCGAACCATTCGGCAAAGGCGCGCTGCTGTTCGGGCGAAAGGTGCAGGCGATGCTTGGTGCGCCGCCACAGCACATCCTCGGCACTCTGCGCCCATTCGTGGCGGACCAGATACCGCGCCTCGGCCTCGTACAACTGGCCGCCGAAATGCCTGCCCAGCCCCGCCAGCGACACAGCGTCGCCAACGATCATCGCCACCCGCGTGCCGTAGAGCCGCCCATAGTGGCGGCGCAGATCGCGCGGCATCCAGGGATGGCGCGCCTTCATCTCCTCGGCGAAACTCTCATAATCGGCGCGGGGCATGTCGCCGCCGGGCAAGGCATCGCGGTGGGTCCAGTCGCGGCCCATGTCGGGGAAGAACGGCGCCAGTTTCTGCACGCCCCGTTCGGCCAGTTCGCGGTAGGTGGTGATCTTGCCGCCAAAAATGTTCAGCAGCGGTGCGCCCTGCTTGTCATCGAGGTCGAACACATAATCACGCGTCACCGCCGAAGGGTTGCCCTTGCCGTCGTCAAACAGTGGCCGCACGCCGGAAAACACCTCAAGCACATCGCCGCGCACCAGCTTTTCCTTGAAATAGCGGTTCACGGCGTCCAGCAGGTACTGGATTTCATCCTCGGTCGCCGTCACATCCTCGGCCCGGCCCGCGTGGGCGATGTCGGTGGTGCCGATCAAAGCCTTGTCGCCCTCGTAGGGGTTGATGAAGATCACCCGCTTGTCGTGGTTCTGCACGAGGTACGCGTTCGGCCCCTCCCAGAATTTCGGCACGATGACATGGCTGCCCTTGACCAGCCGCACGTTGCGCGCCGAATTGCCACCCGTCACCCGGGTCACGATGTCGCTGACCCAGGGGCCGGCAGCGTTGACCAGGGCGCGGGCGCGAAATTCACGGCTTTCACCCGTCACGCTGTTGCGGGTGGTGATCCGCCAGGCGCCATCCTCGCGCCGCGCACTGGTGCAGGGGCTGCGGGTCAGCACGATTGCACCGTGTTCGGCGGCATCCACCGCGTTCAGCACCACAAGGCGGGCATCGTCGACCCAGCAGTCGGAATACTCGAAACCCCGTGTGAACTTGTCCAGCAAGGGTGCTCCCTCGGGATCGCGAGTCAGGTTCAGCGTGCGCGTGCCCGGCAGCTTCTTGCGCCCCCCGAGATTGTCATACAGGAACAGGCCCAGCCGGATCAGCCAGGCCGGGCGGTCCTGCGGGCTGTGGGGCAGCACGAAACGCATGGGCCAGATGATGTGGGGCGCGATGTTCATCAGCACCTCACGCTCGATCAGCGCCTCGCGCACCAGGCGGAACTCGTAATATTCAAGGTATCGCAAACCGCCGTGCACCAGCTTGCCCGACCGTGACGAGGTGCCCTCGGCCAGATCGTCCTTTTCGCACAGGATCACGCTCAGCCCCCGCCCGGCGGCATCGCGCGCAATGCCGGCACCATTGATGCCGCCGCCAATGACGAAAAGATCGATCATAGGGATGTCTGTCAAGGTCAGGCTCCGTTTTCTGTGCGGCGGTGCGCGGCCAGGTCGCCCCAGACCGGGGCAAGGGCCGCGCGGGCGGCGCGGTAGGTGTCGAACAGGGGGCCATAGGTGGCGGCAAGGCCCGGATCGGGCGGTTCGGGCGCGCCCAGCAGCGGCGTCGTCCATTCGGCGATGCAGGCATTCATGTCGCGATAGACGCCGATGGCCACCGCCGCCATCATCGCACAGCCCGCCGCCCCCGCCTCGTCGCGCGCCGAGACGCGCAGGGGGGTGTCCAGCACCGCCGCCAGAACCCCGCGCAGGGCGGGCGAGCGGGCGGCGCCGCCGGTCAGGCGCAATTCGCCCGGCATCTCTCCCATGGCGGCGTAGCAGTCGCGCGCCGCCAGGGCCATGCCCTCGACCACGGCGCGGATCAGGTCGGCAAAGCGGTGGTGGGCAGCAAGGCCGATCAGGCTGGCGCGGGCGTCGGCATTCACGAACGGCCCCCGTTCGCCCGCCGCCGAGATATAGGGGTGATAGATCAACTGCCCCGGCGCGCTGGCCGCCAGCCAATCGTCGATGCGCCCCACAAGGTCGGCGTGGGACAGGGGCATTCCCAATTCGCCCACCAGATCGCCGGCCAGCGCCAGCGCCCAGTCGATGTTCAGCGTCGCCGCCATGTTGGTCTGCACCTGCGTCACAAGGCCCGGCACCGGCAGGCAGATGACGTATCCCGTTCCTTGGGCGTTCAGGTACACCCGGTCCGCCGTCACCGCGCGCATGTGCACGCCGGTGGACCCGATGGTGGAACAGGCCACGCCCGCATCGCCCGTGTGCACCCCCGCGCCCAGCGCGGTCATCACCATGTCGACATAGCCGAGCGATACCGGCGTGCCCGCCCGCAGCCCGGTGGCAATTGCCGCGTCGGCGCTCAGCGGATGGGTGGTTTCGCTGCCTTCAAGGATCGGGGGCAGAAGGTGACGTTGCACCGACAGTCCCAGCGCTGCGATAACGCTGTCGCTGTAGGCGCGGGTGCGGAAATCGCCGAAGGTGAAGGATGCCTCGGACGGATCCGTGGCGCGCACTCCGGTGAGGTTGAGATACAGCCAGTCCTTGCAGTGCAGTGCAACCTCGGCCCCCGCCAGCATCTCGGGCGCATGGGCCTGCATATGGGCCAGTTGCGCGCCCTGCTGGCAGGTGTTCAGGCCGGTGCCCGTCGCCTCGAACCGTGCCCGCTCATGCGCACCCTGCGCCAGCGTCGCCACCGTGGGTGCGGCGCGGGCGTCCAGCCACAGCCAGGCATCGCCCACGGGCGCATTGCTCGCGCCGGCCAGCCAGGTGCCGTCGCCCTGCCCCGTCACGGCCAGAGCGGCAGTGCGCGCGGCCAGCCCCGGCACCCGGTCGCCAAGACCGCGCAGGGCGGCGGCGCAGTCGGCCCATGTGCGCGAAAGCGATTGCGTGACCGCCCTCCCCGGCCCCGAGGCATAGACATTGCGCACAGAAGACACGGCGATCTGACCGCCCGCCAGATCGAACGCCACGGCCTTGACGACCGAGGTGCCGGCGTCGATTCCGACGATGATGTCCTGTGTATCCGCCACGCGGCCTCCGGCGTTTGCGCGGGCCATCGACGGCCCGGCACCCGCCTTTGTCTAGCACAGGTTTTTTCACGAGGGTGAATTTTTTTGCAGACAGTGGATTTTTTTTCACCTAAGATTGGGGAAATTCCGCCGCAACGCCTGCGGTGAATGACAGCGACGCGCGGGCAAACCGCCGGGCCACACAGCCCACGCTGGCAAGGGGAGGGCTGCGCACCATGGCCGACAAGACCGCCACACCACCCAAAGCCCCGCACCCCCTGCGCGGCGGGCTGATCGCCGGACTGGCGGTCGCTCTCGTGCTGGGCGCCATCGCGCTGGACACCACCGTGGTGCGCATCGGGTCCGACGGCGACCTGCGGCTTCTGGCGTTCGACCCCGACGCCTACGGCGTCGAACATTTCCCACGGATCCGCGACCGCGTGCTGGAACGTGCCCCCAACGCCCCCCTGCTGGCCCAGGATCTGGCAAGCGACAAGGATACCGCCGTGGCCACATGGGGCACACCCGCCGGAATCGGGCCGGTGATGCCCGTGCAGTTGACCGGGGTGGTGGGCGACGGTCGGTCGGGCATCTTCGACGTGAAGGTCGATGGCGTGCCGGACGACATCCGCATCCGCGTTCAGACCGGCCCGGCGATCAACGGCACCGAATTGCGCGATCTGCCCGGCGACATCGAATTCGGCGATTTCAAGAACCAGATCGAATATCAGGATGCCGGATCGGGCATCAACCGGGCCATGGCCGCCGAGGCGCTGAACGGGCTGGACCGCGACACCCTGAGCGGGCGCACGGTGACGGTGGCGGGGGTGTTCAAGCTGATCAACCCCAAAAGCTGGCTGGTGACGCCCGTGCAGCTGGAGGTGCAGTGATGCAGACCGGCGAAGTGGTTCTGGCCGCGCGCGACGTATCCAAGAGCTTTGGCGCCGTGCAGGCCCTGCGGGCTGTGAATTTCGATGTGCACCGGGGCCAGGTGACGACGCTGTTCGGCGAGAACGGGGCGGGCAAATCGACCTTGATGAAGATATTGTCGGGCGTGCAGCGGCCCAGTGGCGGCGAAATCGTGCTTGAGGGCCGCCCGATCACCCTGAATTCCACGGTCGAGGCGCGCCAACACGGCATCTCGATCATCCACCAGGAACTGTCCCTGTCCCCCAATATGAACGTGCGCGACAACATCTTCATCGGACGCGAGATCATGGGGGCGACGGGCGTCAACTTCGCCGAGGAGGAACGCCAGACCGCCGCCCTGATGCGCGAGTTGGAAGAGGATATCGACCCGCTGACTCCGGTGGAGGATTTGCGCCTGGGTCAGCAGCAGATCGTCGAGATCGCCCGCGCACTTTCCGTCAAGTCACGCATCCTGATCATGGACGAACCCACATCCGCCCTGTCGGCCACCGAGGTCGAGGTGCTGTTCAAGGTGATCCGCGATCTCAAGGCCCGGGGCGTATCCATCGTCTATATCTCGCACCATCTGGAAGAGGCGTTGCAGATCACTGACCACGCCGTGGTGCTGCGCGACGGCGAGATGACGGCGAATGCGCCGCGCGCCGAAATCGACCTCGAATGGATCGTGCGCCATATGGTGGGCGAGAAATACGACCTGGGCACGCCGCCCACGGGTCATGAAATGGGTGCGCCCGCCCTGACGCTGCGCGGGTTGTGCGTGCCGCAGGGCAGCGGGCTGGCCGTTGACCGGCTAAACCTTGAGGTGCGGGCGGGCGAGGTGGTGTGCATCTATGGCCTGATGGGCGCCGGGCGCACCGAGATGATGGAATGCGTCGCCGGGCGGCTGCGCCCCAGCGCCGGTGAAATCCTGCTGCACGGCACCGACATCGCGCACCTGACCATCGCCCAGCGCATTGCGGCGGGGCTGGTCCTTGTGCCCGAGGACCGCCAGCGCGACGGCCTGGTCCAAACGATGAGCGTCGGGGGCAACCTGTCGCTGGCCTCGATCACCCGGTTCACCAAGCGGTTCATGACGAACCGGCGCGCCGAGGCGGCCATCGTCGAGGCCTCGATCCGCGATGTGACGGTGAAAACCGATGGCCCCGATGCCCCCATCGGCGCGCTGTCGGGGGGCAACCAGCAAAAGGTCGTGATCGGCAAGATGCTGGCGACCCATCCGTCCGTCGTGCTGTTGGACGAACCCAGCCGGGGCATCGACATCGGCGCAAAGGGCGAGGTGTTCCGCATTCTGGCCGAGCGGGCAAAACAGGGCATGGCGGTGATCTATACCACCTCCGAGGTCGGCGAATGCCTGGCCATCGCCCACCGCATCATCGTCATGCGAAGGGGCCGGATCGTGGCCGAATTCGGTGCCGACACGACGAAGGAGGCGATCATGGCCGCCTCGGGCGAGGCACGGGTAGCATGAGCGAGATTCCGGGAGAGACCAAGATGGCCGAAACCACCGGCAAGCCCCGCGCCAGGGGTGGCTTTGACATCGCGCACCTGCTGCTGGAGGGGCGCGCCTTCTTCGCGCTGATCGCCATCATCGCCATTTTCTCCTACCTGTCGCCCAACTATGCCACCATCGGCAATTTCCTGATCATGGCCAACCATGTGGCGATCTTCGGCCTGCTGGCCATCGGGATGCTGCTGGTCATCCTGAACGGCGGGATCGACCTGTCGGTGGGGTCCGTCCTCGGCCTGTCCGGCGTCGTCGCCGGATACCTGATGCAGGGGGTCGAACTGGAATGGGCGGGGGTGATCCTGTATCCGCCGGTCTGGGCCGTCGTGATCCTGACCATCGGCGTGGGCGCCTTCGTGGGCATGGTGAACGGCGTGCTGATCGCCTGGTTCAAGGTGCCCGCCTTCGTCGCCACCCTGGGCACGCTCTATGTGGCGCGGGGTGTCGGCCTGTTGATGACCAACGGGCTGACCTTCAACAAGCTGTCGGGCACCGAGGCGCTGGGCAACCGGGGGTTTGAATGGCTGGGCTTCAACCGCATCGCGGGGGTGCCCATCGGGGTGATCGTGCTGACGCTCGTGGCGCTGATCGCCGGGTTCCTGCTGATGCGCACCGCCTTCGGGCGCTGGCTGTATTCCTCGGGCGGCAACGAACGGGCGGCAGAACTGTCGGGCGTGCCGGTCAGGCGGGTGCAGGTGCTGGTCTATATGCTGTCGGGGGTCTGCGCGGCCATCGCGGGCCTTGTGCTGTCGTCGCAGCTGACCTCGGCCGGCCCGACGGCAGGCTTTACCTATGAGTTGACGGCGATCGCCGCCGTGGTGATCGGCGGCGCGGCCCTGACCGGCGGGCGCGGCACGGTGCGAGGCACCATGTTGGGCGCTTTCGTCATCGGGTTTCTCAGCGACGGCCTCGTCATCATCGGGGTGTCGTCCTATTGGCAGACGGTGTTCACGGGCGCCGTGATCGTTCTGGCCGTATTGCTGAATTCGATCCAATACGGGGGCAGCGGCAAACGCGGCTGACCCCGGTGAACGTGGTGCGGGGACGCAGAGCCCCCTGCCAAAATCCGCCGGACTTTCCGGCACTTACCACCAAGGGAGAGAGACTTCATGATCAAGTTCACCAAACGCACGCTGCTGGCCGCTGCCACCGCGTTGCCCCTGATGGCCAGTTCGGTCTGGGCCGAAGGGCTGATTTCCATCATCGTCAACGACCCGGCCAACCCCTATTGGTTCACCGAGGGCGAGGTCGCCAAGGCCACCGCCGAAGAGCTGGGATACGAGGCGACCGTGGCCGCCCACAAGGGCGACACCAACACCGAATCGCGCCTGATCGACGCCGCCATCACCAATGGCGCCAAGGCGATCATCCTCGACCCGGCCAATGCCGACGGGTCTGTGGGCGTGGTGCGCAAGGCCACCGAGGCGGGCATCCCGGTGTTCCTGGTCAATGCCGAGATCAACGAGAGCGGCATCGCCATTGCCCAGCTGGTGTCGAACAACGCGCAGGGCGCCGCGCTGGGCGCCGTGCAGTGGATCGAGGCCGTGGGCGATGCGGGCAACTTCGTCGAGTTCTTCGGCAACCCCGCCGACAACAACGCCGCCACCCGGTCGAACGGCTACAACACCGTCATCAGCCAGTATCCCGATCTGATCAAGGTGGCCGAGGAAGTGGCCAACTGGGACCGCACCCAGGGCTATAACAAGATGCAGTCGATCATGCAGGCCAACCCCGACATCCAGGCAGTGATCTCGGGCAATGACGAAATGGCCCTGGGCGCCATCGCCGCGCTGAAAGAGGCGGGCCGGCTGGAGGGCATCATCGTCGGCGGTTTCGACGGCTCGCCCGACGCGGTCGAGGCGGTGAGGAATGGCGAAATGGCCTATACGGTGTTGCAGCCCGTCGCCGTCTTCGCGCGCGAGGCGGTGATCCAGGCCGATTACTACATCAAGAACGGCACGCCCATGGTGGCCGATGAAAAGCAGCTGTTCGACTGCCTGCTGATCACCATCGACAACGTCGACAACTACACCGCGCCGTTCACCCTGACGAACTGAGCGCCGTTTGCGACCCGAAAGGCGCCGCCCCGTGCGGCGCCTTTTTTCGTGATGGCGCGCCGAGTTTGTTCGGGATCAAAGCAGCCCTTTACCGCCCCGCGCCAGATTGGCGCCATCGACACACACACCCTCCGGGCCCTCGGGCTGTTTGACGCGCGGGTTCCCCGCTATACCAGACACCCGCCCGCCACGGTGTTCTCCGCCGCCACCCCCGCCTCTAGCGACCACATCGCAGCGGGGCAGGTGGCGGGCGTTCGGGGCCATGCCCACAGCGCCGACGCCCGGGTGATCGAGATAATCATGTACGACTTTGCCGCGAAACGCTCGGCCCTGATCACGACCGTATGCGCACCGAATTCGCTCAGGTCATTGCGTCAGACGCCCGGTCGATCTCCATCCCTTCCCAAGCGCGCGCCCTGGCCCGGCTGATGGCGCGGGTCCATGACGGCCATGACGGGGTGCAGGCGCTCTGTTCCCCGGCGTCCTGACCCGGCCGTCACCCGTCGCCGCGCTGCAATTTGACCGGCTCGCTGCGCCCCAGCCGCAGGAAATGCGCCATGAACGGCATCGTCGTATCCTCGGTTCGGGTCGCCGCATAAAGCCGCTTGGTCACGCCCACGGCGGTCAGGGGCCGGGTGACATAGTCGCTGTGATAGCGCACCTCGCGCACCACCCAATCGGGCAGCACGGCCACCCCCCTGCCCGACGCGACCAGCAGCAGGATCACCGCCGTCAGTTCCACCTGACGCAAGCTCCGGGGCTCCACCTTGGCGGGGGTCAGCAGTTCGGTGAACACATCCAGGCGCGAGCGGTCCACCGGATAGGTGATCAGCGTCTCGCCGCGAAAGTCCTCGGCCTCGATAAAGGGCTTCGCCGCCAGGGGATGGGTGGCCGATGCCACGAACACCGGCGCATAATCGAACAGCGGCGTGAAATCGACACCGGGCAGCTTTTCGGGGTCGGACGAGACGACCAGATCCACCGTTTCCTTTTGCAGCGCGGGCAGCGCGTCGAACGACAGGCCCGGGCGGATGTCGACATCGACATCGGGCCAGGCATGGCGGAATTTCTCCAGCACCGGGAACAGCCATTCAAAACAGGCGTGGCATTCGATGGCGATGTGCAGCCGCCCTGCCTTGCCGCTGACCAATCCGGCGAATTCATCCTCCATCGCCGCGATTTCGGGCAGCACCCGTTCGGCGAGGCGCAAAAGCTTCATCCCCGCCGCCGACAGCTTCAGCGGTTTGGAGCGGCGCACGAACAGTTCGACCCCCGCCTGATCCTCAAGCCCCTTCACCTGATGGGACAGCGCGGATTGCGTGATGTTCAGCTGATCTGCGGCCCGCGCCACCCCCCCGGCCTCGTGAATCGCCTTGATCGTGCGCAGGTGACGGAATTCGATATGCATGGCGGGCTCATGAAGTTGATGAGAATTATGAATTTGTCTCACACGCCCGGAACCGGCACAAGGGGGTAACAGATCAGGGGATTATCGCCATGGGCACGCCGAACGTTTCGTTTGAATTCTTTCCTCCGCAATCTCTCGAAGCGTCGTTCCGGCTTTGGGACACGGTTCAGACCCTGGCACCGATCAACCCCGGTTTCGTCTCCGTCACCTATGGCGCGGGCGGCACGACCCGCGATCTGACTCATGAGGCGGTCAGCCTGCTGGTCAAGAACTATGGTCTGAACGTCGCGGCACACCTGACCTGCGTGAACGCCTCGCGCGAAGAAACCCTTGCGATTGCAAAGGGCTACAAGGCGGCGGGCGTCAACCGCATCGTCGCACTGCGCGGCGATCCGCCCAAGGGCAGCGGTGGCTTCACAGCCCATGAGGGTGGGTTCGCCAATTCCGCCGAACTGGTCGCGGCATTGGCCGGGACCGGCGATTTCACCATCTGCGTCGGCGCCTATCCCGACCTCCACCCCGATTCCCGCGCGCCGGACGGCGATGTGACCTGGCTCAAGCGCAAGATCGACGCAGGCGCCGATTCGGCCATCACCCAGTTCTTCTTCGAGGCCGAAACCTTCCTGCGCTTCCGCGATGCCTGTGCAAAGGCCGGGATCGACGCGCCGATCGTGCCGGGCATCCTGCCGATCGAGAACTGGTCCGGCGTGAAGAAGTTCGCCGCGCGCTGCGGCACATCGGTGCCCCAGTGGCTGGACGATGCCTTCACCGCCGCAGTCCGTGACGGGCGCGAGGAATTGCTGGCCACGGCGCTGTGCACCGAGCTTTGCAGCGAACTGATCGGCGAAGGGGTGAATGACCTGCATTTCTACACCCTGAACAAGCCGCATCTGACCCGCGAAGTGTGCCATGCCCTGGGCGTGACCCCGAAAGTGGTGCTTGAGAAGGTCGCCTGACCGGTCCACATTGGCGCGACCCTGACAGGACGCGCCGATGTATCACGCCCAGACCCCCGACGACCTGCCGGACCTTGCCCGCATCACCGGGCTGTCAGGCCTTGAATTCATGGAACATATCCGTGACGGCAGGCTGCCGGCACCGCCCATCGCGCGGCTGCTGAACTATGCCGTCGACAGTGTGGAACCCGGCTGCGTGACGTTTCGCGGCACACCAGGCTTTGACCACCTGAACCCCACGGGGGCCGTCCATGGCGGCTGGTACGGCACCCTGCTGGACAGTTGCATGGCCTGCGCGGTGATGACGACGGTGCCAAAAGGGTCGGTCTATACCACGCTGGAATACAAGATAAACCTCGTGCGCGCGATCCCGCCCGGCACCGAGATTCTGGCCACCGGGCGCGTCGATCACGCCGGGCGATCCACCGGGGTGGCGCGGGGCGAAATCCGCGGAGC
>Ga0105054_10012335_pt1 | contig 10476 bp, 7 predicted proteins | sample BON02_FD_78091 | JGI IMG/M metagenome (GOLD analysis project Ga0105054, IMG submission 78091) | Freshwater microbial communities from Lake Bonney liftoff mats and glacier meltwater in Antarctica - BON-02 (megahit assembly) | ecosystem: Environmental > Aquatic > Freshwater > Ice > Glacier... | reverse complement strand
GTCTTCGCCACGAGGCTCACCTCGACCTGCGGAAGAACAGATAACTCGGAAAACAGGGCTTGGCAAGCCCTTGGGATTATATCCTAAATACCAGCACAAGATGCTACACAACGACGTGGCACAGCAACGACCCGGCGAGCAGCCGGCCTCGGCGCCAAAGACGTCACAAAAATCACCACGGGCACAAACGCAAGCAAAGTTCAAGATTCAGACCCTCAAGCGCGTAGGCAGCTGACACGAGGACATCGACGCTGCAGGCCTGAGGGACAGGAACATGGAGACAACGCGCATCATCCACATCCACGGCAGACACAGCCCGCCGACACGATTGCAGTTTACGACCCGTGCAACAACGCAAATGCTACAGCACCCAAAAGGCCCGACAATTTTTTTGCACCACAAGCCCATGCTCCTATCACAGCCTGCACGAAACCATTCCTTAAAGAAAGGACACGTGCACGCCCGCTCGGTCCTCGGACCTGAGCTTGGTACGGAGCAACATCAGCTGCCCCGACAGGAGACTGAGGCAATGCTACAGTACCCACAAAGCCCGACAAAAGTCCTGCAGCACGAGCCAATGCCCCTACCACAGCCTGCACGATACAAATGCTTCGGGGAAGGACACGTGCATGCCCGCTCGGTCCTTGGACCTGAGCATGGTACAGAGGAACAACAGCTGCCCCGACAGGAGACCGAGGACCTGCAGCAAAATTCGGAGCGCAGTAAACATGCACAAAAAATGACCGAGCTCGACACAAGGAGGTACCTGCACAGTCACACAGATTCCAACACACACTCCATGCACAGCGCTCCTCCCGCGGTACAACATTCCCTGAACCGCAGAGAATCCCTGCAAAACGCACCCAAGGAAAAAAACGAGCATGCTGCGTGCGCTTCTTGGTCGGCCCAAGACCATCCCTTCGGGGAAGAACACGGGCAAACCTGCACGGTCCTCGGACCTGTGCAGTCAAGCAAGCAGAACATGCAAATTTTTGCAACATAGGAGTTGCAGTGGCAAAATTTGCACCAAGAGCGCGCAGCGGCACCACACACCCAAATATGGGCCCAGCAAAAAATATCGGAATCCAGGTGACCAACCCACTCGACCTCACTCACCCCCCAATTCCACCCAATGGGGGGCAGTTTTACCCAACAAGAACTTAGAGACGATAAGGCAACCAACTCTATCCAGGACGCACAAAGGGTAAGCACGAAAATCAACACCGCCTTGCAAGCACACGTAGGACCCCTCGCTGACAGCTGTGGCAGAATGGCCGAATTATTGGCCCAAGCACCTTGGGAAGAAAGGAGAGCGGGCCTGGGGGCTACCCAGCTCGGGATAAAACAACACCTGGGCTCACACAACTCCATCTGCCACCGCTTGACACAGATGCTGGAAGACCTGCCGAACCCACGGCAGAGGTTACAAAACTCCAACGGCTACATAGAATCATACAACTCAGCAGGGTGCGCGAATGGCCGAAAGAGATTCTTCAACCAGAGACCTCCACACCGGAATTCAACTTGGTGATTAGTGAGATCGCAGAGTTTGAAACAATGCGACTGGGCTTCTTGCACATGATAAAAGAGACCATTCTATCAGTCTATGACAATTTGACCAATCCAAACATGACTGAGCCAACAAATCTTCCGCCACAGATCAAACCCCTCCTAGACACAAAACCGGCGCTGACTTGGATTCAATATGAATTCCCGGAGGAGTTGACCCACTCTATCCTACAGCTTCCCACTCTTCAGGCAACTTTTGGCCTTCTTGGTGACATAGCTGAGATTTTTCTTTTCTAACCCCGACCTGAAGGCTTCATCATTTTTTATGGCAGTGTGCAGATCCCAAATTGTGATGGGATTTTAGCACCGCACCACGGCCTGATCAAGATCAAGAACCCTAGTCACCTATCACCTCCGATCCGATCCACCCTAGCTCCCCACTACCCAACGAGGAGACCAGCCATAGGCACACTCGTGACGCTACCCGCACACGACCGTGGCCGACACGAAGCCATGGTAATAGCCATCGAGCGGAACCACTGGCCGAAGGAGTGGAGATATATGATCCGGATAGAGGAGACTGGAAAATCCCCTATGCTCCACATTGCTATCCTGGACAGAGGGATTCTCAACTCACCAGAAATCTACACCCACATTAGGCCCGTGGCAGTGATCCTTACGGACGGAGACGTGTCCTTCTTTTTCAATGAATTTGAGCGACCACTTAGGGTGACAATAATCCAACTTGGCAAGCCTGGTTTTTACGAAACAGTTCGCATGGTCCAACCCCTCCAATCACAGTTCTCTCCCAGAATGAAACTCCAAGAGATCGAAAGCCACCGCCTTTTCACGGCGGAAATGTGGCCCTCCTACACGGACAACCTTAACGAGGAGAGAACGCTGGAACTGACACTAAAATCGAGGATCAAATGGGGGCCAAGAATCGATTGGGATTTCCCCCTCGACATAGGGAAGGACACTGACATGGACCAAGGCCCTTTCCTAGGGGGGCCACCCACCCGAAAAGACAAAGGGCACCGCGAAATGCTTAAATCAGGAACCGCAGAAACAGAAACGCGGTCGGATACGACAAACATGGTGGGAGGCAAACGGAAACTCCTCCCTGGGGAAGGTTGTACGGTGGTTATCCCGACAAAAAAGCGGTGCCGAGGGAAACAGGCGGTGCCACAGAAAATCCTGATTAGATGGCGGAGCATCACCATCCCATGCACCTTCTCAGCCCTGCTCACCCCAGCAACTGTGATAACAGATATAGGCCACAGTGGGAGGGCCTCCATAGCGGCCCTTCTCAAAGCGACACTGACTCCCCCAGATAACCCGCTTGCCACGCTGCATCTGGAAACTCCCCTTAGCAAACAAGGCATCAAAGTTGGGGACACCCTGATCCTACTGGTGAGACATGCCAAGATTTTCGACCCGTACGACAATCAGCATTTGGTGGCCTATCGTGATTAAAATTAATTGAGGAGGAGACTATACAACACCTCCTCACCACACTTCGGAATGTCTTCCCTATCCCACCACTGTCTGAAATTGTCCTCTTTCACAATGAGTTTCACCTGGACCCCGCTAGTCGAGTCCAGGATTGCAATCTACCTCACGAACCCACTCTCCACGTCCGGCTTATTAACCAACCTGATCCTTTCCCACGCAATCAACCTACCCAATCTAAATCCGATACTGACGGCTTCCTGGAAGCACAAGCGAACACCCCCCCAGACGCGGACCCAGATGAGGAAACACAGCAGGGAAAAAAAGATGGGGACACAGCTGCCGGAGGGCAGACAACTGGGCTAAGCCTATCACAAGCCTTTGTCCAAGACCTTGAGGGAAAAACCCACATCCTACCCTTCAATCCCCTCGATTCCATAGCTAATAATCTGCTGAGCCACTCCTCTCAGCTGCAGCTCCCTCCCCTGCGGGAGCTATACATCCTATCGGGTAGATACATTCTCAAGACAGAAGAGGCAGCCAAAGAGAATGGACTCCACCATGAGCCACATTTGAGGGTTATGCTCCGTTGCAGAGGCGGGATGAAAGGCAGTTCCAAGAGCCCACCACAGGGGACTCCTGGGGCCAAGGGGAGAGGCACCAGGTCGCCGGGGGGCGAAGGCAGACAAATGGGAGGATCCCACGGAAACGAGGACAATATCCATCACACGCCTCCTCAAAGAGGTGGTCGAGGACGTGGCCACGGGAGTCGCGTTACTGAACACAAACGACCGACGTTAGTTCACACGGGAACACAAGAGACTGTGGACGACAACGAACGCACCGCCTCCCTCAAAGCAATTCAGGAAGTACACCGCAACATGATGATTCAACATTGCCGTCAGAGTTGGGAAGAATCCGAGACGACAATAGGATATGGCCCCCCCCCCACCGCGGCCACCCAGTCGACACACCGTAGTGTAGGACCCACCCAGCAAAATGAGACCGCCCTACGGGCACTCCTTACACCCTCAACATGCACTACAACAGTCCGCAAGTTGAAGATGGAGCACCCACAGTAAGACATCAACCTGACTAAGGAAAGGGATCCGGCACAAAGCAAGGTAGATGTGGAAGGAGGTACGGACTACAACCCACGCGCCCAGGTGCCAACACAAGGCCGGGAGAAAGGGAAGGTCAACGATAGGCAGCAAATTCATGCCAACCCCATGGACCCAAAAGCAGGGACACCCATGCAGGGGGCTAAAAAGGAGCGGAAATATAAAAAGCCACGTGACTCGGAGACCACAGGTCCCCCCCCGCAGGCAGAGGCCTACATTGGAGCCACATGCTCCGAACAGACAGGACCCCAACCCTACCAGAAAGCCAGCACATCCTACTGCCCAGACGACACACATACAAACGGAGCCACAGAGCCCACCGAGAGGGATGAGATAAACTCACCTGTCAAAACCGTGGAAACCCTAAACTCTCTCCACCAGGCAGAGACCGAACTGACGGAACCGCCTAGTGGACACGAAGACCTTTGCCCCCACGAGAGTCCAGGGAAATCCAAACGCCGGGACCAAAAAGCGGGGAGAAAGGACACCGGATGTGCGCCGAAACAACACCCATCACAACCCGGTCAGATAGATCGGATCGCTGTCACCGGCACAGAGCCCCCTCAAGTACACCCGACCACTCAAAAAAACGAACGGGAACAACTTCCTGGGCCCACTGTTCAGCGACAGGATGGTCTACGACTAGATCCTCAGCCAGCAATCACAGGCATCGCAGAACCTACCCTCATTGCGTCCCCTGGGCCAGAAAAACGGAGGAAGGAGCAACCAGAAGAGAAGGGCAACACACATACTACGGTCATATCTACGCTTCTAACTGAGGGTGCCAAAGCTGCCCTACCCGAAGCCCTAGAACCTGTGCCTGCAGAAACAAAGGACAACGAGCTAGTCCCAACTCTCACACAAGCCGAAACGAACTCCATAGAGAAACGCAGACGACGACAAGCTAGGGCTAAGCAGGCCAAGAATAGCACTGCCTGCTTTCACCTTGGCACACCTATCCTGGTCAGAAAACCCGAAGGGGCGATCTGGATCCCAATCTACAAAGCTGAAAAAGGTGACATAGTAGTCACTTCCCTCAGGAAAAATTGAAGATCTGACTGAGGCTTTGATGACAAAAATAGAGACGACATGCACATTCGACTGCCCAGTGGGTGGAATCGACATTGTCCAGATGGGAGAGGCCCTGATCACAGTGCATCACTACATCCAAACAGCTGAGGGCTGGATGACGGCCCGTCAGGCTGCACATAGGAGCCAGGGAAAACTTCACACCAACCTATCAATTCCGAGAGTCTACAGCCTTTGTTTAGAAGGGGGCGGAAATATCATTATCAACATTAAAGCACACCCACAGGAAGCTCCAAAACTGATCACGGCGGCAACGATGGGATGTCGCTTTGAGCCAGCAGTGGACCCCCAGCACAAAGACTCCCTCAGCTATCCAGCCAACAGCCTGCATCGACTGGGACAGATCAGCGGAATGAAGTCCTGACACAAACATTTCAAAGCCAATGAAGTGGAGACTCGCTCCAACGGAGAAATAATCTTCAAGACCCTCCCAACCACGAAGATCGTACCCCCCATCCCCGGTGAGAATAGGCCTAAGACTCCCCTCAGGCCCTCCAGTCACGACACAACTACCCCACAAAATAGGGTGCTGGCTTCCAAGGTGCTCATACAACCTGGATCTGACATGGCAACCGAGTTAGACAAGCAGGAGAATAGGGGCGAACTCAATACGAGGACCATAGGCCCCCTAGACACAGCCCACTCGGATATCGAGAATTGCCAGCGACTTCCGGAAGAGCTTCTCTATGATCGAGATGCAACCAAGGAGGAACTGCCTGAACCCAGCCTCACGCCCGACACATGTCTCTTGATCAGAAACGATGATAAGGCTAGTTGGATCCAACTCTGGACCGCAGCAAAAGGCACCAAAGTAGTCCAGTCACTCCCTTCGGGTATCATTGAGGATTTAGTAGGGGCTGGGGAGACGACCATCGAAACAGTATGCTCATACGAGGGCCCAACAGGCGGACTCGACCTAGTCAAGTTGGGAAAGGCCTGTGTCACAGCGCACCACCATATCAAAACAGAGGACGGATGGATGACGGCCGCCAAGCGGCGGAGAGGGGCCATGGGACACTCTTGACTCATCATGCATACCCGCAGCTCTTCGGCCTCCGCCTACACGGAGGTGGAAATGTTCTCATTAACACCTCTGCATCTTTTGATAAGACACCGACACTGATTGAGACGGCAACGATGGAATACCGGCGTGAACTGTCTGCCGAACCACAGCACGACGGATTCATTACCTACCCTCTGCATGAGGGCAGGTTAGGGGAACACCGCGCGTCCCAGGACAAACCAAGCTACTGCAACGTGGTCCTGCGCCACCTCAAGGACACGCTGGGTTGGCCAACTCCGCCAGTAACACCTTCAGTTCCTAATTTGGCGCAACTTGAGTCCAATACAGTCACCGAGAGGGCTCAGCGGAAAAACAAGGATGAACCCAAAAAGGGACCCATAGGCCTCCTATCCACATCCCAAAAGGATCATAGCATGGGACATCAACAGTTGGAGGAATATGCGGGCGTCGATTCAGCCCCGACTGCCACGAAAACGAAGAAACTCGTGCTAACCCCGACACCAGATAAACACCATAACCCCACCCATGAACCCCAACCGGATATCCACCTGCAGACCCCAACGGGGGAACACGTAAAGGAGCTCGAGGCACATTGGGAACCTAACCCATATGCACTGGCCTGTGGAGATACTTCAGGGCTCTGGGGAATAATACCGGGTCACTATCACCTCTGGGCCAGTACCACAGCGACTTCCCTCTGCTTCCTAGCACGAAGCGATTTCCGCTCGCAGTTTTACAAAACCTCTCCAAAAAAAGAACCTAGTCCCACTTTGGAAACGCCATGGTCACTGGTTAAAGAAAAAGCCAGTATTGACCAGAAGCGATCTGTTTCACGGCGCCAGGCCTCTGAGGATAGAAAACACGCGAGGAACATAAAGGCTATTCCCACGACTGCAGTCTCCCCATCCACCCCCAGCCAATCCCAAGAGATACCCAGAGATAACGACAATACCCCTCAGGATCCGGGTGCCCATGAACCCACCCACGAGGAGACTACTGCCCCCCTGAGAGACAATATTTTTTTCTACCAGAACGGCAACCCCAAACCCCCCTCGACAGGGCGACTCCTCATTCGAGTGACCAAAAGAAACAGGAAGCGTCCGGGAGGCAGGAAACAGGAGAGACGGCGAAATAAGCGTCGTGGATCAACCGTCGGGGATCCCAAGGAAATCACTCCTGAGATTCCCGAGAGGACAAACAAGGCAGTTGAACCCGCCCAATCTCCCAGCCCTGCCCGTGACAGGATGCTCCTTTTCTCGTTGATGAAATACGCCATCGGGATTAAGAACAGAGAAAACCACATGGGACCCACTCATAGACCCGATCTCCCTATCCAGCACATAGTCATACCCCCTGAGAAGCACCCCCAAGAACCTGAATTGGGGATCGGGGCGGCCTGCTTTGGACCGAACACGGCCCTTCTCTTGCAGGACCCCTTGAACCATGACGCATACGATCCCGGGAAAGCACTATCCCGGCCCATTGGGGAAATAGAGCATGGAGACATAATCCTAGCCGAGAAACAAGGAATTGATGGACGGAGCAAATTTTTTCTAGCCAAAGTCACCTGCGTGATGCTCTTCGAGATTCCGCAAGATGGAGATCAGGACGCCAATAAGATCTTGCAAGAAAAAACTTTATCAAAGGGATTGGGTCTCACACTTACTAAACATCACCACATTCGAAAACATGGCAATATTCACGAACACGAGCCGGACCGATGGCGGCCGGACCGGTTCAAGAAACCAACAAACAATTCGGAATGGAGGGTTGCTGCAGACTTAGATGCTGCTGACCAAGATCGATACCCATGCCGCTCCGGCACCTCCCCCAAACCCGTAACAAGAGTATTCAACCTCGTGCTGGACCCTCCGGGCAATGTGGTCATTCTTACGTACAACGACGAGCTTTATATCTCAGCCTCCCTGGGCTACCACATGCGTTACGAAACAAAGAACGGAGCAACATCTGAAGGGGGCATGCCGGTCTATACACGAAACGACGCCCTACAATTGCAAGGTCTTCCAGAGTTCTCCCGAGGCTTCATACATTGGCGACAAGGAGCGGTAACTCGAACCCTCGACGGCCGCCTCGCATTCGACAGAAACAGGGCAAAACGCCAAGGTCCGAACCTCTTCCAGGACCAACCCGCAGAGACCCTTAGCATCATCATAGACACCCTACCAACCACTGAAGAAAATATGCGACTACTGCAGACATGGAAACAGGTCAGCAGGGGATGGAAACACCACATTAATTCCTACACGGGTCCCGACAACCACTGGCAACGCAACCTCCGATTAGAGATTAATCATCTATGGCAGGCCTCCTACCGACGGGCGACAGCCATCGTGCGGAATGAAAGGGACCCACACCTTCCCGTACAACGTACGGAGATGGTGGCACTAATCAATGACTTGTGCACGACGCTGGAAACATACAGGTATAGTAGGGCTCTGATAGGGGAGGTTGCACTGATCATCCTAATACTGACGCGGCCCAACGACAACTTTAGAGAGACATTAGGACCACTAATCCTAAGGACTCCCAACCCCTTCAAGCAGGAGCGCATCCTACTCCAATCACTGCTCGCGGCGGGCATACTACGGCATGGGTTAGCACCTACCCCCTGGCATTCCAGCAGAACAGGGCCCCGATACACTCCATCCGGAGACCTAGAAGAAAAACACCTTGACACCCTGCCACGTTTACAGGAATACCGAATCCTGGACGATGCGAGGCTGGAGGGCCAGCTCCGAGTACATGATACTCCCCTTCCTATTCTCCAAGAACCGGCCCTGGCCAGGTCGACAATCTGGGTCGAAATCACCCAGATTCTGCAAGCTCTCGAGGCAATGGGGAATCCCACTGCAAATGCCACGGATGACTTCCCCTTAATAGCCCACGAAGTATGGGATCTGCAACAACATCACAGAACCCTTATTTCCCATCTCTATGTTCTTCTCCCCATTCTGTTCTTGACACGCCAGCAGGAGCCCTACCGAGCGGAAATAGGCCGTGTTGGACGTATCCTCCTGGTCAATCTTCTTTGCCTTCGCCGCAGCTACGACTCTGAGCTTCCAGACTGGATCCACACTCAATATTTCGGACACCTATGGACCAGTCCTGTTCCGGGACGTAGTATGACAGCATCCCCACAGGCCGCAGATTGGGCAGACACATTGAGCATTTGCATTCACCCGAGTGGCACGTTGTCGACTAAGTTAGGCCACCGGGAAGAACAAGAGAAGGCAGAAGCAACATGGACAGATTTACAACGTCAATCGCTACGATATGACGACGAGGAGAGCCAAAGACTGGGCTTGACGCTACTTCACCTTCTCAATAAAGAGCCCCACAAAAGCCCGCCGCAGGAAGATGCATGGAAAGGCTTTATGAAAGCCTTGGCCTTCTCCGGCGACCTTCTTACCTCCCTTACCCGCGCAGTGTCACATCCACTAGCTGAAGACTTATATGACTTGAGTCTACGAGGAGTGGAGAGCTTATACAGGGGCTTTTTGGAGGAGACTCGACAGGAACGGGAAGAACCAGCTGTGCTGACCATGATCACAGTGCTTATCTCTGAGGGACTGCTGGCGAATGTCTTGGATAAGACACTCCTGTGCTGCCAAGAGGAGGGGTCCCAAACGACCATTAAGACAGCGGACCTCCTGCTGTCACTCAGCCTGGAATCGTATACAACAGATGCAAGGGTACGTATGGAACTCAGCCGTGCCGTCCACATACTTAGCGGAGGATGGGCCGAACAGATTCAAGACCTCCTCATAGGCTGGCTCCAGGAGGCACTTTTTAAATTCCCCTGGATCTGGCCCACCGTCAGGAGGGCCAACATTATTCCCCTTCTTCTGGCCAGAGTGGGCTCCGCCTGCCACGCAAGGCCAAATACGGCCTCAGTCTTATATCAGGGTCTCAGGGCAATAATGATCCTCTGCCACTTGTGCCAAGACTATAGCTACTGCTGCGATGTTTTCAACACCCCTAATCACTCCCTCCTGACTATCGTCGACAATGCTCGTCTATTGCAAATCGACAAAATAGCTGGGGCCACTCGCATTGGCAATGTAGCCCAATCCATCCAATTCTTCTGCATAGACTGTGTTAAATTTAGGACTATACCCAGACCAGACGACTCTCAACATGGGATGCTAATGTCGCCGGATCTGGGTTGGAAGATCGAAACAACATGGAACTGGCTTCTTCAAACCATGTTGGCCATAAAATCCCTACCCACCGAAAACCTGGGTAAACCAAGGGTGAACC
>Ga0105054_10012331_pt1 | contig 10478 bp, 8 predicted proteins | sample BON02_FD_78091 | JGI IMG/M metagenome (GOLD analysis project Ga0105054, IMG submission 78091) | Freshwater microbial communities from Lake Bonney liftoff mats and glacier meltwater in Antarctica - BON-02 (megahit assembly) | ecosystem: Environmental > Aquatic > Freshwater > Ice > Glacier... | reverse complement strand
GGTCTTTCATGCCACGAAAATAAAATTGGATATCAACTAAAATGAAACTTATGATACGAATTCAGGACAGGTCAAACGGCTTGATCGGTTCATTACTGGTGCCTCTGGCGTTCGGACTCTATGCAGTCAAATTAGGTCAGGACACGAATTGGGACCTGCTTAATTATCATTTGTATAATCCCTTCGCCTATCTGAATGATCGTCTCAGCCTTGATTTAGCTCTGGCAGGCCTGCAATTAGGGAAGCATAGTTAAGTGCTGACCAATAGAGCCATTGGGTTATCCGACAATGTATATTGGTGGTTAGCACGCCTCATCATTGCCCTCATGCTGGTTATCCTGTATGGATGGACAGTGTATGAGCCTTATGCGGGCGATGCGCTAATGCACATGATGGATGACACGGAAATCCACTCATTAGGTGACGTATTTCGAATATTTTATCGTGCCACTAATCCTGCATATCACGAACAGCATCGTCTTACGGCATTTCATCGCCCTGTTTTCAACGAACTCTATGTGACAGTCTTTAAAGGGTTTTTCGGCGTCGGTAGCATATGGCTGAGGGTAATAACCTTAGCAATGCTAGTTGGTACAGCTTGGGCATTTTTGAGCCTTGTGCAAAAAATGAAGCTAAGCCCTTGGTCTGGCGCAATAGGAGCGGCATGGTTAGTTTTTTCACCAGCACTGTTTTTTGGTTTATATGAGTTTGGTCTGGCGTTTAGTCAGCTATTAGTCTTGCTGGCGGTGCTCTCGCTGTTGGTATTGAAGAAATATATAGATTGCCGTGAACAACCAAATGCCTGGTTATGGATTTCGGGCGCATTATTTTTGGTTTTTTTGGTCGTCTTTACCAAGGAGAGCGCTGTTGTATGGCCATTTATCTTCCTGCTGATGGCAATATATTTTGCAATCGAAAGCGATCAGCAAGCCACTCTTGATAAATCCCCTTTGTCACTTTTGGGGTGTCTGAAGCTCCAGTTTGTCAACCTTTTTACTGCACGATGGCTAATACTTGCTTTAATTTCCATAGTAGTTCTTTACTTTGCTACCCGTTATATCAAACTTGGAAGTTTAACTGCTATTGCTGGTGGTATAGAGCAGGCGCCTTCTATAGGCGATGCCCTATTTAAATTTGGTGGATATAGTTTGCTGTCCATGCAAATCCCGAATGCAGCCATACCGCCCTACATGACGCAGGGCTTGTGGAGTTTGGGATGGGTGGAAATAACGATACGGCTACTCCTGTTGATTTCAGCACTTTGGGCGATATGGTCTTGTTGGCAAAAGTCGCGTCTATTTACAATAACAATATTGGCCGCCTTCCTGTTAGCTTTCCTGCCGATAATTAAAGTATCAAGAAACGCTCCCTATTATGGTGATTTGATGGTCATTCCCTTGGCAATCGCTTTGGCTTTCGGATTCGAGGCTATTAAGGGAAAAATTCGTGCGAATGTTTACACAATCATTTCAATATTGATCATTGCGTCCCTCTTTATTACGGGCGGTTTTTTTGCTTCTCGCTACATATACAACGCTGATATGTGGTTGGCTAGAACACAGGGTTTTGCGCGCAGTGCGCTATCGGATTTCAGCAGTGCAGAAGGCGCGACTGAGGCGAAGCAGATTGTCGGAACAAGCGGGATGTTTTCTCCAGAGCAGAGATGGGCGCTAAATCACAATCCTGCACTTTTCGGTTCAGCTTTCATTGTTAACTTAGGTATTCCCAAGGAGCGGTTCGTAGTTAATAGCGAAAAATTGCTTCAAAACGACAAGGTGTTGTTTGTTGATTTTAATGTAGATATGCACCCGAGGAAGGTTGGCGCCTATCCCCTACCAGGCTATGGTCGGTTGATCACCGCTTATTTTCCTACCGGTTTTATTCGTAAAGCGTTGCAAAGTGCTGATGGCACTTTTAATATCTCTGGTTCCAAGGTCATCCGATTAGAGTGTGATAATCCATTCCAGAAGCCTTTTGATGTTGTATTCAAATCATACCCAGAATCTGAATTATCAAGACGCGTTGATGAAGCAATGAGCATTAGCTCATCGCCAGATAGAATGGTTTTGGAATTTGTTGCTCCATCCAATGCGGTTTCATTACGTCTGGTATCAGATGCAGGTGGCGGTTGCCTGTCCCCCAAGGCAATTGGTTATTTTCCATTTGACCCATCTAGTCTGAATTATTCGACAATCATCAACGCTTCACCACGATTTGAGAAAGATTCGGATTGGAATGGCAAAATGGCCAGGAATCCGCAAGGTGCTGGCGTGGTAGTTGGGCCGGGGGCTGACAACCCTAACGTTCTGTCGCAGCGAGTTCCTGTTAAGCCTTTTGAACCGCTGAAGATCGTAGCGCGAGCGTCGAGTGTACATAATTCAAATGCCACAGGAAGACTCCAGATCAATTGGGTCGGGAAGGATGATCAGTTCATCTCCAGTTCTGGTCGGTCAATTGTAGTTGGACGCGATGAGCAATCCTACGAAACATTTGTTGTTGCACCTGCTAATGCAATGGCGGGGATTCTTTACGTGACGCCTCATGCCCCAGATGATATTGTGCAATATACGGAAATGAAGTTGTTGAGAGTGCAGCCATGAAAAATATGTTTAAAGAGCTCTACGGCAAAACTCCAACGTTATCTTTCAGCGTCCAACTCGCGCTTGTTCTTATCCTGATTCATGCTGGTATTTCGTGGGTTTTGTATCTAAATCATGCTTTGATTCCCGATGAATTGCTGTTTCTTGAGGATGCTGGCAGGAAATTCCATCAACTTGGCGGTCGGCTTAACCCATTTGAGTTTGAGAATGCTTTTGGATATGGCGCACTTTATTCAATAATCCACTTTTGTTTCCATTATTTCTCAGACCCTCAACTCACAGCACGTTTTTTTTATTGGCTGCTGCTTGTTGTGAGTAACTTATTATTGCTGGCGGTTATCGCAAAACGTAATCAACAACACGCCGGCATGGCTATATTGCTTTTGCTCACTTTTCCTATGGCATGGTGGCAGGGGAAAATAACTGGGCCGGAGCCTTTAGCACATTTTTTTGTAGTGGCTTCGATCTTTTCTGCTGTTTGGTTAGAGGGCCACCATAAAAAATTATTTATTTCTGGAATTTTTATTGGTTTGGCGATTGGCATTAAATTGACCACTCTGCCTGTTGTTTTTGTGCTTGCCGTTATTCTTTGGGATTATCTGGGCGCCGACTTAAAGAGAAATAAGTTAGTTGATAATCTTAAGCTGGCAGCAATTTTTTTGTTGGCTTCATTTGTGGGCTATGTTTTAGCCAACCCTTTTGTGGTGCATGACATTTCACCTATATTTTCACAGTACTACTTACCGAAAGCAGCCGCCTCGCATTCATTTAGAGAAATGATATGGGGGCAGGAGTCTGCATTTTGGGAGGCTACGCCTCAAGGTTCGCTGACTTTTTTCGCGATACCGCTGTCGCTTATTGGCATTGTATGCTTGGCAGGATTGTTACGACAGGGTAGTAGGTTGTTAACAATAGCGTGGCTTGCTTCGGTGCTGGCAATAGTTGTTTTGGGTTTGCAAACCCCTAATTTCTTTGGGTGGTATTTCTATTCCCCCATACTATTGTTGCCGTTACTGCTCTCATCCCCTCTTCCTATACACACTGGTGGCGTTGAGTTGGCATGGTCTAAGTTTATTGGCTTCGCACTGTTGGGAGTGGTGACGATGTCTGCAATTGTGAATTTCAGGCCGATAATCAGCATGGTTAACCACAAGTTGACCCATATGCATCAACTTGAGATTAAGCAGTCTATTAGTGCATATGCTGATTCTTTGATAACGCTTTATGAGCCTGATCAGGTGATTGATTTTAGCGAATTTAATCTATTTTCACTTGATTCTAATTCGTTACGACTGGGTAATGTTGAGGGGGTTGGCGTCGATGAGGCCAGGAAATATCAGGGGTTTGACTGGTTATGGGCTTTTGCAATTCAAAAATGGGTTCCTCTCGATGCGAACGGCAATCTCTTCGGATGCAAGAAACTGGAGGGTAGAAACAAGGTGTTGGTGATGGTCGGAGAGCGGCTTGTTTCTAATCGTGATATATGGAAGGTTTCTTTTAAGGACTGGCTTCAAAGCAACATAGAAGGGGCTTGTCCGGGTTGGCGGTTGTCTTTCTATAATGTTCATGAGCGGATTAACTACTTCTTATTGGAAAATTATTCTTCCCTAAACTTTGACCGCACTTTAAATATGGACCCCTCTTTCAGGGGATCAAGAATTTGGGGGGGCGTAGTTCCAAATACAAGTGGTGGTGGTGTAGTCGTCGGACCAGGCGCGGATAATAAGAATGTCTTGTCGCAAAGAATACCTATCCTCCCGTTGCAACAGGTAAAAATAGTTGCTCGAGCGGCTAGCGTCGTCAAACCTACTGCTTCTGGCCGTCTTCAGATTAATTGGGTTGGGCCGAAGGATCAGTTTATTTCAAGTTCGGGCCAAACCATTTTAGTCTCTTATGAAGAGCATGCTTTTTCTACTTTTGCGATAGCCCCGCCGGGAGCAGTTGCTGGATATTTATATGTATCGCCGCATGCCCCTGAAGATGTGGTTCGCTACACTGAAATGCGATTGCTCAGCACAAGCCCGAATACGAAGGAGAAGTAGCTTGCAGATTATTATTCCTATGTCAGGCTTTGGCGAGAGATTTCGCCGAGCAGGGTATGCAGTACCCAAGCCACTAATTGAAATTGATGGCAAGTCGATAATCGGGCATGTCATTGACATGTTTCCTGGTGAACTGGATTTTATTTTCATCTGCAACCAGGAACATCTTGATGATCCTGACTACCACATGGAGTCAATCCTTAGGCAGTTCTGCCCTACTGGTCGCATCATCGGTATTCCTCCGCACAAACTTGGCCCGATTCACGCGGTACGACAAGTTGAACATTTGATTGATCCTGCTCGTCCAGTTGTCGTCAACTACTGCGACTTTACTTGCTACTGGGACTGGCATCACTTTAAGGAATTCGTCACTAAAACAGCGTGTGCTGGTGCAATTCCAGCATATAAAGGTTTTCATCCCCATACGCTAGGCAGCACTAACTACGCTTATATCCGCGAAGACAACGGCTGGGTTCAGGATATTCAAGAAAAGCAATCTTACACGAGTAATCGTATGGCAGAGTTTGCCTCCAGCGGAACATACTATTTCGCTTCCGGAGAAATCATGAGCGAAGCATTCCGTCTGACAATGGATCGTGAGTTGAATGTTGCCGGGGAGTACTACGTCAGTCTTGCTTACAAGCCCATGCTCGCAGCAAACCGCCCAGTGGCTGTTTATCCGCTTCAGTATTTTATGCAGTGGGGCACACCTGATGACGTTGCTGAATACAATGGCTGGTCAGCAGCCTTTAAGCGCCTGTCAGTGACAGAAAACGCACCTCCTGCTCCCAAAGGGTCATTGGTGGTTCCAATGGCAGGATTGGGACAGCGTTTTGTGAATGAAGGTTATAGCGTTACTAAACCGCTCATCCTCGTGTCTGGAAAGCCCATGGTCACACAGGCTACTCACGATTTGCCTGCCGCGATTCATCACGTTTTTGTACTGAGAAGCGATATGCCAGGGTATCAGGAAATCTCTGACGAACTCAAACGCATCTATCCAGCGGCGGTGATCGAAACAATCCCGTCTGTTACTGACGGCCAGGCGTGCACAGCTTTACTCGGCCTAGAGGCGCTTGAGAACACAGTTGGTAGTGTGCCAGGTCCTGTCACTTTTGGCGCATGTGACAATGGGGCGCTTTACGATGCTGACGTTTTCCAGCAACTCGTCGACAATCCGGATATGGATGTTATCGTCTGGAGCGTTCGCGGCCATGCCAACGCAATGCGCCACCCAAAAATGTTCGGTTGGGTCGATGCAGAAAATGGCCGGATTCGTCACATCTCGGTTAAAACACCGCTCCAATCACCGGCTACTGACCCCATCGTTCTTGGCACTTTCACATTCCGTCGTGCCGTAGATTTTCGCAGGGTCGTGGAGCATCTAATTGCTCGAGACGGCCGAATCAACGGTGAGTTTTATATTGACTCGTGCATCAACGATGCCATTGAGCTTGGCTTGCGCTGCCATTTATTTGAGGTAGATAATTTCTTGTCCTGGGGTACGCCCAATGACTTACGTACCTTCGAATACTGGCAGTCCTGTTTCCACAAGTGGGCTAGTCATCCCTATCGATTGGAACTGGATGGCCGGATACCCAAAGATGCCTTGCTCGCACTTGAAGAGCGTTATCAAGCAACCGTTCCTGAATTACCTGGTGATTACGCATGATCAGACGCGAAATATCCATATTCCTTATCGTCGGATCATTGACCGTACTAGTTGATTATCTGAGCTATCGCAGCCTAGTGTGGTCAGGGCTCTTGGGTGTCGATATTGCAAAGGCAACGGGTTTTCTCGTTGGCACTGTGTTCGCATACTTTGCCAATCGCATCTGGACTTTTGGTCATAAAACGCATGCGCCAGGCAGCGTATGGCGTTTTGCAACCTTATACGCAGCCACCCTAGGCACGAATGTATTCGTTAACGCGTTAGCGCTTTCAGTTTTTGCTGGCCTTAATGGTGTTATACAAATGGCTTTTTTACTAGCTACAGGGGTTTCAGCTGTTCTCAACTTTTTGGGTATGAAACTGTTTGTGTTCAAGGCTAGCACTACTTCGGAGATGCTATGAAATTTTCACTGGTTATACCTTGTTACAACGAAGCAGCCAATCTTCCTTTGCTATTAGACCGATGCAAGGAAGTGGCTTGCCGCCCTGATGTTGAAGTTATCCTGGTAGATAATGGTTCAACAGACAATAGCCCGGAGGTTCTCATAAACCTGCTGCCTCAGTATCCCGGATGTCGTAGCGTTCGCGTCGAAAAAAATCAGGGTTACGGGTTTGGCATTCTTACGGGTCTCAGAGCTGCAAAAGGCGAAATCATCGGTTGGACCCACGCCGATATGCAGACCGACCCACAGGATACATTGCGAGGATTGGCACTGTTCGCTCAGCACGGACCAGATATTTTTGTAAAAGGTAGACGTTACGGGCGACCTTTGGCCGATGTAGTGTTCACTATCGGCATGAGTACATTTGAAACGATTCTTCTCGGTAAACCGTTGTGGGATATCAATGCGCAGCCGACGATGTTCTCTCGGAAATTCTTTGAATCATGGTGCGAGCCACCTAACGATTTTTCACTGGATCTATATGCATATTATCGAGCACGGATGGCAGGTATGAATGTGCATCGGTTCCCTGTGTTGTTCGGTGAGCGCGCACATGGTGTTTCGCACTGGAACGTCAACTGGGCCTCAAAGCGAAAATTCATCCGCAGGACTGTGGATTTCAGCCTTCAATTGAAAAAGAAAATTCGAACATGAAGCTCATCTCTCACCGACGTAACACAGTATCCGAGCTTATGGCCACCGACTCAAAGTATGGAGTAGAGGTGGATATTAGAAGCGAGGGCGATCGGTTGATCATCCATCACGACCCTTGCGTGGCTGGTGAGTCCTTTGATGAGTGGATCAGTACATATCGACATGGAACGCTGATTCTCAATGTAAAGGAAGAGGGGCTCGAAGCACGTCTGATTTCTTTAATGCAATCAAAAGGAATTGATGACTATTTTTTTCTCGATCAATCTTTCCCGTTTTTGGTGAAATGGTCCAAGGCAGGGGAACATCGGTGCGCTGTTCGAGTTTCAGAATTCGAGTCCATTGAAACAGCGCTGACCTTGGCTGGCAAAGTGGATTGGGTCTGGGTGGACTGCTTTACTCACTTCCCACTCAGTGAACAAGATGCAAGAAGGCTGAAGGACGCAGGATTCAAACTTTGCCTTGTTTCTCCGGAACTCCAAGGGCGTGATGCTGAAATTGCAATCCCTCAACTGGCATCACTATTGAAAGAGCGGAATATTGTGGCGAATGCTATTTGCACGAAGCGCCCCGACCTCTGGGAAACAACGGTTACGTCTCAATGAAGAAGCTGTTCCTTCACCCCCTGTTTGTGACTGGGTTGGCAATTCGCCTAGCCCTGATTGTCGGCATGGCTCCATTGGCAGTCACGCTCTGGTACGCACCGTTCTTGGATGTCAGCACCTCGGCGATCACTCTTGATCCTTGGTCAGCATGGATCGCTAGCGGTGGCACACCTGTTGCTTTCCCTTACGGGGTTGCAATGTGGTTGGCTTTTCTCCCTCTAACGCTTGTCGCTAAGCTCACTGGGTTGCCGTTGCTCTATGCATACTACTTAACTCTTTTAGCAGCAGATTTCTGCTTGCTGCTGACGCTCAATAGGCTTCTTCCCGATCGCCAGCGTTTGCTGTTGCTTGTCTACTGGCTGTCACCCATCGTCATTCTCGCCAGTTATGGATTGGGATTGAATGATTTGATTCCTGCGCTGCTGTTAGTCCTTTCAATAGTCTTTGTACGTCAAGTTGAACTCAAGTTGGCAGGCGCCCTTTTAGCAGCGGCTATTTCTGCCAAGCTGAGCATGGTGGTGGCGTTGCCGTTTTTTGCGATCTACCTGTTTAACAATCGAGCGCTAAGGCAACGTTTACCAGCATTTTTATCTGGTTTTGGCTTAACCATCCTTGCGCTTGGGGTGCCTTTCCTCTTCTCGGGGGCGGGGCTTCAAATGCTGCTTGGCAATCCGGAAATGGGAAAGATATATCAGTTGGCCATCGGCTTGGCTGGAAATGTTTCGATCTATGTTGTTCCCCTAATTTACCTGGTCATGCTCTACTTGGTATGGCGAGTTCGGCGCCTTAACTTTGATTTGTTTCAGGCGACCACAGGCATGGCTTTCCTGTTGATCGTTTTAATGACACCCGCTTCTCCCGGTTGGTTTGAGTGGTGCCTCCCATTCCTCGTGCTCTATCAAGCAATGAGCGGTCGCATTGCAATCCTATTGGTGGGAATGTTTTCAGGGCTGTATGTCTTGAGCACGCTTCTTGTCACGCAGCTTCAGTTCGCAAATGGGCGAGGACTTGCATTAGGTGCTGCGCTTCATGTCCCAGGGCAATTGGGAAGCCACGCCGTTTCACTTCTGCATACGGCGATGGTTGCCATAGGCCTGGTGCTGGCGATCCGAATTTGGCGAGAGGCCATCAGCAGAAGCGACTTTTTCAGACTCAGTCGAAAACCCTTTGTTGTTGGTGTCGCAGGGGATTCCGGTGCAGGAAAAGACACGTTCGCAGATGCCATCACTGGACTATTTGGCGGGCATTCGGTCGTCAAGCTATCCGGTGATGACTACCACTTATGGGATAGGCAAAAACCCATGTGGCAGGTGATGACCCATCTCAACCCGATGGCGAATGACCTGGAGGGATTTTGCAACGATCTCGTGTCATTGACCGATGGCAAGGGCGTTCTGTCCAGACATTACGATCACAAGACGGGCAAGATGAGTAAGCCGTCTTGGATTGATAGCAATGATTTCATTATCGCAAGCGGATTGCATGCGCTTTATCTTCCGGTTCTTAGGGAGTGCTACAACCTGAAAATATATTTGGATATTGATGAAGGGCTGCGACGATATTTCAAACTCAAGCGCGATGTGCATCAACGCGGTCATACCGTTGAGCGAGTGCTCGGTTCATTCGAGAAGAGAGAGCCCGATTCCGAGCGCTTTATCCGTCCGCAATCCAAGCATGCAGACTTGATTCTTTCGTTGCAACCGATTCATCCCAGGATGCTGGAGGGGTTGGATGACAAGCATCCTCTTCGACTGAAACTTATCGTTAGCACCCGAAACGGATTCAACGAATTCTCAATACACAGGGTCTTGGTCGGAGTATGCGGGCTGCATGTTGACATTGTCGTTGGCAATGATGGCGCTGATGTACAACTGACGATCGAGGGCGAAACATCGGCTGCCGACATTGCTATGGCAGCTGAGATGCTGTGCCCACGTCTTCTAGAGTTCTTGGATATTCCACCAAAGTGGCAGGATGGTATGATGGGCCTGATGCAGTTGATCACGCTGTCCCATATCAGCCAAGCAATGATAAAGCGATTCATATAATGAAGATTAATAACCAAGAGGGATTTACTCGCCTTCCAGATGCTTTTTTGTTCGATACAGACAACACGCTGTATCCGTACGACCCCGCTCATGCCGCTGCCCAGAAAGCAGTGCGGGAGAAGGTGGTCAATACATTTTCAATCTCACCTGAAGATTTTGACAAAGCCTTCAAAGAGGCCAGAATAGAAGTAAAAACGCGCCTTAAGCACACGGCATCTTCGCACAGTCGCTTGCTTTACCTACAGCGCATGCTTGAGATCATGGGCTTGGGGTCACAGGTTCTCTTGGCTCTGGATTTTGAACAGACCTATTGGCGAACTTTTTTGAGCAATGCCATTCTGTTTGACGGCGTTAAAGAGCTGCTGGATGACATACGTTTACTTGGTATTCCAACGGCGATCGTGACTGATCTTACGGC
>Ga0105054_10012328_pt1 | contig 10480 bp, 6 predicted proteins | sample BON02_FD_78091 | JGI IMG/M metagenome (GOLD analysis project Ga0105054, IMG submission 78091) | Freshwater microbial communities from Lake Bonney liftoff mats and glacier meltwater in Antarctica - BON-02 (megahit assembly) | ecosystem: Environmental > Aquatic > Freshwater > Ice > Glacier... | reverse complement strand
GGGGGGGGGGGGGGGGGGGGGGGGGGGGGTGGTTGGGGGGGGGGGGGGGGGGGGGGGGGGGGGGGGGGGGGGGGGGGGGGGGGGGGGGGGGGCAAAAGATAATCGGCAATCGGGGAGGGGCCGGCGAAGGCGGACAACGAGGGTCGGCGGGGGAAAGTCAAGGGACAAGGACCGAAGCCGCGCCGCCCTAGGCCGCCGCGCGCGCCACGAGCGCCGTGGCGAACGCGGCGGCCGACGCCGACGTCGACAGCCGCCGGCGTCCGGCGCCGCCCGCCGCCGACGCCTGCTGCGGCGGCGCCTTCGCGGGCGCGGCCGCCGGCTTTGGCGCCGACGGCTTCGGCGCCGCCGCGGGCTTGGCCGCCCCCGGCCCCGCCGCGCCCTCGCGCGCCGCCTTCACGCTCGCCACCGCGTCGGCGTCGATGCGGCACGTGGCCGTCGCGAGGCCCAGGCGCTGTCGCGTCAGATCGAAATGCGTCAGCCTGCCGCGGAGCGCCGCGCCGCCCAGCAAAGACCACTCCTCCGCCGAGCGCATGAAGGCTAGGCAGTAGACGCCCTTCACCTCCTGCTCGGCGACGTCGCCCATGGTCAGGCGCCGGCTCTGCGCGGCGGAGGGCGGGGCGTCGCCGGCGGCGGCCAGGCGGCGGCGGCCGCCGGCCGCCAGCGCCGCCGCCGTGTCGCCGACGCCCTCCTGCTTCTGCTGCGGCTGCTGCTGCTGCTGCTGCTGCTGCGTCTGCTGCTGCTGCAGCGCGGCCGCCGCGGGGGATACCTTGCCGCCGCCGGCGTCGCCCCGGTCGCCGCTCTTGGCCTTGCCCCCCATCCCGGGCGGCACCGACTCCGGCGGCACCTCGATGTCGTACAGCGGGTAGAGGTAGGCCTCGGGTGCAAGCTCGAGCGCCAGGCCCCCAGGCTGCGGCCCCAGCTCGAGCGTCAGCCGCGGAAAGGCCGCGTAGACAGAGGCCGCCGGCGCGCCGGGGGGCTCGGACCGCCAGCACAGCTCCTCCGGCAGAAAGTCGGGCGGCAGGCGGCGCAGCCCGGGGGCCTGCTCGGGCGGGCGCGCGTCGGCCACGCGCTGAAGCGCGCGCTCGAGCGCGACGGCCTTGCCGAAGGGCAGGTAGGACCACGTGGCGCCGGAATCGACGACGGTGCGGCCGAGCGCCAGCGGCTCGCCGTCTTTTTTGGGCGCGCCCGCGTCGTAGTAGCTGTCCCAGAGGGCCGCCTCGTCCTCGAGGGCGCTGTCCTCGATGGCCTGGGCCGCGGGCGAGAGCGGCTGGCGCGCGGCGTTCGGGCCGAACTGCGCGGCGCGGCGCCGCTCGGCCGCCTCTGAGCCGGGCGCGGGCGGCCGCGCCAGCACGGGGATTTCTTTGCCGCCCAGCAGCATGCGCCCGCCCGCCACGGCAAAGTGCCGGTCGCGCAGCAGGGGGACGTACTTCATCTCGCCCGTGACCCCGACCGCGCGGGCGACCGCGGGCACGTCGTCGGCGCCCGCGCCGAGCAGCACCGCGCCGCCGCTCGGGTGCGAGAGGCAGACGCCAAACCCTGCGCCGGCGGTGGCGCCCGACCCCGCGAGCTGGCCAACGACCGTGTCGGCGCTGTTGCCCAGGCCCAGGATGCCGTCGGCGGCCTGGGTGCGCAGCATGCCGTCCTCGGTGGCGGCGCAGCCGAACTGGACGCGGGGGCTGTAGTAGGAGGAGGAGGAGGAGGAAGGGGAGGAGGAAGAGGCGTTCTTGCCGTCCTTGCCGCCGGCGCCCGCAACCGCCGCCGCCGCCATGGGCACGTGCAGCACGTCCGACAGGACGCGGCCCGTGGTCGAGCTTCCCTCAGCGTAGAACACCGCGTACGAGCACGGCATCTTGCGGTCGGGCTTCCTCAGCACCTTTTTCTGCGGCTTGGCGGCCGCCGCCGACGGGTCGGCCTCGGGCTTGCGCAGCGGCCGCATGGGGGGCTCGACCGCCCGTGGGGCGAGGGGCGCCCCGCCCTGGCGCGCGCGCGCCTCGGCTGCGTCGTCGCGCGCCTGCTTGGCGCGCTGCTCCTGCGCCTCGGGCTTGGAGGGCCGCCACGACTGCGTGTCCTTGGCGTCGCCGAGCGCGCCGTCGCCGGCCTTCTTGCCCTCCGCCGCCGCCGCCATCTCGGCGGGGCTGCTGCTGTCGACAAAGATGCGGCCGGCCGGAATGAGCGCGCGCAGGGCCGCCCACGCCGACGAGACGGACGACGACGACGGGATCGGCGCGCCGGGGCCGGCCTCGCCGTGCAGGCGCCGCCGCTGCCGCCTTCGCCCGCTCTTGCCGGGGGCCGCCGCCGCCGCCGCCGCCGGCTTGGGCGCGTCCTTGCTGCCGCTCTGCCCCGGCTGGGGCCTGCCCAGCATCGGCGGCAGGGGCAGCGGGCACGTGTCGGCGCAGCTGGTGCCGCACAGGCACTCGCCCTCGGCGCACGGCACCTCCCGCGCTGTCGACGACGCCGCCGGGTCGAACGGCGCGTTCATGTGCTTGCCGCATCCCGGGTGGCACCCGGCGCACGTCACGTACGTGAGGCTCGAGCCCGTGTCCACGATCAGGTCGAAGGGGCGCGGCGGCGTGCCGAGCTCGATGCGCGCGGAGAAGTAGCCGCGCATTGGGCCGCCGCCCAGCGGCGCGGCGACCAGGCCGCCCGACACCTTGGCCTTGGGGTCAGTACTGCCGAGGAGGCTGCGGCGGCGGCGCAGATGCAGCGGGGGGGCACCCGGGGCGAGGGCGCCGGGCAGCGGGTGCGGGGCCGGGCGCTCGCGGAGCGGGAGGATCAGGAAGGGCGCCGGGGCGGCGGTGGCGGCGGCCGTCGCGGCGCCGAGCGAGGAGGAGCAGAGCAGCAGCAGGGCCGCCGCCGCCATCGCCGCGAGGGGCGCGGCGGGCATCGTCGTCGGCCGGCGCCCATGGCGCTGCTGCCGCCCCCTGCGCTGCTGCCGCCCCCTGTGCTGCTGCGGCGACGGCTGGTGTCGCTGCTGCTGCTGATGCCGGTCGGGTCCCGCCATGGTTTCAAAGGGGGGCGCGGCGCGGGGGCGCGCGCGCGCTCCGTCGCCTTTTTGTCCGCGCCGTGCTCCGCCAACGGCGACGGCGACGGCAACGGCGACGGACGCCAAAGACCGACCGCGGCGACAGGAGAGGGTCGAGGGCGGCCCCGCGCACCGCGATAAACCACTTGAGAAAGAGGGGAGGGGGGGGCCGGCGCGCGTCGTCGTCGTGTGGAGAGCGCGCGTCGTCGTCGTGTGGTAATCCCAAAGCTCTTGGGAGCCGAAGTTTTCCGAATCCGATTGTTTTTTGCCTCCGCGCCAAGAGACGTGATGCGGGCGAGGCGCGCGCGACGGAAAAGCGGGGTCGGGGCGGTGCGCGCCCGTCGCGTCGGGGAGGAGGGCGGAGGGGGCCGGCGACTGAGCTATAGGGGCGGCTGCGAGAAAGAAACTTTTTGCTTTTTGGGGGGAGGGGGACGAAAAGGACAAAGGGAGGACGAAAACGAAAAGGGGGGGAAAAGGGGGCGTCGAGGGTAACGCTGCGCCGCGTGTGATCCGTGTGGGGCAATAACCGTGTGTGTGTCCTAACGTCGTTGTGGCGCAGAGACGATTCTCTTGCGGTGCTGAGCCGCGGTGGAGGAGGCGGCCTCTCCCGGCCATAACAACCCTGGTGGGAGGCGGCGACGCGCCAGCTTTCGTCGGCCAAGGCGCCAGCTTTCTTGGCCCCCTCCTCCCCTCCCCATAAACCCTCTGTTTATACCACGGCCGCGAAGGACGGCGGCCGCAAGCCCGACCCCTCCAAGAACCCCACCAAGCCCGCGGGCGAGTCGCCAAAGGCCCCGTCGAGGCCGCCGCCGCCGCCGCCGCCCGCGCCGCCGCCGCCGCCCGCAAACAGCGCCGCCATCTCGCGCCGCGCGTCGCCGCCAAACCCGGGGAGGACGAACCTTGCCTCATGGCGCACCGTGTAGGCGTGCACGACGAGGCCCGCGGCCTTGAGGCGCGCCAGCAGCCCGCTCGGCTTGGGCGGGTCTTGGGGCGCGTGTGCCGCTGCTGCATCGGTCGTCCCCGCCCCCGCCTCCGTCGCCTCTGCGGCCGCGACGTCGCCGCCGTGGAGCGACACGGGAGCCGGCTCGGCCGCTCGGCCCCGCTCCGCGCCCCCCGCGCCCCCCGCCCCCGCCTCTTTGCGCCCCAAATCAAACAGCGACTCCTTCCAGGGTCCCGCGCCGTCCACCTCGCGCGCCCAGGTGGTCTCCAGGCGCGCCAGCTGCGCCCCAAGCGCCTCGCCCGTGTCGGCCGTCGTCCACCCGGGCCACCCGCCGAGCAGCAGCACGAGTGGCAGCGCGTTGGCAAGAGGGGGGCCGCTGTGGCCGTTGTTGCCGCCGCCGCTCGTGCCGCCCCTGCTTGGTCCGACGGCGCCGCCTGCGCGCGCCCGCCGCGCGCGCGGCAGCACCGCCGGCAGGCGCGCCCCCGCGACGGCGCGCTGCCCGGCCGCCCGCGCGGCCGACGCCCCCCCGCCCGCCCCCGCCCCCGCAGTTCCCGCCCCCGCCCCCGCCGCCCTAGCCGCCGCCTCAAGCCCCGCGCCCGCCAGCCAGTCGACCGCCCGCAGCGACTCGATCTCGAACGACTGCACGAACGCCGGGCGGCGCCGCCACCCGTCCGACCCCACGGGGCCGGCGCCGGCGTAGCCGCGCGCGAGCAGGCGCGACACGACGGCGCGCTCGAGCAGGCGGCGGCCGTCGCTGCGGTCGGCAGAGGTTGCGTTGCCGCCGCCGCCTGTGCCGCCCGTGCCGCCGCCGGCCGCCGGCCCCGCCAGGCCCGCTGCCACCCCCCGCGCGCGCAACAGCCGCGGGTCACGCCGCCGCCACCGCTCCGCGAACAGCGCGTCGTGCCACGCCGCGTGCTTGGTCTCCGGGTACACGCCCACGACGCGGCCGTGGTGGCCGCCGCCGCCGCCGCTCTGGCCGCTGCCGCCCCCATCAATGTCCCCCTCCCCCTCCCCCTCCCCGCCTTCTCCGCCCCCGCCGAGAGCGCGCCCCCCCCCGCCGCCGCCGCCGCCGCCGCCGCCAATGCCGCCGCCCGAAAAGGCGTCGGCCAGCCGCAGCAGCTCGTCCAGCGTGGCGACGCCGTAAGCGCCGTCGTGCGCGTCCCCCCGGTCCCGCGGCCACCGCTGCCTGGCCCGCAGCGTGCGCACCTCGTCCAGCGTCAGGTCGCACGCGAACACTCCAGGGCCCACGACCGCGCCGTCGATCGTGCGCGTGCGAATCCGGCCAGGAAACTTCTCGCGGGCGTCGGTCGTCGTCGACAGGTCGGCGTCGTGGCGGCAGATGGGGGCGCCGTCGGCCGTCAGGTGCACGTCGCACTCTACGAAATCGGCGCCGGCGGCCAGGGCGGCGGCGTAGGCGGGGAGGGTGTGCTCGGGCAGGAGGCCCGAGGCGCCGCGGTGGGCGATGACGTGCGGCGGCGGGCGCAGGAGGGGGATGGAGGAGGCGGGGGCTAGGGGGGCGTCGGCGGCGGCGGCGGCGGCATGCGGGCGCGCGCGTCGCAGCGGCGGGAGGCCTTGCTGGCCTCGGCCTTGGCTGAGGGCCGCGCCCGCGGCCGCGCCCGCGCCTGCCGCCGCCGCGGCGATGCCGAGCGCGAGGGCCAGGGCGACGCGAGGGGTCAGGCGGGCTGGGAGTGGCGGCAGCGGCGGCCCGGGCGCGAGCGTTGTCGGCGGCGACGACGGCGGCGGCGCCAGCAAGGCCCGGGGAGCGCCGCCAAGCAGAGCGAGCGGCGGGAGCGCGCCGGCGCCGCGCCTCGTCGGGCTGGCCCCTCTCCTGCGGGCCGGGGAGGTGCCTCTAGGGGTCGTCATTGCTGGTCCGGGCGGGGGCAGGTCTCACGCGCCCGCGATGCGTCGGACACTTTGCTTGTCAAAAGAGAGAGAGGTCCGCGGTCAAGGCCACGCTGCAAAAAAAGAAAAAACCGACACAGGGTGGCCTCGCATGAGCGGGAGCGGGCAAGGGCCGGCGACGGATGCGAATCTGGATTTGGTGGTGTCTTTCACGACGTTGGGCGCGCGCGGGGCATCGATACAAGCGACGGAGGGGGCAGGCGCGCGCGTGATTCTCGTCCGGGGGTGAGCGCGACGACGGGGCGCCTTTTGTTTCCGGTCGCCGGACTGCGGCGGCGGCGGGTCTTGAGCGCGAGGGGTGCCATGCAACCGAGAACACAACAATCTACCGACGGTCTCTCCGACACGGACATCGCAAGCGCACATTCGAGCGATCGAGGGAGCAGCAGTCGGCCGAGGAGGCCCGCGCGCGCCTGCTCTCTCTCTTGCCCCTCCCTTTCCCCGTCCGCGCGCGCGTGAAAGACACGTCGCGGCCCCCGCCACCAGCGCGTCTGGGGCCCTTGACGATCGCGGCGATTGCGTCAGCGCAAGGACACTGCACACACGCAAAGTGAGCGGCGGCAAGGGACGCCTGCTCGGGGCGACGCGCGGCGACGAGCGTCGGCCGAACGCCGACGCCGCCCTCGCACACACCAAAACCAAAGCCAAAAATGACGACCCTCCGCCGGTTCACGTGCGACGACCTCTTCGCGTTCAACGCCGTCAACCTGGACGCCCTCACCGAGACCTACAACCCCCCCTTTTACCTGACCTACCTCGCCACGTGGCCCGAGTACTGCCTGATGGCCGAGGCGCCGGGCGGCAACGGCGGCGGCCAGGGGGGCGGGGGGGGCGGGGGCGGCGCGGGCGGCGGCGGCGCGGGCGGCGGCGGTGGCGGCGCCAGCGGCCCCAGCGCCGGGTACGTCCTGGGCAAGGCCGAGGGCAAGGGGGCCCACTGGCACGGACACGTGACCGCCGTCACCGTCGCGCCCGAGCGCCGCCGCCAGGGCCTGGCGCGCCGCCTCATGGACGCGCTCGAGGCGGTGGCGGCCGACGTCGACGCCGCCAATTTCGTCGACCTGTTTGTGCGCGCGAGCAACGGCCTGGCCATCGGAATGTACAGCGGGATGGGGTATGGGGTGTACCGGCGGGTGATCGGGTACTACAGCGGCGGGCCGGCGGCGCCGGCGGCGTCGGCTGAGGGGGAGGAGGGGGAGGAGGGGGAGGAGGGGGAGGGCGGCGGCAAGGCGGCAGCGGGACGGCGGAGAGGGGGGCGAGCGGCGGCGGCGGCGGCGCCCAAGGGGGACGGGAAGGAGGACGCGCTCGACATGCGCAAGGCCATGCCTTGCGACATCTGTGAGAAGAGCGTCGTGCCGCTGGCCAACCCGGTGCGGCCAGAGGATCTCGAGTTTGATTGATGATTGGTCTCCGTCGGCCGGCGGCGGCGCCCTCGATCGCCTTTGCCGCCGAAACCCTCTCTCGCGAGCGCCTGCCGCTGCCACCCCCTTCAGCGAAAGGAGCGTCTCTCCGCCATCACAAAACCTGTTTCTCTTTCGACCACTCCGAGTTACCACTTCTGTCGTCGAGAATCTTGTCCTCTCGCGCATCGCCGGACAACCCCGGGGATTCGCAGAGACCCCGAGAGACGTGCGTAGTCCGTCGCCGCGTGGTCGTCGCGAGAGGCAGGCACGACACACAGCAGCACATGCGCCGCATTCGCGGCGTCCTCGGCCTCCTCCTCGTCGTCGCGATGGGCTCGTTCGCGTCCAAGACGGGCGCCGCCGCCCCAGACGCCGCCCCGCCACCCGGCGGCGTCGGCGTCGCCTTTCCGCCCGGCGTAGACAAGCTCGGCGCCGGTCTCTTGCTCGTGCGCGCGGACGCGGCCAGCGGCGAGCCGTCAGTCCTGCTGCTCCGGCGCACGTCCAAGCACCACGGCGGCGCGTGGGGCCTGCCGGGCGGCAACGTCGAGCCGGGCGACGCGTCGCTGCTGGCGACGGCGGCGCGCGAGGCGAAAGAGGAGCTAGGCGCGGGAGGCGCGCCGCCTTTTTTGGTGCGGGCGCAGCTGTCGACCCGCCGCGGCAAGCGGGGCCAGAAGGCGTTCGCGGTGTTCGTGGCGCAGGTGGCGTCGCGGGACGCGCTGGGCTACGCCCCGCGGCTCAACGAGGAGCACTCGGCGTTCCGGTGGTGGCCGGCGGGCGAGGTGGAGCGGCTCGCGGCGGCGGCGGCGGCAGCGGCGGGGGGGGCGTCGGCGTCGGCAGCGGCGTCGGGCGAGCAGGCGGCGGCAGGGTCGGAGGAGGCGGAGCTGCACCCGGTCGTCGTGCTCGCGATCCGGGAGGTCGGGGGGGTGGCCGGGCTCAAGAGGTTGCTCGAGCCTGACGAGGCGATGTAAACGGAGAGGAGGCCCGCCGCCGCCGCCGCCGCCGCTCGCGTGCGTCCTGCTCCAGTCGGGCGTGGTCGACGCGCTCGGCTCTCAGCACTGCGGCGCCGAGGCGGGCTTGGGCGCCGCCATGCGCGCCGTAGCAGAGGCGGGCGGCGGGGGCGTGGTGCTCGAGCCCGAGCGCGTTTTCTTTTGAAACGCATGGGAGCAAGAAGAGTGAGGGAAAGCGGGGTGAGCGGGCGACCGCGCGCGACGGGCCTGAGGCCCGAACAATCCGGCGACAGGTTGGCGGCCGGCTTCCCCGCAAAATAAGAGCGAACGTCCCCTTGCAGCCTCACCCCTGCTCTCATCTCAATACACACAACAAACCGAACGCGCCAGCGGCAGAGGATTTCCCTCTAGAGGAATTCTGCACGACCGCCCCACTTCCCTCCCCCCCTGCGTTTCGCAAAAGACCTCCTCTCCCTCTTTTCCCTCACAGAAGACAAAAGAGTTGACGTCGACACAGCCGCCCTCCTTTCCCCTCTCCTCCCCTCGTCTTCGTCTTACCCACCAACGCGCGCACACGATGGTCGCCGAGGTCGCCCTCCTGCAAAAGGTCAGAGAGAGGGGCGAGGCGTTTTGGGCGTTTCGAAATAGCCCTGTTCCCTCTTTTCTTTTTTAACGCCCTCTGAGCCCCGAATTCGACACCCCCGCAACCGACAGTACTTTGGATTCGGCCGCACGGCCCTGCGCTCCGCCCTGCTCGCGTCTTCGCAGCAGGCGACCAAGCACAACGGCGCCGCCACCACCGCCGCGGCGCCCGCTCGCGCCGGCGCGGCCACCTCTGCTTCGGCGGCCGCCCGCTCGGCGGTGCCCGAGCGCCTGGGCGACCGCGACATGATCGAGCTGCTCTTCTCCAAGCACGTGTAGATAGGAGTCTGCGAGGAACCGCGGTCGGAACGCGGCACTGTGGCGCGCTGTCAAAAAAGCGCGCCGCTTCAGCATTCTTGCGCCCGCCGCTGCGTCAGCGTCCTGTTTTCGGCCTCAAAAAAAAAAAACCACCGCGCCTATTCAATCCTTTTTTTGCTCCTTTGCGTCTCGCCGCCCCTTTGGCCTCAAATACGTGTGTACCCAGTCGTCTCCCTCTGCGCGCGCGCGCGCGCGCGTGGTACCCCAATTCGTCGTCGTCGTCGTCGTGCTTGCCTGACGATACGGGGGAGGCCGCCCTCCCCCTTTTCCGCTCTCCCGCTCTTTTGCTCGTTTCCCCGTTTGCCCCTTGTCCCGGCGCTCTCCCCGCCTCAGCCCTTTGGCCCCTTCCTTTGCAAAGCAAAACTCAATTCATGTGCGTGCCCTCACCTCGCTTTCTCATGATGTAAAAACACATGTAAAAAAGGTCTGTAAAAACGAAAAACGAAAAAACGAAAAAACGAAAAAACGAAACGAAACGAAACGAAAAAACGAGCGCCAAGCTCGCTCACGTCCCGCCGCCTCCCCCCACCCGCCGACCAAGAGAGCAATAGAACGAATGCCGAACAGTTACACATAAAGGACATAGACGCCGGGCGAGGCGACGACGAGAGAGGCGCCCGCAAAACTTGGAGGGAACGAATGGGGGGGAAGGGGGCGGCGGGGAGGCAACGGTCGGACGCCGCCAAGCGCCGCCGCCCCTCTCCTTTGCCCCCCGCCCCGCCCCCCCTCCTCTCTCCCTCTCCCGCCGCCCCCCCGCCCCCAACCCTTGCCGCCCTTAGCGCGGCGACACCGTGATGTTCTCCTCCTTCTCCGTCAGCGTGCCCGACTTGAGCTCCTCCACCACGGCCGCCGGCCAAGCCGCGCCCTGGAACGCCATGCGCAGCGCCATGGGCACGTCGAGGATGATCTCGGCCTGCGTCGGCTTGTCCTTGGTCGCCTTGACCGCCTGGATGTAGTTGCGGCCGACGTAGCCGATCCAGCCGGCGACGTAGAGGAAGCCGATGGTGGGGATCTGTGAGGGTGGGGGGCGGGTTGATTGGTTGGGGGGTGTTTTTGGGGCGTCGGCGTCGGCGTCGTGAGAGAGAGTGTCGTGAGAGAGAGAGAACAAAAAAGCGCGAAGAAGATAAAACACACAAAAACCACGCGCCTTTTTGCCTCCGCCCCCCCCCCCCCCCCCCCCCCCCCCCACACCACAAACCCCCCCCCCCCCCCCCCACCCCACCACAAACACAAACACAAACACCCCCCCAGCCCACACAAACGGCCACGGCCCACCGGCCCCTCGCCTTCTACCAAAAGCAGAGGGCCC
>Ga0105054_10012327_pt1 | contig 10482 bp, 13 predicted proteins | sample BON02_FD_78091 | JGI IMG/M metagenome (GOLD analysis project Ga0105054, IMG submission 78091) | Freshwater microbial communities from Lake Bonney liftoff mats and glacier meltwater in Antarctica - BON-02 (megahit assembly) | ecosystem: Environmental > Aquatic > Freshwater > Ice > Glacier... | reverse complement strand
TTCTCAACTGCAGAGGGTGGCTATGAGTGCCCCCTGCCGTCAGGAGTACTCACGCAGGCCTTGCTGCAGCACGTTGACCAATGCATGCGGCATGAAGATGTCGTCAAAACATTATGCTAGCATAATTAGCACGCACATGGACAGAGTGGCACTGCAATCTATTTACTGACTTGATTGGCGAAATGGAGCCGTGGGACTGGAACGTAGCAAACGAAGACTTGTGGTCACGATTGGCAAAGTCGTTGCACAGTCAAAAAGTGTCAGTCACATGGGTAGCAAAAATGGACCAAAAACTCGCTTTAGTGCTCGTCCCTGAAAAGATGAGCTGGGCAACAGCAACGCGGTCCATCTGGAAGTGCAAAAAACAAATTGTGAAGATTGGGGGATCGCGTGTAGGCGCTAAACCAACCGCGTTGGGCCTTGATGCACAAGTCTACAATCTGTTGTGGACAGGCGAAGAGGCTTTGAAGAAAGGCATACCGATCTTTAAAAAGGCAGGGTTCGAAAGCGTCGAAGATCCACCAAGGACAGCCGTAGACTATAGTTCAAAAGCATATCAGGATCTGCCACCACAGCCCAGGTTGTCTGCAACGTCGCATTGTGAGCAAAGAGTTCGAGTGCGTGTACCCAATGCACAAGGACTCCACCGCACCACCCAATTTTTTATGCAGGAGTACCTGAATGTAGTTGATTAGAAAGGCCTCGAGCTACCATCAACAAAGAGAAGGTGCAAAGCAAGTGTTGAAATTCGAGCGATCCCCAACGGTGTTGATAGAGTGGAGTGCACTCAAAGAAACTCTTGCGAAGTTCCAAGCTGAGAGAGGCAACGCGACGTCAGACGACAAGGGGTCCGATGATATGACATCAAAAGCCGAACGCAAGCAGAAATCAGACGCAAGCCCAGTTGAGTTTTGCCGCAGAAGCTTGGTTGGAGGTAACGTATGTGATTCTCTTGCTGACTTGCTAAAGATCATGGAGCTACGGGAAGTAGGTGCAGACGACGTAAAAGAGGTCCGTGAAATAGTGCAACACCTCTTTACAAATATCGTTAAGCCTGCACGTAGTAAGCGAGATAGCCAACAGGCAAAGACGTACGTCGACCACCTGCTGTGTCAGCTCGTTGACGACATACATTCGATATAGGACGCTGACCCTGTTCCGGATCGAGCCCAAGAATTGGTGAATAAGGCGATCGATGAGCATGCCTAATACAATACTGCAGAGCTTGACAGGAGTCGCCCAGTCAAAATAGGAGCGGCGACAAGAAGACGACTCGGTGAACAGGGAGCAGTCAACACGCACACGATGGGCATAAGCTTCGTTGGAAAGGTAAGAGACGTGCGGCAGATAGCAGAGGCGCAGATTGGAGAGGGGGTGGCCGACATGGTGGAGTTGAAGGATGAGGTAAATGGACATGAAGCGACCGAAAAGGCCAACAGAATCCAAGCCTCGCAAGGTCTTTCAGACTGGCAGCTTGCCGACAAATTTGACAAGGATAGACCTGTCCTACTCTTACCGAGCTCTTGGTGGAGTGGGCAGCACGAGCCAGAGTTTGAGAGTGCAGGATGGTGGCAAAAGCCGACACGCCGAGCAAAGTGCAAGCAATGTGCACAGTGCGGGGTCGTTATGGAGTTTGGCAAGGACTTTCACAACACGCAACTGGGTCGAGGTGGCAGGTGCATAGCGTACAAAGGAAGGATCCGAACGACGAATCTAAGACCACAGCAGCCACTGATCGGAATGATTTTCACCAATGCAGATTCGAGGTATGCTGACAGATTAGACGACAAGCAAGGTGGCGACACTATTGTGGCAATGGAAAGAGTCAGAGAAGCAATCGCCTTCAATGCGGAATTGGCGGACGAGTCAACATGGTTGTGGCTCACATCGGAGCAAATGGGCTTTCCCTTGAGACCAACAGGTGAGGGAGAGCAGAGGAGTTAGACAGCAGCCACAGGGTACGTGGCCACTTAGTTGCGTATCATTTGGCGCCTGCGATCACTGACTTTATTTTAGATGAAAATCGGGAATGCTGCAACAACGAACTTGAACAGACACTAAAGCTGCTACACAGTGAATGGAGTAAAGAGATCGAGCCCTCGAGACAAAGCTCAACACATCATCTACTCATTGTCAGCAACCCAATTGACGAGAAAGGTTTGGAGTTCATGCGCAGAAGCATGCGGTGGGAAGCGCCCTCGATGCCAACGGCTGCATATGACCCTCGCCTCCTTCGTGAGCAAGACATGCCACTAGAGATAGGAACTTTGGAAGAATTGGTTCCTGGACCAAAAGATTCCAGAAGGTAGTTTCGTCTGAATCTTAGACTCGTCACAGGCATGGGAAGAACGAGTGGACGAAACGAGAATCATCACGATGGAAGGTCTGACAACATGCCTGGACCCAGGACGAGGATGGACAATTACTAGCGGGGGATGGAACCTTCTGAAAAAGTAGGAGTGTTGCGAAGGCCACGAACAAGCGCTGATTGCAACTATTCGGAAGGAGACTAAATGAACAGAAGAATGGGAGGAAAGTGGATACAGATCACCAACGTGGGCAGTATTACGAGCACTGCAGTATTTGGTTCTATTTGCTTTTATTACTGGAAACAGTAGTTCAGAACCCTTGCTTGAAGGTCTGTTTGCTCAAATCCATATTGATTTGAGTTGACAGATTTTCGGCCGGAATCGAACCGGGGACCTGCAGATAACCCAAATTTGTCAAGTCCCGCACTCTTCTCCACTGAGCTATGGTGAAAGATGCATCACCAAACATCCTTCAGAACCTTTTATATCATTAGTGCCACGAGAATTGAAGGAGCAGCAGCGATGTCTGCCCCTCCTTTCTTTCGGTCGCCGGTGGGATGAGGAGATCTACTCTTCTGGGGGGAAAAAGAAGGACCAACGGTGTTAATATAGGAGAGCCCATCAGAACAAGAAAAGGCAAGTTGGCTGAAAGAGACAAGCACGACGCACGACTGGTTTGGGTGGTGCAAGTCAAGAAAGGGGCGGGGGAAATCTGCTCATTGGATCTCAGCTGGCCCGAAAAAGAAATCTTATTCAACTATGATGAAACAAAATCAAAAGAGGTGAAGACAAAAACACACGGGAACAAAAAGAGTGCATATCGCGGTCAGAGTGTACCATACAGGTCATGTGGAAGCAAGGCAACATCCAAATGGCAGTGAGCGAGGACCACGCTTGATGCTGGGTTCACAAAAATCTCACTATGATCATCAGTGTCATGACAAAAAAAATCGGGCTTTGTTAACAGCAGCGAGGGCGTCGGGTGGAAAGGACGAATGTCAAGCACGACTGACAGGTATCGAGCGGGAATACTGGATGGGCACAAAAATCAGCAGATTAGGAGGTCACGGCTTCCGTGGCACAGTCACACGGTATAGCCAGCGACGCAGTCAAGGTGGAGGGCGAGGATCCGGGCATCCCAGGTTGTTGAAGAGGGGACAGGGTAAGGAGGTACGTCGGCGATTTTCAATTATTGTTTCGTGCCCCTTGGCTTGCTCTCGAGGGACCCCTGGGACAGTAACAATCCCCCAATGTCGGTGTAATATTACAAAGCAACACACACAGCGGGTAATGGATCTAGCCAAAAAGAGGAGGAAATGGTTGCAGTGTATATGAATCTGCAAGAGCAAAAAGGAAAAGCAGCAGAAGGTGGGACGCGAAGAACAAGGATCCAGCTCGAACCGTCTAGAACTATCGGCCTTTTTCTCGCCATTACGCAGCACCCCTTTTATAAGACTCATGCTTTATTTGTGCAACAACTAAGCGATTCTGAAAGCTGTGAAAAGATAGGCAGACGACTCTGCGAAGACAGAAAAGCGATATTAGTAGGAGCGCCAGATGCAGACATTTTCCGAGAAGCAATCATAGGGCTCTGAACAAGAACAATAGCAGGAGCAGCGCCGTTTCTGGTCAAAGTAAAAGCGCATCGAGGAGAACTTACGAATGAAGAAGCCGACACTCCAACACACAAGGCTATTCAAAGCAAAGATGTTCTCATGGAATGGCGCGACAGGACAAATCAAGCAGTTTTCACGTGGCAAAAGCCTCGCCGGAAAGGAGGTACGGTGAGCTATGAAGATTAAAAGTCGACCTGGAACAGCGGAGTGCGGAAGGCAATTAGATGAGGATCAGCAGTAGAGGAGGTGCGCAAGCACCGAGATCGTGTGACAGGAGCTTGGAAACAAATCAGCAAACAAAGACGACAAGTTGATGTAAGCCATGACCCGAGTATGTTCACAGCTCTAAAACATGGCTCATGAATGGATGAAGAGACTCAGATTCTAGAAGACTCGTATCAAGGAGGAGTCAAAAAGGCCCGGGAGGCATCCACCAGCCGTTCTACGGCACGTAGGTAGCGGACTTCATGCTGAGACAGGATGCATGAGAATTTATGCTGGGAAAGTATTTGAGTGACCAACAAATCATATAGAGGCGGAGGAGACGTTTGGGGATTGCTGTGGCAGGAATAACGCCAACTGCCAGTCAGCTAACCAAAATTGACAAGATGCAATCAGCAGGGTGTCAGCTGTGCAGAGTAGCGCAAGAGGCCCGAGGTGAGAGCACTGAAGGTCTGGCGGTTGAACATATGTACAGTCACATCAACAGTACTGGCTGCGAAGGGATGACAATGACAGTTACGGCTGCACACCACTCCATCTGGAAGAACCTATATGACAGCGCCCACCTGCACACGTTGTTGCACTGACAAGGCAGCTCGTATGCGCGAGGGGCTGAGCAGCCGCTGGGGACCTCGAGCTAGGCTCCCTGCGGTGGATGCAAAGCAGACAGACACCACCTTTCGAGGTGGTGGCTGGACTCGCCGCTGGAGCAGTGTTCAAATTGGCGAAGACTCCAGCCTGCTGGAAACCACAGCAACTGTACACGCGATTTGGGAGCAGATGATGTCAAATCCCGAGTCAGCTGGCTTTGCACTGCCAAACCAGCAGGAGGGGACCCCGTTCTTTTGCACCGCCTCCTGCTGGTGTTCAAATTTCGGTGGTGATCTTGGAATCCATTTGTCGGTGGCTGAAAACGCATGTATACAATCCTGGGGTTTGTACACGTAAATTTAATATCGAACATTTGGATATCCTGATAATTCAAAGGTCTGGGGTGGTTGTATTTTTGGCCTTTCTTTTCTTGGTGTCTTCTAGGACATTGTCACATATGACTGAAAGCAAATTATTTTCCGGTCTGACTGAGATTAATCCTAAAGCCCATCACACCATCACGACAGCGCGACTACACCCGCTCATCTGCACTGGTGCGGAGCCAATCCACCCGGTCCATGGCCGACTCAAACTGCCCGCCGCGGAGGCCACCCCCCGCACTGAGTTTACATTTTTGCCCGACAAAGAACATGGACAGGCGCAGTAACATTTTCCTCACGTGACACGTTGAGGCGTCGTCACTGAGATTTTCTAATTGTGCACAGGTGTGCATATGCATGCATTTGTAAATGTGTGTGCATGTATGCGTGTATATGTGCATGTGTATATGTATGTATATGTATATATGTATGTGTGTGTATATGTATGCAAATACATTTACATACACTCGCTTGTGGGTGTACATATGCACTTGTGTGTGTAGGCGCATTTTGTTTATTTGTACTCTCCAATCTCTTTACGACATGTGTGTGTATCACAGGTATTTCTGAACACCTGCATGCGTGTGTGTGGGAGGATTGTAAGTGGGGGGTTTTCAGCGTGTTCATGGTTAGTGCTTGTTGCTGGTGTGGGAGGCTATGTTTTGGCGGGGGAAGATGTAGGGGTTTTGTCTTGTGTATTTCTCTATTTTTGCGGCTGTTAGGGTGATGCGTGGGTGTGTGCTTGTATACGCGCGTACACACACACAACAACTTGGGTACTTGATGTGAGCCCAGGTGTAGGACGGACACCTGGAGAGCTGGAAGAGTCAAGATCGACTAAAGCGAAGTATACATGTAGACCGTATATGTGTACAAAGTACATTTGTTTATATATATGCTGGCCTGCGGGTTTTGATGATCTGGTCTAACCGCCTTGTTTCTTTTAACATGTCTTTTCTCTTGAGAAAAGTAGGAGATGTGACGACAATCAACAAACCACAGTCTCTAACTTCGGAGAGAATAAAAGACTGCACCTTGAGAGTTCCAAACAAAACTACTACATTATTTCTTTTATGAGCAATAATAAAAGCAATCTTCATTCATCCCAAAAATCCTCCAAATATCCCTTTTAATTTCCCGCCAAAAATTCCTCCTCATGTTGACTAAATGTTTAATCTGGTCAGGTGTCTGCGGTTACAAAAAAATTTTATACGGAAAAGTCGTACTATTCTTCAAATCCCAACCAACTAACCCCCCACGCACCCCTTGGTCGATTTTGTATACTTTGCCAAGGGGAGAATCCGACAGGTACAGAACACGACAAGTTGTCATAATTTTGGTACGACAAATCGAAATTCAATTGGAATTAGTATGATGCCAGGAAAAAGCACAGACTGATCGCGGAAGCTCCGTAAAAGTGCAACATTCGTTTGTACGAGAGTTGAGTAATATAGTCGAATTTGCATGTGTGTGTCCGCCATTTCAGATTTGGCGGCCTGGTGGGGGCCGTGACGATTTTGGGCCTTTTATTTTGATTTCGTTTGGTCTAGGCAGGACCTACCCGGGGCAGGTACCCTGGAAAAGATAGAGCGGCCACACATATTCAAATTCTACTATATTACTCAACTCTCGTACAAAAAAATGTTTCACTTTTATAGAGCTTCTAGGGTGTAACAATGGAGAAGAGGTGGATTTTAATTAAAAAGTTTGGGGAAAACGAAAGCGGTTATTCTCCGGGTTTCCATGTTTTTCATCCTAGCTGCATGCGCACATGACAGTCTCAGTACGACATCATTGGAGATTATAGCGATGAGGGTGGTTACCGGTACCAGCTAATGGACCGTTTTATTCTGCAAGAACTGTTGGCTCGGCTTGCTCGGCTGGCAGTCTTGTTGGGCGGGAAACTCACTACTTGCGAATAGTGAGTTTTTGTGAACTTACTGAGGCCAATGACATGTGTCACGAGGGGAATACGCTTCTCGATACGGAAGAGATCAACATGTTGGTTGTGTTGCGTATGAATCGAGAATTCATATAACACATGCGTGAAATCTACCCCAAGTTGAGCGGTCAAAATTTCAACAGAACGTTAGTATAGGTGGTTATTTGAGGACGAAACTTGACCTACTTCACACTCTGGAAAATAATTCTGATAGAGAGCATTTTTTGGAATCTAACTCGAAACCGTGGCTTCAAACATTTTTGTCGAGTGAAAATATCTTGGATTCTGGGAAAGTATATACTACTCTTAATCAAGAACTACACTGAGACACTCTGCAATGTGGCGGCTCCGTTGTCTGGGCGAGTCCAAAGTTCGGCCTCAACCAGTGTGACTCGGATTCGAACCGACAGGTAAGGGATTAACAGTCCCTACGTTTAACCAAGTGAACCACAAAAGCCAATGTCGCATGTGACCGCCGGTAAACGACATCGTACCAACAAACACAGCCCCTCGCCGAGACTACTGTACTAAAGTAACAGTGTCAGTGCCTCTGCCTGAAAAAAATGTGGGTGGGGGATTATGTCACGGTCAATTTCTTCCAATTTCAGGCAGACTACATCTTGTCCATCCGAAAACACCAATTTCAGGCAGACTACAACACCAAAAAAAATGACCGGAAAATATCGGAAACACCTTTAGGCTCTTTTCTCGATTTTTTTTTTGTTTTTTTCGAGTGACAAGTTCCACTTGACAAACTAGTGAACTGACAAGTTGTTAAATCATCATATCAGCACAAGTGTAGGACCCCTGGGTTACCGGGTTTGACATCCGCTTTTGGTTTGTTTGTTTGTTGCTGATTCCAAGATTTTTTTTGGCTTATAATTGCAGTTACATTTGTTTGTTCGAGAGTAGAGTTTTTATTAAAAACTGATAGTGGGTAACCCAGGGATGCGGGCATTTTTTTTCATCCACGATGTCAAACCCTGGGAGTTCCCTTCGCTTTATCACCCGTTGGTCAGCTCCACCAGACTCCGCCTTCGCCCGTTCCGGGGGACCTAGGAAGATGTCCCGGTCACCAGTATCACGTAACTCGAACATAGGGAGACGTATGGACAGGCCCAAATCCGTAGTGGGTATCATCAGGGGAGTAGCGTAAACCGTCGATGTCAGCTGTCCGGCAATGTCTCAGTGTGCTACCAGGCTGGCTAGGGAGAGGAAAGTTTGTCTCATGTTTCAATTATTCTATTTTTGGAGAATTTCTCTACTAGGTATTAGATCTGTGATTTCGTCTGGAAATGCTTTTTTTCGTTGTGCCTGTATTTTTATTGCGCACTCCCCTCTCCATAATTTCAATTGAAATTATGGAGAGGGGAGTGCATTCAAACTATCAGAGGGGAGTGCATTTACCAATGCACTCCCCTCTCCTTGTCCGCATAACTCTGGTCCAATCCAGTGGGCACGCGGCGATGTCGGGCTAAAGCCCTCCGCCGCCGCGCGCCCCCACGGTCTCGGATGGACGAAAATAAACCAGTGCACCTACTACTCCTATACGACGATTGCCTGGCAACTCAGCACCCTTAGGTGTAATTAACACAGCAGTAATTAGAGGCGGAAAGGGAGTCCACTCTAGGGGAGGGGGGGAAACCGGTCCGCAAATTTTTTCGGACCGGTGTGCGTTTCGGCTGTACTCGACGCGCTAGCTGTGTGGCGGCTTCAAACATTCCACCCATTTCATCATCATTTCACCCATCAAAATGCACATCATTGCACCCATTTTACAGACAAAATGCACGGTTTGAGGCCGCCACACAGCTAGCGCGTCGAGTACAGCCGAAATGCACACAGGTGGTGTGCAGTAATGGTAGGCCGTTGCCGCCTGGCTCAAAGGCACTCCCACAATGGACCCCGGACATATGAATATTCATTTGACGTATACATTCAAGACGACAGCGCACATACGCAGACATACATACAAATAAGGAATAGAAAAAAACTCAAATCGAGCATAGTAGATTCAGTTTAGATTTGTACACATTGTTTATGTTAAACATGATTATTATATGGATTACTATTACAATTTAGTTGACAGAAGAGAGGAAAAAAATAAAAATAAAATGGTTATAAGTAGAGAATAGAACACAAATCATACATATGGATATGGCGATAAGGGTGTATGAATATGGTAGAGGAAGGAAATGAAAATCATGTTTAGACACACACAAGCGGGAAGTAGAGAAAAAAAGATACACATGTCAAGGGATGATAACACTATGAACAGGGTTATGCTTTAATCAATAAGCACCGTGACATAGGTGTCTATAAAATTTGTAGAAAAAGGAATAAGCAAGAAAAAAGATGGTTGTGAATATAGAACAGAACCCCAAACACGCAGCGCGCAACACAGGTAGAACGACAGGTAGAGAAGAAAACATACACAAACGACACAGGCTCATAGAAACTGGCAAACAGACAAGGAATGTGCGTGAGGGAGACCGAGGCTATTATTGGTAAAGCGCCACGGTTGTGGACTCACACCCGGGACGGGAAAATCCACCTCAAGGGCAGATTAACACGACGCTGAGAGGAATATTCGGGGCACATTGAATTGTTTTTTTACAGGGAGGGTGTGATTGTGAGGTGGAGGGTGCGAGGTGGAGGGTGCGAGAGGTGGCTGCCAGGATGAGTCGGTAGGGTGAGGTTGGGTGGGAGGGGGGAGAGTAGTGTCGCGCGGTGATCTGTGGGAGGTCGCTTGTTTATGTGTGGGCGAACTCCAGTGTCTCCCCCCCCCCCCCGGGCACTCGAGCGCGTGCAATGATCAATCCCCATTGAAAAAAACATCCAAGAAAAAATCTTAAGGAGAAAACCGTCTGGGTCGAGGTCCCAAGTCCCCCCATGGCGAACCACGGTACTAAACTTGATTTTTAAACCCTGACCCCTTGTTACAGGCGTGCATGTGGGTGTGGGGCCGAAATACGGATGGGAGTAATTGTAAGTACAGTTTTTTTACAGCCCGTTCGGTGGAAGATGAGACTCGAAATGGTGAAAGAAATGCAAATCGAAATTCTGAATGGTGGGGAGATTTTAGTCAACAGCAAATTCAAATTAAACAAAAATCTCGATTTGAATTTGTACCGCGAGATACCTCGGAATTCAAATCCAATCAAAATCTCAGTTCGACATGGTACCGTGAGATACCGGGAAATTTGATTATCTCGATTTTGGCTAGTTGACTAAAATCTCCCCACCATTCAGGATTTCGATTTGCATTTCTTTCACCATTTCGAGTCTCATCTTCCAGGGACTGGGCTGTCAAGGGTATTGATCCGTTGACCAATAAATCGATCTAATCGATTTAGCGATTTTTTGCGATTAGATCAATTAGATCGATTTGGTAAAATTATCAAATCGATTTTTTCGAAATT
>Ga0105054_10012322_pt1 | contig 10485 bp, 9 predicted proteins | sample BON02_FD_78091 | JGI IMG/M metagenome (GOLD analysis project Ga0105054, IMG submission 78091) | Freshwater microbial communities from Lake Bonney liftoff mats and glacier meltwater in Antarctica - BON-02 (megahit assembly) | ecosystem: Environmental > Aquatic > Freshwater > Ice > Glacier... | reverse complement strand
TATGAAACTCAATATGAGGATTTTATAAAGTTCCAAAAAAAAACCAAAGGAACAAAATCTGAAAAGAAGGGCATATAGACCTAAGGGAGGTAGATGTTACTCCTTTTTATAAACCCTACGATTATGCTGATAAATTAAGTAGATAACTCTGAAGTTGGCTGTCTTCTAAATTCATTTTCTTGCGTAGTCTATATCTGGCTTTTTTAATACCATCGGCAGAAATACCTAGAATATCCGCAATTTCTTTAGAGCTTAAATTCATTTTCAAAAGGGCTATTAATCGCATTTCACTTTTAGTAAAACTGCCGTGTTTTTCTGTTAACTCTTTTAAGAAGCCCTCATGAATTCCACTAAATTCGTCTGAAAACTTTTCCCATTGATTATCATTGGCAATATCCCTTTTAATCATTCTAGAGATACGCCCAGATGTTTTATTTACAGAACTATCCACATTGGTTTTTAGATGATCTACTTCCGTTTCTAAGCTAATTAGAAACTCATTTTTTCGGGCTAGTTGTAGCACTTTTGCAGTTAATTCTTTCTTTTTAGACTCTAATTCTTGCTCAGTGTTTTCTCTCCTTTGAAGCTCTATGGCCACTTTTTGACTAAAAATTAGTTTATCTTTTTTTCGTTTTTGTACCAATGAAAACACAAAAGCTCCCAAGGCTAAAAACCCCGCTACTAAGGCCCATATTCGCCAGCGGTTAAGCTCATTGGTTTTGGTTAATACTTGAATTTTAGCGTCCTTCTTTACCGCTTCAAATTTCTCTGCCATTTCAGCCAAAAGACTGGTTTTCTCCATGGAAAACAGACTGTCTTCTATATCATTTAAAAACTCAAGGTTTTCCATAGATTCTTTGTACATACCCTTCATTTTTTGTGGGTGATGTAAAGAAGAGTAAGCCATTATTTGACGGTGCGGATCTTTGACTTCATTGGCTATTTCGATTGCCTTATTGGCATAAAAAAAGGCTTTATCATATTCTTTCAGCTCGGTGTAGTTATAGGAAATATTACGAAATGCATGTTCCTTATTAGCATATGCACCATTTAAATCATAAAGCACGATGGCTTCATTTAAAAGCTCAATAGCCCTATTGTGTTTTTTATAATAATCTAAATAAATCTGCGATAGATTTGCCTTTAGAACACCCAAGCTAAATCCTCTGTAGTTTTTACTTTCGGCCAATGCTATGGCTTTCAAATAAGAGGTTTCCGCCTCTTTAAATCGTTTAAGGTCTCTAAGTATAATTCCGATGTGGAATACACTCTGAGCAATCCATCAAAATCATCTGCTAAAAGATAATATTCCAAAGCCTTGTTTTCATACGCCAATGCCTTCTCAGAAAAACCAACCACTTGGTTATCATCTCCGCTATTTTTCTTATAGGTAAGGCCCAATGTATTATAGGCCTTTGCCAGACCTAAATTGTCTTTTAATTCTTCAAAAAGCTCAATGGCCTTTTGATTAGCTTTTATACTTTCATTAAACTGCGTAAGATTTTGAAGCTGATTAGCTTCCGCCAAATAATACCGAGCCAACAGTTTTTTATCTTTAGTTTTCTTTACATAGTCTTCGGCCAATTTTAGATAAATGGCATTTGTATCTGGATTGTTTTTATTGTAATGCCCTATTAATGAAAATGTAATTTCAGCTTTAGCTTTAGCAGTCTTGGCCCTTGCCAATTCCGTTTTAAGAGAGTCCACTTTTGTTTTTTTCTGTGCCAAAACTCGCTGAGCTAAAGAAAAGATAAGCAAAATGACTAGTGATAAATACCTCATTTTTTAACGTTTAGAGCAAGAGAACCGGTTAAGTTTTTAATCCATTTGAATTTAATAAAGCATGGGTAGCATTGTGTTAATATAGTCAGTAAAGTCATTCTTCAGAATCAACTTTTGCCTTAATTTTCTTTTTCACATGACTAAAATGCATATCAATATCTTCTAAAAGAAGTTTCATTTCTTCTTTTACATCCTTGTCTAGTGACTTTTCCTTCACTATTTTCCGCAACCTTTCTGTTAATTGTACTTGTTCTTTATTTGCCATTAAATCATTTCGATTTAATTATTTTCAGTGGCCAAGGTAGCACAACCCTATAAAAATCAATAAAATAAGCGGGGACAAAAAGTAGACAGTAGAGAAAAAAGTAATGTATCTCAAGGGTTTTTGCTCTATCCAGCGAATAAACTCGGATATTCCAGCATCATTGTCCTTTTTCTCCTTCTCGGTATCTGAATTTCTGTGCTATTGATTAATTCCACTATATGCACATTATCCTTTTTGATTATTCGTGAGATAAAGTCTTTCCGCACCAAATTTGAGCGGTCAATTTTGACGAACTCCTCTTCATCAAATAAGTCTTCATATACTTTTAAAGTATAAGCCGATATTTCCTTCCTTCCATTTTTGAAAAACAAATAAGTGTAATTTGAACTGGCCTGAAATTGAAAAATGGATTTCTCATTTAAGTATTTTAAAATTCTGGGTGTCTTCATGATATTTTAGATTTTGGTTGTTAAAATAAAAGCTGTGTGGTTAGTGGCTTTTCTTGGCTATAAGTATGTTTTAAATACAATTCAAATGTACCTGTCGAAAAACATGACCGCAATCACCCAAAGGGGTGAAAAGTATGATTTAGCATCACCCAAAAGGGTGAAATGTCATATTTTGGTATGATTAAGGGCATTGTAATTCTGATGAACCATTTGCTTGCATTCATTATTATACTTTATATTTAGGGCAGATGAAACCCATATTAGTCACTTTTGTAGATGAAGACCCTATCGTAACAGAGGGTCTTTCTATGTATATAGATGCTAGAGAAGAATTCACTGTGACTTCTCATTTTATTAGTGCTGAAGAACTCTTTGAAAATATTGCTTTAAGCAGCTTTGTAAAACCTGATGTTTTATTGATTAATGTGGGATTACCTGGCATAAATGGCATAGAAGCCCTTCCACTTATTCTGAAATTTTTGCCAGAGGTAGATATTATAATTCTAACTAAATATGAAGACGAAGAATTGATAATAAGTGCCTTAAAAAACGGGGCATCTGCGTATGTCTCTAAAAGGCCTGGCTTAAAATATGTGGCAGAGGCTATTGACATCGTTCACAAAGGTGGCTCATACATGTCGCCAGCTATTGCCAAGCAAATAACCAATTACTTCCAAAACATCATTCCAGTTTCGTTAGGTGAACTTCAAACCTTAAGCTCACGCCAAAGTGAAATTCTACGTCTACTAGTTGACGGTAAAACCTATAAAGAGCTGGCAGAAGAACTTTTCATATCTGTAGAAACAGTTCGCACGCACATCAAAAAAATGTATAAAATTCTACATGTGCATAATAAAGCGGAGGCCATTACTAAGTTTATGCGAGGAGAAATTAATTAAAGTTCTTATAGCGAGTCTATTGCAACAATAGCCTTATTTTTTTTCAATTATTTTTATTGATCGGTAATTTTCAAGCAAATATTGACTATCATTCCCCTATTAAAAATGACTCTATGGCAATATAAAAACCACTTTATATGCTAAAAAAAACAATCATCTTCTTTCCCATTTATTTATGCATTTTCAGCTTAGTTTATGGTCAAAAACCAGAACTTGATAGTCTAAAGCAAATTCTCAATTCAGAAAAAATCAATTCCGTTTCTTTTAAAGAGCATATTCGTATTCAAAAGGAATACCCTAATATTGATAAAGAGCTTACAATGGCCTACGGCAAAGCTTTAGTGGAAAGGAAAGATTTCATGAAGGTAGATAGCTTAAAAGCACAAGCTTATTTCGAATTGGCATATAACTATCGTAATTGGGGGGATAACACAAAGACAAAAACCTATCTGACAAAAAGTTTAGCTTTATATAAAAAGTTAAAGGACATTCCGCATCAAACCGATGCCACCAATTTATTAGCCGTTTATTATGCCAATATAGACAAAGACAGCACTGCCATGCAGCTCTATACGGAGACCGTGCGATTGGCACAAAGCATTCATGATACTCTCAGATGGATTAGCCCTTATAAAGGACTTTCTAGCTTATTTGCCAAAATGGGCTTAAATGATAAATGTATAACGTTTTGTAAAGAAGGGCTGGCCTTAGCAAAATCTTTTAAAGACCCTAAATCTATTGCGGCACTTAGCAATAATATGGCCATCGGTTATTATCAGAAAAAGGAATTCGACCAATGCATTGTCTTGCTAAAAGAAGCACTTAAAGTGAATCAAAACGCAGGACTTACTGAAGCAACCATCAGAAATTTGTCTAACATAGGCGACGTCTATAAAGAACTTGGAATGATAGATTCGTCGTCTTTTTATGTGGAACAAGCCGTAAAACTTCTTCCTGAAATTAATGTACCAAGAACCAGTATTTACACACTTATTTCTCTTGCCGATCTAAGAATAATTCAGAAAAAATACTCGGAAGCCATCAAATATGCCAATGAGGCCATTTCTTTAGGAAAGGCGTCTGACTTAGAAAGTATTTCTGCAGGTGGGTATAAGAACTTATATGATGCCTATAAAGCTCTGGGGCAAAAAAAAGCAGCATTAGAAGCTTATGAAAACTACTGGAGGATTCAAGAGAAATTCTTGGAAACGGAAAGAAATAAGTCGATAGCGGGCATAGAACAGGAGTTTCAAAACTTTAAAAAAGATACAGAAATTGAAATTCTAAAAAAAATCCAAACACTTTCTAAAACGCAAAGAAACTCTGCTATTGGAGCAGCCGTTTTATTAGGTTTATTGAGCTTGCTTTACTTCAATAGATTTCGCTTGAAAAAGAAAAGCGAACAAGAATTACAGATAAAAAATACAGAAATAGCCAATCAAAGTAAGGTAATCCAAACATCCCTTACCGAAAAAGAAACTCTACTAAGAGAGATTCATCATCGTTTAAAAAACAATCTACAAATCATTTCTAGTCTTCTCAATATTCAATCCAGCCATATAGATGACGAAAATGTTCTTTCATCGATTAAAGAAGGACAAAGTAGAGTCCAGGCCATGAGTTTGATTCATCAAAATTTGTATCAATCTGAACATATTAATGATGTGGATATTGAAAATTATTTGAAGGAATTGGTCAAGTATTTATCGGATATGTTCACCGGTTCGGATAAGAAAATAGAGGTGGAAGTTTCAGCAGAAAACATTCAATTTGACATTGATACCGCTATTCCACTAGGCTTAATAGTCAACGAATTGGTTTCAAATGCGTATAAGTATGCTTTTGCCAACAAAGAATCTGGCAAAATAAAAATAGGCATTAAACCAATCAACGAAGTGGATTATGAACTTCATGTAGATGATGACGGCATTGGTTTACCAGAAGACTTTAATCCCGAAAAGAACAAATCACTCGGACTAAAATTGGTGAAGATTCTCAGCAAACAATTGCGAGGTAAATTCTCTTCAAAATCAAACAACGGAGCCAATTTCACGGTCTATTTTAAAGACATTAGAGCATATGGAAACCTTTAAATAAAGACAATTCATTTTATATAATTAAATTAGCCCAAAACTATTCAACCCTAATACAAAAAATTGATGAAAAAGCTCCAAATTATCCTTCTCCTAAATTTTATTTCTCTGAGCATTTTTGCCCAAAATTATAACGCCGATGTGATTATATACGGCGGCACTTCTGCGGCCATTACAGCAGCAGTTCAAGTAAAAAAAATGGGTAAATCTGTCATCATCGTTTCACCAGATAAACACCTTGGCGGGCTAACCACAGGTGGTTTGGGCTATACAGATACAGGAAACAAAACCGTAATTGGCGGCCTTTCTAAAGAATTTTACCAAAAACTTTATACGCATTATCAATCATCCGAAGCTTGGAAATGGCAAAAGAAAGCGGAATTTGGCAATAAAGGCCAAGGCACGGTAGCACTAGATTCAGAATCGGGTACTATGTGGCTTTTTGAGCCTTCTGTAGCAGAAAAGGTCCTAGAAAAATACATTACAGACAATCAAATTCAAGTGCTTAGAAACGAGTTTCTTCTTAGAAATGGAAAGGGTGTAAAGAAAAAACAAAACAGCATAGAAAGCTTCATCACAGAAAGTGGCAAAACGTTTAAAGGTAAAATGTTTATAGACGTCACGTATGAAGGAGATTTAATGGCCGAAGCTAAAGTTAGCTACACCGTAGGCCGTGAGGCTAATAGTACGTATAACGAAACATGGAATGGTGTTCAAAAAACTGCCAAGCATCATGGGCATTATTTCAATACTGATGTGGACCCTTACATCGTAAAAGGAGACCCTAAAAGTGGTTTGCTTCCTGAAATTTCTAATCTACCTCCAGGTGAAGATGGAACTGGTGATAAACGTTTGCAGGCCTATTGTTTCAGACTATGCATGAGTAATCATCCTGATAACAGAATGCCGTTTCCTAAGCCTGAAAACTATGACTCAAAACGGTACGAGCTCCTAAAACGTGTTTTGGATAACGGCTGGAATGAAGTTTTCAATAAGTTTGACATGGTGCCAAACCGAAAAACAGACACCAATAATCATGGGCCTTTTAGCAGCGATTATATTGGCAAAAATTACGACTATCCAGAAGCAAGTTATAAGCGAAGAGAAGAAATAATAAAAGACCACAAACTATATCAAAAAGGCTATTTATACTTCTTGCAAAACGACCCATCTGTGCCCACTGAAATTCATAATAAAATGCAAAACTGGGGTCTGGCCAAAGATGAATTTCTAGATAATGAACACTGGCCGCATCAACTATACATAAGAGAAGCCCGCAGAATGGTAGGCGATTTTGTGATGACAGAAGCCGATGCTCTGGGAAAAACAACTATTAAAAGACCAATAGGAATGGGTTCTTACTCTTTAGATGCACATAATGCACAGCGATATGTAAATGAAAGAGGTTTTGTACAAAACGAGGGCGACATAGGCGTTCATCCAGACCGCCCGTATTCTATAGATTATGGGTCTATTTTACCTAAAGAATCAGAGTGCAATAATCTGCTAGTGCCTGTTTGTTTATCAAGTTCTCACATCGCTTTTGGGTCTATAAGAATGGAACCTGTCTTTATGATTCTGGGACAATCTGCTGCCACTGCTGCCGTTTTGGCAATTGATAACAAACTTAGTCCTCAAAAGCTTCCATACGAATTACTTAAAACGAGATTACTCAAGGATGATCAAGTTTTGGCTAAATAATTGAACGTAAATATTTAAATGACTTTTAAGACAACATGGTAAAAATTCTTATCGTAGAAGACGAACTCATCATAGCAGAAGACATGTCTATGTTATTGACAGAGATGGGCTATGAAGTTTTAGAAACAGCCATGGATTGTGAAGAAGCTTTAGAAACGCTTCAATCTGAAACTCCAGATTTGATACTTTTAGATGTCAACTTAGGCGGCAAAAAAGACGGGATAGATTTAGCTAAAGAAATTAACGAGCGTTTCCAAATTCCTTTTATTTTTACCACATCTTATTCTGATGGGCCTACCATCGAAAGAGCCAATGAAGTAAACCCTACCAATTATTTAGTAAAACCCTTCAAAAAAGAACAACTCTATGCGGCCATAGAAATGGCTTTATTAAAAATTGCTGGGAATAAGATAGAAAAGCCAGATTCAGATGACGGACTTATCATCAAAGATGCCCTGTTTATTAAAGAAAAGTACAGATATACTAAACTGCCCATTGCCAATATTTTATGGATTAAGACCGAAGGGAATTATATAGAGATTCACCTTCACGACAAAAAAGAGCTGGTTAGAATGAGTTTAACTCATTTTTTAGAAAAAGCAAACCGCTCTAACTTCTTCCGTACGCATAAGTCCTATGCTGTAAATCTAGACTTTATGACCAAATTTGAACCTTCTTCTATAAGTATTCTAGAAACAGAAATCCCAATTACGAGGACATACGCCGAGGAATTAATGAAGCGTATAGAGGTGATGTAACAGAATTATTCACATCTTTTCTTAGTCCTTATCAAATGCACAGCTCGTTTCACCCCAACTAGAGGGCCATACAAACCATTTTTTTTTATTACGCGGTAGTTAGAGCTAGGTTTCCTGTACAAAACATGAAAACCAAAGCATAATGACCACTCCAAAAGTTCTTAACCAAATTTCGCAAAAGGGCAACATCCTTTTTGTTCAGGCAGACCAAAATTACTCTGTTTTCCACTTAGAAAATGGCACTACAGTAACTTCAGGTTATACCCTAAAATTCCATCAAGACTATTTAAAGTCCTCAGATTTCCTAAGGATAAACCGCTCTTTATTAATACACAAGTCCTATGTATTGAAAATTAAAGACATGGACAATTCCAGCTATGTTATCCTAAAAAATGGCAAAAAGGTTTTAATCTCTAGGCGTAGGGTAAATGAAGTAAAAGAACATTACGGAATAGCCAATTAAAATAAAAAGCCATCTGATAAAACCTATAACAAACCCAAAAGACGAAAACAATGTATAAGTCAAAAGTCATATTCTCCTTCTTGCTTGTATTCTTTTCGGGTATTGGTATAGCCTTTTCGCAAAGCCAAACTTTTGATACAGCTGGGTCCTCTGGAAACTTTATTGTACCTGCAGGAGTGACATCTCTTGAAGTAACACTCATAGGTGGAGGAGGTGGTGGTGCATATGGTACAGGTGCTGTTGGTGGAGGAGGAGGCCAAGGAGAAACTGCAGTAATTACAAACCTAGCTGTAAGCCCAGGCCAAGTTATTTTATACGAAGTAGGAACAGGAGGGTCTGCTGGAGTAATAGGAGGAGGAGATGGTGGTTCTGGAACTTCTAGTTCATTTGGAGCCACAAACGCCTCTTTTGGTGTTGGAGGAACAGCATCTAATGGAGGTGCTGGTGGTTCAGATGGAACGACAGGAGGAAATGTAACATTTACAGCAGGAATAAATGGCCAAAACAGTGCCGCTGGAGGTGCGGGAGGAGGAACTGGCGATGGTGCAGGTGGAAATGGTGGTACTGACACCGATGGCTCTGCAGGAAACCCTGGTAAGATTACTATATCATGGACTTGCCCTAGTGTTACTAGCCTTAGTTATTCTTCTGCGAGTTTTTGTAAATCGTCCATTTCTGAGCTTCCAACGATAGTTGGAACCCTCAGTGGTACATTTAGCAGTACCGTTGGCCTTTCCATTGATGGCCAAACTGGAGAAATAAACGCTTCAACTAGCACATCTGACACCTATACTGTCACCTACGGTTTTGATGCAGAGTCTGTTTATACTGACAATTGCCCGGAATCTAAAACCACATTTGAGGTAACAATTAATCCTTTACCTACCATTTCTGGCTCATCCAGTGTTTGTATAGGCTCTACAATCACCTTAACGGGTTCTGGCACAAAAGCAGATATTGACCCTTGGGTATCATTATCCACAGATAAAGCAACGATAAACGACTTAGGCGAGGTTATAGGAATTGCCTCAGGAACTAGTAACATTGTTTATACCGACAATAAAGGTTGCCGCGATACTCTTACTATTACCTTAAATTCTTTACCAGTTCCTGTTCTTACGAGCAATTCGCCGGTGTGCCAAGGTGACACACTTTCACTTTCTGGCGGACCCGATGGTTTAAGTTCTTACTTATGGGAAGGCCCATTAAACTATACTTCCTCCAATCAAAAAGATACCATTTTTAATATAGCAGCTAATCAGGCAGGCTATTATAAATTCACTGTTACTAATTCAAACGCATGTTCAGCTATAGATAGCGTCTTAATTATTGTCAATGATTTGCCAAACATAGTCATAAGCAGTGACACGGTAGTTTGTAAAGCAAGTGCCATAGAATTAACTTCCGAACCGGGTGGTTTATCCTCATATAGTTGGACTGGGCCAAATAGTTTTAGCGAAAATGGCCAAAACCAAACCATTCTAAATGCCGATTTTATACATGCTGGCACCTATACGGTTACCATCACAGATTTAAACGGATGTATATCCACGGCAGAAACAGAAATAGGTGTAAGACCTACTAAAATGTATGTGAATGCTAATGTTAGTGGAGGTCTAAATAATGGTATTAGTTGGGCAAATGCCTTTTCAGATTTACAATCTGCTCTTGGTTCATCCTCCTGTGTGCCCGATACCGTTTGGGTAGCTGGTGGTGTCTATTTTCCAAGCAAAGATCCTTCTGGGAATTTGTCTCCATCAGACCCACGTGACAAAACTTTTATTGTAGCTAGCGACAGGAAAATTTATGGTGGATTTGCAGGAACCGAAACCTTTCTTTCCCAAAGAACATCTACGGTCATTGCCGCTAATTCTAGTGTTCTAAATGGCAATTTCAATGGCTCTTTCAATACAAGCGACGACGCTTATCATGTAGTATTGACTATCACCTCAAATGATAATACGCTTTTGGATGGCTTTACCTTTACCAATGGAAATGCCACAGGAACTGGAAATCTTACAGTAGATACCGAAAACATTTCTAGAAGAAAAGGAGCAGCACTTTATGCGGTATCT
>Ga0105054_10012318_pt1 | contig 10487 bp, 8 predicted proteins | sample BON02_FD_78091 | JGI IMG/M metagenome (GOLD analysis project Ga0105054, IMG submission 78091) | Freshwater microbial communities from Lake Bonney liftoff mats and glacier meltwater in Antarctica - BON-02 (megahit assembly) | ecosystem: Environmental > Aquatic > Freshwater > Ice > Glacier... | reverse complement strand
TGAAAGCGGCACACCCCAAGCGCGTTGGCGCGACAGCACCCAATCGGGCCGGGCCTCGATCATCGAATAAAGCCGGTTGCGGCCTGATTGCGGCGTCCATTTCACATTGTCAATTTCGGTCAGCGCGCGGGCGCGGATAGTTTTACCGAAGGTATCATCGCCGCCCACGGGCACATCAATCGCTGCAAACCATTGCGGGGTGTTGCGATAGATGACGGGGGCTTTGGAGCGCCATGAATGTGGGTAGGAATGCTTGACCTTGCCCTTGGCAAACAGCGCGCCTGCATAGGCAAGTTGCTTGATTACCGACACATTGGCCGGGCCTTCTTTACCATCGGGCAGGATGATGTGCTGGCCACCGAACAGCGGCAGGTTGGCGCGATAGCTGCCATCGGGTTCGACGTTATAGGTCATCGGCAGGCCGTATTTGACGCCAAGCTGATAGTCGTCATCACCGTGGCTCGGCGCAGTATGCACAAAGCCGGTGCCCGCCTCATCGGTGACATGGTCGCCGGGCAGCATGGGGATATCGTAATCCCATTCGCCAGCCGCGCCTTCAACACCGCCAAACGGGTGAGAGAGGACTAGGCCGTCCAACACGCCGACTGGCACAATACTTAGCTCTTCGTAATCTTCTACGCGAGCTTGCTTAAACACGTCGGAAGCTAGGTTCCGCGCTATAACGACAAACTCGCCTAGAACTGCGCTTGAATTTTCGCCGATCGAATTGATCTTGAACATCGAATATTCAATTTCAGAGCTGAAAGCGACTGCCCTGTTTTGCGGGATAGTCCATGGTGTTGTAGTCCAAATAACAACCGACGCCTTCTTCAACAGCGAATCCATATAGTCGACTTCACGTTGACTATCCGACGCCTCCAACACTGGGTTTCCACGTTCCACAACCCTAAACCGCACCCAAACCGTGTGGCTGGTATGGTCGTGATACTCCACCTCCGCCTCGGCCAGCGCAGTCTTCTCAACTGGCGACCACATCACGGGTTTGGACCCTTGATACAGGCTGCCATTCATTAGGAATTTCATGAACTCCTCGGCGATCACCGCCTCGGCCCCGAAATTCATGGTTAAATATGGGTCATCCCATTTGCCCTGCACGCCAAGGCGCTTGAATTCGTCGCGCTGGATATCCACCCAGCCCTCGGCGAATTTGCGGCATTCTTGGCGGAAGGCGACCGGGTCGACCGTGTCTTTATCCAACCCCTTAGCGCGGTATTGCTCTTCAATCTTCCATTCAATCGGCAGGCCGTGGCAATCCCATCCCGGCACATAACGGGCATCGCGGCCCATCATCTGCTGGCTGCGCACAACCATGTCTTTGAGGATTTTGTTCAGCGCATGGCCAATATGCAAATGCCCGTTGGCATAGGGGGGGCCGTCATGCAGCACATAGGGCGCGCGGCCCGGCTTAGACCGCAAGCGGTCATAAATGCCCATTTTCGCCCATTTTTCTAGCCATTCCGGCTCACGCAGCGGCAATCCGGCGCGCATGGGGAATTCGGTTTCGGGCAGGTTTAACGTGTCTTTATATTCAGGCGTGTCAGCGCACATATCTCGGCTCATTCTTTTGGAGTTGGCGGAAATGGAAATTTGGTGGGGGCGGCGCGGTCAAACCATGCGCCTTTTCCCGGCGTCTGATGATCAGGCCGCCGGGCTGCTAATTCGAATGATTATGCCGAATATTTGTCCCATAAGCGGGTTATAGGCGCAACAGCCCGGCGCGTCCATAGGCTGTGACACTGCGGGGCTTGCGCTTGGCGCGGGCTTGCGCAAACTGCGCATGAAGGAGCCTGCCATGCCTATTCCACCGCGCATTCCGATTACGGCCGCACAAATTGACCAGATTGTTGCAAATTTTTATGCGCGCATTCGCGTGCATGAACTGCTTGGCCCAGTTTTTGCCGCCCATGTAACCGACTGGCCCCACCATGAGGCCAAAATCGCGGCCTTCTGGCGTAACGCGATTTTGTATGAGCGCAGTTATGACGGCAACCCAATGGCGGTGCACCGTGCGGCGGGCAATGTGCGGCCCGGTCATTTTTCGCAATGGTTGGCGCTGTTTGACATCGTATTGGCTGAGGAACTTCCCCCCGAACCAGCGGCTGCCTTTTCAGCCCTTGCACACCGCATTGGCCAAGGGTTGCGCATGGGCGTTGTGCAGCAGTTGGCCCCACGCGGTTCACCGCCCATATTGCGTGGTAGCCCGGTTAAATGACGCCGCGTTTGTGCATAGCTATTGCCGGCGCGGGGGTTGGCGGGCTTGCGGCGGCGGCCCTTTTGGCCAGTGATGGCCACAAAGTGCAGGTGTTTGACCAGTTCAGCGCGCCGCGCCCGCTCGGCTCGGGCCTTGTTTTGCAACCCACCGGGCAGGCCGTACTGGCGCATATTGGCGCGCTAGGTGCCGCATTAGGCAATGGCGCGGTGTTAAACCGGATGCTCGGGCATGAAGTGTCAGGCCGCCGGGTGCTTGATGTTGCCTATGATCGGCGCGGGCACCGCCATGGCCTCGCCATCCACCGCGCCTATTTGTTTGATGCGCTGCTGGATACAGCCCAAAAAGCTAGGGCTGAAATTTGCCCATCAAGTGAAGTTATGGCTGTTAGCCAGGGCCCAAAGCGCCGCCTTATCATGGCGGATGGCCGCCGCGAGGGGCCGTTTGATGTAGTGGTTGATGCTGCCGGGGCGCGTTCGCCCCTTTCCACCATCAGCGCCAAGCCGCTTTCCTATGGCGCGCTTTGGGGCAGCGTGGATTGGGTTGAAGGGTTGGGCCTCGCGACAAACCAACTCACCCAACGCTATCTTGGTGCATCCAAAATGCTGGGCATTATGCCAATGGGCAGACGACCGGGCAGCGACAGGCCTGCTGCCGCCATATTTTACTCGCTCCCCGCTGACCGCTATAACCAGTGGCAGGCGAATGGGTTGGCCGCGTGGCAAGCGGAAGTGGCTGGGTTATGGCCCGAATTTGCACCCTTTGCCGCGCAAATAACCGCGCCTGAACAGCTAACCATGGCGCGCTATGCCCATGGCGCGTTGCGCCGACCGTGGTCATCCGGGCTGGCGCATATTGGTGATGCCGCGCATCAAGCCAGCCCCCAGCTTGGCCAAGGGGCGAATATGGCGCTGCTTGATGCGCTCGCGCTGGCGCGCGCCTTGCGCAAACATGCAGGCGATGCGGCACTGGCTGATTATGCGGCAATGCGGCGCTGGCATGTGTGGCTGTATCAAATTTTCAGCTATGCTTTCACGCCGCAATACCAATCCCATAGCCATGTGCTGCCCGTGCTACGCGACCGGGTGCTTGCACCGCTTACGCTGGTGCCACCGTTTCCACTTATCCTATCACGGCTGGTGTGTGGTGATATCATCCCACCGTTGGCAGGCGAGGCGCAGCTTTAGCCGGATGCGCAAAGCGCAGCGACCAGCGCTGTGTGGGGCTCGATGCCCCGCGCGGCTCTGCGTTAGCTGAAAAGCCCGGTAAGCGCGCGTTTTACAACGATTGTCACCCTTGGGCGTTTAAGCACCGTAAATGGCATCGGGCGGCAGACATCCATCGCCGCAATACCAACCCGCGCCGTAAGCGCGCCATTCACAACACCCTCACCCAATCGGCGTGAGACTTTGCCAATCGCCCCACCACCCACAACTGAGCCCAGCAGATCATCACCCATTGCCACAGCCCCCGTAGCCAGCAAATGCGTCCCCACCGCCCGCATCAACCGCCATGATCCAAGCGTGCCGGCCCGCCCACCATAAATGGCCGCAATTCGCCGCAGCATGCGCAGGTTCACCGCCAGCGCGGCCAGCACGTCAATCATTGGTAGCGGAATCATCGCTGTCGCGGCGGCTACCTGCCGGGCGGCAATTTCAACCTCCTGCCGCGCTTGGCCATCAAGCGGGGCCATCAGCAAATGCTCGGCACTGGTCAGCACGGCGCGAGAATCCAGCAAATCCGACAGGCGTGTTTTAAGGTCTTGCTGCGCCCATGCCAAATCATCGCGGGCCGTATAAAAGGCCGTAAGCGCCTGCACAGCGGCCAGCGCAGAGGCGCGCTCAGGTGTGCGCATGGCCGATTCAACCCGGTTGCGTAAACTGTCAATCCGCCGGAGCCGCGCAATGCCCGCCACTTCACGCAGCACAACAACCAACAGCCCAACGGCCACGATGATTGCCAATACCGCGGCGACAGCGCCCAGCATCGGATAGCCCGCAATCATTGCCACCAAACTGTCATAAATCAGCACAGATACAAGCAATGTCGTCAACAGACCCAAAGCCCCCCAGACAAGGCGGCGCAACCAACTACCGGGGCGCGCCGTAGCTGCCCCCGTTACAAGGCGCATGGCCTTGCCTTGCGGGGCAAACGGGTCATCTTCGGCTGCGCTCTCGGGCACAGGCGGTAGGGCGTCTGATTGAATAACAATTGGGCGGCGGGGTTTGGTCATATTGCGGCACTCGGTTCCAAAGTCGGGCAGATCAGGCGAATATCGGGCAGGCCCTCTTCATTTTCACCTGCGGTTCGGGCTTTTTCCTCACAGCCCATAGCCCTGTAAAACCCAAGCGCTTGCTGGTTGGCTTGGAATGTGGCTAGCCGCAGCGGCCTAGGCGCGGCGCGGCGCGCTTGGTTTAACAAGCCCCGCCCAATGCCCATGCCTTGCGCCGCCCCATCAACATATAGCGCGGCAATTTCATCGCCCTCAATCGCCACAAACCCAAGCACTTTGGGCCAAATTCCCCGCCCAACGGCCAGCCAAACTTGCCCCTGAACAATAAGCATGCGCATCGCTGCCGGGCTGGATGATGCTGGGCGGCTTGCTTCAAACCAATCAGTTGCCGTAACCCAGCGCGCCAGAATTTGCGCCATGGCGCGGGCATCACGCGGTCGGGCGGGTCGTAGGGTGAAAGCTGCCTTCATAGCTTGTCACCCAACAAAAATTGCGCCGCTTGGTCCATCCGAATATGCGATAACCCCTCACCTTTGCGGCGGGCACCGGGCTGGGGCAGGAAACTCATCAACTCAAAATCCCCCTGCAACCAGTTTTGGTGCCCAGCGCGTGCGGCGCTTAACACCTGATCGGGGTCGCTTGGAAATTCGCCGGGGAACAAGGCCGCCTCACGCCCGGTGGTGGCCAAAAGCCCACGCACACAATCCAAATCCGCGCCTTCATGCTGCACCCGCTGTTCAACCGTGCTGCGCAGCGCGGCAATGGCCATAGCGCTGGTGCGCGCACCCTTAAACCGCGCACGATCTGCGGCTTCACGCAAAAGCGCTTCGCTCAGCGCGGTCAGGTCATCATGGCTGGTATGGTGCAAATAATCGGCTTTGGTGGCGGCAAATAGAATTTTATCAACCCGGCGGCGCATAAGTCGCCCCAGCCAATTATCGGCACCGGGGCGAAAGGCAGCCAAAACTGCGGCCATGTCATCACGCATATCTTGCATGGCGGCAGGGCCGGAATGCAACGCGCCCAGCACATCCATTAACACGATTTGGCGGTCAATCCGCGCGAAATGCGCCTTGAAAAAGGGTTTAACGATTTGGCTGCGATAGGCATCGTAGCGCCGTTCAAACGCCCGATACAGGCTGGCAGCCGCAGGACGACCGCTGGGTGTTGGAAGTGGTGCAAAGGTCAGCGCGGGTGAACCCGCCAAATCTCCCGGCAGCAAAAACCGCCCCGGCGCACCGGGTGAAAGGCCAGCATTGCGTGCCGCCGCCAGATAGGCCGTAAACCCGGCGGCAAGGGCTTGAGCACGGGGTTCATCCAGCGCTGCCAACGGGTCGCTCTGCTCAAGCTGGGCAAGCCAGCCATCGGCCAACGACGCCCGCGACGCTTGGCGCGCGCGGGCCAGCGCGGTTGCCGACCATTCAGCGAAAGGCTGCTCTAGCAGTGCTAAATCCAACAGCCATTCGCCGGGATAATCAATAATATCAATATGAACTGTCCGCGCACCGCGCATGGATGACAACATACCGCCGGGCCGCAGCCGCAATGACAGGCGCAACTGGCTAATGGCGCGCGTGCTTTCGGGCCAATGCGGCGTGGCACCGGTCAGGGCGGCCAAATTGCCCTCATAATCAAACCGCGGCACCGTATCATCGGGTTGTGGCTGCAAATAGGCGGCCAGTATCCGGCCCTCGGCAGCCGCCTCCAGCCCCAGCATGCGGCCCCGATCCAGCAGGTTTGATACAAGCGAAGTGATGAATACCGTTTTGCCAGCGCGTGCCAACCCGGTAATGCCCAGCCGCACAGTCGGCTCAAACGCCGTGCGCGCATCCGCCGCCGCCTCTTCAAGGCGCGACAATATTGTATCGGTCAACTGGCCTATACCCACATGCGCTCCCTGCTCTGGCAACCTCGGTTTTGCATGATATAAGCACGCAATCCAGAAAAGCGAAGAGGAATGGGGTTTTGCCACGCTACGCGCTTAAAATAGAATATGATGGCGCGCCCTATCATGGCTGGCAGCGGCAGGTTGAACTTGCTTCGGCTCAAGGCACCATTGACGATGCGCTGCGCAAGCTTGAACCTGACTGCGACGGCGTCGTCGGGGCCGGGCGCACCGATGCCGGGGTGCATGCAGCAGGCCAAGTGGCGCATGTAGATTTGCGCCGCGACTGGGACCCTTTTCGCCTTGGCGAAGCGCTCAACGCGCATCTGCGCCCCGCACCCGTGGCCATTTTGGCCGTAGCGGCCGTGGCAGATGATTTTCACGCTCGGTTTTCCGCCACGGCGCGGCATTACCAGTTTCGGCTATTCGCGCGCCGCGCGCCGCTTACCTTTGCGGCTGGTCGCATGTGGCAGGTGCGTGGCCCGTTGAGCCTTGAGGCCATGCGCGCAGGTGCGGAACATCTTATCGGCTTTCACGACTTTACAACCTTCCGCTCGTCCATTTGCCAAGCGAAAAGCCCCCTGAAAACGCTGGATAAGCTTGAAATCGCACAAATCGCCCATACCAATGGCGTGGAATTTCGATTTAATCTGTCGGCGCGCAGCTTTTTGCATAATCAAGTCCGCTCTATCATAGGCACGTTGGAACGTGTTGGCAGTGGGTCTTGGGCGCCGGAAGATGTGGCCACGGCACTGGCTGCCAGCACGCGCACGGCCTGCGGTCCGGTCAGCCCGGCGCATGGCCTCTATTTGATGGCGGTCGATTATCCACAAAAACCGTTTGGCTGATCTTTACAAAGCGCCCAGCGTGGCTATTGTCCGCACCACTTGCGGGCGTGATGGAATGGTAGACATACCAGACTTAAAATCTGTTGGGCCCTGTGCCCGTGTGGGTTCGACTCCCACCGCCCGCACCAAATTTTCCCATAAGTGTCTGATTTTAATAGATTTTTTAGAGGGTTGCAAATTAAAACAGCCCTTTAATCCGCCCTAAGGGAATTAGCTAAAGCATCGTGCGCAGATCAAACATGAACTCATGCGCCGTTTCTGCGGAACGATCACCAACCTCATAGGACAGGATCATTTTGCTATCCGCGTCGATTGCGGTCCATGTCCACACATCGCCAGCCCCATCGGGCGCTGTCCGCGATATGGGGCGATAACGAGAACAGCAGGCTATCTTCGGAAGTCTTCAGGGATATTGTTTTCAAACCAATCTAGTATCTCATCCACATCTAATTCCATATTATCAATGAGCGACCGCTTATCATTGTAGCTGTGGCGCTCGCCCGCAACATCCTTAATGGCGTAGCAAAAGTCAGGTTCAACTAGATTTTCGGTTTCCCAAGTTCCCTGTAGGCCAATGGGGTCACGGCCTTTTGCCGAGTTTGGAAGGTATATCAATCCTTTACCACGTGAGAACCACCCCACTTTATGCTGTGTCGTACCAAGTGGAGAAAGATACAAATGCGTTTCCCGTGCCACCAATGTTGCGACCGGCAACGATAATCCGGTTAAATTCACAACCGTGTCCGGATTCGCAACAGTCTGCGTGATGCTCTCGCAAAGAAGTTTCAAATTTTCAAATGCCAACTTCCACCGTTCAACAAGGTTGATTTTTCCTGTAGAGAACGAGAATGAATCTAAGTAAAATGTTAAGTTATCAAACTTGTTGTTGAGGTGGTCGATAATTTTCGGAATGGCTTGCTCCTGATCAAGCCAACTTTTATCGCCAATTCTAATCCCAAACCAAATATTACACTGCGATTCACGCGCACGTTCTAATAAATCCACCTCATGGTCGATTGTGCGAATATGCTGTTCGCATGATTTTAGCACTCGTTCCTTCAATTGTTCTGAAAAGAACCCACCCCCTACTGGCACCACGATCGGATCGCCCCTGAATGGCGCGGGGTCGAGTCCATCACTTCCTCTTTGTGGCAAATTCTCCAACCCTTTGAGTTCAGGGAAAATCTGATCTAGGTCGCCGTAAAAACTGGGTCCAGGAAAGCAATATCCAACCAAACCTTGCGATAACCCAGAATTTAACACACGATCGAACCCACTGTAATAATTCCATATATGGTGGGCAAAATTAGGCGCGCTGTTAAATTTTAGAATTATACCACGCAGTGGCGATGGACTCTTATTGTCCATCATACCAATGTAATTTTCTACATTGTTAGCTGCCCTTAGGAAATATCGAGCGATGGGGTCAACATATTTATTCCTTACGATGTCATCCGCTAACTTCGAGTTGAATTTAACAATAATATTACGTTTGGGAAGATATAGTGATATCTCTCTTGAGCTGGCGCCATTTATCATCAAAACAGCTAATTCTTCACCTAGAAATGTATAAAAACTAGTCCCATTTACGCTGAATGAATCCAAGCACTCCAAATGGCCCCCACGATTGTCCACACTTGGTATGCTGAACTTTCGCTCCCTTATGATGCGATCCTGAAACCAGCATTTAGCGTCTGCCAACATTGCCTTGTTTGCACATTTATTATTGATGAAGGACGCTTTTTTCAAATAGTCACACCAAAATGGGTTATTTTCTACGCTGAACAATTCGTTTTGGAGGGCCGTGAGACCCGCCAGATTGATACCCATAGCGCTAATAGTATTTGATTCTCGCGGATCAAATGACGCATCAATTACTTCCGCGCCTTGAAGCCTAACTAGCGTTTCAAATTTGAAGTACCAATGGTTCAACGTCGATTTGTCGATATGGGAGCGAAATTGACCATCTACAAATGCAGTAACCTGTTTAAACCTACCGGACATCAGCTCATGATCATAAGCAGAGCTAACTTTCGCACTCAAATCTGCAAAATTATGCCTACGCAACAAGTCGAAAAATGCAGTGAATATAAGTACTTGGTGTTCAACCATAATAGCGATTAGCACACTGTCGACCGCGTCTTCAAGTTCTTTGGAGATGACCTTTTTCAATGCAATAAAGGCACCATAATTGAAGGGTTCCTTTATGCAGCGTGCGGTGAGGCTGTGAAGTGGATCATTCATCTAGGGCAACTTTACATTCTTGGTGGGGCGTTATTAAGCAACATGTTTAACAAATCGTAGCGCACTGTGAAGCCCAATGGTTGATTGTTCGTTCGCATTTCCGCCTCTCAGATGAGTGGCGAGCGCATACAGATATACTCGCAACAGTATTGTTAAGGTAATTTTTTATCCAACATCACCCTTCCAAATTGCTCATATATTTCCATTACTTATTGCTAAGCGAACATCATTTATATAGCCTTTAGACTCGTCATTACTGGGCGTGGTTAGCTGGCCAAGTAATACCGCAAGGCGCAAGTTCTTCTAATGATTTAACAATAAGCTAGACGAGTGAGGCTACTATGAACCGAATAACTGATGGAACGCTCCATAAGTATTTCTTACAAAATGGCGAAAAGAGATTGCATAAGTGGTTTCATTATTTCGATGTTTACGAACGCCATTTCAATTCTTACCGCGATCGGCCGATTAAGCTGCTCGAAATCGGCGTTATGGGCGGTGGCTCACTTGCTATGTGGCGCGATTACTTCCACAAAGAATCAGTTCTCGTTGGTATAGACATCTCCAAAGACTGCCTGAATTATGCTGATGAAAGCCAAAATATTCACGTTCGCATTGGCAATCAGGACAATGAAAAATTCCTTCAAACAGTCATCGAGGAATTTGGGGATTTTGACATCATAATTGACGATGGTGGGCATCAATGTGGGCCGGTCATCAAGTCCTTCGAAGTGCTTTTTCCTCATCTGACACCTTACGGTGTCTATCTGATCGAAGACCTCCACACATCTTATTGGGAAAAGTTTGGCGGCGGTTTCCGCACTGAAGGCACATCGATCGAGTTTCTTAAGGGCAAGATCGACGAGATAAATGCAGTTCATGTGCGTCGCGACGACTTTCCAATCAACGACATTACCAAGTCGGTGTTTTCGCTGTGCTTTTATGACAGCATCGCAGTGGTCGAGAAAGCCCCGCAAGGCGAGCGGCGAACGGTTGTCACCAAAGCGATGTAGCTCGAATGCGACTATTGCTTCGCTTGGTTGGGGT
>Ga0105054_10012316_pt1 | contig 10489 bp, 8 predicted proteins | sample BON02_FD_78091 | JGI IMG/M metagenome (GOLD analysis project Ga0105054, IMG submission 78091) | Freshwater microbial communities from Lake Bonney liftoff mats and glacier meltwater in Antarctica - BON-02 (megahit assembly) | ecosystem: Environmental > Aquatic > Freshwater > Ice > Glacier... | reverse complement strand
CCTAATTGAACCGTTCAAATTTTCGTTTGCACGGCATCGGCCGCCCGGCACTTTCCCAACTATGGTACGGTTTAGCAAAGAAGAAATCAATTTCGAGCGAATTAGCGATCTCCTTGTGATTAGCAAATTCCTTTCCATTATCCGATGTGATGGTATGAAACATTGTCTTCGAATTCTTTAACCCACATTGCAGTACTTCTGGCACTCAAATAACCTACCTAAAAGATATAACAGAAGTATCTTTTGGTTATGAAGAAAGAACTTATGAGGCTAGATTGAATGGTAAAAGAGCTCTTTTTGTAACCGATACACAGAAAGTCAACACTAATATTTTTGATGTTAATAGAGAGATAAATCCTATTATTGAAAATTTTGAAAAAAGTTTTGGTCAAGCCACATCCGTGTCAAAAAGACTTATGGGACTTGCTCGAGACTTTGGAATTGCTATTTTGTTAGTTTTGATTACACTAATTCCCCTAGGTTTTAGAGCAGCATTGATTGTCATGGTTTCTATTCCATTAAGTTTGGCTATTGGTCTTGCCGGATTAGATGTTATGGGCTTTGGGATTAATCAATTATCGGTAGTGGGTTTGGTAATTGCTTTGGGTTTGGTAGTAGATGATTCTATTGTGGTTGTTGAAAACATAGCTCGGTTTTTAAGCGAAGGGTATAGTAGAAAGGAAGCGGCAGTACTTGCCACACAACAAATTGGATTGGCGGTAGTGGGCTGTACAGCTACTTTATTATTTGCTTTTTTACCCTTGCTTTTTCTACCCGAATCAGCAGGTGAATTCATCAGAAGTTTACCTATGGCGGTAATCGCCACTGTTTTGGCATCTCTTTTTGTCAGTATTACGATAGTGCCATTTTTGGCCAGTTTGTTAATGCCAAAGCATAGTAGCGAAGAAGGGAATATAGTATTGCAATATATGAAAAAAGGTATTGAAGGGTCTTATCGTAAAATCTTACATTGGTCTTTAAGCCACTCTCTTACTACTTTATTAATAGTCGCTTTAATTTTTATTGGAAGCCTTTTTCTTATTGCTGTCATTGGAGTTAGTGTTTTTCATAAATCTGAAAAACCTCAGCTGCTTATAAACATTTCTACACCTTCAGGCACAAATCTAAAAACAACAGATAAGGTTGTACGATTTGTGGAGGATGTTTTATCAAAAGAGCCAATAGTTAGAAATTATGCATCTAATATTGGAAAAGATAATCCACGGATTTATTATAATTTACTTCCACGAGGTGGGGCAAGTTCAGATTTTGCTCAACTCTTTGTTCAATTAGAAGAAGACACCGAAGTACCAGAAAGAACTGTGTTTGTTAATGAATTAAGAGGAAAGTTTATGGATTACCCTGGTGCAAAGATTATTGTAAACGAATTTGAGCAGGGCCCGCCTGTCGCCGCTCCATTGGCTATTAGGGTATTTGGAGAAAACATTGATACTTTAAGAAGCCTTTCTTTAAAAGTGGAAAATGCATATAAAGCTACCGATGGAACGATTTACATTAGCAATTCCGCTACAGTAGTTAATACTGATTTACGTGTAAAAATTAATAAGGACAAGGCAGGAATGTTTGGAATTCCCACATCGGAAATTGACAAATCTATTAGGATGGCTATTTCAGGCTTAAATATTGGTAACTTCAGAGATATAGATGGCGAAGAATATGCTATTAATATAGGCTTAAACAATAATGAAAAACCAAATATGGAAACTTTCGACAGAGTTTATGTCTCTGCCGCTAATGGTGCGGAAGTGCCCTTGAAAGCAATTGCTACCACTCATTTCGAAAGCTCACCAAGCAAAATAAACCATTATGACAGAAAGCGTTTTGTGCTTATTTCTGCATTTGTGGCTGATGGGTTTCTTACGCCTTCAGTTCATGAAAACTTTCAAGAGAAATTAGACAAAATCTCATTTCCAGAGGGTTATTCCTATAAAATATCTGGAGAATTAGAACGGCAGCAAGAAACATTTGGTGGCTTAGGAAACATAATTATCATCACCATTTTTGGGATTTTGGCTATTCTTATTTTAGAGTTTAAAACTTTCAAAAGTTCATTTATTGTTCTTTCCGTTATTCCATTAGGAGTTATAGGTGCGGTGGGTATTTTATATTTAACGGGAAATTCACTTTCTTTTACTGCCACAGTTGGTATAATTGCTTTAACAGGTATTGAGATTAAAAACTCCATTTTGTTAGTGGATTACACCAATTACTTAAGATCGGACGTGGGTTTGGGAATTGATGAAGCAATAGGAAAAGCTGGTGAAACTAGATTTATTCCTATCGTTTTAACTACTATAACCGCTATTGGTGGACTTACGCCTTTAGTTTTAGAGCATTCTCCCTTATATTCTCCTTTGGCTTTGGTAATAATAGGCGGTTTAATATCTTCATTGATACTTACAAGGATTGTTACTCCAGTAATGTACAAATTGCTTCCTCCTAGTGTTTAATAGCTTATATTTAGATAAATTTGTAGACCATTGCACGGTTAAATAAAAATGACCTTAAGAAAACAAGTAAATGAGGTTCTCGAAATAAAATTTCGAAAAAAAAGAGGATTTGGCTTTTACATCAATATCTCACTTTCTATTCTCATTTTCCTCAACACCGTTGCCATTATACTACATACGGTACCTGAACTAGCAGCCAAGAACGGCATGTTTTTTCTCGACTTTGAAGTCTGTTCGGTAAGTATATTTACAGTAGAATATGTTTTGAGAGTTTGGTCAAGTGTGGAACGACCTGAGTATTCACATCCATTTTATGGCAGAATTAAATTTGTATTTTCTCCTTGGGGAATTATTGATTTTCTGGCAATTTTCCCGTTTTTCTATTCCTATTTCGCTACAGATTTAGGATTTGTTAGAATATTGAGAATTTTAAGAATATTTAGACTTTTTAGGGTTAGTAGTTATTTTCATGCATTGCATGTTATTCAAAATGTCATAAGGGCTAAAAAGGAAGAGTTGCTGTTAAGCATGTCGTTTATTATTTTCCTATTACTAATTTCTTCTAGCTTGGTTTTTTATGTGGAACAATCTGCCCAACCAGACGTTTTTAGTAGTATTCCTAATTCGCTTTGGTGGGGAGTAAATGCTATGACTACTGTGGGTTATGGAGACATGCACCCAATAACTCCATTTGGAAAAGTATTAGGTGGTCTTATGGCGATTCTAGGGGTTTCTATTTTTGCTTTACCTACGGGTATATTGGCATCAGGTTTTGCGGAACAAATTCGTGGAAAAAGAACCGATGATGAAAAAATTGTTTGTCCATACTGTGGTGAAACCCATTTTTTAATAGACGGACAAAAGACGCACAAACATTAAATTTTATTACTCATTCAGAGTTCATTACCCTTTTCGGTATATATGTATTTTATGTTGAAAATCGGCAATGATTTAAATACCAGAATTAAGAGAGTTAATTAAACTTGAGAGATTCTTTAATTCAGAAATCTATTTTACCAAATGATAATTTGTGAGAATTTACATGTTAAAAAAGGAGAAAAACTAGTGCTCAAAGAGCTAAGTTTTGAAATTTCGGATAAGGAGAATGTAGGCATCATAGGCCACAATGGAAGCGGAAAGAGCACATTGTTGGACGTTTTTGCCGGTAAAATGTTTGTGTTTCAGGGGAAAGTATTGAAGCCAAAGTATACCGAAATAGAATTGGTAGCCAGAGATTACGGTTTTCATAGAATAGTAGGTGCCGCATATCAATATTATCAACAGCGTTACCATGCACACGATTCTGAAATAGGCCCTACGGTTATAGAAGTAATTCAGAATCAAATAATTCCTATAGGTACAGTAGATGAAAAATCTGTAGAGATTTCGGAAAAAAGGTATGAAGCCGAATGGGTGGAGATCACCGCTAAAAAGATGAATATTTATCATCTGTTAAAAAGGAAAGTAACATCACTTTCCAATGGCGAAACTAGACGAACGCTTGTTGCCCTTTCGCTATTGAAAAAGCCTAAAGTATTATTGCTTGACAATCCCTTTGTAGGTTTAGATGCTAAAAGTAAAGAAGAGTTAAAGGTAGTTCTTGATGAAATAGGAGTCCAAGTAATCCTTATTGCAGGATTGAAAGATATGCCTAAAAGCGTTAAACGAGTATTGATATTAAAAAACGGAAGTTTGCATGCTGATATGTCTTCGCCATTTCCTGTCATAGAGGAGACCAAGGAAAAAATAATATTGGACAATAGCCTTTTGAGTAAATTCAGAACTCCTGCAAAAGACGAAAACCAAAGCGTTATAAACCTTCTAAACGGAAATGTAGCTTATCATCATAAATATGTTTTAGAAAAGGTCAATTGGGAAGTTAATCAGGGCGAAAGATGGGCCTTACTCGGAGCTAATGGTTCAGGGAAAAGCACGCTGATTAGTTTACTTACCGGTGATAATCCTCAAGCTTATCAAAATGAGCTGTATTTATTTGGTAAAAGGAGAGGTACAGGCGAAAGTATATGGGATATAAAAAAGAAAATAGGATATGTATCTCCCGAAATGCACCTTTATTTCCCTAAGAATATGTCTGTGTGGAAAGTAGTTGCTTCTGGCATTTTTGATACTATCGGTCTTTTTAAGGTATTAAAGGAAACGGATGAAGAGGCGGTGGATAATGTTTTATCTCTTTTAAGCATACAGTCGATTCGGGAGAGGAACTTGAATGAATTGTCATCGGGGGAACAAAGAATGGCTTTATTGGCTAGAGCCCTAGTTAAAAACCCTGAATTACTTTTATTAGATGAGGCTTGTCAAAATCTAGACTATGATCACATGGTATATTTTAGAGGTTTGATAAACGAATTGACCGTCAAACTGAACAAAACCCTTATTTATGTTACCCACAACACAGAAGAAATCCCCGATTGGTAAATAAGTATATTTGTTTAGAAAATGGAAGAATGATTTAAACTTAAAAATGCTTATATCTTTGTTAAAAATTAATCTAAAGTATTCTTATGTCAGATATTAAAGACGTCCCTTTAAAGGAATTACATATAACCTTAGGAGGAAAAATGGTGCCTTTTGCTGGCTTTAACATGCCTGTTCGGTATAGTTCAGACATAGAAGAACATTTGGCAGTTAGAGAAAGCGTTGGTGTCTTTGATGTAAGCCACATGGGCGAATTTTACTTGAAAGGTGCTGGAGCACTGGATTTGATTCAAAAAGTTTCTGCCAACGATGCATCACTTTTATATAATGGAAAGGCTCAATTAAGTTATTTGCCCAACGAAACTGGTGGGGTAGTAGATGATTTACTAATATATAGAATTGACGAGGATGAATATATGCTAGTTGTGAATGCATCTAACATAGAGAAAGATTGGAATCACATTTTGAAATACAAAAATGATAACGTAGAAATGGTCAATTGGTCTGATGACCTGTGCCTTTTTGCCGTCCAAGGCCCAAAAGCCAATGAAACCCTTCAAAAATTAACGCATATTCCGCTGGATACTATTGACTATTATAATTTCACGAAAGGAGCTTTCGGCGGAGTTCAAGATGTCATTCTTTCAGCTACTGGTTATACCGGTGCAGGTGGCTTTGAGTTATATGTGCCTAAAGAAAGTGCTGTAGAGCTTTGGAATAAGGTTTTTGAAGCAGGAAAGGAGTTTGATATTAAACCTATTGGCTTAGGAGCACGAGATACATTGCGATTAGAAATGGGCTATTGCCTTTATGGCCATGAAATTACCGACAACACATCTCCTTTAGAGGCAGGGTTAGGGTGGGTGACTAAGTTAACTAAAGACTTTGTAAACTCCGAGGGTATAAAAAGTGAAAGAGTGAATGGCTTGAAAAGGAAATTGGTGGCTTTAGAGCTTTTAGAAAGAGGAATACCAAGAGCAGAATATGAAATTTGCGATGAAACAGGAGAAATAATAGGAGAAGTTACCTCTGGCACTATGTCACCAAGTTTAAAAAAGGGAATAGCTTTGGGGTACGTCAAAAAGGAGTTTTCAAAAGAGGGAACACCGGTTTTTGTAAAAATTAGAAATAAATTATTAAAAGCAAAAGTGGTAAAAGCCCCTTTTGTGGCTAAAGGAGTATAACATCAACAAAAAACACATATGAGATTAGAAAACAAAGTTGCCATAATTACAGGCGGTGCTAGAGGAATTGGAAAAGCTACAGCCGAATTATTCGTTAAAGAAGGAGCCAAGGTGCTCATCTGGGATATTTTGGAAGATGGCGTAAATACCGCTCGCGAAATTAGCCACAAGGGTTTCGTTTGTCAATTTGATAAGGTTGATGTAAAAAACATAGAATCCATAAAAACGGCCACTCAAAGAGCTATTACTGAGTTTGGCCAAATAGACATTCTAGTTAACAATGCCGGCATTTTAAAAGACAAAAGCTTTCTTAAAATGTCTCTAGAAGAATGGCAAAGTGTTATAGACATTAATTTAACAGGTGTATTTAATTGTACTAAAGAAGTGGTACCTCACATGATGGAAAAAAAGTATGGTAGGATAATTTGTACTTCTTCTGTGGTTGGTCAAACAGGAGCCTTTGGTCAAACCAACTATGTAGCTGCTAAATCGGCCATCATTGGAATGGTAAAAACTTGGGCAAAAGAGTTTGGTAAGTTTAATATTACAGCCAACGCAGTAGCACCTGGATTTGTCAAAACAGATATGACAGATAGTATTCCAGATGAAATCAGAAAAGGTTTTACTGCTAATATACCAGTAAGAAGATTGGGCGAGCCAATAGATATTGCAAATGCTTATCTTTTCTTAGCTTCAGAAGAAGCGTCTTATATAAGTGGCCATACTCTTTCGGTTAACGGTGGAGTGGCATAAATTTTAAAGCAACTAACAGAAAACAATAGTATGCTTGCATACTATGTCTTAATTTTGGTATTCATTCATCAATACATCAAATGCAAGGAATTAATTTCGACTTATCAGAAGAGCAGATCGCTGTTAGAGATGCAGCTCGCGATTTCGCAGAGAAAGAGTTGGCCCACGATATTATAGAACGAGATATAGAGTCAAGATTTCCAACAAAACAAGTAAAAACCATGGGAGATTTAGGTTTCTTGGGTATGATGGTTTCTCCAGATTACGGCGGTGGTGGTATGGATACTATTTCTTATGTATTAGCATTAGAAGAAATATCAAAAATAGATGCTTCTGCGGCAGTAATTATGTCTGTTAACAATTCCTTGGTTTGTTATGAATTAGAGAAATATGGTACCAAAGAACAAAAAGAAAACTTTTTAAGCCCATTAGCCTCTGGCAAAAAGTTGGGTTGTTTTTGTCTTTCAGAACCAGAAGCTGGCTCTGATGCTACCTCTCAAAAGACGATAGCTGAAGATAAAGGAGACCATTATTTGGTTAATGGAACCAAAAATTGGATTTCTAATGGTGGCACGTCTGATATTGCCATTGTTTTTGCCCAAACAGATCCGGGAAAAGGACATAGAGGTATAAATGCCTTGATAATTGACAAAAGTACGCCCGGTTTTGTGGTGGGTAAAAAAGAAGATAAAATGGGAATCAGGTCTTCTGATACGCATTCTTTAATGTTTACCGATGCCAAAGTGCCTAAAGAAAACAGATTAGGCGATGATGGTCAAGGCTTTAAGATAGCAATGGGGACATTAGATGGCGGTAGAATAGGAATAGCGGCTCAGGCACTAGGTATTGCTTCGGGAGCCTATGAAAGAGCTTTGCAATATTCTAAAGAAAGAAAGGCTTTCGGGAAAGAAATATCTAGACATCAAGCCATTCAGTTCAAATTAGCGGACATGCACACAAAAATAGAAGCTGCTAGATTCCTGATCTATAAGGCGGCATTTCTTAAAGATCAAAATAGAAATTATTCGGAAGCTGCAGCCATGGCAAAGCTATATGCTTCAGAAGTGGCCATGTGGGTGAGTACTCAAGCTGTACAAGTGCATGGAGGTTATGGGTATGTTCGCGAGTTTCATGTTGAACGTATGATGAGAGATGCGAAAATAACAGAGATATATGAAGGCACTTCCGAAATACAAAGATTAGTGATAGCTCGCTCGATATTGCAGTAATTTGCTAAGCATTTGCATTTTTAAAAGCTCCTTAGTGAGTTTTTTTTGTTTATTTAAAAAAAACATCTAGGTATTTTACCAATTTGCTTTCATGCGCTTTACCTTGTTTTTAGCCTTAAAATTAGATTTTTTCTAGATAAAAAGTTGAAAATAGACATTTTTGTATAAATAATTAAACATTGGGTTTGGCTCTTAAGTTTGAGTGTTTGGAAAATGTTATTAGATTTGTACAAGTAGATAAAAAACAAAGCTATTTTTTGTCATTACAATCATTTAAGAAACAGCTAGAAATCTTATCATGGAAGACTATAATAAAATCATAGAATCATTAGGTGTTAAGTTTGCAAAAGCAAGGCACATAAACATTCTTCAGACCATTACAATCAAGAATTTTTATGATGTTGAAAACACCTTATTGATTCTTTACGATGGAAACGTAAAGCTAGAGGGCGTGGATGAGACAATAGAGTCAGGTGATATGTTATTTATCCCTGGAGGCAAATACTCTAACATCACGTACGGTACAGGTGAGGCCAAAAAGATTTCTTATGAGGAGTTTATGACACGTAGAGAGCATTATTTCGATGCTATGACCATTCCTCACGAAATAGGAAAAGTTAGAAACTCTTTCGGTTTGATAGCTTTTGAAGCAAAGGTGTTTGACTCCGTAAACTTTTTTACCTCATTAGATATTCCTCCATTTTTTATCAAAAACGACAGCAAATTAGCTAGTTTGATTAAAGATATCTTGATAGAAGACTTCACCGATGAAGCTGGTCGAGGAAGAGTTATTATGAACAAAACGGAGGAGGTGGTGATTGAGATCATCCGTTTTATTCTTAGAAACAAGATGTTTGTGGAACAATTAGCCACAAATAGCACTTACTTCAAAGACCCACGATTGATAGATATCTTTGCTTTTATTAAGGAAAACCTTGAAGGAGACTTGTCAAACAAGCAACTCGCTAACGTGGCCAATGTTTCTGAAGACTATGTAGGTCAATATTTCAAAATGTTGACCGGAATTAATCCTCAAGACTATATAGAATATCAAAGAATGGAAGCTGCGGTAACGCTGCTTAGAACGTCTAAGAAAAGCATTAGAGCTATTGGAGCCGAAGTGGGATATAAAGACACTGCCTATTTTTGCCGAAGATTCAAAATGATGTTCGGAATCCCAGCTGGTAAAATGAGACGAAGAGAAAGTCTGATGATTGGCTAGTTTTGAAAGAATATAAAGGAGCCTTGTTTTCCTTTTTTAATGCATTTTTTTTCCTTTTAAAGAAAACCGTCTGTTAGTATAAAATATTAAAAAAACTAGAAGGAAGAGGTCGGCTTTGGCGAGACTCTGTTAGTTGAAAAGCTTACTTTAAAGTTTTACTTCTCTTCCTTAGCTGTTAAGCTACTTGAATTTATAGATAATCTTATTTCCTTTACTTCGGCTTTTATGACATCAAATAGTTGCAAAAAAAGTTCGTCCTTTACAGCACGTTCTTTTTTCTTTTAAATGTCTTTTAAGCCTAATTCTATCGTCATTCTCCTTTTACTGTTCTATTGTACGAAGTTCAAGTGCTTTTATGCCAGCAAACTTGTGCCATCAAAATCTGCAGTTGAGATGAGTGAATCACAGCCAATGATGCCACATTCATCTATTCCAAAATGGTGGTAGAAATGCTGAGCCATTATGCTCCTGTGACGGCCCTCCCGGGCCGTCATCACCTTTGTAGTTCCAAATACCCACCCGCATGGTGGCAATACTTTTTAGTACCTGTTGAGGTTTATAAGACATAAAACGTTCTTTTTTTGCTGTCCGAAAGACTACTCCAAGAATTATCCCTGTTGTCCAAAAACACCCCATATTTTGTAGCCGCACTCAGCTCACTATTGGTATTCAGCCGATAACTGTTCTCAAACCTAGCGGAGAACTGATCCTCGGCTGTAGCGTACAAGATATTCCCAGATTGGTGATATAATTATCAATAACAAAGTTTCCCCGAAAACCGTTTGTCAAGATTCGGGTTCACATTACTGTTGAGGTATAAGCGGATGCTTTAGTTTGTATTCCCTTTCCCGTTGAGTAATTTCCGATTGCTTTAGTATTACTTCCCATTGCAGTTGAGGTAAGGCCGGATGCTCTAGTTTAATATCCGTTGCCGTGGAGTACTTCCCTTTTGCTAAAGTATTAATACAAGAGGCAAAAGAAAACAGCTCGGCACTATCGGCATCCCAACTTTTTCTACCGCTTTGTACTGTCCCTGTTCGAAATGCAGAGCGGTTAGGAATCCACATTAGGCGGGTGCCATTACGGCTTATTGGGCAATGGGCTGGTTGCTAGCGTCATCTGACGAAGTTGTTAAACCTGCAGGGTTTGCTGACCAAAAGCCGCCGCTGTTCGTGTTTTTAATCTCGTTGCCGT
>Ga0105054_10012303_pt1 | contig 10495 bp, 10 predicted proteins | sample BON02_FD_78091 | JGI IMG/M metagenome (GOLD analysis project Ga0105054, IMG submission 78091) | Freshwater microbial communities from Lake Bonney liftoff mats and glacier meltwater in Antarctica - BON-02 (megahit assembly) | ecosystem: Environmental > Aquatic > Freshwater > Ice > Glacier... | reverse complement strand
TGATCCGACGCATCTGCTTGTCCGTCAGCCAAAACAGATCACTCATGACAGGCTCCTCCTGCCACCAGTGAATCAGATCGCCACGACCGTGTGAATCCCTTTAATGGGTCCTGAGCCTAGGACGTCCGCGCCTCAGTATCGTTGCAGAGCTGCCCACCCCAATCCGCTGCCGCACGGGCGAGGTCGCCACGACTGGACAATACGCGCGGTGAAATGCCTCGCAGTCTGTACTCGCCGTCATGCTGAATGAAGAGGAAGGTGCGCCCGTAGTCCTCGCGGTACTCTTGGTGCTGAACGCTGTCGGCCTCTAGCCGGTCGCCCTCCAGTGCCCCCAGTACGACGGCGTCGACCCTCAAGGATACCCGCCACTTCCAGCGTATGAGAATCTCGTCTGGGCCTAACTTCCGGCTCAGGTTAAAAAAATCGTAATCCTGCTCCAGCAAACGCCCGTGTATCGCCAGGCTGATGCAGGGCTCTGGCGGTGGGGCATCCTGAAAGAACATCTCAGGCCTTCGCCCCGTACCGCATCCGGCTCAGCGCATCGGCAACCTTCTTCAGCGGCGCGTCGAAATCCTTGCCCGCCTTCCACTTCTCGAAGGCCATGACGTTCTCGATCCGGGCGGCGACGAAGGCCTCGGCGGCCTCGCGTCCGTCGAACCAGCGCAGGGTCAGGGCCGGAATGAGAATGCCCGACAGGATGGTCCGCTTTGAATAGTGGTTCCAGTCGGTCGCCGTGTCCCCGGCCCAGTGCCACAGGTGGTCGGCGCTCTCCCACGCCAGCTTCAACCCCAGGTCGGCGTTCATCGGCAGGGCCAGAAACGCGGCACAGCGGCGCGTGGCCTCCAGATCGGCGACCCCCGCCTCCATCCGGGCCGAGACCGCCGCCGCAATTCGCTCGCGCATCTTCAGCGATTTCGCCTCAACCCCGGCCAATTCGGCCAGCGCCCGCTCGTCGTGCCGCCTTGACAGCAGGGCCGCCAGATCGCGCGCGCCGTTGGGCAGCAACAATTCCTCATCGCCCGACGACAGGCCGCTGGCGTCGCACGCTGCCCGCACCATCCGGCTGTTCCAGCCCAGCCGGGGTGCAAGGTCCAGGGCGGCATCCAGCACCGTCTGTTCCATACGGTCGCCCCAGTCGGCTTTTAGAGTCTCCCCCTCGGGCGTCTCGTTCGACAGGTGTGGCGCATCGGTCATGGACACAGCATATCCCCGTCCGGCGGGCATTTCGAGGCTTGAGATAGAGACGCGACGATCTGGACACGACGGGGGCGAGCGTGTATCAGCCCGCCTTCATCCGCGGACCCCGTTCGCCGGAAGACGATTTTATTTGTCTGCCCGTCTCCCTTTCGAGGGGCGCGGCGGGCGGCCAAAGGAGAGTTCAACCTGGTACAGATTTTCGTTCGCGATAATAACGTCGATCAAGCCCTGAAGGCCCTGAAGAAGAAGATGCAACGCGAAGGCAGCTTCCGGGAAATGAAGCGCCACGTGCACTACGAGAAGCCCTCGGAGAAGCGCGCCCGCCAGAAGGCCGAGGCCGTGCGCCGCGCCCGCAAACTGGCCCGCAAGCGTATGCAGCGCGAAGGCCTTCTGCCGCCGCCGAAGCCCCGGGTTCCGGGCGTGGGTGGTCCGAGCCGCGGCTAAACCCCGCTCGACAGCCGAACGAAACGATCAAGGGCCGCCCCGGAAAACCGGAGCGGCCCTTTTCTATTGTCCCTTCTCCCCTCCGGGGGAGAAGGAATGGTCACTATTTCCCGCCGCCGCGGATCGCGCCGGCGAAGCTCTTCCAGCTCAGCTTGACATCAGACAGGGCACCCGCCCGGAACGCCCGTCCGGCCACCCAGACCATGAACAGGGCGAAGGCGAACATGCCCGCCATGGTGCCGACGATCTCAATCATCGGCGGTTCGGACGGGGCCCGGGCGCTCATCAGGAAGGGGGTGAAGAACGGAATCCAGGACAGGATCTGCACCACCGGCGCATCCGGTTTCCGGATCGCCATCTGCATAACCAGCAGGGGTATGACCAAGATCATCATGATCGGCCCCATCAGGGTCTGGGCATCGCGCGGCGTCTCGCAGAAGGCGCCAATGGCCGCGAACAGCACGGCGTACATCAGATAGCCGCCGATGGCGTAGGCGGCGAAATAACCCAGCATGCCGCCCTGCAACATCACCTCGCCGATCATCCCCGCGTACTGCGGCAGGGCGGTGATCAGGCCGATCGCCCCGATCCCGCCCCAGACCAGCAGCACGGTCGTGGTCAGCAGCGCCACCCCCAGAACCTTGCCGGCGAGGATTTCGGTCGCCGAGGCCGAGGACAGCAAAACTTCGAGAATCTTGTTGGCCTTCTCCTCCATCACGCTGTTCAGCAGGATCGAGGCGCCCGTGATGATCAACGACCACAGCAGAAAGCCCGAGGCCAGGCCAATGATGCCGGGCAGCTGGTCGCGGAACGATACCTCGCCCCCTGTGGCCGATTTTGGCGACAGGGCGGTCACCTCGGGTCGGAACCGCCCGGTCTCTGCGACCACGGCCGGATTGATCCCCGCCTGCGCAAAAACTTCCTGCCGGTTGGTGTCCCTCAGGGCATCGCGGACAAAGTCCTCGACCGTGTCGTCGGTGGCCCGGCGGGTCCAGACCCGCGCGGTCGGCTTGCCGTCGACGCGGTCCAGCAGCACCACGGAATCCAGCCGGTCGGCTTCCGGCACCTCATCGCCGAGGTAACGGCGTGCGACCGCCTCGCGCGCCTCGCCCGGTGCGGCCGCCGTGAGGTCCACCGGCACAGGCACGATCTGCAAGCGCAGCCCACCCAGACGGCTCAGGGCTTCTCCGGCGACCGAGGCTCCGGCCTGGCCGCCCTGTTTCTCCGCCTCGGCTGCGGCCTCCTGCATCCGCGTCTGACGGCGTTCCTGTTCCAGCCGCACAGCATCCTGGACGGCGGCGGCCAGTCCCTGGGCTTGTGGGCCTTCTTCCAGCACAACCACGTCGCGCACCGGCTCGGACGACATCATCAGGGCCGGCAAGGCTCCGCCCAGAACGGCGAAGATCGGCAGGGCCAGCAGCGACAGCCAGAAGCCCACCGTCTTGGCGTAGGCGGCGTATTCACGCCGCGCGATCAGCAATATGCGTTTCATCGGGCGGCCTCCACGCCGGCCTTCACCGACTGATCGATATCAGGATTGTCGCCGGTCAGGCTGATGAAGGCGTCATGCAGGCTCGGCTCGCGCAGTTCGAATCGCCGCACGTCCAGCCCGCCGAGGAAGGCCGCCTTCAGCGCCTCCTGACCTCGTCCGCCCTGCCCGAGAGCCGCCTTGAGCACCCGCACGCCGTCGTGATCGGACACCACTTCCACATCGCTGACACCCGGCAGGGCCGACGCTTGGGATGCGTCGATGGCCCCTTCCAGCTCCAGAAACCGCTTCGAGGTCGCCCGGGCCTCGGCCACCGTGCCCTCGAACGCCTTCTGGCCCCGCGCCAGCAGCACGACCTTGTCGCACAGCCGTTCTGCGTGCTGCATCACATGGGTCGAGAACAGCACCGTGGCCCCGTCCGCCGCCAGTTGCCGGATCACCGCTTCCAGCCCCTGCTGGTTGACCGGGTCGAGGCCCGAGAACGGCTCGTCGAGAATCACGAACTCCGGCCGATGCACCACCGAGGCGATCAGCTGGACCTTCTGGGCCATCCCCTTGGACAGCTCCTTCATCTTCTTGTTCTTCGACGCGCCCAGGCCCTGGGCGTCCAGCATCTCGCGCGCCCGGCGGCGGCCCTCGCCGGTCGGCAACCCCTTGAGGGCGCCGAAGAAGGCGATGGCATCGACCGGCGTCATCTTCTTGTAGAGGCCGCGCTCTTCCGGGAGGAAGCCGATGCGGTCGCGGACCTTGCGGCCATCATCCGTGCCGAGAATGCTGATCCGGCCCGCGGTCACGCCCTGCAGGCCCAGGATCATACGAATGGTCGAGGTCTTGCCGGCCCCGTTCGGGCCGAGGAAACCGCAGATGGTCCCCTTCTCCACTGCAAAGCTCAGATCGCGCACAGCCTGAAAATCGCCATACCGCTTGCTCACCCCTTCGAGCGTCAACGCCGCCGTCATGATCTTGCCCTGCCCGTGTCTGTTCGGCTCAGGGTTAGGTGTGTAAAGGACATTTGACAAGGCGGACTCGCGCTGCAGATGCCACCTTGTCATGAATTCCGTGTCATGTTGGAACAGACGAGTCGCGCGTCCAATGAAAGCGTGAATGCCTTACGAAGCCTCATCCTCTCCCGTGGAACCCCTCGCTGGATCACGCCTGTGGACCGCGGGTGCTAGTTCGGGGATCGCTATCGCGGTACTGATCGGTCTGGCCGTCTACCAGCCCGGCCTGGCTCCGTATCTGCTCGGGGGAGCCGCTCTGGTTGCACTGACGACATGGGGCCTGAACCGCGCCCCCGCCGCGGCGGCGCGGTCCAACGGCGCAACTGGGCTGGCTCCACCGGCGGCGACAGTGGACGCCGAAGCAGCCCTGCTCGAGAACGTGTTCGAGGCTTTGGTTGACCCGGTCCTTGTCGTATCTGGCGGCGAGGCTGACGACATTGCCGGGCGACGCATCGCCCTCGCCAACGCCGCCGCCCGCGACCTGCTGCGCATACCGCGTGAAGGTTCGTTGCTGGTCCCGGTGCTGCGCGATCCGGCGGTGCTCGAGGCGGTGGATGAAGCCCTGTTCGGAGGCCTGACCCGGACCACCGACTATGCCGGCGTCGGGGCCCAGACCCGGCACTGGCGGGCCGTGACCCGTCCGTTGAACCTGGGAGACGATCGGCCTCTGGCCCTGATTGTCCTGCGCGACGAAACCGATGTGCGGCGTATGGAGCTGATGCGCGTCGATTTTCTGGCCAATGCCAGCCACGAACTGAAGACGCCGCTGGCCTCGCTGTCCGGCTTCATCGAGACCCTCAAAGGCCACGCCCGCGACGATCCCAAGGCGCGAGACCGGTTTCTCGACATCATGGCCACCCAGGCCGACCGGATGAGCCGGCTGGTTTCAGACCTGCTGTCGCTCAGCCGCATCGAGCTCAACGAACATATCCCGCCCGCCGGGCGCGTCGACCTGGCCCGTGCCGCCGCCGATGTGGTCGACGCCGTCAGTGTCCTGTCCACCGAACGTCAGGTCACCGTGCATCTGGAAGACCGCGAGATCAGCGCCCCGGTCAACGGCGAGCGCGACGAGATCCTGCAGGTGGTCCAGAACCTGGTCGATAATGCCATCAAATATTCGCCCACCGGAGGGTCGGTAGAGATCGTCATCCGTCCCGACATCGCCCTGGATGAGGCCGCCGCCCCCTGGTCCGGCGGCAATCGCGGCGACGGGGCGACCCGGTTGCCGCTGGTGACTCCTGACCGCCAGACAGGCCAGCGTTTCGCCGCCGTCACCGTGCGCGACCACGGCCCCGGCCTGGCCCGTGAGCACCTGCCGCGACTGACCGAACGCTTCTATCGCGTCGAGGGCCAGAAGAGTGGCGAGCGCCAGGGCACTGGCCTGGGCCTCGCCATCGTCAAACACATCGTCAACCGGCATCGCGGCGGGCTGACGGTCGAGAGCGCGCCGGGGATGGGGGCGACCTTTACCGCCTATTTTCCGGTCACCCCACCACGGGCTCCCGTGACCGGTTCGTGACAGCAGGGTCGTCGACTGCCCGACGGCGTAACAGAACTGTCATGCCGCCGTCGTAATCCGCTGACCATTCCGGGGCAGGTATCGCCGCAGGGTGGCCGGACGACCGGATGGCCCTGTTTTGTCTTCCCGGACGTCCATGACCTGGCTTTTCCTGCCGCTCCTGATCGCCGCAGCTGTCGCCGCCTATGTCGGCGGTCTGGCACTGGCGCGTCGGCGCGGCCGGTCACTGCCTTCCGGAGAGCGTTCCCATTCGCGTCCCGGCCAGCATGGGGCCTATGCCCTGATCTGGACGGCGGTTCCGGCCCTGATCGTGCTCATGGCGGCCTCTGTCTTCTCTCCCGACATTGAGCGCCAGCTGACGGCCTCCGGCGCGCCCGAGGCGGTCCAGCAGCTCGAGCCCTTCCGCCGCGAAGCGTTCTTCGCAGACGCTCGCGCCGTCGGCGCCGGCCGGCCCGCCTTGCAGACCTGGGCAGCCCCCCTGGCCGAACTGTTGCCCGCCGAGGGCCAACGCACGGCACGCATCAGCCAGATGCTCGACCTTGGCGGCATGGTCGGCGCGGCCCTTGCCGCCCTGTTCGGCGCCCTGTTCGTCTTTGGCCAGATCCGTCCCGGCATGAGGGCCCGCAACCGCGTCGAGGGGTGGATCGTCGGCCTGTTGTTCGCCTGTTCGGCGGTGGCGGTGTTGACCACGGTCGGGATCATCGCCTCACTCGTCTACGATTCGATCCGCTTCTTCAGCTCGGTTCCGATAACCGAATTCCTGTTCGGGACCCAGTGGAGCCCACAGACCGCCATCCGCGCCGACCAGGTCGGTTCGACCGGTGCCTTCGGGGCCCTGCCGCTGTTCGCAGGCACCTTCCTGATCATGCTGATCGCCATGACCGTCGCCGCTCCCGTCGGTCTGTTCGCGGCCATCTATCTGTCCGAATACGCCGGGCCGGTCTTCCGCGCCACGGTCAAGCCCGTGCTCGAGATCCTCGCCGGGGTGCCGACGGTGGTCTACGGCTTCTTCGCCGCCCTGACCGTCGGGCCGGCCTTCCGCGAGTTCTTCAACGGGCTGGGGGCATTGATGATCGGCGGACCGCTGGACGGCCTCGGCCAGTATCTGATGCTGGTCCAGAACCAGATGGCGCTCGTCGCCGGCGCGGTCATGGGCATCATGCTGATCCCCTTCGTTTCGTCGCTCTCGGACGACATCATCAATGCGGTGCCTCAGAGCCTGCGCGACGGTTCCTACGCGATGGGCGCGACCAAGTCCGAGACCGTCAAACGTGTGCTGCTCCCCGCCGCCCTGCCGGGTGTCGCCGGGGCCATGCTGCTGGCCATGTCTCGGGCCATCGGCGAAACCATGATCGTCACCATGGCCGCCGGCCTCGCGGCGCGCCTGACCCTCAACCCGCTCGATACCGTCACCACCGTCACGGTCCAGATCGTCACCCTGCTGACCGGCGATCAGGAGTTCAACAGCGCCAAGACCCTGTCCGCCTTCGGCCTCGGCCTGACCCTCTTCCTGGTCACACTGGTGCTGAACATCATCGCCCAGCGCATCGTCCAGACTTACCGGCAGCAGTATGACTGAGACGCCCGTCACGTCCGAAATACGCGCCAACCGCCTGCGCGCAGGGCTCAAACGGCGCTATGCCCGCGAAGGCCGGTTCAAGCTCTACGGGCTGCTGGCCATCGGCGTGGCTGTCGGCTTCCTGCTGTTGTTGCTCGGCCGGATCATCGAACAGGGCCACACGGCCTTCTACACCCACAACGTGACCGTGCCCGTCTATATGGACCCCGCCCGCGTCGACAGGGCCTATCCGCAGGGCACCAATTTCGAGCTTCTGGTCGCCGAACAGCAGCTCGCTCGCCTGGGCATCACCGACGACGCACAGGGGTCGAGGGCCACGGCCATGCGCGGCCTGTTCTCGTCTGAACTCAAATATGCTTCGGCCGAACGGATCCAGCGCAATCCGGGCCTGATCGGCCAGACCGTGCCGATCGCCGCACCCGTCTCCGACGACGCCGACCTGTATTTCAAGGGCGAAATTTCAAGCGATACGCCCGCTGACCAGCGTCGCCTGAGCGATCAACAGATCGCCTGGCTGGACCGGATGAAGGCCTCGGGCCAGGTTACCGCCAGTTTCAACAGCGGCCTGTTCACCAAGGGCGACTCCACTGAGCCGGAGTTGGCCGGGGTGCTGGGCGCCGTCGTCGGCTCGGCCCTGATGCTGCTGGTCACCGCCTTCATCGCCATTCCGCTCGGTGTGGGTGCCGCCCTGTATCTGGAAGAGTTCGCCCCGCGCAACCGACTGACAGACCTGATCGAGGTCAATATTAACAACCTCGCGGCGGTGCCCTCGATCATCTACGGCCTGCTGGGTCTGGCCCTGTTCATCAACTGGATGCACCTGCCACGCGCCAGCCCCCTGGTCGGCGGCCTGGTCCTGGCCCTGATGGCCCTGCCGACCATCATCATCGCCACCCGCTCCTCGCTCAAGGCGGTGCCGCCCTCGATCCGCGAGGCCGCCTTGGCCATGGGCGCATCCAAAACCCAGACGGTATTCCACCACACCCTGCCGCTGGCCATGCCCGGCGTGATGACCGGTGCCATCATCTCCATGGCCCACGCCCTGGGCGAGACTGCCCCCCTGTTGCTGATCGGCATGGTCAGTTTCATCCCGGGCGTTCCGGCCGCCTTCGGCGAGCCGACCGGTGCCCTGCCGTCGTTGATCTACATCTGGGAGAATGCCTCCGAGCGCGCCTTCCACGAACGGACCGCCGCGGCCATCCTTGTCCTTCTCGCCTTCATGATCGTCATGAACGCCGCCGCAATATTCCTGCGGCGACGCTTTGAACGCCGGTGGTAGCTGAATGAAATTCAACCTCTTTCGCTCACCCGACGGAACCGAGGCCGGTGGCTCGCCGACCCCTCCGCCTGTGCTCGCCGCTCCGGCCGTCGTGCACAACTCCGCGCCCATGGGGCCAACCAAGATCGCCGCCCGCGACGTCTGCGTCTCCTACAGCGGTAAACAGGCGCTCTTCGACGTCTCGCTGGACATCCCCGACAAGACCGTCACCGCCCTGATCGGGCCGTCGGGCTGTGGCAAGTCGACCTTCCTGCGGACCATGAACCGCATGAACGACACCATCCCGGGCTGCAAGGTCACTGGCCGCATCGAGATGGACGGCGAGGACATCAACGACAGTTCCGTCGATCCTGTCCTGTTGCGTGCGCGCGTCGGCATGGTGTTCCAGAAGCCGAACCCCTTTCCCAAGACCATCTATGAGAACGTCGCCTACGGTCCTCGTATCCACGGCCTGGCCGCGTCGAAATCCGAGCTGGACAGCGTTGTCGAAGAGTCGCTGAAACGCGCCGGACTGTGGGAAGAGGTCGCCGACCGCCTGCATTCGTTGGGTACCGGCCTGTCCGGCGGTCAGCAGCAGCGGCTGGTCATCGCCCGCGCCATCGCGGTCGAGCCCGAAGTCATCCTGATGGACGAGCCCTGCTCGGCCCTTGACCCGATCGCCACCGCCAAGATCGAGGAACTGATCGACGAGCTGCGTGAACGCTACTGCATCGTCATCGTCACCCACTCCATGGCCCAGGCCGCCCGGGTCAGCCAGCGCACGGCCTTCTTCCATATGGGCCGACTGGTCGAGACCGGTGACACCGAAGATATCTTCACCAATCCGCGCGAGCGCCGCACACTCGACTATATCACCGGCCGCTTCGGCTAGGATCGTCCGCATGCCCCAGCACACTGTCAAAGCCTATGGCGACGAACTCAACCAGCTCACAGCCGAGGTCGCCCGTATGGGTGGTCTGGCCGAGGCCCAGGTCGCCGACGCCGTCGATTCCGTTGCCCGTCGCGACGTCGCCCTGGCCCGCGCCGTGATCGAGCGCGACGCCCGTCTGGACGCCATGCATCGCGACATCGAACGCAAGGCCATCCGTCTGATCGCCCTGCGCCAGCCGGTCGCCTCCGACCTGCGCCGCACCTTGGCCTCGATGAAACTGGCGGTGGACCTCGAGCGCACCGGCGACCTGGCCAAGAACATCGCAAAACGTGGTCTGATCCTCGCCGAGGGCGAACCGTTGCAGCCCCTGACACGGTCGATCGAGCGGATGGGCAAACTGGTCTCAACCCGGCTGCGCGACGTGCTGGACGCCTATGCCGCCGCCGAGATCGACCGCGCGGTGGCCGTCTGGAACACCGACGACGAGGTCGATGAACACTACAATGCCCTGTTCCGCGAACTGCTGACCTATATGATGGGCGACCCGCGCACGATCACCGCCGGGACCCATCTGCTGTTCATGGCCAAGAACCTCGAGCGGATCGGCGACCACGCCACCAACATCGCCGAGACGATCTATTACGAGATTACCGGTCAGGAGTTCACGGGCGAACGCCCGCGCTGGAACCCCGACCCCGCAGAAGCCGCCCCCGAACCTCTGTCGCCCGTCTGAACCCGGAGAATAAGCCCGTGCAGCCCTATGTTCTGGTGATGGAAGACGAGGACGCCCTGGCGACCCTCCTGTCCTACAACCTCGAGAAGGAAGGCTACCGCGTGGTGGTGGCCTCGGACGGCGAGGAGGGCATGCTGCAGATCGAGGAACGGCTGCCCGACCTGGTGCTGCTGGACTGGATGCTGCCCAAACTGTCAGGCATCGAGGTCTGCCGGCGCATCCGCGGCAAGGCCGAAACCCGCAATATGCCGATCATCATGCTGACCGCGCGGGGCGAGGAAAGCGACCGAATCCGCGGCCTCGATACTGGCGCTGACGACTATCTGACCAAACCCTTCTCGATGACCGAACTGATCGCCCGCATCCGCGCCGTGCTGCGCCGC
>Ga0105054_10012295_pt1 | contig 10499 bp, 7 predicted proteins | sample BON02_FD_78091 | JGI IMG/M metagenome (GOLD analysis project Ga0105054, IMG submission 78091) | Freshwater microbial communities from Lake Bonney liftoff mats and glacier meltwater in Antarctica - BON-02 (megahit assembly) | ecosystem: Environmental > Aquatic > Freshwater > Ice > Glacier... | reverse complement strand
TGCCACAAAATAATATAGTTCTAGAAGTTTCTCATAGTGTCAATCTCCCTCTTTCAAGAATTGGGAAGCTGACGTTCTTTTCAAATCAACTAAAAATCAAGCTTGAATCTCAACATTTCTGTCAATGTGAGAAAATTACAACTGATATTGTCTTTGTTCAGAAGGAGTGTTCCACTGAAGCGATACTAACAATTGGAAGGCTATAGTTTCTTTCAAGCTACCTCTCATAGAACTTCTCTCCGAACGTTTTTTACCTGTCTCTCAAACCACCTTTTGTCAGAAGGAGTATTGCAACTCGGTTTACTTTGATTCAAAGGTTTTAGCTCTTTGCTTTCAAACCACCTTTTGTCAGAAGGAGTATTGCAACTACTCATATCCCTGTCGATCGACGGATTACTAATATTCTTTCAAACCACCTTTTGTCAGAAGGAGTATTGCAACTCCAACCATCTCAAATACTTGGTAATCAAGGTTTGTAGGGTAGTGTTTGGCAAAGCTGTGTTGAGGAGTAGATTTGTTTCTCTCAAACTATGGAAAAAATTAGCTGACAAACAAGAAAACCAAGAGAGTGTATGAGATTCAGGCTTTTGGCAGACCTACTAGGGTTTTTGACCCCGCTATAGGATTGTCAAAAGCAAAACTTAGGTAGTTACCCCTCGCACGGGGTCATTTCGGCACTGTCACTAGAGGAAAGTCTCTACTTCTATAAAATAAAAGCTGAACCCTATATTGCGTGAGAGCGCACCTATGTCATACTAGAAAGACGAGACTTTAAATTATGACTTTTCCCTCTCACCAGCAAGTTTTCACTTGCCCATGAGAAGCAGCTTCAAGGGCGGACAGAATGCCAGGGTCGGAAAGCAGCACTATCTAACGAAGTAGATAGTCAAACTCACCCATTTTTCTACGACCGAGCGGCTCATAGAGCATCTATCGAGGCGCAATCACATTATATCAAATTCTTTAGCAATCACGATCGAAATCACTTTTTGATGTGTTTCCTGGAGTTGTAAGCACTAATCGCACTCTCCGCAGCTTGCTGGAGTGGAGTACCTGGGGATGGCGAGGAAGCCGTTTCGACAGCGATATCCAGCTTGGTAGCATTATTTCTAATATATCCTGATAGACGGTTATAGCTCCATTTGTGAATCACTACAGATGTTTTGCGAGTAAGTTGCTGCTGAGTTACAATGTCTTCGGGGATCTCTTCCTCCGCATAGGCTTCTAATTCGCTTTGATTTTTTTCAATACTATTATTTACGGGTGGTAAGGCAATACTGGCTGCTTTGAACTCTTGAGCAACCCGAATTACTGCTTTTGCTAAGAGTCGATCTAGGTGTTCTCCTTGAGTTGATTCGGTAGGTTGATTAAACTGCCCTTGCTGATTTTGTTTCCGTCGCAGACTACTATTCTGCTGCTGTTTTAAACGATACTCGCTGAGTTTTGGGTGTTTGTCCCCAAGTAGTTGCCGCGTACTGCGACATGTAATGGTCTTTCCTGTTGTTACATCGACGACTGCAAGGTAGATTGGTCTGACTGGATCGAAGATTAAACCGACGATAATTTGAGGATTACCCTGATATTTTGGGCGGCTGGGTCGTGGCAAAGGTCGATCGAGCAAAGCTAGGGAAGTTTGATTTTTTCTATAGCTCTGCTGTTGGTCGATACTGGGATCGATATTTTTTGATTGTTTAACAAGGGTATTGTTAACTTTTTGAGTTTTTTGCTGTTTGATTTCACGCATTCCTTCAGCGGTCAAAGACTTCGTTTCGATCGCGCAGTGCAGATATAGTTGATTACTATTCCAAGGTTCATCTGCTGTCTGAGTCGCGAGGGTACGATGACGATCTTGAGATTCGTTCCGATCCCACAATAGATGGGCGGAACGAAGAGTAAATAGACTCGATGAATATTTCTCGTCCGAGCTAGAATTTCGTGACAGTCGATCATCATTAAAAAACTGCTGGAATATAGCTAGTTGGCGACGATCGCAATACACCTCAAAAACATAATTAGTTCCTCGTGTTAATCCGTTGAATTCAACGAATAACCGCTGCGTTAATTCGATCGACTCAATTGATTCCCCTGATGCTACACGTTGGCATTTATACTGCTTGCGATCGAGCTTGAGCCATCGGAGATCTGTATTAGAGTTAAATTCGATCGGATGGGGAAGCGAGGATGGATCTCTGAGGATCTGAGATTGCCATAACATCAACTCTTGATTATCTTGAGGCTCATCATTGGTAGCTATCTCCAGAACATTTAGAAAAGCTGTACCATTCAAATCTCGTCCTCTAGGAAAATGACCTGCTAGTTGATTTTCTAATCTTCGTGCTTGTTTTAGCTTCGTTTTAAACCACTTTTTGAACTCTGCCGCAGGTTCGATTTTAGATTCAATTTTACAGCCATGTCTAATTAGATAGGCAATCGCCGAACGACCAAGGATATCTGAGTCTGGAAGCTCTGTATATTTTTGGAATAATAAATTAATTCTCGACAGTGGTTTCTCAGAACCAGCGATCTCTTTGTCTATTTCAGCGAGCATCGATTCTGCATTTGCTTGTAGTTGTGTGAAGGTCAAATCACACATTTCGAGTAGGGCTTCATCACTGTAGGCTATTTCTGTTAACCGATTTAAACCGTTAAGTCTGCGCTGCTTTTGCTGATTCAGTGCTAGCCAGCTAGCGTAGATATTCTTAACCATCGATTGGACTGAGGAGAAAAATCTTCCTGGCAGTTTTTCATCATACAAAGGGCTAGCTTTAAGTTCCAGCCAACAAGCTTTAAGTTCATCATCAGGCAGATTGCCTTGCTGCTGCCAAGTGTGAATGTTTGGGTGTTGGGATAGTCGATCGAGTAATTCATCTATTAGTGCAGAGCTTGTGAGAAATAGCTGCCAAAGATTCTGGCGAACAGCTTCGCTCGATTGAGCTAAAAAGATCTTCTCTTTGTCTTTTGGGTTGTCTCGATCGGCGTGAGATTTATCATCTAATAGTTTTTGGAGTAAAGCCCGATCTTCTGCACTGAAGTTTTTAATACTTTTTTTATCAATTTGCTGTTTGACTCCAGCAACTAAACGGCAACGGATAGTGATGATGCTCATAATCTCTCCCCTTGACTTTCCGTAGGACAATTACACGATCTAAACTTCTATTTCATCCCAACCAGATTTCCCCTCGATAACTTGATGCCCATCATCTCCTCTATTAATAGTGATAAATCTCCCATTCGCGCATCTAAAAAAGCCTCGAAATCATCACTCCACAATGTTTTTGGTTCGATATAGTGCGATCTCAGAATCTCATTCAATCGTTGTTTAGAAATACCCTGCTCATCTACTAATCGAGCTAGATATACTGATGGTGGTTGAGAGCCGATAAAACGGTTGGTGTCTCTCTTGAGTGGAGTTCGATTTAGCAAGCAATTGTACCGAGTGGCTGGAATTCCCTGTTGCTTGCACCAAGCCTCTGGAAATACATGATGGGATTCAATCTCTCCATCAAATGCCTTCACGTCTCGGATGATTTCTCCTGATAAGAAATCGATTGCGCCTTGCTTGCGTAATAGCGCATTCAGCGTCTTATAAATTGCTCCCTGTCGTCGAGTTACTTGTAATAATCTTGCTCGATCGAAATGTACTGCATTGATATTGCTCGGAATATTCCCACCTGCTAACCATTGGGGAATCTCGATCGTATCGTTAGCAGTGCGTTTGTTCTGCCAATTGTTGTAGACTTCGCCGAAAGAACACGACCACCACCATTGTTCTAATTGAGTGCGTCCGAGATCGTTAGGTAAGCCGACAATTGCCAGTACTGATGCCAAAGCGAGTAACTGACTGGGATAAGCAATATCTTCGGGATGGACGAATCCGAGACTATGCAAGAATTTTGCAGACTGCTCAAAACCAGCCAATGTCATCGGTGCAAATTGCTGATAATCTGCTAATTCCAAATCGAGAATATTCTGACGACCGCAACCTACCGTTGGCAATTGAGTTACGAGCGGATTCTCCTTGAGTACTCGCTCTCGACGATGATAAGTAGCAACTAGAGTAACTGCTGATAACCAATCGGTATTTCGCACTCCCTGAAGTACCACAAATCTGAACAACTGCTGACCGATCGCAGCAAAATGATCCCGCAGTGAGAAGTCTTCGGCAGCAAAACAGGCTGTTATGAGGTCGAAGAAGGTCATGGGAGTAGGCATTTCGTGCATATCTTCAAAGATCTGACAAACAGCTACTTTAGACAGTTCTGGACGCAACTGAATAATAGGAAGTTGGTAGTGCTCGAATCTCTTGACAATTTCTAATTCAAATTGTCGAGCAAGGGCTAATTTATCTTGCTCGTAGTTCCAGTACTTCTGAAATCCTTCCCGCCATTGGGCATAGTTGAAGATTGCAGAGACGGGGAATAGTAATTGCTCGTACTCTTTTTCGGCAGTGGTACAATCAATTTTGCGATGTTTCGTTTTCTTTGTTTGCGATCGTGGTAGTGAGATGATGGCATCTACTCGCTCGATCTCTGGATTGAGAGCCGCAGGGATATCAATATAATACCAACGCTCTTGAACCTTATGCGTCTGGCGATCGCGAATACTCACTGCCAAACCAGAACGCAAGCACATGTAAGCACTAGTGAGTCGCTGTTGTCCGTCGAGGATCAGACTATCGGGCATGGGTTCCTCTTTGAGTCGAACACCTTCGAGTAGTCGCGGCTTGAAAGTGAAACTACTGTTGTTATTGACTTTAATGGTGAGAATTGCACCAATCGGAAAGGATTGAGAGATGCTGGCAATCAGTTTGACGATTTGTTCGTTGCACCAAGTAAAACTCCGCTGAAGATCTGGCAGTTGAACTTTGCCTGTGTGGATCTCTTCGAGCAAGTCGCCAAGGGATTCTTTGGTGTTATCGAACATACCAATTGAGTTCATAGCTACTATTTTGTCACAAACTCTCACTAGCATAATTCCTGTTGGAGATCGGGACGCGATTAGAGACTTAACTGGGATCGGTGCGATCCTTTTTTGTAAAGATTAGACCGATCGACCTCTACAAATTAACTGCTGGAGTTCTGGGGGTAGTCGATCGAAGTGCTCTAAATACAAATCTGAGAGCGCGAGATAACGTCGATGGTATTTGGTTGGCGATCGATAGTTTTCATCAGTCTTGAACCACCGCTTGACATTTCCCAAGGAACAGTGACACAAAGCGGCAATTTGAGATCGATCGACATCCCATTTAGCTTCAAATTGGCGGGGAGTCATTTCTAACTGACAGTGAGCAAGTTGCTCGATTAAGTCGATTTCTCGTTGCCCCAATCTACGCGGAATATTCAGTGACATTGCTGTTGCTGCCATCCCTCTAAATCTGATTCCCAGGCGGTATCGGCGATACAGAACTGCCGACTATAACTCGATCGATCTAGCAAGACTAGATATTTCCAGTTCCAGCCGTGCTGGGATGGGGCATAGAAGCTACCAACGATTGTTCCGGTGTCGGTTTCGTCGGAATCTTCTGGCAGTGGTTTCCAGCGCACATAGGCTCCAGGGCTGAAGCCATTAGCGGGTAATCGATCGACAAATTCGAGTGTCGGCGGTAATCTCGACAGTTCGAGTGCGATCTTGTCAACTGATTCACCATATTCTTGGCAATGATTCCAGAACTCCGATAGGTTTTCAGCTTGCAAGTTATGGCTTAATTGCTGAATCAGGAGAATGGTCAATTGTTGGCTATCGGCTACTGAAAAGTGTTGAGGACACAGATCGATCATTGCTTGGTGGAGTTGTTGCCAAGCCAATTGGGATATCTGCTGAAAATGCTCTGTTTCCGCTGCGGTCATAGTTCTAATTTCGATGAATAAGCGTTACCAGTAGTATTTAACTGCTGGTATCACCTGATTTTTATGCGTTTAGACTATCGATCGGCTGGGCTGTCGTGTCATCATAGGATTTTGACCTCGCAAGAAGTTGACGTTTGTGATTGCGATTCTTCCTGGCAGTCGATTCGCTGGTTAGTTCTACTCATTCTAATAGTGTTGGGTGCAACCGTCAACCTATTGCGTTATTTTGCAATGGATAAAGTAGCTGGAATGGATATGAAACAACTGCGCCTTAGAGCCAAACTCCGCACGGTGGATGTGGCGAGTATGGTAGGTGTAGGCGAATCTTCGGTGCGGAATTGGGAAAAAGGGCGGACGATACCGAAACTCACGATCGATAAAACGGCGGCGTTGTGTCAGTTGTATCAATGTTCGATCGCGGAGTTGGATTTGGCTGTTAAAGCGTCTATGGCTCAGGGGGATGAAGAGGCTGAGTAATTTTAGTTGGATCGATCGTTGGACGCACTAAGGAGTTATAGATCGGACAAGATACCTGATGATATTATTTGTAAGTCTTGAATATAACCATTCAAAGTTCCGAGTACGGCTTCACATTGGGAATAAGAACCAGAGCCAAATGCTGATTTCAGAGCCTTGTCACAATCCAGATTTGGGATTACTCTATCTAGTACCCAATCAAAACCTTTGATTTCGATAGATTTACAAATTATCTGCTCTAGGCAAGTCACACGACCTTGCAATCCTTTATGAATGAAGTCTAAACATTCAGTATTTGCTAATGCTTTTAAGCACCGTTTATCACCCGTGGCTAATAGAGAAGCTGATTCTTGAAAAGTTGCAGCAATTAGGGTTGCTTCTCCAGGATCGATATCATTTTTAATCTGTTCTGCTAATAGCCTGTATTCGTCATTATTTTGAGATGAGATAGCAACACAGCTTTTAACGAATTCAATTGCCGATGCTATTGTTGCATCTGAATGCTTCTTTCTCACGCCCTTATTTTTCTCAAAAAAATATCGGGCACTTGCTAGTACCCGGATGTCAGATCGATCTATTTTCAAGCAGTCTAACGCCTCATCAAGCATCCTATAAGTTGTTAATTTGAGGATTACGTCATTATCTAGAAAATAAACCGTCCCCATTAATTGTCCTCTAGTTTCAGAAATAATTTTAAGTGTTCTTGGTTGTCATCACTTAGCTTATCCCAATCTATTTGGGCTTCAAGGCACTGATTTATTTGTAGTGGAGCATTCGCCTCTGGTTCTAGTATCCTAGCTGCTTTTGTAGCAAGACCCCACTGACTCTTCTTATGACCATAATTCCAGGCAACTATTCCAGGAGCTATTTTATCACGGGCTGCAATTCTTTCAGCACAAGCTGCTAATCTTCTACCCTGATACTGATTAGGAAGATCGTAACTCATATTCGGGCTACCAAGTAAAAGTTCACCTGCAAATTCATTAGCTTCTATTTCTTGTTCGTCAACACTATTATAATCTACCGTATCATCGATCCTAGAACCTATTTCAGGTGAGACATGTCCTTTGTAGATATGTCCAATTTCATGTGCTGTGATGAATAGTAACCGTGATGGAGATATGTCAGAGAAGCTAATGGTAATAACAGGACGTTCTCCGATATATGTCACCATGCCATGAAATTTCTTAGTCTTGTCTGGGAAATTATCACAGTGGAGAACAGGAATCCCTCTTTGCCAACAGAAGTTTAAAACAGATTCTAAACTAACAATTCCATCATTTTCAAGAATGATACTTCTGATTTGTTGAATTGATAGATTATTTAGAGACTGATACTCATTTATACAAGCATAGGAGACTAGCTCTGCTACTCGATTACAAAGTGCAGTAGGTACCGTGAATTTATTATAGTCAGAGCCTTTGATAGATTTGAATTTAGGTTGTCCAGTGAGATTAAAGCTAGGTGAATTTTCCTGTCCTAGTAGTGACTCTAAATCTAGATTCAATCTTCTCGCAGCATAACTGGCTGCATCGATCTCAGCACCATCGGATTGCTCGAATTCGTCGCACCACCAGTCAGGTAGAGCTACCTCTTGAACGTATTTTTTAGGAAACCCGATTTGTGACAGTCGGCTGTATAGGTCAGCCATTTTATTTAGGGTCTTTGTCATATGCCCCTTCCACTTTTGGTTGGTAGTTTTTTTAACTTAGTTAGATTATTGCTAATTTTTTGTACTCTTTTATTATTTCATTATCTCATCTCCTTATGGATATTGACGAAATTGATATTCGCACATTTTGTTAGTATAAAAGTACTAAGCGGGGGATGAGATCGGCAATTACGCCTAGATCGAAAGGCTTCGTAGCGGGAAAATGGCATCAAAAACTCTATGGCTGAACTAGTAAGGCTTTCAGACTTCAGTATTTTGACTTATGAACGGAACTGCGATGAGGAACGTGTCAATATGAAGGTTCGAGATCACCATAGCTTTCACCCAATTCATAAAACTGTCATGGTTCCTTCTCGGAGCTGACTAAGGAAAATTGCTACTGTCTCTATGCTAGTTTTAGCTAAGGCTCCTCATATTGCCCACTGACAGCAACAAATGTTCTTCGATCGATCTCTTACAAAGTTTGCTGTCTTATTCTTGTCTTGTTACTCTACACCCCTTATGACAATCATTCGTACTATCCCAGAACCAGGGCAGCTAGTGAGATTGCGCCAACGACAATATGTGGTGACAGATGTTCGTCAGTCGATCGCCCCAACAAGAATTTCGAGTGTAGGGTTACAAAAGTCGCAGCATGTTGTGTCACTGGCTTCGATCGAAGACGATGCAATGGGGGAAGAATTACAAACTATCTGGGAGCTGGAGCCAGGTGCCCATGTATATGAACGTCTAGAGCTTCCTCAGCCCAATGGATTCGATGCACCAGAGCGATTGGATGCTTTTTTAGATGCTGTACGTTGGGGGGCATCTTCCTCCGCAGATATTCGTAACCTGCAAGCACCGTTTCGGAGTGGAATTGAAATTGAAGATTATCAGCTCGATCCAGTGGTAAGAGCGATTCAGATGCCACGGGTGAATCTACTAATTGCAGATGATGTGGGATTAGGGAAGACGATCGAAGCAGGATTGGTACTGCAAGAGCTAATTGTGAGAAACCGCTGTCGGCGGGCACTGATTGTTTGCCCATCCGCGTTACAAATCCAGTGGCGCGACCAGATGCGAGATAAGTTCGGTCTAGAATTTCACATTGTTGATAGCGATGCGATGAAGGAATTAAGGCGATCGCGAGGCATCCATATTAATCCTTGGGATCACTTCCCCAGACTAATTACTTCAATTGACTTTCTCAAGCGAGATCGTCCACTTCGCCTGTTTCGGGAGTTATTACCCGCAGAGGGAGAGGCGATCTATCCTCGTCGGTTTGACCTACTAATAGTAGATGAGGCGCATAATGTCGCGCCTTCTGGTAGTGGCAAGTATGCGATCGATTCAATGCGGACAGCAGCCATCCGTGCTCTAGTCCCCCATTTTGAGCATAAGCTCTTTCTCACGGCAACCCCCCACAATGGCTATCCTGAGAGTTTTACAGCTTTGTTAGAACTTTTAGATAATCAGCGGTTTGCCCGAGGAGTATCGCCAGATCGCAAGCAACTTCAAGTAGCAATGGTGCGGCGGCTCAAGCAGGAAATGGTGGGATGGGATGGTGCGCCGATGTTTCCAGTCAGAATGTTGGAATCGATCGGGGTGGATTATCAAGCAGCAGAGCGTCAAGCCCATTCCGCATTGAAAGAGTACACGCAACTGCGGGTGAAAGGCTCACAGGACAATATGGAGAAGTACGCGACGGAGTTTGTACTGAAACTACTGAAAAAGCGGCTATTTTCTAGTCCACAGGCTTTTGCAACGACTCTAGCAAAGCATACAGATTCCTTGAAAAATGCCCAGCGGCGAAGGAATGCAAGACTTTCTAGTCGGCCACAAGAAAGAATTTTGCGACAACAGCTAGAGCAAATTGATGAAGAGTTTGCTGATGACGCACAGTTTGAACAAGTAACAGAAGATTCCATCGACAATAGTACCCAGCTCTTCCGTGCCTTATCACCACAAGAAGAAGGATTGCTAAAACAAATGAGCCAGTGGGCGGATAAGGCTACAAGTCAGATGGATTCCAAAGCCAAGGAATTGCTGGCATGGCTCGATCGATATATTCGTCCTGATGGGCAGTGGTCAACAGAGCGGGTCATTATCTTTACTGAGTACCGGATGACTCAGAAATGGCTGTATGAGTTGCTGGCTAGTCGAGGATTGGCGAAAGATGAACGGCTGATGATGATTTACGGAGGAATGCCTTCGGATGAGCGAGAAGCGGTGAAAGCAGCTTTTCAGACTAATCCAAAGCTTTCTAAAGTCAGAATTTTACTGGCAACGGATGCAGCTTCGGAAGGTCTGGATTTACAGAATTTCTGTAGTCGGCTAATTCATTACGAAATACCTTGGAATCCGAATCGGATGGAGCAGCGCAATGGTCGAATCGATCGTCATGGTCAACAGTCCGATGCGGTAATGATTTATCACTTTGTAGGACGAAATTATCAAGCCCAGTCTGCGATAAAGGGTCGCCCAGGGGATTTAGAGGGCGACTTAGAGTTTCTGATGCGGGCAGC
>Ga0105054_10012291_pt1 | contig 10503 bp, 7 predicted proteins | sample BON02_FD_78091 | JGI IMG/M metagenome (GOLD analysis project Ga0105054, IMG submission 78091) | Freshwater microbial communities from Lake Bonney liftoff mats and glacier meltwater in Antarctica - BON-02 (megahit assembly) | ecosystem: Environmental > Aquatic > Freshwater > Ice > Glacier... | reverse complement strand
CCGTGTGATCGCTACCGCCGTCGCCATGTCGTCTGCTCCGCGAATCATGCCGAACCAGCGAATCACAGACCGCCCTCTACGGGAATCCCCCGCGAGTCAGAAAAACCCACCGCTGGTATCAGTGGCGGGAACGCTCTGCCATATGTTGAAGCAGGGATTGCGGGGCGTGATACATCTCCGACGGTTCCTTGGGGGAAGAGCCATTGACCGACTTCCGGTTCCTGCACGCCGCCGACATCCACCTCGACAGCCCCCTGTTCGGACTGTCGAGGTACGACGGCTTGCCGGACGACGACATCCGGGGAGCGACGCGCGCCGCCTTCGACAACCTCGTCCAACGCGCAATCGATGAGGCAGTCGACTTCGTGGTGATCGCCGGCGACCTGTTCGACGGCGATTGGAAGGACATGGGCACCGGCCTCTACTTCGCCCGGGCCATGGGCCGACTCGACGCCGCCGGCATTCCCGTGTTTCTCCTGGCCGGCAATCACGACGCGGCCTCGGTGATCACCCGCTGCATACCCTGGCCGCCCAACGTTCGGCTTTTCGACGGCCGGAGACCGCAGACCCACCTGCTGGCGGCCCTGGCCGTTGCGATTCACGGACAAAGCTTTTCCACACCGGCGGTGACCGACAATCTGGCGCTCGCCTACCCCGGGGCGAGGCCACATCACTTCAACATTGGCCTGCTGCACACGGCCCTTGCCGGTCGGACAGGACACGCCACATACGCGCCGTGCAGCCTCGAGGACCTGAAGGCGAAGGGCTACGACTACTGGGCGCTCGGTCACGTCCATGAGCATGAGGTCGTCAGCGAAAACCCTCATGTGGTTTTCCCCGGCAACCTCCAAGGACGGACCATTCGCGAGACTGGCGCCAAGGGCGCGGTGATCGTGACCGTGGAGGACGGACAGGTCGCGTCCATCGAGCGGATCGAACTCGACGTGATCCGGTGGGCCGCCGTCGAGGTGGACTGCACCGACGCGCCCGCCGACGCCGCGGCCGATCTGATCCGAAGCGCCCTCCTGCACCAATGGCAGGCGGGTGACGGCCGCATGCCCCTTGTCGCCCGGTTGACCCTCAGGGGCCAGACGCGCGAGGCCGGCGCGCTGCTGGATGGGGCCGCCGGACTGCGCGACGTGGCCCGCGCGGTGGCGACCTCGATTTCGCCCGATCTCTTCATCGAAAAGGTCAAGGTTCTTGTCGCCCCGCCGACCGAAACGCCCGGATTGGTGCTCGGCGATGACCTGGCCGCCCTGATTGAGCAAGCGCCCACCGACCCCGAACTGGCCGCACTCCTTGCGCAGGATCTCGAGCCGTTTCTGCTGGCGGCCCAGACCTCGGTCGGCCCGTCCGAGGACGGCGACCTGCGGCGACAGGCGAGCGAAGGAGCTTGGCCCGAGGTGCTGGGTGCCGCCACGCTCGCGCTGCGATCGCGCCTGACGCGGGAGGCCTAGACATGCGCTTGGTCAGTCTGGATCTCGAACGCTATGGCCGTTTTCAGGATTGCGAGCTTTCCTTCCGGGCCGGCTCCCCGGATCTGCACGTCGTGTACGGGGCCAACGAAGCGGGCAAGTCGACGTCGCTCGCGGCCGTGTCAGACCTGCTGTTCGGCTTCCCGCCCCGTTCGCCGTTCAACTTCATCTTCGACTATTCCATGCTGCGCGTGGGGGCGGTTCTGGAAGAGGACGGCGAAGTCTTCCTCTGCCGCCGCAAGAAGGGCTCCACGGGGACGCTCGTCGACGCGGAAGACCGGCCGATCGACGAAGGCAGGCTCCTGGCGATGCTCAGGGGTCAGACCCGCGAAACCTTCCGGCATTCCTTCAGCCTGGATCAAAACGGGCTGCGGGCGGGCGGCAAGGCCATGGTCGCCGCGCAGGACGATCTGGGAAGAGCGCTGTTCGCGGCGGGGTCAGGACTGACCGGCGTTTCAGACGAGCTCGCGCGGCTGGAAAGCGAGGCGGACGCCATCTGGGGTCCACGAGCGGCGGCGCGTCGCACCTTCACCCAGGCGCAGCGCGAGCTCGAGGACCATACGCGCGCCGTTCGCGACGGCATCCTGAGGCCCAAGACCTGGCTTGACGCCAAGGCGGCGGTCCAGGCGGCGCAAGCCGCCCTTGACGATGCACAGCAACGTCGCGACCGGTGCATCAAGGAAGCCAGTCGCGCGGAAAGGATCCGCCGGATCGCGCCGTCCGCGAGATTGCGGGCTGATCTTCTCGCGGACCTCGCGACGTACGCCGGCGCGGCGGACATCGCTCGCCAGCGCGAGGAGGCCGCCGAACTCGCAATGGCCGAGGCGGACAGCGCCGCGCGCGAGAAGTCGACCGCCGAAACGCTGGCCTGCGAGGCGACGGCGCGTATGGATGCGGTGACCACGGATCCGGCGTGCATGACCCATGCGGATCACATCGATGCCCTCGTCACCGAATCCGGGGCGGTCCAGAAGGCCCGGCGTGACATGACCCGCCTGGATGCCGAACTGGCCGCCGCGACCGTTCTCGTGACGAGGCTACGCGACGAGTTGGGCGCGATCGGCGCCGCGCCGCCGCCGCGGATCGTCAGCGCAAGGCTGCGGGACCTGGCGCTTGCCCACATTCAGGACGCCGCCGCTCTGAGCGAGATCGAGGAAAGCGAAGAGGACGTGGCACAACGCCGGCTGTCGGCGCCCGCCGAGCATCTGGGCACCCTCCTTCAGCCGAATTTGAATGCGGTCGTTGAAGCGGTGGATGTCGCGAGGTCGATGGGCGCCGATGCCGACGTCCGCTGCGACGCGCTGCAGCGTGTGGCCGATGCCGCCGCCGCTTCCCTCGACCAGGCCCTGGCCCGACTCGCTCCCTGGTCTGGCGACGGTCCGGCGCTTCTCGCCTTGCCGCGGTTGGCGCAGCACGAAATCGATGAGGCCCGAACGGCATGGTCGCAGGTCGCCGCGGATCTGAGCCGCGAAACCCAGGCGGCCAGCCGTGCCCGCGAGGAAGCGTCAGATATTGAGCTGCAGATGGCTCACCTCGCCTCGGGCGCCGCCGTGTCGGCGGAGGAAGTCGAAGCGGCGCGCTCTGAAAGGAACGATCGCTGGCGGCCTCTACGCGAGCACGTGCTGGCTGCCACCCCGTTGCCGTCGCCGGCTGATGCCGTCTCTGCCTTCGAGGCGACGGTGGCCCACGCGGACGAGAGGGGCGATCTCCGGTTCGCCGCCGCCGATGAATCCAGCCGACTGGCGGACATGGGCCAACGCCGCGCGAAACTCCTGCTGGAGGCCGAACAAGCGGACGCCCGCCACGGCGCGGCCGCCCAGCGTGACCTCGCGCTGCGAGGCGCATGGACACAAACTCTGACCGCGGCAGGCCATCCCGACATGGAGCCGGGCCGACTGCTAGGCTGGACGGCCGATCGCCTTGTCGCCGAAGCGGCTTACAAGTCGGCCAGCGACGCGGCGGTCGAAGCACAGTCGGCGATCGAGCGACGAGACAGTGCGCGTGCCGCCCTTTCAGCGAGCCTGACGCCGCATGGCGACGCGCCGGCCGGGCCAGCCTTGGTGCCGCTCCTGACGTACGCTGAACGTGTTCGCCAAAGTGGCGAGGAAGCCGAGCAGAACCGCCGGATCGGGGAGGCCGCCCTCGCGCAGATCGAACAGGACGCTGAAAACCTTATCCGGCGCAGGAAGCGCGTTGAGGAACGGGTGGCCGTCCGGGCCAGCGAGTGGCGCGACCTTGTCGACGAATCGGGCGTCCAGCTGGAAATCGCCGGGGGGACGGCCGCGCTCGACCTGCTCGAAGAACTTCGCAGCGCTATCGCCGTACAGGCGGATCTGCAGGAGCGGATCAACGGCATCCAGAGAGATGCGCTCGAACACGACGAAAGGGTCCTGGCTCTCGCGAACACGTTGGGAGTTCCGGCGGGCAAGGATGTCGGTGAAACCTTGACCGGCATTCGCTTGAGGCTCGAGACCGCCCGATCCACCGCGAACGTGCTCGCGACCCTTCAGGAGACCGTGGCCCATCGGGAAGCCGAGGCGAGGACGGCCGACGCCCGGCTGAGCGCTGGGGCCGAGTCGCTCGCGCCTCTCTTCGCGGAAACCGGCGCGATGGATGCGGCCGGGCTGGTCGCCGCCATTGAACGGTCGCGCGCCGCCCGCGCGCTTAGCGAGGCCATCGCCGCCGCTGAAGCGGCGATCAATGCGGCCGGCGACGGGAAGGGGCTGAATGAATTGATCGAGGCGGCCGAAGGCGTGGATCCCGATGGTCTCGCCGCCAGCACGAAGAACCTGGCGAGCGAACTGACCCAACTGAATGCGGAGGTAGACGAGGCGGCGGCGGCGCTGGGCGACGCCAACAGGGCCTTTGTCGCTCTCGAGTCCGACGGAGCCTCCGCTGTGGAGGCGGCCAGTGACGCCGAACAGGCCCGTGCTGAACTCGGCGTTCTCTCAGAACACTACATTCTCAAGCGTGCGCAGGCGGTTACCTTGCGCTGGGCGATCGAGCGGTATCGCGAGAGCCACCAGGACCCGTTGCTGCTCAGGGCGAGCGAGCTCTTTTCCACGCTGACGATCGGCCGTTACGTGGCTCTGAAAGTGGACAACGACGGCAACACCCCGCGTCTGCTGGGTCTGCTGGATGATGGCAGATCGTTGGTGGACGTGAGTGCGATGAGCGAGGGCACGACGGATCAGCTGTATCTGGCCCTGCGTCTCGCGGCGGTCGAGCAGTCGGTCGCGGCGGGGATTCGGCTTCCCTTCCTTGCAGACGATCTGTTCGTGAATTTCGACGACGAGCGTTCCGAGGCGGGCTTCCGGGTGCTGGCTGAACTGGCCCGGTCGACGCAGGTGCTGTTTTTCACCCACCACCCGCATCTCACTAACATCGCACGATCAATCGTTGGAGCCGAGGTTCATTCGGAGTGTGTGCTGGATTGAGGTCAGGGCTTGGCCGTTTGCCCGTGCCGGACGAGCGCGTCAGGCCTGATGCGTTAGGGCTGCGTGTCTTAGGAGGGTGGCTAGGATAACCCAGCCGAAACTGCCCAAGGTCTTAGCCAAGCGGCGGTTGCAGCCAGGTTCCTAGAACCACGTGGACATTGGGGAAGGCGGGTGCCGCCATTATCGATGCGTCGGGCTAGAGCGGACCTTCCCAACCGCTGCTTCGAGTCAGGAACGAACATTTAGGCAGGACGTCCGGAAATTTCCGCGTCTGCCTCATAAACGGACGAGGAACGGTCCGCTCGCACTGCGCGGGAGGGAGCCCATCTGGTGTTCTGTTAAACTCCGTAGAGTGTGAATCGGCGTCCAATACGGGCTCTGACGCAGTTTTGGTGACGGGATCATGGTGTCGCGCCGATCAGCCTGGCCTGTAGGAGATCGAGCTTTCCGCGACCGTACATCTGGCGTTTGACGAGCTTGAGCTTGGTGATCTGACCCTCGGCTTGGCCGTTGGACCAACCAGAGGTGATCGCCGCGCGGACGGCGTTGATGTCGCGGTCTATGCCGTTGGCGAAGGACGCCACCAGGCTGGCGCGACCAGGCTCGATCCAGGCGCACAGGTCGCACTCCGTCTTACGACGGATCATCAGGTGGAAGGCGGCGATGATCTCGCGAGCTTCGATCAACGCCGGTACGCCGGTCTCGACCGCAGCGACGGTGACTGTCTCGGCCTTTGTGAGCGTGTCTCGCGAGACCGTCATCAGTCGACTGATGGTTCGGGCCGAAGGGATGCGGCTCAGCGTGTCGGCGTTGATCTGGTCCGCACGCCGCCGTCGGGTCGCCCACTCGGTTACCACTCTAAGCAAGCCTCGAATGCCCTGTGTCCTGAGCCGCCGCCAAAGCTCGGCACCGTTGCGGTGTCCGGCCGACCATTCGGCGTCGAGCCAGGGAAGATAATTTTCCAGAGAGCTCTCACGCAGCCTGAAGACATCGCCGCGTTGATCGCGAAGGATCCGGTGCACCAGACCGCGACTGTGGCCGGTGCGGCGGACGATCTCCTTGATCGCGACTCCCTCCCGGGCCAGTGCTGAGACTGCGGCGTTGGCCTCCTCGCGCCTGAGATACCCCTCGTACTGGAGACGCTCAGCGGCGCTGAGTAGGGCCGGGGTGATGGTCATCGCGCCGATGGCGGTCCGGATCTGGCGCATCGACTTACGAACCGCGTCAAGAAAGGCGTGGCTGGCGTTTTCCATCAAATGCCAGCGGTCGGCGACCTGGACGGCATTGGGGAGCGCCCTGGCCGCCGCCAGGGCGCTGTCAGGGTAAGTTTGGCAAGTTGAAGAGGCCCGTACCCCGCCCTCGATCAGGCAACGGCGGCCGCCCAAGCAGTCGCCGCGTCGGCGCGGAACCGCCGAAGTGTGGGTCTGCTGATTAGATGGCGTTGGATGTAGAAGGTGTTGTAGATCGCCGCGTGGGTGGTGAGGAATCTCTGGGCTGAGGCTTGTGATTTGAACAGCTGCTGCTGCCGTTCTCGTCGTCGTATCGGAAGATGGGAGTTCTCTGCTCGATTGTTTTCCCGCAGCCGGCCCGGCCGGTGGATGTGCCTCAGTTTGAGGAGATCGAGCGCAGCGCCGTAGGACGCCAGCCCGTCCGTTGTGATGCTCTCGGGCTCGACCGGCTGGTTGTGCAGCAGGCGCTTGAGCAGCTTCGTTGCGGCCTCTGTGTCCCGCCGGCGCTGGACTACGACGTCCAGGACCTCGCCTTAACCGCGCGCCACAGGTACATTCGCTTTCCGCCGATGCTGCAGACCACCTCGTCCAGATGCCAGCGCGGCGACGGAGCCCACCGCCGTTTCTTCAATCGCCTGGCGATCAGCGGCCCGAACTTGATCGTCCAGCACCGGATCGTCTCATAGGTGACGTCCACACCGCGCTGCGCCAGGAGCCCCTCGACGTCACGAAAACTCAGGCTGAAGCGGAAGTACAGCCACACGGCCTGTCGGATAACATCTGCCGGGAAGCGGTGACGTTTGAACGAGATCGGCTTCACGAAAGGTCTTCTCCGCCAGTGGCTTATGCCGACTATGCCGGAGACCTTTTAGCGTTAGACTGACAGCACCGTGCGCACGACCTCGAACCCACGGCGGGCGGCATAGGCCTTGATGATGTCGGCCTGGTTTTCCGTCGAGTACTTCTGATGCTCGGTCGACATCCGGACGGACTGGGCCGCGCGCACCAGCTTGGCGCCTTCCACCTTGTCCTTGTCGCCACCTCTATCCATCGATTCACGCCACACCAAAGGCCGCCTCGGCGGCACGTTTCAAAACAACGGTAGGACGGACAGGTCGTGAAAGTCGTTTCATAAATTGGACTGAAAAGTTCAGTCCAAAATGTGAAAATCTTTTCACATGGAGGAGGCGTATGGTGGAGAGCTTCCCGCAGCTCATTGCTGCCGCGATGCGAACGGAATGGGGGGCATCACCCTCAGCCCGCAAGGAAGTAGGGCGTATTACCCGCGCCAACGAGCGAGCCGTCAGAAACTGGTTCGATGGCCGCAACGGTCCGAGCGGCGAAAACCTGGTTTCGCTCATTCAACATTCGGATGCCGTCTTTGAGACAGTCCTTGCGTTAGCGGCGCGCAGGCAGGCCCTCCCCTCCTTGGGAGTGGCCGCCCTTAGGACGCACCTTCGGAACATGCTCGCGATCATCGACGAGCTTCATCCGGAATAACCCAAGACTTAAAGCCCCCCGGTTCTACGAGCCGGTGCTGTCAGGTTAAGTCCGGCAAGTTAAAAGCGCCCCTCCCCGTCCTAACTCAGGTAACGGCAGCGTCGTCGCCATTCTTCCCGAAGCGATACGAGAGGCATCGTTTCCAGGCTGATCAAAAGCGCCTCGTCACCCTCGTCGGTAGCCGTCATTGCACCCTCCTGAAAAGGCAGAGGCGGTCACGCCGCCAGCGGCCAAAATATCAGAAATGTCCAGTCACAAAAGACTGTTTGTGCAGATACTTAGCGGAAGATTCCGGAGACTATTTGTCGGATGACTGGGTGCACCCCGGCGATAGACAAGAGCTGTTCATATGATACAATATCACGCTCTGATAATCACGAGGGTTGCCGTGTCCGTATCCGTTGCCTCGCGCTCAATGCTGTTGGGGTGCTCCGCCGCCGCCAGCGTTCTGATCTTCGCTACCGGCGCAATGGCGCAGCAGGCGCCCATCGTCCAGCCGGGCGCGCCGGGCCAGGCCAGTCGGACTCTGGAGGGCCGCGAGGCCTCGCGCATCGCCGACAACCGCTATTCCGCCGACGATGTGAAATTCATGCAGGACATGATCCTGCACCACGCCCAAGCCTTTGAGAGGGCCATGCTGGTGTCCGATCGCACCAACACCCGGGCTATCAGCGACATCGCGGGGCGTATCAACGCCTCCCAAGCCGACGAGATCGCGTTCATGCAAGGCTGGCTACGCGAGCGCGGTGAGACGCTGCTGGCGCCGGGCCAGGGCCACGCCATGGCGGAGATGGACCATTCCGACGCCATGGCGGACCACGCCGCCCACGCCGGCATGCCGGGGATGGCCACCACGGAGCAGTTGGCGGCCCTCGCTGCTGCGCAAGGCCCCGCGTTCGATCGCCTGTTCCTGGAGCGGATGATCGCCCACCACGAGGGGGCCGTGAGGATGGTGGCCGACCTGTTCGCCCGGTCGGGCTCGGCCTACGATCCGGTCCTGTATCGCTTCGCCAATGACGTGACGAACGAACAGCAGGCCGAGATCAAACGCATGACCGCCCTGGTGCGGGAGAGCTCGGCGGACCCCCGCACCAATCTGAGCGCCGGCTTCCGCGACGCTGGAGAGGCGGCCAGCAACATGGAGCTGATCGCCAGCCTGCCCAAGCCACCCGGCTTTTTCGACCCGTCCAACCCTGAAGGTCAGCCGCTCCGTGCACCGCCCGCAAGCGAAGGCGGCGACACCCCCCGGGCTACCGCCGCTCAGGCCAGCAGCCGCTCGCCCTTCCTGAGCTTCTCCAACACCGACATGGCGTTTTCCGGCGATCTTCTGGCGACCGGCAACTATCATGGCGTCAACCTCTATCGCCTCGGAGTGGGCGCGGAGCCTCAACTGATCAGCTCGATCGTCTGCCCCGGCGGCCAAGGCGACGTGTCGATCGTCGGCGACCTGATGCTGATGTCTGTGGAGTCCACCAACGGTCGCGTCGATTGCGGTCGTGAAGGGGTCGGGCCGGATCCCAGCCCTGAGCGTTTCCGCGGTGTTCGGATCTTCGATATCTCGGACGTGACGCGTCCGGTTCAGGTCGGCCAGGTTCAGACCTGTCGCGGCTCGCATACCCACTCGGTGGTGGCCGCGGACGAGCGCCGTCTGATCGTCTATAACTCCGGAACCGCCGGCATACGCGACGAGCGCGAACTGGCCGGCTGCGTTGTCGGCACCACGGGCGATCCCCGCACGGCCCTGTTCCGGGTCGATGTGATCGAGATCCCCCTGGCTGATCCGTCGCAGTCCCGGATCATCGACAGCCCGACCGTCTTCGCCGACCAGACGACCGGCGAGATTGCGGGCCTGTGGCGGGGGGGCGATCACGGCCCAGGCACCCAGACCACGGGCAGCACCAATCACTGCCACGACATCACCCTGTTCCCCTCGAAGAACATCGCGGGCGGGGCCTGTTCGGGCAACGGCATCCTGTTCGACATCTCCGACCCGCTCGCGCCGAGACGGCTCGACGCCGTCGTCGATGAAGGCTTCGCCTACTGGCACTCAGCGACATTCAACAACGATGGCACCAAGGTGGTCTTCACCGACGAGTGGGGCGGTGGCGGGCGACCGCGTTGTCGCGTCCAGGATCCGAAGACTTGGGGTGCCAACGCCATCTATGACATCGTCGATGGGCAGCTGGTCTTCCGCAGCTACTACAAGCTACCCGCCGCCCAGACAGACCTCGAGAACTGCGTCGCCCACAACGGCTCGCTGATCCCCGTCCCCGGCCGCGATATCTTCGTCCAGGCCTGGTACCAGGGTGGCATCTCGATCAGCGACTTCACGGACTCGTCCGATGTGCGCGAGATCGCCTATTTCGACCGGGGTCCCGTCAATGCCGACAGAGCGAGCCAGGGCGGCTACTGGTCCGTCTACTGGTACAACGGCCGCATCTACGGCACGGAGATCGCGCGCGGCCTAGACATCTTCACCCTCCAGCCCAGCGAGCACCTGACCGGGAACGAAATCGCCGCCGCCATGATGGCCCAGCAGGGCGAGACGGTGAACCCGCAGCAGCAGTTCCCCGTCACCTGGCCCGCCCATCCGGTCGTAGCACGCGCCTATCTGGATCAACTGGCCCGCGACAACGCCCTGCCGGAGGCCGTGATGACCCGGGTGATCGCGGTGCTGGACCGGGCGACACTAGTAGTCGATACGAACGGAACGGACGCGGCTCTGGCCCGCGACCTCAGGTTCCTGGCTGGCGAAATTGGGGCCTCCGGCGTCGATCAGACAGCCCGCAGGATGGGCGGCCTGAAGGAGACCTTATCCGGGATCGCGGATCGGGTGTCCTAGACGTCCGAAACCAGAAGCTT
>Ga0105054_10012290_pt1 | contig 10504 bp, 13 predicted proteins | sample BON02_FD_78091 | JGI IMG/M metagenome (GOLD analysis project Ga0105054, IMG submission 78091) | Freshwater microbial communities from Lake Bonney liftoff mats and glacier meltwater in Antarctica - BON-02 (megahit assembly) | ecosystem: Environmental > Aquatic > Freshwater > Ice > Glacier... | reverse complement strand
TGTTTGATGTACGTCAGCAAAAAATACTTTCTTATCATCGCTATCTGGAAGAGTTAGATGCCGAAGAGTTGTTAGTAAGTTAGTACTCATCGCATCCTGTATTTGGAATCCTCTGGTTATTGCACTGGAAATAGGCTGTGGTTGTCGGTATCATTTTTGGATTATTTAGCTTAGGACCTTGTTCATGCGCTTTAGGATACTTATTTGGTTGGCCATGCTGCCGATCTCACTTTATGCAGTAAGTGATTTTGATCGCGACCAAATTCAACAACGAATTAGCCCTGTTGGCCAAGTCCGCGTACAAGAGCCGCCGCTGCCCGCTGGTGGGCAAGTGCCAGCGCCTGAGGTTAAGCAGGAAGAACCGAAGGTAGCCGGCCAGGATACGTATGAAAAATACTGTATGGTATGTCATGGAACGGGGGTAGCAGGAGCGCCCAAGTTTCGTGTCGAAGAAGACTGGAAGGCCAGACTTGCCAAGCAGGATATAGCTTCACTGACCGCCACCGCTATCACCGGATTAAATGCTATGCCACCTAAAGGCACATGTGCGGATTGTAGTGATGAAGAAATTAAAGCGGCGGTACAATATATGGTGCCCCAATCATGACTAAACGACATTACCGCAATATTCAGAGCCTGCTGTTATTATTTACCCTGTTGGTTCTGGTCGCTTCATTTTATTTCCAATATTTTAAAGGCTTGCAACCCTGTCCTTTATGTTTAATGCAACGCTTTTGTATATTTATGTTACTGATGTTTGGCCTGATGGGCTTAAATTTAACCTCAATGAAACGAGGGCGCATTGTCTCCTTTCTGCAAAGTTTTTTTGCCGTAGCCGGACTTTTTTTTGCCGGCCGGCAATTGTGGTTGCAATCTTTACCGGCCGATCAAACCCCAGCGTGCATGCCCGGGCTTGATGTGTTAATTCATTATTTCCCCTGGCAGGATGTTGTGCGTGCCCTGGTTTGGGGGGCGGGAGATTGTGCAGAAGTAAACTGGCAATGGTTAGGTTTATCGATGCCGGCGTGGGCTGCCTGTTATTTTGTAATCATGTTGATCGCCAGTGTCTTTGTTTTTTGCAGCCTTGGCCGGTCATTAGACCGACTGCAGCGCTAGGGTCTGTTGCCACGTCTACTCTCTTGCGAATAACTGGTAAATGCAGACAGCCTTGGTTATGATCCTTTTTTTTATAATGATTGAATACTAAATGTCTACCTTTAGTTGTGAGCTTATCCACCGCCACAAACACACCGCTGCACGGGTGACCAGGGTCGTTACTCCTCATGGGGAGTTTATTACGCCCGTCTTCATGCCCGTTGGTACACGCGCTGGCGTCAATAATATGACTATTCCCGAATTAAAGAATGCCGGCAGCCAGATTATCCTGGGGGGTAATACCTATCATATGCTGTGCGCGCCGGGGATGGCTATTATTGAAAAAGCGGGTGGCATGCATCGTTTTATGGGTTGGCATGGGCCTATGCTCACCGATAGTGGTGGCTTTCAGGTGTTTAGTTTGTCAAAAAACAAAGAGATTTGTACCATTGATGAGGAAGGGGCGCATTTCACCCTGCCGGGTTCGCAAGGCCGAATCCATATGACCCCTGAAATGTCACTGCAAACACAAAAAATCATTGGTGCCGATATCATCATGGCGTTTGATCAATGTACCTCCGACAGTTGTACGCGTGCAGAAGTGCAACAGGTCATGATCCGCACTCACCGTTGGCTTAAACAATCACACGCATACCATCAACAATTCCCCACCTCCCGTTACGGGGCACAGCAAGCTTTATTCGGTATTGTCCAGGGAGGAATTTATGAGGATCTGCGGCGCGAAAGTGCACAATTCGTCGCGGCAATGGATACCGATGGTATTGCTATTGGTGGCGAAACAATAGGTTTTGACATGGTCAAAACGGTGGAAATTATTCGTTGGATACGCGATTTTTTACCCGCAAATAAACCGCGTTATACCATGGGAGTTGGCATGTCACCGCAGGATTTGCTTGACGTGGTGGCCGAAGGCATTGACATGTTTGACTGCGTGGCTCCTACCCGTAATGCCCGCCATGGTGCCTTGTATAGTGGCGAAATTGTGCGCGACGGCCATTGGTTGAAATTTGTCAGCCCGCACGAGAATGGGCGCATTCAAATTAAAAAAGCATGTTATGCGCAGGATATGGCGCCGATTATGCCCAGCTGCGAATGCTACACGTGCTCGCATTATTCGCGAGCTACCTTGCATCATCTGTTCAAGCAAAAAGCCAATTTGTTTACCGCGTTGGCCAGTATTCATAATGTCCATGTTTTGCATGATGTCTGTGCTAAAATGCGCGCGTTAATAATGAGTACCTAATTTATGATGTAAGCCATAACTCTATCCAGGCTTTACATCCTTACTTATCAGGAGAAAACAATGATTGTAATTAACACATCAAAAGGTGACATCCATCTGCAATTAGATGATGAGAATACCCCACAGACCGCGGCCAATTTCCGCCATTACGTAGAGAGCGGTTTTTATAACGATACAATTTTTCATCGGGTCATTAGCGGCTTTATGGTTCAAGGCGGTGGTTTAAACGCTGATATGGAAACCAAAGCCACGGATGCGCCGATTAAAAATGAAGCCAAGACTGCCAAGCTAAACAAACGCGGTACTATTTCGATGGCACGCACAACCGACCCTCACTCGGCAACCGCCCAGTTTTTTATTAATCTGGCTGATAATGCATTTTTAAACCATAGCGGTGAACAAACACCAAATTATGGTTATTGTGTGTTTGGTGAAGTAGTCGAGGGTATGGATGTTGTCGATGCCATTGCCAAAGTGCAAACTGGCCAGCAGCAAGGACATGGTGATGTGCCTGTTGAGGAAGTAACCATTGTTAAGATCAGCGAGATCTAGGCGAATAGTCTCGTCTTTTTTTGACGTATCCCCATGAATTTAAATATAATCCCACATACCGCGACTCGTTCGCGGTATCCTCAACCCCGGCAGTTACCTCATAAGTAAATGGAACAATTATTGCCCAACGTTCCCATTAACATCTATACTTAAAAAACTATCAACTCGGCATGTCCCAAATGATTACCTTCCAGCAAGGAGAGCTACCATGAGGCTTTTGGTTACCTGCTTACTCATTATCTGCAGTCTATCTGTATTTTCTGCGCGCATGGTTATTACTGGCAGGCCGGTGGAGTTAGAACTGCACCGTGGTTTTCACACGCTGCCCGAAACCTATGTTGAAAGGAAGGGGTATCTTTTTATTACCTTTATTGCCACCCCGCGTGTTTGTTTCTTGCACCTTAAACCCGAATACTCAACCCTGGATATGGTGCAGGTTATCATTGAGGATCAAAGACAACAATTACGCTGGGATTGCTATCGCTATGATCCAAGATTTTTTGAAATTGATTATTAAACAGATATTGAGAAACGTGAGCAAGCGGCTTACCCAAGTTTTCGTTTAAATGCGAGAATGTGCTGATAAGCCTCATTAATGCGTTCTTCGGCAATGTCCCCATTCGCTACTTTGCTTTCAATAATGGCAATTATTTCGCCAGGATTTTGCGGTTCATCCACCAATTGGTTACCAAAAATAAACATGTCTACCCCGGCGTTAATCGCCATGGTCAATGCTTTTTCCAAGCCATAATTGGCAGAAATTGCTTTCATCTGCATGTCATCGGTAATAATTACGCCATCAAACTTTAATTCATGGCGGAGTAAATCCGTCAAAACAGCATGAGAAAGGGTAGCTGGAACGCCGGTTGCGTCTAATTTGCGGTTGATGATATGGGCGGTCATTATCATGCCACAATGGTCTGCCTGGGCAAGCAGGCGTTGATAGGGGATTAACTCTTGTTCATGCCAGCTATCCGTGACATCGACAAAACCTAAATGAGAATCCGCAGCAGAACTGCCATGTCCGGGAAAATGTTTATACGCGCATTGAATGCTATTTTTTAAAAAAGTCTGGGAAAATACCTGCGCATAGTCAGCTACTACCTGCGGTTGTTCTGAAAAACTGCGCTCAAGTTTGCCAATAATTGGATTTTCAGGATTGACGTCCACATCCAAGACGGGGGCAAAATCCAAATTAAAGCCGGTGGATGTTAAGGTGTTGGCCATGGTACGTGCGATATCATTGACATCTGCTATTTGCATTTTCCCCATGGCTTTTGCCGAAGGGATTGCTGGAAAGCCATAGTCTTCTTTTAAACGGTTCACTTTCCCGCCTTCATAATCCACCGAAATCAATAAAGGAACGTTTGGGCGTTGATGGGTGGCATTTGCCAGTTTGTTGATCAGCTGTAAGCTATTATTTAATACTTGGACTTGCATCGGATTTTCTATATTTTTATCAAATTGATGAGTGCGCGCGTCATTATCAAATAAAATTACGCCACCGACATTATGTTTCTCTATCGCCCTGATCACAGGCGATGTTGGAGTCAGTGTTTTACCGGCAAAACCGATGATTAACATTTGTCCTATTTTATCTTTCAAACTGACATCAGCCCCTAAAGCCAGCCCACTCCATGCTAAAAATGTGATGACTAAACATCGTTTTATCAAGTTCAAATTAACGTCCTTAAGAGCCGAAAAGAGGAGGGTATTGTACGATATAAAATCAATAAAGGCAATCCGAATCAATATTGTCAGATAATAATCCATTAGGATTAAGCATCCCTGTGTTATTATTCGTAGCGCATATTAATTATAAAATTTCCTGGTAGTAGGTAATATATGAGCCGAGTTTTTATAAGTAATATGAAAGATTTTATGAGTGAATCTGGAGCTATTGCGCAGTCTAGCCCTAAGCGCGTGCAACGATTGGCGGTACATTTGGGGAAAATAGTCGAGTATGTCACCGCCCAGCCGGAACTAAATCATCAAAAAATTGTGTCTTGCTGGAATAAAATTAACAAAAAACGTTGCTCCGGTAAAATTGACGCCAGTATTGACCTAAGTAGTTTTGATGTTTTATGGCATTGTCTGCACTGTGGTGATCATGGTTCAATTAAGCACTGGGAACATACAGTTTGGGATGGTAAGCATCGTTGATGGTTGTTGCCAAACTGCAATTAAACATTTTGGGAGGCATTTATGGCTATTTCTATGTACAACGCGTCGGTTCCAGTGTTCAAGCAGCTACTGGATAGTTTGAGTAACATTTTGCAGCTGGCGGATGGTCATGTCAGCGATAATAACATTGAGGCCCAAGACTTGTTACAGGCAAGCTTATTTGCCGATATGTTGAATTTTAGCCGGCAAATACAGATTGCCACTGATTTTGCCAAAGGTGTTTCGGCCAGGCTAGCAGGGGTTGAAGTGCCGGCGTATGAAGACAATGAAACAAGTTTCGCCGAGTTACAGGCACGTGTTGCTAAAACGCTTGCCTTTATCACCAGTATTGCACCGCAAATGATAGACGGCAGTGAGGAGCGCGAAATTATAACCCGACCTGGAACGCCGAAAGAGAAAAAGTTTAACGGACAATCCTATTTGCTGCACTACGGACTGCCGCAATTTTTCTTTCATGTCACCACGGCTTATGACATTTTGCGCCACAAGGGTGTTGCTATTGGAAAACGTGATTATATGGGAGTGTTTTAGGCCGCGGAAGATAGGAATGGGCTTACCCCGACTTTTTATGCGTAGCCATTATGAAAATTATTAAGCATATTGAAGATGCGTGGCAACTTTTGCAGCAAGGCAAGGTGATTGCCTATCCTACTGAAGCAGTATATGGCCTGGGTTGTGACCCATTCAACGAGGCCGCTGTTGAGGCGTTGCTATCACTAAAAAATCGAAGTACGCATAAAGGTTTAATTGTGTTAATTGCACACTGGCAGCAATTAACACAATTAATAGCCCCTATATCCGAGAGCCAGTTTGCTGCTGTTAAAGCAAGCTGGCCTGGGCCTGTCACCTGGATTTTCCCCAAATCAAACGCAATTCCGGCAATACTTTGTGGAGACCATAATACCATCGCTATTCGCATGAGCGCCCATCCCATTGCCCGGCAGCTCAGTTTGCACGATCCTGTGGTGTCTACCAGTGCGAACCTTAGCGGCCATCCTCCGGCACGTAATGTTAGCGAGTTAGCGTTGCAATTTCCCGTCGGCATCGAGGGTGTTTTGTCGGGGGCGCTGGGTGGCGCAAGCCAGCCCAGTGCTATTTATGAGGTGTTGACGGGTAAACGTCTGCGCTAAGTTTATTGTGCGCTGGTGGCTGGCGCAGGCGGGGCTGTGGTTTTGCTACTGGCTAGATGGAGTACACCGCGCGCGACAGTACCAATGACCGGAATGTTTGCGGCATTGTTAGTTAATGGATTACCACTCAGGATTGTCATATCAGCCAGTTTTCCTGCAACCAAAGAACCCTTGTCGTCCTCCATACCATATAATTGCGCAGCGCTTATGGTAAATGACGCCAGCGCATCTTGCATACTTACCCGCTCGTTAAGGGCAAAATATTGATCAGCGTTATGACAAAGTCCGTCGTTACGAGCTTTTGAAGAAGAATATGATAAGCTGGTCAAGCAAACAAGGAAGCACGTCAAATAGAATCGCATGACACCTATCTCAAATGATTAGTGTAAGTTAATCGTAGCTTAGTAGCTCGTTTCAGGCAAAAAATTTGCTACATTACAGTTTCAGCCTTTTATGGTAGTGTTTAGTGTTCATCAATCCACCATGATAGCGCGGTTTTGAGTTTTTTTTGTACGATTATTAAGGTTTCCTTAAGCTAATGTATTTATAATATGGGCTGATTAGGTCTGTTGACCCTAGAAGCCTTAAAGTTGGTCCGTTTACTCGGCTAAAGAAGGAATGCAATGAGCAATAAAAAATATGCGTTGACTGTTTTCACCTTGACGATGATTACTGTCGGATCCGTCGATAGTATCCGTAATCTACCGGCCACCGCTTTATTTGGCAGCCAGCTGATTGCTTTTTTTATTTTAGGCGCGCTGTTTTTCCTTATTCCTACGGCACTTGTATCAGCAGAGCTTGCGTCGGGTTGGCCAAAACAAGGTGGTATTTATATTTGGGTTAAAGAAGCATTTGGCAAACAATGTGGGTTTCTCGCCATATGGTTGCAATGGATTGAAAATGTAATTTGGTATCCTACAATATTGTCGTTTGTCGCCGGTACCATGGGCTATTTGATCAATCCGGCATTGGCCAGCAATCCTTATTTTTTATGGCTGGTGATCGTCATCTCTTTTTGGGGTGTGACCCTGATTAATTTACGTGGCATGAGCTCGTCTGCTTTATTCAGTAATGTTTGTGCCATTTCTGGCCTATTGCTCCCCATGTCATTAATAATTGGGCTGGGTGCTGCATGGATTACCGGTGGCAATCCCATGCATGTTAGTTTTGATATGCAAGCCATTGTGCCCCATTGGCAAGACCGCTCTATGTGGGTGTCGCTGACTGCCATAATGATGTCTTTTTGTGGGATTGAGATAGCAACTGTACATGCCAATGATGTGCAAGATCCGCAACGCGCTTTCCCGCGCGCACTCAGCTATTCGGTAGCCATTATTTTAAGTACGTTAATTTTGGGATCGCTGGCCATCGCTGTTGTATTGCCACAACAGGATATTAATTTGGTTGCCGGGATCATGCAGGCGTTTGATGCCTTTTTTGCCCGTTATCATTTACTGTGGATGATGCCGGTCATTGCTGTGATGCTGGTGATGGGTGGGCTAGGTGGTGTCAGTAACTGGATTATTGCACCCACCAAAGGCTTATTGGTGGCGGCGCAAGATGGTAATTTGCCCCCGGTCTTCCAACGAACCAATAAACAAAATGCCCCACTGGTCATGCTGCTAGGGCAGGCCATTATTGTTACCATCCTCTCCAGTTTGTTTTTGTTCATGCCTAGCGTAAACGGTTCGTATTGGTTACTCACCGCGTTAGCCGCTCAACTCTATATGCTGATGTATTTGCTCATGTTTGCCGCGGCGATTAAGCTGCGGATTAAAGCGCCCAATCATCCGCGGGCATTTCGTATTCCTGGCGGCAAAATTGGATTGTTTGTGGTTGCGGGAATTGGGATGGTAGGGGCATTAACTACCCTGGTAGTTAGCTTTATCCCCCCCGATGGCATCGATGTTGGTAGTGTTAGCCGCTATGAAATTACCTTAATTAGTGGCCTGTTAATCACTTGTTTGCCGCCGTTTATCAGCACCTGGTTCTTAGGCCGTAGTGCTCTGCGATCGACTGTAATTGCCGAGTCAGCCTGAGTTTTAGCCAATGAAAATCAGGCGTTGTTTGCCCGTAACCCACCCTATCGCGAGTCATCATGTTAACCTAATTCAAATGAGGTGATGCCATATATGTGCTCAAGCTCGATATCAGGCTCGCCTTTTAAATACATACGTGCTGTTTCAAATACTTTTTGTAACTGATACCGGTTCACCAGACTTTTTGCCTGCGCATTATTCTCCGGGATATCGATATAAACCAGCGTTCCTTGCGTGTGGTGGGTGAGATGCAAAAATAACTCATTGGCAATGTCAGGACTATCCGCAAATAACGGGCCTATCTTGAAACCTTGCTGACAGGGGCGTATCACTCCGTATCCGCAAAGAGTGCCTTGCTGGATATAGGCCAGGCTTAATCCACCTGCCTGTGTTAGCCAACACGCCAAAAAGTCTGCCCGCGGCGCGGGAAAATGGCGTCTGTCGTAACGCGCCAGGTCGTCATTATTCACCTGAGCTATTGGCACGATATTCTCATTGAAAGCGGGGGTAGGGTAGGGCATTCCCCGGTAACGGGCATTATTGTGGGCGAGCTTGTAACCAAGGCGGGCATACTTGTCTAGCATATTGGTAACCCCGTCAATGCCAGCATTCCTTTCGCCAATATATGCAAGACGGTGGCGGGTTAGTTCGAGGCCAAAACCTTGGCCTCGATATGCTTTGTCGACGATATAAAAACCACAAAAAGCAAACTGCTGGTCATAAATGACTGCCGAACCGATGGCTATTAGTTTGCCAGCCAGTTTACCTACAAAAAAACCGTGGGGATCTGCTTGATAAAAGCACGGTCCATCATGGCGCCCCGGGTTCCATCCTTCTTTCGCTGCCCAGGCAATGGCACGCGCCATGTCCTTTTTTTGCATACGTTCAACAAGGTAATGACGGTTCATGTTATCCCTAAGCGCCCCAGTTGTTAGCTGAGCAAGAGGCGCTCTATTATTATAGGAATAAAATTAGCCAAATACAGTCAACAGGCTGCTAATTTGAGCGCTATGGATTCTTCCATACCAGGATCCGGGAAGAACTCTCCGGGTTTGAAAGAAGAGTCTTCATCAATATCGAACATTCGCAGAGGCGGGCTATAAGACCCCGCTGACATGCGGCTATTCGAGTCGCTGTGTGGACTATTGCTTGCGCTGCTGCTCAAACTGCTGAGTGCACTGCTGCTTGCGTTAGTATTTGGCGAACTGGCAGCGCTAGCGGGCGTAAGTGTTACGGAATCCTCTAGGTCGCTATCTTCCAGGTTAAATGCGAGGCTGCGGGGTTTTTTTGGCGCTGCGTTGAAGTTAAAACGATAATGTCGCGAACTAGCGACAGAGTGTTCATTGATGGCGATCACCTGACTACTGTTCTGGAGCATCATTTCCTGCTCAACCTCGCTGCTAGCGAAAAAAGCTGCTATATCTGCAGGGTCGACTTCCAGCAGGATTGTGGATTTTGGATCACCACCTACCTCAATAATAAACGGGTTCGCCAGGGGTGCTTTCATTAGGCTAAGGATTGCAAGAGGCCATAATAAGCTTGCCATGTCTGGATGAAAATCACCGCTTTGATGATTGATTTTAGTAATCAATTTAAAGTCAGGGGAAAAGAAAATATTTCCGGCAGCCAGGCAAGTTGAGTTCATGCTTTTATGGGCTGGAATATCGCGACCTTCACGACCTTCGCGGGCAAAAATAATTTTTTTATCAGGAGTGACCAAATATCTTACACTGAATTTATTCTCATCTTCGTCATCACTCAGTTTTTTGAGTTCGGCAATCAAGGCATCTAACTTCAATAGGGGATAAAAACAATGCTTATAAGATTTTTGGCTACTAGGCGTTTGTGGCGGGCGCTTAACCGGTGAGTAAATTTTTTCCGATTCAAAAAAACTGCTGAACAAATCATTTAAGGTCATTTATTGATGTCTGTGTTAATAAAAAGTCGCACATGATAACAAAGAGAGCATTATAGTCAATAAACTGGCTTAATTGAAATGAAGTTTTTTTAATTGGCGAAGGACGTAGGCAGCCAGGGCAATATTGATACTGAGATATTTTCGCGCTATCGTCGTAAATCTGTGCAGCAAAATATGGACGCGACCAATGATTACAAGGCTCATACTATGTATAAACTTGCTTGGCTCTTATGACCCGTAAGTGCTTATGGCTAACCGACCTGCATGTGGATAAATTATCGCGGGCTGACCAACAACAGTTGCTACAAGCTATTGTCAGGAT
>Ga0105054_10012288_pt1 | contig 10505 bp, 8 predicted proteins | sample BON02_FD_78091 | JGI IMG/M metagenome (GOLD analysis project Ga0105054, IMG submission 78091) | Freshwater microbial communities from Lake Bonney liftoff mats and glacier meltwater in Antarctica - BON-02 (megahit assembly) | ecosystem: Environmental > Aquatic > Freshwater > Ice > Glacier... | reverse complement strand
TGTTAAAGCGGAGGGAATGCTAAGGGTTTGCCAGGGTGAATCAAGTAACTTCCGCATCCCTTAGATACCCACTTTCAGTTTTCAATAAAAACTCTACTCTCAAAACGAGCGGAACCGGTGGGGGGATTTGTGTGCGGCCGTTCAGTCACTTCCGAATATCGGGTGCGTCAGTATATGTGGATGCGGGCATAGCTTTTGCGCGGTGCCGCTCATCTACACCTTCATGACAAGCGGATTCAAGTGCCCTATCTGTCGTTTTGGAGGTAACCAGGCCGTGGATCTCTCTGCAGAGTGTCCTGCGAATTTTGCTTCCGCTACATGGGAGTGCCTGTGTGTGCTGGCACATTTTTCACGCAAACATGACGTGCATTTGCGTCAAGTGGAAGAAAACACATTGGATTCACAACTACAGGTCATCAACAATATGTTTTCTACCATCTATTACAATATGCCCTGGGTGATGCGATTTATGCTCTACGACGAAGCCATCCCAGATAACAACTGCCGCCCCTTCAAGGCCATTTACATCAGAATGTACGTGAAAAATATCGTCAATGTCGGCCACGCACCCTTCTTTGAAATGCTCGAAATGAACGGCCACCCAGCTTTCCTCTCCCAACCCACCTGATTTGTTCTGGCAAAAATCCGAGACCCTTCAAATCTTATAAATTATTCGAAATTCGTCTACATAGCACGTAATAGGAATTTATATAGAATATTCTCGTAGCTTTATTGTGTTTTCTCAATTCGGTTTTTCCGGTCAAATGGTTCGGATGGTAAAATTCGACAATTACAGTGCATAACAAACCATTATACACAGTTTATTGGCAAATTTACGCATTCTCTTCATATTCAGTGTTTTTGTCATATTCACCATATACTTTGCGGATTTTCTGAAAGTTCTTCATGCAAAAAAACTGAGACGAGTCAAAAAAAATACTTTCGATAAAATTCACAGCCCTACATTGAAAGTGTAAATCAATACAAATTGACAATTAAAGCATATAATAGGCGATTTTTGTAGATTTTCTGATGATTTTCACGCCTGATTGTTTGATTGTGTGTTTTGGTCAAATTCACCATATGCTTTGTGAGATTTCTGAAAGTTCTTCTTGCTAAAAAACCGAGACTTGTCAAACAAGATAAAACTTGCAATAAAATCCACAGCCCTACATTGAAATACTGAAAGTGTAAATCTTGTATATTGGATGATTGACGAAGATATTATCCTGTTTTTACAGACATTTTGTCTACTTCCATAGTGCGGCTCATATCAAAAAAACATGTTGAACATGACTACAGGTACCAGGAGTTCTATCGATCGCAATCTGTCGCGAAGCATGCGTCGTAGTGGTTCGTTTTTTATAGATCTTTTCATCGACTTTGAGGCAAATCGACAAATTGTATTCCAGAGCAAACGAATGCAGAATCCCGCTCAACATGATACCGCGAAAAAGAGACGTAAAACGTCCAAAACGAACAAAGCTTCGCCCGAAACTGCAAACACGTTCGTCCACATTACCGCTTCACACACTGGTGACTCACTTGGAGAGTGCACCCTTGTCTACGAACACAATGCATACGAACCCAAAATGCTGTTGAAATCAGTTTCATACACTGTCCAAGAGAACACTCTTCGTGCCAGCATCATCGACTTTTCTTGACACTCTGATAAAAAAACCAAAAATGAAAAATAATTTCAAGCATGTTTAATAAAAACGAAACATTATTCTCGAATCCGCTACATATTTCTTGAAATCCAAAATATTAAGCAGTAGTCGTGTCAAGAACTCATTCAAGTTCAATTGCTACAGAAAAAACACTTTTCCGTAAATGTCTCTTCGGCGATGCCACACTCTTAATACACATTCTGCAAATTGATGATAGCATTCAATTGGCTCTTGAATTTTGCCCATAAGGGAAGGAATTTTTTTTTTTAGTTCGGCCCTGTACTCTCGGACTGACGCATTGCTGTCGCTAAGCATGATTTCGACGCATTGGATTGTCTTTGTCAGCATTTTTAATGCGAATAACTTCAAATCCCAGACCATGTTGCCTTTTTCTAGCAAATTGGACTGCGAATACATTGCAGTAAAAAGCTCTTCAAAAATGTCCACCGGCACAAAGTGGTTGTACTGGCGTAACAAAGACGCCAAGCAATTCACAGCAATCAACTTTGTCTGAAACAAATGTTGGGTCTCCAGCACACGTGCAACCACATGAATGCAATCGGAGAACGACCTTGCCTCAGAATTTTGCGTAGCAAGGCTTTCTTCCGCAAATATCGCTAGGCATGTGCATCCGAATTGCTGCATCTTCTCATTTTTGTCGTATAATTGCACACTCTGAAGACACACCTCCGTCATTTTTGGGCAGAGTGATGCTTCCAATTTCATTCCAATCATGACAAAATCAATCGTCAAACTCATGCCAGCTCGCTTGATGTAATCGTTTTTGTGATTTTGCGTTGCCTCTAAAATCGTAGGCAATACGCCTTCGAAGGACATGACTAGATTCTCTTTTATGTACTCCATGGAATAAAAATATTTCATGATTTTCACCTGCGAATTCAGCATAACTATTTCTTTTTCCTGAAACTCCTCGTAACATTTGTAGAATTTCATATATTGCCGAGTTTTCAACACAGTCCATTGGAAAATGTCTTTGAAAGATGCCTTCTTATCGGCAAAGCTTGCCATCAAAGTGACACTCTCGTCGCCGTGAATTTTGACAATATTACCATCTAGTTCTACTATTTCAATCTTCTTTTGCACCAATTCAGACATCATCTTGCCCATGTTTCCCAAGTAGAATGAAACCCAAACAGCGTTCAGCATGATGCAATCAACCCGAATACACCACATCTTCGACACCTTTTGGCAATTACTCACCACTCCCTTCATGTTTTCAGCTGTGCATTGCAAAGCGGACAAAATTAAGAAGACCAAATCCTCCGACTCAGTCTTCAAGACCAAATCCGTTGCAGGAGATAATTCTCGCTGCTGGCTCGACAACAAAGCATGTGACTGCATGGTGCCTTTTTGGAATGAGAGTCTTGCGTCTGATAGCGGAGTATTTATGTGCCCTTTTGACCAATTTTATCGAAATAGAAAATACTAATCCGTATGAAACCGATTTAGAATTTGACTGGAATTTCATTTGCTATGAACCAGAATACAAAGGGACTTGTACCCAGAAAATAATTTGCTTATATAGGATGTAGTACATTCAACCTGCAAAAAAATATCGAAATCCTTTTTGCACTCAAAATACGCCAGATTCAACACGGTTTGTCAAGAAAATGATCTTTAAATAGAACAGATATATATTTACACAAGTCCGAGTCAAAAAGTCACAATCTTGTCACATCATGTGCGATTCTTACACTGAGGACAAATCAAATCATGATATTTTCCGGCAATCGTTTGTCGACGACAGCAATACAGATATATTTGAGACCCAAAACCAGGAAGATTTGCTTAAGGCATTGTACTATCTGCACCGCAATGAGGAAAAACTGCAACGCTTAACTTCACAACAGAAAAAACTCAAGGAGTATATAGATTGCATTGTCAAAATCATAGGAGATTCAGAGACCTCAGTGGAGGCCAGTTTGCACACTGGCATACAGACAGCCCAAAAGGAGCACTGAGTGACTAGACGGCTGGCTTACCGCACGCACAGAATTTGACGCTCCACGCCGGACGACCCGTCTGCCGGCCCGATCCGGGGCCCGTGCGCCGACCTTGGACAGCAATAGTTCTTGTCTCTCAGCGGAGTTTTCTGGAACTTTTCAAGTTTGAAACAAAAGCAGTGACCGTGACGTGACGGACACTGAATTATAATTATGATCATGAAAGACACTCCCGTTCGATAGTACGAGAAGAAAAATGGATTCAAAATAGGGGTGCTTGCATCGTGAGCATGCGTGCTGTGTAGCAACTTTTGAAGGGGAGGGGGGTTGAGAAGCCTGCCAGTGCCTGCGCCGCAAACAGAAAGCCCGTAAGGGGCAGTAGACAGCCTGTGCCATGCGCACTGAATTTGATGCTCCACGCCATTGAGAGACAGGCTCCAAGTTAAGTTATTTTAGTATACGTGCCACCCCACACTGTGGGCACCAGCCCTGTGGGCTGGTGTTCTATCGTACTTTCCTTCCACTTTACCATGACTGGTCACTTTCAAGTAAGGCATTTTTGCTCTTTTCTCGTTGGGCTGGGCTGCCCCTACCTGGCTGGCCGAAAAATCAAGAACGTGCGTGCGTGCGTGCGTATCCTATTGAAACCTCCCTGTTTCAGAACTCGCAACTTCGTGACAAGACTCTGTCAAGAGCAAGAAAGCCGCCCATTGTGAAACAGCATTGGCCTGCGAGGCAGAACTGTCACGGTGAGGCAGAGGAAGCACGGCTTGCAGTGCACCTTGGTCTGCTCTTGAAACTTTCATGTTTGAACGGGCACAGGTTTCTTTGGGGCTTTGCAGCAAAATTAATGTCAACAGACAAATTCTGGAAATAAGAATTGTATATGACCACCCTCCGAGTCTTCAAATTCGACAGGGGTTTGCGAGTGAAGGATCGATTGAACGCACGTGCGTTCTTGGATCCGATGGATAGCTCGAGACTTCAAAGAGGGTGTTCTTATCTCGTTTTGTGTGTTGTTGTACTGGACACACACTGGCATCACTTTCGGAGCCCTGGGGCTCCCGAAAAAGGTCAAAACTTTTACCCGCCGTTCAAACACCAATTTTCCAAGAGTAGACCAACCTGCGATCGGCGTCTACATGCTTGTCGCACAAGTGGCATGCGTGTGTGTGCAATGTACCCGAACCCCCAGAGTACAATAAAATGGGACTGTTGTCCCTTATTTCGAAATTGCAAATTAAAGTATGGGGGGTTCTGGTTTAAACGCAACGTTTTGCGGTTCGTGAGTACATTAGGGTTTAGGGCTTAGGTTAAGAACTCGAAACTCAACTTGAGGAGGTGACACTGCAAGTCTCAGCCTAGCACCAAGTCGGATCCTAAAACTAAGAAACTGAAAACTTGAAAAATGACAGTGACACTGGCCCGGGCCCGGGCAAAGTACACAGAAACAGTACACTACTTTTTCAAACACCGGCGATTTGAAAAGGATAAGGTTTCTTTCAAGCTTGTCAAGACTCAGATTCAAATTGTTTTCGTGAAAATTGAAACATTTTTGATTGGAAATTGAGGCAATTTTGCCAATGAGTCAAACATGATTGAAAGAACTCCATTGGATGACATTTGACCGTGACAATTAGCCCTGTTTCTTTAAGATGGGAGGGGGTCTGAGTAGAATGGTGTACTGCCCCTGATTTAGGATAATGATTCCGTGTCACTGTCGGTTTCAAGTTTCAGCCTGGGCCTGAGAACAAGCCCACGAACCTCGACTTGGAAACGGAGAGTCAAACAAGACCCCACCCAAATTTGAAAGGGCAATTTCGAAAACAAGGCCCGGACCGGGCCCCAGGACAGTCCCATTGTACTTGTCTTGAAACTTTGGATCTGAAAGGATGGTACCAACTTGAATGCAGAGGAAAGGCCTGCGATGGCAACCGTGACCAGCCTGGGGCCATCTGGCCAAATTCCATAGACTGGCACACACACACACAAACACTCACAAAGCACGCACGCACGCACAAACACGTACTCACACACACTCACACGCACACCCTTACACATGTGTGCACAAATGGGACTAAGCCCCGGATGTCTGCTGGCTTGTCCGGCAGAACAATACGAATTGCCACGGTCCAGTGAAGTGGAAAGGCCGGAGAGCGTGACAAACCTGAGACACAGAGCGTGGCACCTTGTATCCAACCTTATTTTCTCATTTTTCCCCCACTCGCATCATTTTTTTTCAGACAGCCGGTCCCAAGCTGGCGTGGAGCGCAAGGCTTCCAGGTGCCGGGAAACAGCTTTGTTTCGGCGTACATGCCGCCCCCTGTCTGGGCTGGTGTTCTGTCGCACTTGCCTGGTGTTGAGAGTAGAGTTTTTATTGAAAACTGATAGTGGGTATCCCAGGGATGCGGAAGTTACTTTATTCACCCTGGCAAACCCTGAGCATTCCCTGCGCTTTAACACCCATTGGTCAGCTCCACCAGTCTCCACCCTCGCCCGTTCCGGGTTCTTTCCGGACCTTTTCCCTCTTTTCCAGGTTGGGCTGCCCCTGCCTGCCTGGCCAAACCACCGTGCGTGCGTGCGTCCTTTCTTGTCGCTCGCGTTCAATTCAGTGGCGGGATAGTTTAATGAGGAAACTCTTGAGGGGCGCGTTATTATTTTTGTGTTTTTGTGGAGAATCAGGATGACAACCTTAAAATCGAGTCAGCAAGTTTGTGAGTGCTAGTCCTCTACTTTGTCTCTCACGACCCCGAATTGAGTCGGAAAGCGAAAACATCCCTTGTATTCGAAGGTGATAAAGTCGAAAGAAACATGGACTTCATTTCTCGAATCTTATCTCTTCGGAAAAGTGTCAACAGGAACGCTAGCCATGCTTGCACCCACCGTCACGGTACAACTTGTCAAACCGCCGCTCTCCACGAGCGCGCACGGTTTTCTCGAACCCCCAATTTAGCTTCGCTCACCACCAAACGAACCGGACGGAAAAAAAAAACCCTCTGATAACACCAATACACCCCAAAAACAACACACAAATACCTGGCAACACCAAAAATTCTTAGGTAAGAGTTTTCAGTACCTTTAGGTACCTGTGGGTACTATTACAACCCCAAACCCGGGCTAGGCGTGAAAACCCATTTTGTGGACAAAACATTGAAATTGTTTTGATTTTTATCGTGTAATTTCAGATTCTTGTTTCTGGTGTATGTTGGAGGTGTTCGGAGGTTATTTTGGGATGTTTTGGAAGTTTTGGAGGGCAGGGGCTAATCCTTTGACGGAGGTAACCCGACTGACGAACGGCAGCGTCGGGCCCTCCGGCGCCCTCCGTCGCCGCACGAAAAATATCTGTCTTCCTTATCATGTTCCTCATCGTACGGTGTGCAATACGGTGTAACAAAATCTCAATAGGTGCCCTACTACAGAGCAGATACAACTGCTCACACCGGTGTATTAGCACAATACCTTCTTTTACATGATTCCGCATCAGAGTGTCTTCGCAGAAGATTCGATGCCATCCCCTTGGGCGCGCGGCGGCGAGGCACACCGCGCCGAAGTTGCCACGTGTGTCAGGGTAGGTCCCAACGCGTTCCTTGAGAACCCGTATGGGTTATCGATCTGAGATTCGAGGAAAACAAAAATGGGGGCCCCTAGATAGGGGGATTTAATCGGGGGAGCCCCTCCATCTGAATATGCTCTTAGACACCCATTTTCGTGAGTCCATACACCTATCCACCCAAGGCACAGTCAGATGACGCTGATAGTTGCCACGAATATGATTGGAATACGTGCTTGCATTTGAGATGGGCAGTTCGCACGACAGCACATTTGAATACACCAGAGGACAACAAGGCAAAACGTGCGCTGTGTTGCTGCTTCAGCGTGTGTGCATATTCAACTGACCACCAAGAAGCATGCCACACAGAACAGCGACAGATAAACGATTGACATGGAGCCGTGGCTGTTATACATCCCCTGCGTATAGAATGAGCACGGGTCAGAATTTCTTCTACAGGACGCCTTGGCAAGGCAAGATGGGGGTTTTATGCAGCGTTGGCAGAAAGTGCCAAAACGTCCGTCATGTGTGCGCTTGAGGCACGGCCGAATTCACACAGCATAGTTGAAAATATTCCATTCGGAATGACAACCTGCATCTTCTTCATGGTAGACCCTATCAGATTGTCCGTATCACCGAAGCCACCCTGCATCAGGTCAAGTGCCCTGTTCTGATCTCGCACCTCATCGCCGATTGCGATAGTGATCTGTCACAAAGACCATCAATTGGATACGGTTTTTGGGAAAAAATGAACAACACGAGCAGCGGGCAACGGGGTGCGCAATCGCATGCGACATTAGGGTGCATATGCACGCACATTCTTGAGATTACTGATGCGATTGTGGAGCACCCCCATCTTCTCCTCATTCTCCTTTTCGTACTGGTCGGCCTCATACCCACGATTGCGTGGGTTCGGGTACATATTGCACACGACACGCGCCGCGGGGCGGGTGTGCGACAATCAACCGGATAATTGAAGGTGCACAGATGGCTGCACTTCCTCTGCCTCACAGCTCTGCCTCACATGCCCATGCCACACAGAGGCGGGCAATGCCAATGAGTGACTCTGTCACTCGCTGACGAGGGGTTCACTCTCTCTTGCAAAATTCAAATATTCCCACTATATCTAAATATTTGTACCACCAAAAAAACACTATTTCCTATTGACAAAATTTGTTCCCCTTTTTGGACACCTCTCGTCGACCAGAGTTCAAAAGAGTGGAGAGGCAGGAGAGGGGTGCTCGTGACGACCGAAGGAGGGGCCTGGGCGCACGTGTTCGAGTGTGGCACATCGTCTGGACTTTCCAACTAGTAGGGCACGAGGAGCGGCGTAAACGCGCAGCAGCTTCTGGGCATTCCCTGTTTGAAAATCTGCACCCAGCGCGCAGGCGCTCGCGCTAGAACAACATGGCGGGACAGGATGCGAAGAAGCCGACCGCCGAAGGTGCAGTCGGCAAGGACAAAAAGGACGAGAAAAAGAAGACCAAGGCCGAGCAAAAGAAGGAGGATGAAATGGTGCGCTCCCTTTTGGTTTCCGCGCGCTTATGAGCAAAGCTCGCACGCCGTGTCTTAATTTCGTGTGTTTGCGCAGAGCCCGGAGGATCTTGAGCTGCGTGAAAAGCTCTGCCTGATGGTCGAGCGTGCCAAGGACTCGGACGCTGGTATTGCCAAGGCAGCGCTTGATAGTATGAGGTTCCAAACGCTTTGCTGCAAGCAGTGCGCGTGCGAACAGAACGCTGTGTCTTGTGTGCGTGTCGTGCGCGGTGTCTCGAATAGGCAAATTAACAACTCTTTGTGCAGGGACGAGATTCGTGAGTCAACTAGCTCGATGACATCTGTGCCCAAGCCACTCAAGTTCTTGCGCGCGCACTACCCCGGCATGAAGGAGTTCTTTGACGACATGATGGACAGCGAGCACAAGAAGGCGTTTTCCGAAGTGCTGTCGGTCCTGGGCATGACCATGGCCGGGTGCGATGTCTGCCCTGCCTTGCCATTTTGCCTTACTGTTTCCTGCAATCGTTTGACACCCACACTCCTTTGCAGCTCGGACTCGAGGGAGAGCCTGAAATATAAGCTGTCGGGCGTGAAAGGCGGGCTGGACACATGGGGAGGCGAATACGTTAAAAATCTTGCTGGCGAAATCGGACAAGAGTGGGCACAGCGCAAAACGGCGGAAAAGGACACAGCGGATCTAAAGGCGCTTGTGGACGAAATTGTGCCGTTCAACGTCAAGAACGGCTCTGAGCCCGAGGCGTGCGACCTCTTGATGGAAGTCGACCTCCTTCCAATGGTAATATTTGTTGGCCCACATGTTAGCAATTGCCTGGGTGGTTTCGAGTCTGCCAAAGCAGCACCCCAGACATCCCAAGGGAGGTTTTGGACCACCCTTTGAGAATCTTTCTGCTTTTTTTGGACCCTTGCGAAAAAAAGCTGTCGGCCACAGCGGGAGCGCCGTGTCAGGTGTTCCTACCGCTGTAGAGGCCTACTGGAACGATTTTGGAGCCCAAATTGGCCGATGTTACAACATACCCTGGTATACAGGCCAGGCCGTAAATACATGCGGCAACAGTCATGCACTGTGTTGAGCATTTGTTTTTGGTTGTGTTTCTGGTGGCTTTTTTTTGGCTTGCATTTTGACCATTATTTTGTGTAAAAATAATGTCACTCAAGTGACGCGAGGGAAAATTTGAGGCCCTGTAGAGGGGCGCGCGCAATCAGGTTAAATCCAAACTCAGGAGGACACAAAATGGGGGTTTCCTACAATAGGTGCATTTCCCCCTTTCTAGGGTACTACATGTGATAGATAACTCCCTTTATTTTCCCCCTGCGTTTGAACCTACCCTGTGGCGTGCGGCCGCGCGCACTGGAGAGAACTCCCCCAACCCCCCCCCCTCACAAAGGTAACGGAATAACAAAAGGTAGTGTAGTAATGCAAGGCAGTGCAATGAAGAAAGGTAGGCAGTGCAATGAAACAAGATATAGTATTACACTTCCATGTAATACACCCCAATTCTTTTCCCGTATGCATTTGGACGCCATTTTCCCTCTGTTTTTGGGCCCAGGAGTTTGAGACGCCCGACTTTTTCGCTGTGTGCTGAGCGTCTGCGACAACGCGGAAAACACCGCAAAAACCAGGGCAAACACTGATTTCCGAAATATTGGTGGATCAACACATTATTCCACGATCCGCCAAATAAGGGGAATTGCGGTGTTTCCCTCGCTGTCGCAGACGCTCGGCGAACAGCAAAAATTCGGGTGCCCCAACAATCGGGACACCGAAACAGAGGAAAAATGGTGTCGGAGTCTGAGAACTTCGGGTGG
>Ga0105054_10012287_pt1 | contig 10506 bp, 10 predicted proteins | sample BON02_FD_78091 | JGI IMG/M metagenome (GOLD analysis project Ga0105054, IMG submission 78091) | Freshwater microbial communities from Lake Bonney liftoff mats and glacier meltwater in Antarctica - BON-02 (megahit assembly) | ecosystem: Environmental > Aquatic > Freshwater > Ice > Glacier... | reverse complement strand
CATTTATATATATATATATTTATATATATATATATTTATATATATATACGTATATATATATATATATATATATATACATACACATATATGTATATATATATATATATGTATATATATACATATATGTATGTGCACACACATTTAAATATATGCATATATATATATACACATATCTCCAACACATACCCCGTGTATATAGAGCGGTCACTGGGATCAGAATGACAACTGCGATTCAGCATGTTCTGCGCATTTTGTGTATGTACACATATCAGACGTCAGAATTCACATGTACACACGTAAGATGTCAGAATCTAAATGCGCTTAATAATGAGTGCGTGTGGCAGTGTGTGGCAGTGTGTTGCAGTGTGTGGCAGTGTGTTGCAGTGTGTTGAAGGGATCCATAATCGATTCAGCATGTTCTGCGCATTGTATACATGTACACCTGTAAAATGTCAGAACGTACACCCTCAAAGAGACACCTTTAAAGAGACTGTGTAGGTTGCATAATCGATTCAGAATGTTCCATTGTGTGTACACGTACGTTGCAGCGGGTTGCAGCGGGTTGCAGCGGGTTGCAGCGGGTTGCAGCGGGTTGCAGTGTGTTGCAGTGTGTTGCAGTGTGTTGCAGTGTGTTGCAGTGTGTTGCAGTGTGTTGCAGTACGTTGAAGTGTGTTGCAGTATGGTGCAACGCGATAGGATGTTGCAGTACGTTGAAGTGTGTTGCAGTATGGTGCAACGCGATAGGATACAAAATGCCACACCATACGATTCAAAATGTTCTACATGTCACAAATATCTATAGAATGTCAAATTTCGCCTTGTATATGCCACGTTTGTTTTTAATTTGGCGATAAATTCTGACTTACCGAGGGAATTTCGCGCAACACATCACGCAGACACTCCTGTTTCACAATCCGCTCCTGCTCTAGTTTCTGTGTTGCAGAAACAAATGTTACTTTAACCGTCATCGTAAACAAATGTTACTTTAACCGTTATCGAATCTGGATCCTCATATCATACGTGAATGAGTCATGTCGCTTATGAAGTCACGGCACATATGATAAGTGAGTCATGTCACACATAAATGAGTCACATCATACATGAATGTGTCACGTCACGAATGAGGAATGGGTCATATGACACGGAAGTGAGTCATGTCAAACGTGAATGAGTACCATCAGGTTATATATGACAATTCGTCATGTCACACGTGAATGAGTCACGTCAGGTGATATATGACGATTCGTCATGTCACACGAACGAGTCACGTCACATAGGAATGAGTCACGTCACATAGGAATGAGTCACGTCACATACGAATGAGTCACGTCACATAGGAATGAGTCACGTCACATAGGAATGAGTCACGTCACATAGGAATGAGTCACGTCACATAGGAATGAGTCACGTCACATGGACGAGTCACGTCACATACGAATGAGTCACGTCACATATGAATCAGTCGCGTCACGTATGACGATTGAATGAGTCACACGTGCATGAGTCATGTCACACGTGCATGAGTCATGTCACACGTAGATGCGTCACGGCACATTTGATGAATGGGTCATATGTGAATGGGTCTTGTCACGTGTAAATGAGTCACGTCACATATGATGAATGAGTCCTATCACGCGTTCAGAAGTCATGACACATATGAATGACTCACTTCATATTTCATGAATGAATCATGTCAAACGTGAATGAGTCATGTCAAATTGAATGCGTCGCGTCACTTATGATTAATGAGCCATGTCACGCGTGATTGAGTCATGTTGTACATGAATGAGTCGAGCAACATATGAATCAGGCATGTCGCACATGAATGAGTCATGTCACATATGAATGAGCCACGTCACGTATGATGACTCATTCACGGGTGACGTGACTCATTCCCATGTGACATGACTCATTTTCGGGTGACATGACTCATTCACGGGTGACATGACTCATTCACGCGTGACATGACTCATTCAAACGTGACATGACTCATTCACGCGTGACATGACTCATAAAAATGAGTCATGACTCATTTTTACGTGACGTGACTCATTCCTATGTGACGTGACTCATTTCTACGTGACGGGACTCATATCTGTGTGACGTGACTCATTCGTATGTGACGTGACTCATTCGTACGTGACGTGACTCATTCCCATGTGACGTGACTCATTTGTACGTGACGTGACTCAATCCTATGTGACGTGACTCATTCCTACGTGACGTGACTCATTCCTGTGTGATGTGACTCATTCGTATGTGACGTGACTCATTCCCATGTGACATGACTCCTTCCTGTGTGACGTGACACATATCTATGTGAAATAACTCATTCCTACGTGACGTGACTCATTCGTATGTGACGCGACTCATTCCTATGTGACATGACACATTTTTACGTGACTTGACTCATTCCTATGTGACGTGACTCGTTCCCATGTGACGTGACTCATTTCTATGTGACGTGACTCATTCGTATGTGACGTGACTCATTCGTATGTGACGTGCCTCATTCGTATGTGATGTGAATGAGTGATGTCACGCGTGAATCAGTCATGTCACAGGTGAATGAGTCATGTCACATATAAACGAGTCATGTCATACGTAAATGAATCACGTCACACGTGAATGAGTCATGTCACATACAAATGAGTCATGTCACACGTAAATGAGTCATGTCACATATGAACAAGTCATGTCCCATGTGAATAAGTCATGTCACGTATAAATGAGTCATATCGCACGTGAATGGGTCATGTCACCCGTGAGTGAGTCAAGTCACACGTGAATGAGTCATGTCACCCGTGAATGAGTCGTGTCCCCCGTGAATGAGTCATGTCACACATGAATGAGTCATGTGACACATGAATGAGTCATGTCACACGGGAATGAGTCGTGTCCAGAGCCTGTCAATAACGCACTGCAACACTCTGCAATACACTGCAACACACTGCAATACATTGCAACACACTGCGACACACTGCAACACACTGACATACACTGCCATACACTGAAGTACACTGCAACACACTGCAACACACTACAACACACTGCAACCCACTGCAACACACTGCAACACACTGCAACACACTGACATACACTCTGCAGGACACTGCGACACACTGCAACACTATGCAACACAGTGCAACACAATACAAGACAATGCAGCACGATGCGACACACTGCAACACACTGCAACACACTGCAACATGCTGCAACATACTGCAACGCACTGCAACACTCCAGAGCCTTTCTAGGTTAGTGATTTCAAAGCCCTTGAAGCACCGTATTGTCAAATATGAAGTCATGTCACACACAAATGAGTCATGTCATTGTGAAGTCTTGTCACATGAACATATGATAAAAGTAACATCAATCAATGAGTCATATTACTCTGAAATCATGTCACATGTGAATGGTATGCCTCATATGAATGATTAGCTCTCATATGAATGAGTCTTGTCACATACGAATGAGTCATGTCATTCGTATAAATGAATGAATCATGTCACTCGTACATATAAATGAACTGTTGGATGTAAACATCCATGTGCACGTAAACATGTATGCTCATGAATATAAATATGTCCACATATATGTACACGCGTATGCATGTATAAAATGTACATATCCATGTATGTACATACTCATAGAACCTGTTCTGCCGGACAGAGAAGCCGCTGATTCACGTATGTTGGTGAGGATGAGGGTCGCGGCTGTAATATATTACATATATAATACGCATATAGACCTTTTAGTCATAGCCTAGACTATCCTGTTGAAATCATAGAAGCATTATTCACTCATGTAAATGTATAAAGTCGCATTTGTTTGTATGTACATATAAACAGCCACCAACACACGTGTGTCTGTGTGTTTGCGGCGCATGCGTTTTATACACATCTAGTCTGGGTCAGGGCTCTTCTTGAATACTCTTTGTCAATTTGTGTATGCACAGACTGTGACAGACAAGTTATTCAAGCCACAACCTAACATATAAAGAGGTGTGGCGCTTCTGAGTTTGATTGTGTTTGTGTGTGTGTTTACTGTTTCTGAGATTACACAGTGTTGTACCTGACTTGAATGGTGCAGGCCTTTAATTCCAAATTTGCTCATGTATTGCGCTACGACTCCTTTTCCATAAACACACTTTTTGCACAGCATCTGCTCATGTGCCAATTTCTTACTCCTCAGACACACACCCTGATGGGTCATGGCATTAAAACATGCCTGCTATTTCCTGAATTTACGGTTGATCTTTAGTCGGTTGTTCCCAATTAACTTTGTCTAATGACTACTGTCTCTTACCTGCGATTTACCCTTGGCATCATGCACACGTGTCCGCGGGCCATCGCATAGGGCTGCGCACCTTTGACATTCGTTCGTCATGTAGGAGTTGCCAAACACGTCAGTCGTGTAGGAATTGCCAAACAGCTCATCAACAGAGAGGCGTTGTCCTCCTATTTCCTGTGTTGATGACAAACAAGATTAGATGGAATGAAGATCCCAGCCAGCGAGCCTTTTGCGATCAAGACACGGGCTGGCGTCGACACGTCGCGTCATTTTCTGTTGTTTGCTAAGCCTCCACTGTACCTCGCACGGATAGTCCGTCGGAGGACTCCAATCCACTAGTGGCTGCTACCTCGGCTGACTTCTTCAATTCAGCCAGACGCATGGGGAGATGCGTTGGAAAAGCATAGGCGGGCTTCTTCAGAATCTTCTTCCGAACAATCCGACCTCGGCGGATGACGAAGATCAAATTCGATCAAATTTGATTGATGCAGATTCATGACAACGAGAGACGGATTTCTTGAATTCCAGGTTTGGTCGTCGAGCTGTTGACTCAAATTCTTTTATTTACACTTTCAAACATTTATAGCTCTTTTGAAAGTTCTGGATCCACAAAGTGCTTTCATCTTGGTACAAACTTATGGCCATTTCAGAATATTAGAATGAATCTCTCGGATCCAAGACTTCGTGACAGGTACGAGCAAGATTCTGGACCGGCGAGATGTAGGAGTCCTGGATGAGGCCGCGAGTCACTGCCGACTTCCGATTTGAAAACGTGTTGGCACAATTAGTCGGATGTCGTCACTGCTCAGCCGCATGCTGTTCGAACACATGGAGCTTTCAGCAAAGCTACTGGACCATTTCTTACGAAGTAATCAAAGCAACATCAATCAATCAATGCAAAAAAAAACCCAAGTCATGCACGGACCTAGATCCAAGTCTCCTCTACATTTTGATATTAAAAACACATACCAGATTCTTACGGAAAAAACAAAATCTAGCGCTTAGCGTGTGCTTCCCGCAACCCTGCTTGAGCGATGGCCGCAGGTTGACCGTGTCAAGATCAAGTTTGAATTGCTACCGAAAAATTGGTTCGTTCGAACAAAACCCAACCCTGCCTCATCGAAACAAAAATTCGAATTGATTATTCCACGTGGGGGTGGTGGAAAATTCATCTACTGAGTGTGTGTTTAGTGTGGTCATGGTGGATATGTATGATCTAAGTTGGTGGTGGATTTACTTGGTCTTCAGAAGTTGTTTGTCACCTATCTATGGGGTGTTCTGAACCTGAAAAATTACAGTCCGAGCATGAAAACCTCGAAAAATACAAAGTCAAGTCTCAAGAATTCGAGCCTGTAAATGTAAGTTTCAAGAATCAAGCCAAGTCTGATGAGTCTGAAATTCTTGATTCTGACCAGTCAAGTGTTGGTGTGAAAAGTAAAAATCTTTACCCTTTCCTCGCTCCACTCACCCCCTCCACCCAATGTTATTTATTCCCGATTCTGATATGCTTTTTCCATGTTGAAACTCACAAAGTTTTCACCTCCATATGGGGGTCTCACGTTTTACTACACAAGCCATGACATGAACAGGTTCATGAAGAGGGTCCTAGAGGATTTTCGGTGATTCATCTGTCACCATAGCTCAGTGGTGGAGAGCGCGGCACTCAAGAAAGTTAGTGTGTTACATAGTGTGAAGATGCATACACAGAGACCTCAACAAACATGGGCAAATCCTCGACGTCAAGGCCCACACAATATATCATCGTATGTTTAGCAAAACAGGCACAGCACGTACATAGAGCAAGACGCGTGTGGTGTCGTTAGTGTACACTCTCCGTGTAGGTACTGCTGTCATACTTTTATTTGCCAGTGTCACAAATATCACGTCAAACATACATCTAAATAATGCAACCTAGACCGTGTGAAGAGTGAATCTAAAAGGGATACCAACGAGACGCCAACTTGTGCAGTGTCTGTGCGCACCCCACAAACGAACGTGCTTTGGCGAGGGGTGGAGGAGGGTACAACCAAGGCTTTTGTATATAACCATCCTAAACGAGTCTCATGTCACAGAGACAGAAAGAAAAACACTGACACAACAATTTTATTCAGAATCTGAAACAGTCATATAGTAAACCCTCAAAAGAAAACTTATTACACCAATGATGCGCTACTCTACTAGACTATTTCTAGTAATCAAAGCAATATCTATCAATCAGATTTTGTTTTGAAAGGTTTGCTATATGAGTGTCTCAGATTCTGAATAAAACTGTATTTTCAGTGTTTCTCTTTCCAAAGGCTGTCTCTGTGACAAATGACAAGTGTATGCATTTTGTATATGAATCCATTGGTCCCACGTACTCATTTTTAAGATCTATGAGGAACCTTTTTAAAGTCGGGTCGACAGCGCGTGTGCTGGGCCTGGAATTCTTAGCCTGTCCCAATTAATTTTGTCCCTCAAACCTTGTCTTTACTCTCTGCTGCACAATTGTTTCGGGTTCCTTTCACTTGCTCCCTTGTGCTGTTTTGTCCCCGACCTCTTGACAGGCTTTCAACGTGACACCCGGTCCGCTTTCATATGTGATGGCAGACTCAGTTCTATCGCCGACACACTCTTTACACCTACAGGCTGTACAACCAGTCAGATCTTGCTGGCTCCTCCGTTGCTGCTGCTTAGAGATGCTGCTGCTACTGCGGGGTTTACACCTACTCCTCTATTGCTGATGCTCACAGATGCTCCTGCCTTCGTATTCTCTACACTCGTTCCCCTGTTGCTGGTGCTCGCAGATGTAGCTGCCCGCTGCAGTGCTAACACCTGTTTTGATGTCGTTGATACTTGCACAGGCTCACCTGACGAGACTTCTTAGCAGCAGCAGGACAACCATGGCTTAGATGTGCTGCCAGCATCCCGCTCTTTTGTACAATGTTTTTTGCTTGGGTCCCCGCCCTCTGTGTGCTCATCTTGCCCTCTTTTTTGCTTTGAGCAGGTGCTGCTGCAGGTCGACTCTGGCTCTTCTCCAGCAGCACCTGCCAGTCTGAGTCTGCCCAGGCTGTGCAAATTGTTTGCGCGTCGAGCTGCAGTATGATACCTACGAGTTGGAAGCTTACAGAGTCGGATTTGCAAGATGTTCCTTAGCAAACTTAGTATGCCTCTCTCATTGCTGTGAAGTAGCCAGGAACCGATCAACTTGGAACTGAGAGACAGCAGCAGCCAGGTCTATATCAAAATAATCGACGTTCGAGAGCACACGGCACACAAATCTGCATAATGTGAATCCAGGCATGAATACCTTCTCAGTTGTTAGGTAAAAATGGTTGAACCATGCACACAAATATACACACACGCGTATACCTGATTTTCAAGTGTACTTAGATATAACCTGTATATATGGTGCTGAATAATCACCATATCTCAGATATGATCAATATTGGTCGTCACCATTGCTCTAATATCATCACTGATCTGACCATGGTTGCCTTTTTTGTGTGTGCGTGTGCGCAAGAGATAGAAACCATATGCATTGTATTTGTAAAGAGTTTCACCATTTGTCCAGTTATGAAAAGAACGAAGCAAGTGGCTAGATGATGCTGATGAGCCTGATGGTCAAGCATTGTTCTTCCATGTGGCATCACCTTCATCTTCTCATGCTAAGGCTGAATATTCGAATTCATCGCAGTAAAGTGAAGTGTCTGCCTGTCTATGTCTACGTGGCTGTTTCTGTGTGAATATTTGTGACTGTGTCTTGGTGTCTTTGTGCGTCTATCCGAGGTTGTGTCTGATGATTCTGAGTGCTTACATTACTTTAAAACGTATTTTAGTAACCTTAATTGAGGGTCCATATGCTCAAATTGGTTTCACGCTGGACATGTTCGAGTACACGGTATTACATTGACAATGTTTACTTTTCTTTTTCGAAAGAAACAAATGTTAAAGAAAAAAAGCAGTCAGACCAAGATCTCATCTTGCCTTTAGCAAATATATTCACACGTGTACTTTGTACACATGTACGAATATGTATTTGTTGGGCTCTCCAGGTGTCTCGTCCCAACCCCTGGGCTCACATCCAAGTACCCCACGTGCAGTGTGTGTGTGTGTGTGTGCGTATACGCATACATACACTCACATACACTCTAACCCAAAAATAGAGAAAATACTGACAACATCTCTACTTTTCTCATGTCAAAAACAACGCCCAACACCATCAATAAGTGCCCTGCATGGACTACCTGAACCCCGACACCCTCGTCCCCCAACGCTAATGGACCAACTGCGCATACACGAGAACGTGTGCACCCCCTGCAGAGAGTGTCACGGTTCATAACCATGTATACTAGTGTCAAAAACACCCGTATAATGTACACACTTATCCATGCACTGGTGCTCAAGAAACATGTTTAGTGCATGCCACACCCACCACAACAAATGCACATAAACCCGTGCATGCACGCCTATGCCGACGGTTTAGCAACTAGTTTGCCATTAAAACCCAATTCGAACTATCTTGGATCTTGAAAACTTTGATGGAATCCGGAGACATATTTATCTGTGGATTTCTGACTTCGGGGATCGAACCTGAGCCGCGAGGTTCGAACACAAGTAACTAACCACTCGGCCAAATTGTCATCAAGTTTTACTTGTGTACGAACCTCGTGGCTCGGGTTCGATCCCCGAAGTCAGAAATCCAGAGATAAATATTTCTCCGGATTCAATCGAACTTCTTTCCTTTCTTCGGCAAACAAAAAAGATTCAGTTGAACCATGATGACGCTTTCGCTGAACTGAACGTCCAACACAGAGCATGCTGGTTTAACACCCAGACTGACTGCGCAGCCCCCGCCCCTCATCCGCTGTCCAACCTCCTGTGTTTGCATACTGTGCCCCTTTGTTCTGCCCAAGAGACCAACAAAATCCATTCCAGCCTATAACGCAGTCGCGGCTGCGATGTCGCACAGGCATCCAATGATCCAAGCATCCACGTTGGGGTGGCAGCCACCCAGCTAGCCAATGGCTCGTCCTCGCTGTACGTCATGGACGCGACCCATCACAGAATACTGTTTTACCAAAAAATTCACGAGCTTTGCAAGTGTGTCTGTCAGTGGGGCAAAGAAGCATACTACAGGCCAACCAAAGATAAATTAATCAATGTAATTGATTGAACCGCACAAAGCATGATTCATTTTTTGGCGACGCCCGCTGCGAATTTTTGAAAATGTGTCTTAAGTAGCATGTCAGAGAAAGCATTTTTGGGGGTTTTTGGTGGTTATTTGGTTGTCTAACTCCCTCAAAAAGAGGTGTTTTAGTAAACAAGAATTTACTCACTCTTTGTCAGCTATGATCGTCACAGCGTCGAACTGTGCGTTCTGACCTGTTCTTTTAAACACAGCAATCTGAGTGCTTGTTCACTGTTGAGTTGACACCCCACACATACATGCATCAGAGGGAGACTCTTTGTTTTTCTAAAGTCGTTTGCGTTTCACTGTCACAGCTACACTGAGTCGATTGAGATTATATTAATAAAAGCATCTCTGAAGTGGTTTCAGTAAAATTGAGACAAAGCTGCAAGCTGCGGGGGGTGCACGGCAAAAGTTTGTTTTGCAGGCGTTGGCATGCTTGTAATTTATTATGGTCACGGCATTATGAAAGAAAATGCGCCGCAGGCAAATTTCTTTCATGAAACAAAATGCGCTGCAGGCAAGACTTGTCATATAAATGCAATGCAGGCCCAAAAATTCGGGCTGATTCCTGATAGGCAGTCTGTCTTGTTGATGTAATGTGTAATTCATTTTTTTACAGTTCACAGTTCAGAATCGTATTTCTTTGGTTGATTTAAGTAAAGTAATGAATTAATTACCAAATTAATTTGTAGACAAACATTCTGAAACGTTGTTTGCTGTAAAGGTTTCTATGTATGTGTCTAAGTTTGTGGCTATGTCTACGTCTGTGTCTATGTCAGTATAGAGTTTCTATCACGATCTGCGTCTGTTTGTTTGTCCATTGTCTATGTGTCTCTGTGTCTGTGTCTGTGTCTGTGTCTGTATCTGTCCCTATTTCTATCTCTTGCTCTCTGTCTGTCTATGTTTGTGTCTGTGTCTATGGCTATGTTTGTGTCTATGTCTGTGTCTGTGTCTGTGTCTGTGTCTGTGTCTGTGTCTGTGTTTGTGTCTGTGTCTATGTCTGTGTCTGTGTCTGTGTCTGTGTCTGTGTCTGTGTCTGT
>Ga0105054_10012285_pt1 | contig 10507 bp, 5 predicted proteins | sample BON02_FD_78091 | JGI IMG/M metagenome (GOLD analysis project Ga0105054, IMG submission 78091) | Freshwater microbial communities from Lake Bonney liftoff mats and glacier meltwater in Antarctica - BON-02 (megahit assembly) | ecosystem: Environmental > Aquatic > Freshwater > Ice > Glacier... | reverse complement strand
CTACGCTACTCCCCTGATGACCCTTACTACAGACTTGGGCCTGTCCATACGTGTCTCTATGTTCGAGCATGTCGACTGGTGACTGGGACCTCTTCCTAGGTCCCCTGGAATGGGCGAGGGCGGTGACTGGTGGAGCTGACCGATGGGTGTTATAGCGAAGGGGATTCTCAGGGGTTGCCAGGGTTTATTCACCCCCGTGTCCTTGGGATACCCACTATCAGTTTTCAATAAAAACTCTACTTTCAAACAAACAAACATCGATCAAGTTCTTGGTTCCTTTAGAAGTGGCTAATCGGGAAAGCGAGACAGGAAGAGAGCGAGGGAGTGTGTATGCGAGGGAGTGTGTGGGAGAGAGAGAGTGTGGGAGAGTGTGTGTGCGAGAGAGAGAGTGTGCCCTTGTGTGTGGTCACACACTCTGTCTCGCACACACACTCTCCCACACTCTCTCTCTCCCACACACACTCCCTCGCATACACACTTCCTCGCTCTCTTCCTGTCTCGCTTTCTCGCTGTCTTCACCATCCGCTTAGTCCAGTGATGAAGTTGGGTATTCGTCACCCAAGAAAGGGGGAAAAAGCGAAAGTCCAGTGAAAAGAAAGTAATTTAGATAGGTATCCGCCACCCGAGAAAGAAAAGAAGAAAGAAAGTTCCTACTGACGATACTTGGTCCTGTTAGCCCGAGAATACATGACAGCCCACCATCATTGTGATCTGTTGTTACCCACCAGCGGGTCTTCCATGAATGACATAAGGCAACGGCCCGGGATAGGTTCTTGGGTCCTTCGAGGCTAATTCAGTGCACACCACTCACTCATCCAGTGATGAGGCTGGGTATTCACCACCCAAGGAAGAAAGAAAGAAAAAATCATGAGTGAAAGTTTTGTTCCTTATAATTTGGGAGTGTTTGTTAATTGTTAACCTTAGCAAGAGGAGCAAATTTTTGAAAAATACGAAAGACACCCAGATCTCAGGCACTATCTCCCCAGGGTCTGTGGAAGGGAGAAGAGGAACATACACACAGACACACAGTGAATGCCCATGTCGAGGAGGATCAGACAGGATTCCGACTCACGTATGCGGAGAAGGAGGGAGTGGAGAGAAGGAGAGCAAAAATGGTGGGAGGTTGAAGGTCCTCCAGCCTGGCAGCCCGCAATCATAGTCTGTCAAATTCGCACGAAACGCCTCGCTGCACACCATCATGCAGCTCATATACATGGCCTCAAACCAAGAGACGTCAGTCTTCAGCTTACCCTGCCGCGTGACAATTGGAAGAAGAGGCTTGTAAGGGATCCTATGGAAAGCCTTCCACCAGGAAACCAACTTCATCTCCTCTTGCGCTGACAACGACTCCAGTGTCACTCCACCACCCCCGAGCAGTCCTTTGCATGCGACGAAAACGATGACAGCAGTACATCCTTGATGAAGCCGTCGGCGAAAGCCTGCGGCGACAGCGTAGATAACCCCCGTGGAGCCGGCGACAGAACAACTGAGGCAACGGGCAAAAACACCTCCCTCTGCGCACCTCCCGTAGCCGACAGCCTCGTTGATACAGGCAACTCTCAGTCATCAAAGAGGAACTCGCCTACAACCATATCCGAAGACGGAGACTGCACCTGCGAGACCAGCGACACCCCAATTGGGTTGGGGAAGAAAGATGCATTCAAGAGACCCTCAAAAGAAACAGGTGTGTGCTCAAGCTGATCAACCTGAATACCAAAACCCTTATCTACTGTTGCTTCTGTGCCCTGACCCTCATCATTAGCAGTCTCTTGGGAGACTGTCCAAAATTGATAAATCGTCAGGGGGGGAAACATTGGGGGAGGGTTGCTGCAGCCAGCATTGCTGGAAGCATTGGGTGTGGGGGGGGCATCAGCGGAGCCTTCCTCCATGTCAAAGAAGTCCACTGCCCCATCCACACTACTAGCGCGGGCTGGCACGGGACGGGAGGCCGAGAGAGCTGTGCGCGGGTGAGACAGGGAGCTGTCTCCCTGCCCCCCGCTGGGAGCGACTATCTGTTTTCACCGTCACCGCCCCCTTCACCCTTCATATCAACCCTCCCTTCAGAATCTGATGAGTTGGGTGCTCCGAGTCACCACCCACCTAGTCCAGTGATTACGTTTAGTATATGCCACCCGAGTAAGAAAGAAAGAAAGATGCATGCCAGCCCACAAACATTGTGGATTGTTTTTACCCACTGCGGATCGGCCATAAACTAGTCCAACAAATGTCGGGACAGTTTCTTTGGTCTTACTCGATCAATCAAGTCCTCACCTCCCACTTAGTTCAATAATTAAGTTGGATTTCCCATAAACGAATAAAATAAGTAAACAAGTTTTGCCAGTGGTAGTGATTGATGAATGTTGCTTTTATTGCTCCATAACAAATAGTCTAGTAGCTTTGCTGGAAGCTCTATTTTTTCAAAAAAAAAATAGATTTTAGATCTTGGTGCGCTGTCATTTTTTTTTTGTGCTAAGCCTTTGTCTTCAACAAACCCCTTTCTTGCGCCCCTCCTGACCTGGCTGCTATGCCCAGCTCTCGCCATTCCTCCTGTGCGCTACTACAAATCATACACGTGTGCTTGTGTGTGTGTGCCTCTATATGTGCGTGTGAAAATATGTGATGAAAATGATAAATGTGAACAAATGTAAGCAAACCCGTAACAACATTACGTGCAATACGTGACTTCGCGCGACATGGGCAGAAGTTTCATCTATATATATAGTATATATATACATGCTGATTGCAAGGCAACAGAAGAGAGGATTTATAATACAAGGATAAACAAACACACACACACACACATACCTATATGCCTACATACCTACATGCATGCATACAAAATCCAACAAAACCTACATACTACTACACACAGACCCCACCAGACTAATGCCTACCAATAAACGCCTACATACATACAACCCAACATCCCTGCATCCCTACATACATACAATACTACATCCATACAACCTCACCCTACAACTTGTGACCCCTACCCTACCATACCTCTCGCGCTATTCTGCACAGCCGACTCGGCAACACGCTGCTGATTGCATCTTGCCTATTTTGGTCAAAAACTGGCTGTTGGCGTACTTTCTGCCATAACCATCCACAAACGTCTCCTTCGCTCCCATGGACATTTTTTGTCACTCAAATGCTTTCCAAGCATAAACTTTCCTGCATCCTGTCTCAGCATGAAGTCCGCTACCAATGTGCCGCAGAAAGGCTGGTGGATGCCTCCTCTCTTTTCCTTCTCCTTGATACAAGTTTTTTCGAATCTCTCTTCATCCATCCATGTACCATGTGTAGAGCCGTTACCATACTCGGGTCATGGCTTACATCAACTTGTTGTCTTTGTTTTCCGTTTTGTTTCCAAGCTCCTGTCACACGATCCTGGTGATTGGGCACCTCAGGGCATCTTCTGCTGATACTCGTCTAATCGCCTTCCGCACCCCACTGTTCCACTTCGACTTTTGATCTTCATAACTTACCATGCCTCCTTTCCGGCAAGGCTCTTGCCATGTGAAGACTGCTCGCTTTGTCCTGTCGTGCCATTCCGTGGGAACATCTTTGCTTGAAATGGCGAAATAGCCTTGTCTGCTTGGATGTCGGCTTCATTGTTTGCAGGTTCTCTTCGATGCGCTTTCACTTTGACCAGAAACGTCGCTGATCCAGCTGTTGTTCCTTTTTAGAGCTCTTTGATTGCTTCCCGCAAAATGTCGGTGTCTGGCGCTCCCACTAACATTGCTTTTACGCCTTCGTCAGCCCATCTTAGCTGTCACACAAATAAAGCATGAAGGTTGTCAAAGGGGTGCCACGGAATGCCAAGGCAAAGGCCGCTAGTTCCAGACGGTTTTAAGCTGGATCCTTTCTCTCCGCGTCCCACCTTCCTCTGCTACCTTTTCTTTTTCCCCCGCAGATTCACATAACCTGCTCCCATTTTCCTCCCTTTTTGGTCAGATCCATCACGTGCTGTGACTGTGCCTCAGCAGCAGTATGCTCCTAATGTGCCGATCTCTGTGCCCATCCAGTATTCAAGGGCCCGCTCGATTCTTGTCAGACGTACTTGACATTTGTTTTTTCCGCCCGACACCCTTGATGCTGTCAACACAGCCCGAACTTTTTTGTAGTGACAGTGAGATCTTTGTGAACCCAGCATAAAGCAAGATCCTCGCTTGCTACCATTTGGATGTTGTCTTGCTTCCACCATGACCTATATCGTACGCTCTGCCCGCGATATGCATTCTTTTTGCTCCCGTTTTTTTCCCATCGCTTCTTTCGATTCCGTTTCATCACAGTCCAAGAACATTTCTTTCCCGCTGATGAACTCCTCCGCCCCTTTTTTTGACCTGCACCACACGACCCAGGAAATTGTGATATCTAAAATCGCCTTGACATCAGTGTAGCACCGACACCGGGGCTGTTTTCGTAGAAAGAATAAGAAAGAAGAAGGGGAAGGGGGGAGAGAGAAGAGGGGAGGGAGAAGAAAAGAGACACGAATCGTGAAATTTAAAATCGCCTTGAAATTGTGTAGCGCAAACACCGGCGCTGTTTTCGTAGTGTTGCCGAAAAGAATAGAACAGGTGTTGCCGAAAAGAACAGAAAAGGAAATTTCCGCGCGCGGCAATCCGCCAGTCGCGCGTCGTGCTTGCCTCTTCCAGCCAACTTGCCTTTTTTTGTTCTGATAGGCTCTCCCATATTACTACTGATTTTTCCCCTTAAAAGTTTCCCCGCAAACCGAGAACTCAAATCTATGTGAATTTGAGCCAATAGACCCTCAAGCAAGGGTTCTAAACTACTGTTTCCAGTAATAAAAGCCATGAAAATTAAAATCAATCCCCCCACAAGAGTACATCTCCTCGTCCCGCTGATTAAAAGAAAGAAGGGGCAGACATATCGCTGCTTCTCCTTCAATTCTCGTGGCACTATTGATCTGATAGGGCTCGTTATACTGCCCACGTTGGTGATCTGTATCCAGCTTCCTTCAACTCTTCTGTTCGTCTAGTCTCCTTTCCAATAGTTGTAATCAGCACTTGCTCGTGACTAGTGCCAGTGAGTCGTGGCCTTCCCAACACTCCTGTTTTTTCAGAAAATCCCATCCCCCGCCAGTGATTGTCTATCCTCGTCCTGGGTCCAGGCATGGAGTCAAACATTCCGTCGTGATGATTCTCGTTTCGTCCACTCACTCTTCACATACTAGGGAGACTGGATTGTTGAAACCTTTTAGCCCGAGGATGTGTGCCAGCCCCAGTGACAATCAGTGACAAAAATTCGAGATTGTTGTTACCCACAGGCGGGTACACCATAAACTAGGTCGGCAACGGTCCGGGATAGTCTCTTGGGTCCTTCACGATTAATTGGCAATTGAGGAACCAATCATTGGTTTCTCACTTTGTCACTACCCCGTGTGGCATTTATTCCAAGTGATTAAAGTGGGGATGGGTACATTAGGCATTTCTCGAAGGAACGTGGATTCTCAGTGGAATCCAGTTAAGTAGGCATTTCATCAAATTTGTTTGTGTGGAAACGAAACAATTCGTCAGTAGTAGTACAAACAATAATCTTGGCACGGCAAACATGCGGCCAGCGCTCGAGCATGGCGCTGGGAAGCCAACGCTGAGCATTAATATCTTATTTTGCAATACGAATTTGCTATATGTTTCAAACATCAAAATGTGGACAACAGCCGGATCTAGGTCTGTGCACAACTTCGGTACTTGCAAAGAGAATGCCGTTGCACATTGGCATTCTCTTTGCAGGTACAGAAATTGTGCACAGATATAGATCAGACTCTCCTTTATGTTTTCATATCAGGAACATATACCAAATTTGTATGGAAAAATAAAAAGCTAGCGCTCAGCGTTTGTTTCCCGCAGCCATGCCTGAGCGCTGGCCGCATGTTTGCCACGTTAATACCTCAATTACACTACTATCGACGAATTGTTGCGTTTCCACAACAACAAATTCGAAGAAGTGCCTTGTAAACTGAATTCCACAGAGAATCCACGTTCGTTCGAAAAATGTCCAACTCCACCTTAGGTTGGGGTTTCGCCACCCAAGAAAGAGAAAAAAATGGGGTAGAAAAAAACAATGATTGGGTACTTACCACAAAGAAAAGAAGAAAAGAAAGAAAGAAAGAAAGAACCACCCACAAGGTCCAGTGATTCAGTTGGGTATTCGCCACACAGGAAGAGGGTAAAAGAAAAAGAAAAAAAGGACATACATTTTTAATTCACGTGTTGGACGGGCGCCCCCATGGGGTGGCGTGGGTCGGGTTAAAGACAGGCTCGAACCACGGCATCTCACAGTCTCTCTCTATAGCCACTTTCGTGGGAAATCAGCTGCGATGCGTACACCCGCTTCAGACAAAATTCGAAGTATTAAGCTCCGGCCTAAAAAGTATTTCCAATCTATCGTCTCCTTATATTATATAACAATATTTCAAGTGTACTACCTCAACTCGACCCTGCGTGAGTGGAAAAGTGTTTGCTCCCTTTCCTTTTGTGTTCAGACTTTCTTTAGGTTCGTCGCAATTGCGTGTCACTCAGTGGCGGGACACAAAGGTTGATGTGTATGTATGTGTGTACGTGTGTGTATGAGGTTACACCCCCTTCTTACTTTTATGACTCCGCCGCGTCGCGCACCCCCTCGATTCGAACCCAGGCGATCCACGCCAATTCAGCTCCGAATTCGAATTGACGACACCAAAACAACCTTCCTTGTCTCACTTTCTTACTTATGTTGACTAATTCATCTTAGTATTTTGCGTACTTTTTTTTGGCCCGTGGGACATTCAATACCACAAAAGTTTGATAGGAATTCACATAAATCTGCAACTTTCTTGTTCAATCTAGAGATGAATAGCACAAGGAGGAAAAAATAATTATGATTCCACTGTTGTTTTAGAAATAAGTTGTACACATTTCCCTCAACTTTTAGTACAAAATAAAAAGAAGTCAGCGCTTACTTAATCTTGAATACCTGATCTATATGGCCATATGAGTAGGTAAACCCAATCAAAGAATTCCTCACAAGTCGATGGTTACGTCTAGTTAATTTTTTTAGAAATTCTGAGCGAATAGACTGATTTTGAGGATCTGATTTTTCATACTAATTTAAATGTTCGTGACATTGATAAGCTTTCGCCTGGGACCTTCACATTGATAACAGAGCTGTCCCCTCGATTGATGGTTGCTTTTATTACTTGAAACAGTAACTTAGTAGCCTTGTTTGAGGTCCTATGTAGCTCAAATAAAAATATATTTGAGTTAACGATTTTTGATGTTTTGCCGGAATCGAACCGACGATCTCAGGATTGTCAGTCCTGCACTCTGCCTACCTGAGCCAGTTTAACATCGTCTTGGATAATAGGGCGGTCCCAGTCCACACTTCAAACAGGTAAGTGAGCACTTCTGGTACAAATTGCTCACGTATCATTTAGTTAACCTAACTTCCAAGATCAGTCCATTAAGAATGTCGAAATAGGGTGTATTCAGCTTTGGCCTTACAAATTGGTCTGAAAACAGGGCTACGGATTGCGTGTTAGGTGGTGCACTATTGGAAAACATGTTGAATAAAGATTATGTATACCTTGTTAATGTCTTAAATAGTATACGTATGTTGTATCATGTGACAATTTAATAACATGTATATGGTGTGTACACCTTTAAGTCATGTACTTCTATTGCTTATACATATATGCTGTACAAAAAAAACATAAGTCGTATGATATGATGATATTTGTCTTGGTGGAATATGTATTGTTTAATATTTGTACTTTGTTTAATGAGTGAAGAAAATATCTTCTTAGAATCTTTGGCCCCGAATTAATTCGGTGATTATTTAATAAATTAACGAATTAACCAAAACTGCGCCAGGCACGGTTTCAAAAAACCACGCGAAGCAAATTTGTGCTCCTTGCAAAAACATGAAATTAGCAGCGCGTCGGAGAAAGCAGTTCCAGGGGTTTTTGGTTGCTGAACACCCTCCAAAAGATGTGTTTTGGTACACAAGAATTTACTGTCTCCGAAATTATATACATCTTGGGTTGTGATTAGCAGAATCTGAAAACCTTTCTGTCAGACTTCAAGTGGGCTGGGCACAGATTACCACATGTATTCGCTGATGGTTGGTCAAAAGCGTCACGCAAACGTAAAATGAGCTTGTTGGAAGCGCCCACAGGGACATTACTTTATTATTACAAAGCATTCAAGCAAGAGATTTACTGTTGGAGGAATATGGTGTGTCGAAGAAGTGAGTGATCATCATGGACAGGGGACAGGACTCAAATGCGACTCCAATTTTTCAGATCCACCTGAAAAAATGGATCTTCGTCTCAGGATCGTCACTATGCCAGAGATTTAGCAGGAGGCACGAAGACACGGCGTGGAAACGGAAAAGAATAGAGAGAAGTCTAGTAAATGTGATAGTTATGTTTTATGTATTGACGTGTGTTGTCTCTTCGAAACTGTTTTGGAATTGAATTGGTGTTGTGCGATTTGTATCTCAAGACGCTTGATTTCACAATGGGTTTGTTATTTAAACATTTCTTAATTACTGTTGTGAACAAATTGTGTCGTGGTGATCACGATGAATTGAAGCTCGACTCATTTTCACTATCAATGAATTGGTGGACAGAATAAGCAACTTGAAATAAAATGTATCCCAGCATGATTAAGAGCAAAAAAAATATGGAAAAAATGCGCCACAGGCCAGATTTTTTGATGAAAGAAAAAGAGCCGCAGGCAAGACTTATCAAACGCAATGCGCCGCAGGCCAGATTTTTGGACCAAATTCTGGTGTAGACTGTCCTATTGATATAGTATGTAATTTAGTGTTGCAGTGTGCTGCAGTGTGCTGCAGTGTGAGCGCGCCTCGTTTTTTGTTACATATTCATTGATTGATTATTGCTTTTATTGCTTGAGACAGTAATTTATCTACATAGATTTGAGCTACATCGACCCTCAAGCAAGGGTACTGAATTACTGTTTGAAGTAAAGAAAGCAATAATCATGATTAGTACCCTTGCTTGAGGGCCCATGTAGCTCAAATTCATGTAGATTTGAGTTTTCGGTTTTGTTTTCGAAGGGTTTTGCCGGAATCAAAGTGACAACCTCAGAATTGACAGTCCCGCACTCTAACCAACTGCGCTAGTTTACATCGTCTCGGACAAGGTAGACCTGAATATGTGCCCAAAAAATGGTGTTAGATATGGCTATTATGCACCGTATGAAAATAAATTGAATAGGAAGAATGAAATACGTTGTAATAAAACATGGGGAAATTATGTATATATACATCATATGTTAATAGAGACAGAGTAAGCTAGAGAAGGATAGAATCAAAGTGCATATGTCTAGACTTGTCATGCATGCAAATCGAGCGCCCGCCTTCCAGTTTGATGCATAGGACATCTCTGTTGCATATATGTGTATGCATTTAATTCTTAGTCAGTCTCTCTGAGTGACTGCCATCCACTGACTCTAATTTCCGAGTCAGTGTGAATTTGTTGTTCTCTCTATCATGTCCGACACTAATTCGATTTGGGGTATATAGCAGACTGATTTGATTTGCTTTTATTACTGGAAACAGTAGTTTAGAACCCTTGCTTGAGTGTCTATTATCTCAAACCCAAATGGATTTGAGTTCTCGGTTTGCGGCCGGAATCGAACCTGGGACCTGCGGATAACCACTTTCCTCTTAAGTGCCGCGCTCTAAACAACTGAGCTAAAGTGATGGATGAGTCACTGAAGATCTTGAAGGACCCTCTCTTAGTTGGTATTCAAGAATCACATAATTTGTGTTGGTGCACAGTACACTGCCATCCACTTCATATAATGATTTACAGTCGTACAACGCTGAATGCTAGCTTGACCACAAAAGGCCAAAACTTAATTTCTCGCAAATGCTAAATCAATGTATATGTATTGCATCTTCAAAATACAGTCTCTTGTTTCAATATACAAGTATGTTCCTTTTCAAGACTATTTGCGCCAAAAAAATCCCCGGTGACAGAGCTTTGTGGCTCAACCTGTGCGCTTCAATGTATTTATCACCTGCCAAGAAAGACAAGCAACACAAACAACGCCACTCACTATGTGAGATACGGAAAAGAAAATGTGAAAGAATTCCAAAAGCAATTACTACATTAATTCTCCAGCAACGAGAACGAAAGCAGTCGTCACCATTCATAAACGCATCCTATCCTCATGCTTTGACGCAGTCAATGTAACGGCGTGTGCATGGTGTTGATTGTGATTGTGTTTGTTTTTGCGTCATTTTTCTTCGTATTTGTTGTGCACCACGTGCCTGAAAAAAACGCATGGCATGTGTATTTCTAGTGTCGCCAATGATTAATCAAAACAGCATCATCTTCTGTCAAAGAACCCCAGCGTTTGCAAAAAAAATGTAACTATGAACTCTGTCCTGTCAAATGAGCTCTATACTGTGTCAAAACAGCATATATGTATATATATATATATATGTGTATATGTATACACATATATATGTG
>Ga0105054_10012282_pt1 | contig 10508 bp, 10 predicted proteins | sample BON02_FD_78091 | JGI IMG/M metagenome (GOLD analysis project Ga0105054, IMG submission 78091) | Freshwater microbial communities from Lake Bonney liftoff mats and glacier meltwater in Antarctica - BON-02 (megahit assembly) | ecosystem: Environmental > Aquatic > Freshwater > Ice > Glacier... | reverse complement strand
TGGAAGGCCACGCTCTCACCATCGGCTATCCCGACCACGTCGTCGGCAGCGGACTAAATGTCGCGTTTGAGACCGGCGAGGTGCTGGCGCTGCTCGGACCAAATGGCGGCGGCAAGACCACGCTGCTCAAGACGTTGCTCGGACTGATCGACGCCAAGGCCGGTGAGGTTCGGCTCGACGGCAGGCCGCTCGCTGACTATTCAATTCAGGAGCGTGCGCGGGTCATCGCCTATGTGCCGCAGGTTCATACCGGCACCTTCGCCTTCACGGTCGAGACCGTGGTCCTGATGGGGCGCACCGCGCATGGCAATCTGTTCAGCCGCCCGAGCGCGCATGACCACGAAGTGGCGGCCGGCGCGCTCGAACGCTTCGGCATCGGGCGCTTGAGCCAAAGACCCTACACGCAAATTTCCGGTGGCGAACGGCAACTGGTTTTGCTGGCAAGAGCCCTCGCGCAGGAACCGCAGTTCGTCGTGCTCGACGAGCCGACCGCGTCCCTCGACTTCGGCAATCAGGGCAAGGTCATGAGCGAAATCCGCGCGCTGGCGGCATCGGGTCATGGCGTTCTGTTCACGACGCACGATCCCAACCACGCCCGCCGCGCCGCCGACCGCGCCTTTTTGCTGCGCGATGGCACACAGTTGGCGGAAGGGCCGGTGGGCAACGTATTGAACAAGGCGCAGCTTGAAGCGCTCTACCGCGCGCCTGTCGAAACGGTGATGGATGCGGCCGGAAATATGGCGTTTTTGCCGGGCTAGAGCGTTTCCAGGCGAAGTGGGAACCGGTTCGCCGTCCGGAAACGCGACAGAGCAAAAACCTGGCGGCTTCCCGTAGCGCGGCCAAGCCACTACATTAGCCTCATGAACAACGACTCCTATATCATCAAGCCCGATCCGCACGACCCGCGGCTGACCGAGCGCGTGTCCGGCATCGACCAGACCGGCGCCAAGATCGACACCTCGGTGACGGTCGAACGCGCGCTGACGATCTTCCTCAACAGCCAGGAAATCGTCACCGCCATGACGATCAACGACTATCCGGAATATCTCGCGATCGGTTATCTGCTCAACCAGCATATGCTGCTACAAGACGACGTCGTCACCGGCGTCGATTACGACGAGGAACTGTCGGTCGTGGTCGTGCGCACCAAGCGCAAGACCAATTACGAGAAAAAGCTCAAGAAGAAAGTGCAGACCTCCGGCTGCGCGCAAGGCACCGTATTCGGCGACCTGATGGAAGCGCTCGAAGACGTCTCTCTGCCGAACACCACGCTGCGCACGTCGTGGCTTTACGCGCTGACGCACCAGATCAACACCACGCCGTCGCTTTATCTCGAGGCCGGCGCGATTCACGGCTGCGTGCTGGCGCATGAGGACAAGCCGCTCATTTATATGGAGGACGTCGGCCGCCATAACGCCGTCGACAAGATCGCCGGCTGGATGTTCAAGGAGAAGATCTCGCCCTCCGACAAGATTTTCTACACCACCGGGCGGCTGACTTCCGAGATGGTGATCAAGACCGTGCGCATGGGCATTCCGATTTTAATTTCGCGCTCCGGTTTCACCGCCTGGGGCGTCGAACTGGCGCGCAAGGCCAATCTGACCTTGATCGGGCGCGCGCGCGGGCAACGTTTTGTCGCGCTGGCGGGCGAGGATCGTATCGTGTTCGATCAGGACCTCGCGACGGTCAAGGAAGAAAGCTCCAAGCATCGGCGCAAGGCGGCGGTGGATGACTAAAACTTTCTGTCATTCCGGGGCGCGCGTCAGCGCGAACCCGGAATCCAGACTTGTAACCGAGGAGTCGTGCTGCCCCTGGATTCCGGGTTCGCTCGCTCCGCTCGCGCCCCGGAATGACAATGACTGACTTTCCCCCTCCCCCCACCTTCGGCCTCGTGCTCGCCGGAGGCCTGGCGCGCCGCATGGGCGGCGGCGACAAGGCCCGCATCAAAATCGGCAAGTCGACGATCATCGACCGCGTACTGGCGACGCTGTCGGGCCAATGCGTCGACATCATCATCAACGCCAATGGCGACCCCAAACGCTTCGAGGACACCGGCTGCGTGGTGGTGCAGGACAGCGTGCCGGATTTCGCCGGCCCGCTGGCCGGCATCCTTGCCGGGCTCGATTATCTTGCCGAACAGGACAACGGCGTCGAATGGATGCTGAGCGTGCCGGGCGACTGCCCGTTCCTGCCGGACGACCTCACCGGGCGCCTGCACGAGGCCCGCCGCAAGAAGGGCGCCGGCGTGCCGCTGGCCTGCGCGCGCTCGGGCGAATGGCGGCATCCGGTGGTCGGCCTGTGGCCGATTGCGCTGCGCGAAGACCTGCGCAAGGCGCTGTTTGAGGAAGGCCTGCACAAGATCGAGATCTGGACCGCACGCCACGGCGTCGCCATTGCCGACTGGCCGGACCAGCCGGTCGATCCGTTCTTTAACGTCAACACGCCGGAAGACGCCGCCCGCGCCGAAGCGATTGCAATGCAGCATTACTGAGAGCTTTTAAGCCGCAGCTTGAACTGCGTGCGACTCCTCGCCATATTTGGTATAGTTCCGAGCTATGGGTTTGGGAGAGGAGCTTAATCAATGAAAACGTTCATTATCGCTTGCGCAGCTGCGATCGTTCTGGCCGTCATTGGCGGCGTCGTTTTGAATGGCGTGCAGGAATCCTCGGAAACGGCCTTCAGCACCAACGCGGTGCGACTCGGGGCCTAGAACCTTATTTCCCGGGCGCTATCGCCTATATGCATCAAAGACGCGTGGAAATGCGCGCGTGGTGCCCGGGAATAAACTTCAGCCCATCAGCGCCGCGTACGACAAAAAGCCGACGCGATCGCCGGGTTTGATCGAGGTCACGTCCTCGGGGAATTCCAGCAGACCGTCGGTTTCGGTCAGCGATGTCAAAATGCCGGCGCCGTCCTGCGGATGTTTGACCGCTTCGACCTCGCCATCGGCGCCCTTGCGCAGCGCCACCCGCACATATTCGCGCCGGTCCTTCTTTTTCTTGTAGGCGAAGGCCGCTCGCACCGGCAGCGGCAGCAAGACCTGTGGCCGCGCGCCCGCAAGCCGCGCCAGCAGCGGCTTCACCACCCGCACAAAGGTCACGAACACCGCCACCGGATTGCCCGGCAGGCCGCAGAAGGCAGCGCCGCTGTTGGCGGCGTAATCCTTGCGCGGCGCGGCGCGAATGACACCCATCGCCACCGGACGGCCTGGCTTGATGGCGACCCGCCAGAACACCAGCGTGCCGATCTTCTCGACCGCGCTACGCACGTGATCGGCTTCGCCGGTCGATACTCCGCCCGAGGTGATAACCAGATCGTGCCAGGTCGCGGCTTTCGCCAGCGCGCGCGACAGTTCGACCGGCTCGTCGGCGAGAATGCCGAGATCGGTGACGACCGCGCCGAGATGCTCCAGCAGCGCGCTCAGGAGATAGCGGTTGGCGTCGTAAATTGCGGCACCGCCGCGCGCTGCGCCCGGCTCCACCACCTCGTCGCCGGTCGAAAAAATGGCCACCTTCAGCCGCCGCCGCACCTCGATGTCGGTCAAGCCCAGTGCCGCCAATAGCGCGATATGCTGCGCCTCCAGCACCGTACCGGCCGGCAGGACGAGACGTCCCTTCAGGACGTCCTCACCGGCCAGCCGGCGGTTGGCGCCGAGCTTGAGGCCCGACGGCACGGTTACCTTATCGTCCGCAACCGTCACATCTTCCTGCATAAAAACGGTGTCGGCGCCGGCCGGCATCGCCGCGCCGGTGAAAATGCGGATCGCCTGTTCATGACCGAGAGTCAGGTCTGCGCGCGCGCCGGCGGTCAGCCGGCCCGAAATCGTCAGAGTCGTGTCGCCGTCGGAATTAAGATCGGCGTGGCGCACGGCATAGCCATCGACGGCGGAATTATCGAACGGCGGCAGATCGACCGGCGCGGTGACATCGGCGGCGGTCACACGCCCGCGCGCGCCGCGCAGCGGCACGCGCTCGGTCTCGCCGACCGGCACGATACGCTCGCCGATCAGCCGCTCCATCTCGGGCAGCGGCAGCAGCGGGCCGGAAAAGGCGAAACAGTCGTCGGTCAGTTGCGCCATGAGAGCTAATCCCCTCCTAACCGCCTCGCGCGACGTCGCCGACCGCCACCGCGTGCTTGAGCAACAAGTCTGCAATAGCGCCGATATTGTTAAGATCGATCACCGGCACCGTCGCGTCCGGCAAAGCGCTATCGGACGCAACCGCTACAATGTGCGGATCTTCCGGATGCAGCAACGGCTTGCCATTGGCGATGCGATGAATTTCGAGCTTGGGGAACGCGTCGCGTTTGAACCCCTCGACCAGCACCAGATCGACCGGCGACATCTTGGTAACCAGATCGGCCAGGTCCCATTCCGGCTCCTCGCGCAATTCGTGCAGCATGGCCCAGCGCTTGCCCGAAGAAATGATGACCTCAGTGGCGCCGGCGGTCCGATGCATAAATGAGTCCTTGCCGGGGGTGTCGAGATCGAAACCGTGATGGGCATGCTTGAGCGTCGACACGCGCAAAGACCGCGCCCGCAATGCCGGGATCAATTTGGTGACCAATGTGGTTTTGCCGGAGCCGCTCCAGCCGGCGAGGCCGATAATGCGCATGTTACTCATATAAACGACGCGTCTCCCAATAGCCCACGACATATAGCACGCCGGTGACCGCGAAGTGCCGCCTCCGGGAAATTACGGGATTGCCCGGGCGGACAGATGGGACCAGAGTTTAAACTAGGGGACGTCTGATGGCAGGGGAAGCACGATGTCGCAGGCTTTTGCATGGACGCGACGCGAGGTGTGGACGCGCAAGCTGCTCTACCCAGGCCATACATTACCCACCGCGATCGCGCCTGTGGTGGCGGCGATCGGGCTGGCGATCCATGACGGCGTATTCGCCGCATTGCCGGTGGCGCTCGCGTTTCTGGCCGGCTGGCTGATCCAGTTCGCCGGTGTGGTCACCGACAATTACACCAACCTGATCCGTCAGCCCGACGACCGCGAACATCCCGAACTGGTGCAGGCGGTGGCGACCGGCATCCTGTCGCTTGCCGACCTGCGCGCGACCTTGCTGACCTGCTACGGCATCGCGGTCCTGGTCGGCACGCTGCTGTTCGTCATGGCGGGATGGCCGGTGATCGTGATCGGGCTCGCCAGTATCGCCGCGAGTTGGGCCTATTCGGCCGGACCGTTTCCGTTCGGGCGCCACGGCTTTGCCGATCCGCTGTTCTTTCTGTTCTTCGGCACCGTTTCGGTGTTGGGCGCCTATTACGTGCGGGCGGCCGTCGTCCTCGGTCCCGAACAATGGCGTGATGCGCTGCCGTGGACGGCGGTGGCGATCAGCCTGCCGCTGGGCGCGCTCATCACCAACATTCTCATCATCGACGATATCCGTGATTGGGACTTCGACCGCATCAAGGGCAAGAACACGATCGCCGTGCGCTTCGGAAAGATCTACAGCCGGTATGAGTTTGTTGCGTTGATGACTTTCGCCTATCTGGCGCCGTTCTGGTTTTGGAGCTCGCTTGGATTCAGCGCCTGGGTGCTGCTGCCGCTCATTACGCTGCCGCTGGCGGTGATGGTGGTGCGCGCGGTCTGGACCAAAGACAGCTATGCCGCCCTGATGCCGATGACGCCGCGGCTGGCCATGCTCACGGTCGGCTATTCGACCTGTCTGGCGATCGGGCTGGCGCTGTCAGCGTAACCAGATACCACGTCGCCGATTTATGTATCTAATGTCGGGTAACAGGCGTAGCGATAGAAGGGGCGGCAATCGATATTGACCGGTCAAACCGGGAGCAAGCGATGCCGAAAAGCCGGTGGCTTCTATTACTCGCCCTTCTGGTCGCTGGCGGCACGCTTGGCGCGGGCGCCATGCTCGTCAGCCTCGAAGTCAACAAGGCGACATCGACCGACGAATTCTGCACCTCGTGCCACAGCATGAAGTTCGTCGCCAACGATTCGCATTTGCTGGCATCGGCCCATCGCAGCAATAGCGAGGGCGTGATCGCCACCTGCGCCGATTGTCATATTCCGACGACCAACTGGTTCATCGAAACCTATACCCATGCCAAGTCCGGCATCCGCGACGTCGTCGCCGAATATACCCACAATTACAGCGACCCGTCGATCTGGGCAGCGCGCCGGATCGAACTGGCGCACGAAGTGCGCGACGTCATGCGCAAGCAGGATTCGGTCACCTGCCGTTCCTGCCATGACGCCAAGGCCGTCAGCCCGAAAAGCGCGCGCGGCCAGGCCGCCCATGCGCTGCTGCGCGATAGCCGCATGACCTGCGTCGACTGTCATTTCAACCTCGTACATGCGCCGGTGCCGCCAAGCATCGAATTCATTCGCGGTTCGGCGCTGGGCGCGAAAAAGTAGCGCGCATAATCCCGAAAAGCGGGCACCGGTTTTTGGAAAAGATCATGCGCAAAGATAAAAGAGGGAGAATGCGATGAGCATCAAAGGCCGGTTTCCAAAAGTCCTTGCCGCCGCGCTCCTGACCGGAGGCGTCAGCGCCGCCGCCTTGATGCTGGCGACGCAATTGCGCGCGCAGACACCGCCCGCGCCACCAGCGCCTGCGGCACCCCCAGCCGCCGCGCCCGCGGCTCCGGCTGCCAGCCCGGCGATGCCGGGCTATCTGCCGATGGCCGAGATTCCATTTTATGCCGAATGGGCGAGTTCGCCGCATGGCGATCACAAAGCCGAAGCGTTCAATCACTGGACCAAAGAAGGCAATATTCCAGGCGAATGCGCACGCTGCCATTCGACGCCCGGCTTCCGCGATCTGCTCGGCGCCGACGGCACCACGGTGGGCAAAGTGGACCATCCGGCGCCGACCGGCACCGTGATCACCTGTGTCGCCTGCCACAACGACAAGACGCTGAACCTCACCAGTGTGACTTTCCCATCCGGCAAAAAGGTCACCAATCAGGGCTCGGCCGCGATTTGCATGACCTGCCACCAGGGCGTCGAGTCGGTGGTCAGCGTCAACGCCAAGCTCAAGGGCATCGCCGACGACACCGTCGAGCCCAAACTCGACTTCATCAACGTGCATTACGCCGCCGCCGGCGCCATGCTGTTCGGCAACGGCGCGGCCGCGGGCTTTGAATATCCCGACAAAACTTACGCCGGGCGCTTCGCGCACCAGGCGCCCTACGTCACCTGCACCAATTGCCACGAACTGCACACGGTGGCGGTCAAGGTCGACGACTGCGCCGCCTGCCACAAGGAAGTCACCGACAAGCCCTCGCTGCGCAGCATTCGCGTCAGCAAGGCCGACCGCGACGGCAATGGCGACGTCAATGAGGGCGTCGCGCAGGAGATCATCCATCTGCGCGGCAAACTGCTCACGGCCATCATGGACTACGCCAAGACCGTCAATGGCAAGCCGGTGATCTACGAACTCGAGGCCTATCCCTATTTCTTCAACGACAAGAACGGCAATGGCGAAGCCGACAAGGGCGAAGCGATCTTCCCCAACCGCTACAAGGCCTGGACCCCGCGCCTGATGAAGGCCGCCTACAACTATCAGTTCGTCACCAAGGACCCCGGCGCATATGCGCATAACGGGCCTTATGCGATCGAGCTGTTGCAGGATTCGCTCGCCGATCTCGGCGCCAAGGTGAAGGTGGAACTGGGTAAAGCAGTGCGGCCGTAGTTTCCCTCGCCCCGCTTGCGGGAAGAGGGTGGCGAGCCATAAGCGCGTTTACGCGCGTCTTCGACGTGCTATGGCGAGCCAGGTGAGGGGCGCGTCCTTCCAACTGAGTCTCGCGGTAACGCCCCCCACCCGACTTCCTCGCTAAACGCTTGAAAGTCGACCTCTCCCCGCAAGCGGGGCGAGGTAAGAAGCAAAAAAAACGCCCGGCATGAGAGGCCGGGCGTTTTGCGTTTGCAGAATGTACGCCGGTCTATTCGGCCGGCTGCGTGCGGCCACCTTCGGCGCCGCGCTGCATTTCCTCTTCGACCCAAAGCGGGTGATGCTCCTTGGCCCAGTTCATATCGACGGTGCCTTCGCCCATCGCCTCGAACGAGCCTTCCATACCGAGCGTGCCGATGTAAATGTGCGCGACGATGAGGGCGATGAAGACCACGCCGACGACGCCGTGCACAATCTGGGTCAGTTCCATGCCCGAGACGGTCAGATCGCCATAGAACGGGAACATCAGCAGGAAGCCGGAGACGATCATGACGCCGCCGCCGAGGACGACGAACCAGTAGAGCATCTTCTGGCCGGCGTTGAACTTCCATGCCGGCGCGTGCTCGCCGCCCTTGGAGAACATGCCGCCGCCCATCTTGAGCCACTTTATGTCGGCCGCGGTCGGGAAATTCTGTCCGATCCACATCAGGAACATCAGCACGACGCCGAGCGTGAAGGCGAAGCTGAGATAGTTATGCGCGACCTTGCCCCATTCCGACCAGGCGCTGAAGGCTTCCGGCCCAAGCCACGGCAGAATCAACGCACGGCCAAAGGTGATATTGAGGCCGGTGATGCCGAGAACGACGAAGGTCGAAGCGGTCAGCCAGTGCGTAAAGCGCTCGAATCCGTTGAAGCGCACGATCTTGCGGCCCGAACGGCCACCCTCGATGCGCATGGTGCCGCGCCAAAGATAAAAAATAACCAACAGCGCGATCATGCCGAGGATGGCAATCCCGCCAATCCATTTCAGCGTGACGGTGTGAAAGGTGCGCCAGTCGCGGCCGGCCGGATGAATCAGATTGGCCGACTTCTTGTCAGGGATACTGACCTGACCCGCAATCACGCCGCCTTTAAGATTATTCAGAAGTTGTTGCTCGCTGGTGGCGGCAGTCGGCCCGCCGCCCTGCTGCGCCAAGACCGGCGAAGGCGTCACAAAGGCGACCATTAAAGCCAACGCAACGGCGACGGCGATAAAGCGGCTATGGCTCAGGAGCTGGCTCGAACATTTTGCCATGGCATCCTCTCCCCCAATTAGAACCCAGTGTTTTTGTCGGCGAAATCGGCGGCGCGGGAAGCCCTGCGCCGCCGGAGGATGCGATCAGCTTGCGATCGATTCGTGATAGGCGGTCTGCCAACCCCAGGCGCCGGAGCCGTAGCCGCGCCGCGACACGCGCTCCTTGTAGATCTTGGCGACCATGTCGCCGTCGCCGGCCAAAAGCGCCTTGGTCGAACACATTTCAGCGCACAGCGGCAGCTTGCCTTCGGCAAGACGGTTGGCGCCGTATTTTTCGTACTCTTCCTTTGAGCCGTCAGCTTCCGGGCCACCGGCGCAGAAGGTGCATTTGTCCATCTTGCCGCGCGAACCGAAGTTCGTGGTCTTGGGATATTGCGGTGCGCCGAACGGGCAGGCGTAGAAGCAATAGCCGCAACCGATGCACAGGTCCTTGGAGTGCAGCACCACGCCGTCGGCAGTGGTGTAGAACACGTTGACCGGGCACACCGCCGCGCAGGGCGCATCGGTGCAGTGCATGCAGGCCATCGAGATCGAACGCTCGCCCGGCTTGCCGTCATTGAGCGTGACGACGCGCCGGCGGTTGATGCCCCACGGCACTTCGTGTTCGTTTTTACAGGCGGTGACGCAGGCGTTGCACTCGATGCAACGGTCAGCGTCGCAGAGGAATTTCATTCGAGCCATTTGAATTCTCCTTCAGCAGCGCCGTTTACTTAAGCCGCTTCTACGCGGCAAAGGGTGACTTTGGTTTCCTGCATCTGCGTGACCGAGTCATAGCCGTAAGTGCCGACCATGTTGGAGGCCTCGCCGAGCACGATCGGGTCAGCCCCTTTCGGATATTTCGACCGCAAATCCTTGCCCTGCCATTGGCCACCGAAGTGGAACGGCATGAACACGACGCCGGCGGCGACACGCGGCGTGACCATGGCCTTGACCAGCACCTTGCCGCCTTCGGGCGAATGCACCCAGACATTGGCGGTGTCCTTGATGCCGAGCTTGCCGGCGTCGGCCGGATTGATCTCGACGAACATCTCCTGCTGCAATTCGGCAAGCCACTTGTTGGAGCGCGACTCGTCGCCGCCGCCCTCGTATTCGACCAAACGGCCGGAGGTGAGGATGGTCGGGAAGTTCTTGGAATGATCGACCTTCTGGATCGAGGCGTAGAGCGTCGGCAAACGCCAGGCCTTGCGGTCGGTATAGGTTGGATATTTCGCGACCAGATCGCGCCGCGGCGAGTACAGCGGCTCGCGATGCAGCGGGATCGGATCCGGGAAGGTCCATACCACGACGCGGGCCTTGGCATTACCGAACGGCGCCGCGCCATGCTTGATGGCAACGCGCTGGATGCCGCCTGAAAGATCGACCTTCCAGTTGATGCCGCCGATCTTCTTGTCGTAGTCGGCCGTGGCGGCCGCATCCGCGTCGGCGGCAGGACGGGTGGCGCCTGCCACCTTCTCGATCGCCGTGCGCTCGGCATCCGTCAGGTCGCCATCCCAGCTCAACTTCTTGAGCATGGCCATGGTGAACTCGGGATAACCGTCCTTGATCTCCGAGTCCTTCGAGTAGGACCCGTCGG
>Ga0105054_10012281_pt1 | contig 10511 bp, 14 predicted proteins | sample BON02_FD_78091 | JGI IMG/M metagenome (GOLD analysis project Ga0105054, IMG submission 78091) | Freshwater microbial communities from Lake Bonney liftoff mats and glacier meltwater in Antarctica - BON-02 (megahit assembly) | ecosystem: Environmental > Aquatic > Freshwater > Ice > Glacier... | reverse complement strand
TCTATACATATATTTTTATATGTATGTATATATGTATATATATATATATATATATATTTTTTGTATATATATATATATTTATATATATATATATGGAAGTGTCTCTTGTGCGCGGGATGTCTCGAAGTGGCAACGGACACTATGAAGCATGGTACGGACAAGGAGGTGAAAAGTTTCACGTATTTCGATTCACGTGACGACTTCTTTCGAGAAACCGCATACACTGTTCATCGGAATTTATATAAGATCATTCAGGCTGGCGATCCGTGTTGCCTCTTCTTTGATGTTGAACACTGCTCTCCCAGCCAATTTTCATGCCGACGGCTTCCCGTCAGACAACAAACTTGCAATCACTATAGCGACAATATGTCACGAGGCCAAAGAGCACCAATAGCCAGAACTTGTAGCAAATCCCTCACCCCTCAACCAAGTAGCGGTGACAACATCCTCAAGGTCAGCCGGCGCTGCATATAAGCATTTATTTCACGTCAGCTTTCCACGTGTGGGGTTTATCAATAATCATGGGCCCCTTCACACCTTTGCACGACATCTAAGCAGTTTGGATGCACTGCAAGTAATGAACGCCCACTTCTAACCTATGGCCCTTATTGGCATCTTGATTTGCAGTCGAAATCAAAATCTACGAACTATCGAGTCGTGGAAACATTATCTACGATCTACAAAAGAGATGGCCTTGGAGTTCTACCCTCTTCGATTGCACGCGATGGATTCCCTCCTTCAGACGCTCGTCACACATGCGCTCAATGTGACGCACTGGACCCGCAAGGCTCAAGAACAAGACAATGATTCTGACCTCAATATGCACAGTCTACTGCACACGGCTGGTTTGGATGGAGTTGGTGGTACAATTGAATTGGTGTCACATCACATTTTTTATGGCCTTGCACAGGCCAAAGAGTTTCAGAACAGAAGTCTACAATAAAAACAGAATGTAACGAAGGAATTGAGCATACCAAATGCTCACATGACGCTTGCAAGAAGTCGGGGGCAGCAATCACACGATCCTTGGGTCAAGCTCAAACTGGAACTAAAGTTAAACTATGGATGCCCTCAGACTGGTGGCCACTGCATATGACAACTGCCCAGTCCGTCGCCTCTGCTGATATCGTGACCCAAGCGCCTTTGAAGACAGGATGGGTCTCTCCGACACAGATGCAACGCCTGTGTATTGCTGCATAGGCAAAACTTGGTTGGGACTATCATCTCACACAGTATGTAAACGCCAGACGGACAGGTCAAAATAAATCCCTCATCCTACCAGACAATGCACCTCTCTTTCTTAGCGACTTACAACGTGGCCGTCAAGACCAATGGCTTCATGCCACGTGCTACGACAAGTTACGTGTGGTGTACCTCGACGAACAGACCCAGATCTCGGTACAATATGCGCAGCAGACGCGAGACCTATGGATTGAATTGCAAATTGGGCAACCTTCTCTGAGAATTCTCAAATTATGTCAGACGTGGATAGGTTCTTTAGTTCAGGAATCTGAGCTCAATGAACTTTGGTTGATTGATTGATGTTGCTTTTATTACTTCGTAAGAAATCGTACAGTAGCTTTGCTGGAAGCTTTATGTGCTCAAATGTAGATTTGAGTTCTCGATTTTTGGAGTTTTTGCCGGAATCGAACCGACGACCCTGGGACAGACAGTCCCACGCTCTGAACAACTAAGCTAGTTTTACATCGTGTCGGATGTGCATATACTCTTAGTCTTGATACAACATATGCTCTTAGTCTTGACGCAGTGTCCGACCCTGTCAATGCGGCACTCTTCACTTGGGGTTCGCTGTGGTCGGAGCAGCTCTTCTCAGAGCTCTGTGACAACTCCGTACAGACTCACTGGATGACTCGAACTAGAATGGAAAGCAAAAGTAACCAAAAAGTGAAACGTGTGGATTTGAAGCAACAGACAGTGCAACTTGTGTTATCACCAGCGAAAGGTCTTCTCGTCAGATTTCAACCTCCAAGACAGTGCCAAACACCAGGCACTGGCAAATTTCATGGCAACGCTACAGAATTTATTAATTGGATTGGCACACCACCTACTCCATCCAGACAATCGAGAGTTGTCAGCCAAAACGTTGGTCTAGTAGGAATCCGAAATTCTATTACCACCGTGCAACGCATCTTGTCCAGCCACAATCCAGCAGTGGTTTTATTACAGGATTGCAGGGTCCAAAACTCGGCGAGGAAGCAAGTGCACGCACAGCTCCGGCAGGAATAGCCACAATATCAGACATTTCTTCGATGTGGGACTCGGATGCGCGTAGATCTAACGCACAACGCAGCAAGAAAGACAAGCACAAAAATACTTGTCACTGCTAGTTTATCAAAATGGTGCATAAGTCTACTGGAAGTGCGCTAGACTCTTTTCAGCACGTGAATGATGACGGCTTCGACGAAGGCTGTCTACTCACTGTCAAGATTCAGCCTGACAGAGGACCTATTCTTTCTTTTTCAAATGTGTACAATCATGTTGCTGCTGAGGGCAAACAGTAGCAGGCACTTCTTGACCAGCTTGGTGTCCGCTTACTACACACCGAATCTCTTGGTCACGTTCATCTGGCTGGTGGTGATTATAAAGCAACTCGCTTTCCCAATGCACGTAAGGGTTACAGCAACAGCCGTGAGACTAAGGAGGCCGATTTGCGCTTCCAAAAAATTGACTCTCGACCCTGAGTGCTCAGTCACTTGGTGGACAAGTCACATTAAAGGAGGCATGTTCACACGACGTAGTCCGCAGTTTGCTCAGGCAGATCAATTGGACAAGATCCTAGTGCATGCTGGCAATAACCAGCTATCCCAAGACTTGGAGGAACGTTGAGCTCAATCAAGGCTTTGAATTTCACATGCACACTGCTCATCATGGTGACAGCCGTCTAGATCACGGAAACCTGACTGCAGACATACCAGTGACTCTCCTCCTGTAACCCATGCGAGCGCACTCGAGTAGAAGAGATTTTGTTGATAAGGAAAAAGGGGACTTGACGAAAGATTCGTGGTGTGTTCACGTTAAACGAGCAGGCAGCAGGACTCGGCCATGTGCTGATCCTATGGACAAATTGACACGGTGGGTGAATGAGGCCAGAAGCCTCCTTCCCAGAAAAGTCATCAAGACTCGGCCGTTAAAACGAAACGCATCACATAGTTCCAAATCCAACGGGCGTACGATCGCCAGATAAGACTTCTGGAACTTGAGGCAATGATTGCCAAAGACCTTGTGACTGACGTGTTCATAGTCACACATTCCATGCGACAGATCTTGACCTTGGCCCACATTGATGCTGTGGTACCAATCAAACTCATTCTGTCGTCACTGTCAGCAAGCGATTCAAATAACTGGCGCATGGCACTGCAACAGGTAATCCGAGAGAGGCGCTAGGTGTTGCAAGAGGCCCATCGATTACATCGCACCGAACTACTCCAGAAGTTGCGAGATTGATACCAAGAGCGCATGGATAGGCCTGGCGAATGTAAAATCCAAGAACTTTTGGGAAAGAGGATGAAACAAGACGATCCAGACTACAGAGCGTCTCGGAATCGAGCCAAAAAGCACCTTGGCAACTTGAGTGATAGGCTCTCACGTGCAAAATTCAGCTGCTGGCTAAAACACGTCCTTGGCAACGAAAATGATCGATGTCTTGAACATGCGTGGGGTTCAGACGAGGAATGGGGTGGAGTAGACGAACAGCAGGGAAAAGCACACCATTACTGCACTGATCATGCTATCATCGAGCTCACCCGACTTGCACCATGTGACCTTTGAGTAAGAATCAGTCTGATGCATTTGCTCACGGATGTGTTGGAGCAAATCGACGCAGGAGAATACCTTCAAATGAACCAATCCAATGAACATAAATTGCTAAACAACACAGACACAATGCAACATGAGGAGTGCTTTTTTGCCACAAATGCTATGAGCGCTCTTGCTTACAGTTACTGTAGCAAGTGTATTGACTCTGATCACAGGTTAACACCAAATTGTCACCAATGACGCACACTGAGAATTCTTCCCGTTCAGGTCGACACCTTCAATATTTCTGTCACACATGTTTTGCAATACATTGTATGCTCCTGCTGCGCAGCCTCAACGACTTCCCAGTCCCAGATCAGCTTTTTGGAAATAATCTCCCTGGTCCACAAGATGCTCTCACGCAGCACCTTACCAGAAAGGATTTTGATTACTGGCTCTGACAACTACCACATGACAACAGTCCAGGCGATGATGAAATCATCTATGAAATGTGGCAAGCAGTGCCAGCAGAGATGAAAGATTCACTCTACCAGGTTGTGAATCTGGTAATACAGAATGGAAACATGCCAACATCATTGCAGAGGGAACTCACCACACTCATCCAAAAGAAGGTTGGCGAGGGAAAAATCTTAGAATCAATACGTCTGATCTGTCTCATGAACACAGCTGCCAAAATAGTGACGAGTGTCTGGGCCAATTGACTCTCCAAAATCTTAGAGCAAGTGTCGGGTTTTCAAGGCTCGCAGGAGGGTTTCTGGCCTAACCGATCCACAAAGCGACATGTTTTATGCTTTACCAGCGCGTTGCAGGACGTATTACACAATCAAGGCACAATCTGTGTCACTTTTCTAGATTTTGAGAACTACTTTAACACAATCTCCTTGTCTGCCCTCTTCTTGCTCCTCCGCATATTTGGCATGAATGAGAACGATGTGAAAGCCTTGGAGTCTTACTATAAACACTCGCACATGCGGGTGATCCACGCCGATGGCGGAATATCTGCCAAGATCCCGTTACATCATGGCCTCAGGTAGGGATGTCCCTTCTCACCTTTATTTGGGGGAGTTGTGGTGAATGCGATGCTCTGATGGCTAAATTCCAAAGGAGGAGGCCTGTCACGAGGTGATGTCGTGACTAATAATTTATGCTTCGCAGATGACTCTACGCTCATGACGACAAATGTACACGATATGAATGCTCTTGTACCTTTTATCAACAGTTACTGCCAATGGGCGGCTGTGCTTGATATTGTTGGTTTTATTACTTCGTAAGAAATGGTCTAGTAGCTTTGCTGGAAGCTCTATGTGCTCGAATCTTTTTCTTTAGATTCGCGAATATCGGTTTTGTTTCCTGACATTTGTTTTTTGGTCTGCAAGGTCTCTAACAAAAGCCTTTCTTCCGCCTCTCCCAACCAGGCTCCTGTGCCTGGTTGTCGCCATTCCTCTTGTGTGCTGATTGATTGATGTTGCTTTTATTACTTCGTCAGAAATAGTCTAGTAGCTTTGCTGGAAGCTCTATGTGCTCGAATCTTTTTCTTTAGATTCGTGATTATCGGTTTTTTCTGACACTTTTTTTTGTGTGTGTGCAAGGTCTCTAACAAAGCCTCTCTGTCGCCCCTCTCAATCAGGATGCCGTGCCTGGTTGTTGCCATTCCTCTTGTGTGCTGATTGTACATGTGTGCCTGTGTGTGTGTGCCTCTGTATGTGCACGTGAAAATGTGTAGGTAAAGTGATAAATATTTAGCAAATATAAGCAAAACCATGCCGACGTCACGTGCAGTATCAACGTAGAAAACAGAAATAGATGTTCATAGTGACGTAAGTCAAGCAGTGAAGTGGCAAGTTTTCAGACACGTGATAGAATGCAATACGAATAAGTAAAATACAATAAATGTGTCCTTCTTCTGGACTCTGGGGGAGGGTCTTGGATTGTGATTCCCAGTTTACCATCCTGAGCTCACCATCGTTCGACGGACCCCAGCTTTGACGCTCTACAAGTGTGTGTTCCTCTCTCTATCTCCTCACACGTGCACATTGTGCCCAATGTTCTCTGAACGGACGAAAGGAATCGAACTGGCGAGACCGGAAAACCCCGCTACGTCCAATGCATATAACCACTGAGTAGTGGTTGTTTTAATATCGGATCCAATAATAAAACAACTCTAGCTCAGTGGTTATATGCATTGGACGTAGCGGGGTTCTCCGGTCTCGCCAGTTCCATTCTTTTCGTCCGTTCATAAATCCAACCCCGCAGGGTTAGTGGTGTTTTTACGAGTCTTTTGTCCTCTCCTGCTATCTGCACGTATTGTACTCAATCCACGGGGTTGTGTGTACTGCCGAGTACGCAGACCTCTGGGATAACTGTGATACCGTGCTGTGATGGATAGTTGCCCGGGCTGATACTCCCAGGTCAGCGAACCCACTGATTATACCACCAAATTCCCGAGGCGGATGGATTATGAATGGACGAAGGGAATTGGACCGGCGAGACCGGAGAACCCGGCTACGTCTAATCTGATATTCAAAAAAAAAAAAAGTTCAGTGGTCATATGCATTGTACGTAGCGGGGTCCTCCGGTCTCGCCGGTTCGATTCCCTTCGTCCGTTCATTCTCCCTCGATCCCTCTGTGGTTGGCCTCGTGCCTCCTTGCACCTGCTGAGGAAGGACACAATCACCCGATTGTGCGCTTCGCATACCTGTGTCACATGATCGGCGAAGAGCTTGTCTTTTTTTCCTTCTTGTACATCAAGCTTTTTGAGCTTGGTTTACAAGTCGCTTTTGACCACCGATCCGCGGTTACCCACCACAAAGTTATTCTGCAATTCCCCCTTCGGAGTAGCAGCTTTGAGCTCACCGATGATACTTTTGTGCTGCTCATTTGCTTCTGCTCCTTTCACCTCTAGGAACCCCTCGTCCCTATCTGTCGACCGTTTAAATTCCAAAATATATCCGATCTGCAGAGCCTCATTGATTGCGACCCTATCTGGTCGCCTGCCCCAGAAACGATTTACGAAGAAAGACTCTGGATCGAGGTTGTACCGTGCCTCTTGACTTTATTTGACAGGTATTGTCACCTCTATATCCTGTGCCTTGTCCACCAGCTCTATGGGATTTTTTTGCCATGGGATTTTTTTGTCACTCAGATACTTTCCGAGCATAACCCTTCCTGCATCCTGTCTCAGCATGAACTCTGCTACCCATGTACTGTAGAGAGGCTGGTGGATGACTCCCCTTTTTTTCTTCTCCTTGATAACAGCCTTTTTGAAACCTTCCTCATCCATCCATGTACCATGCTGTAGAGCCGTTACCATACTCGGATCATAGCTTACATCGACTCGTCGTCTTTGTTTGCTGATCTGTTTCCAAGATCCTGTTACACGATCCCGGTGCTTGCGCACCTCCTCTTCTACTTATCCTCGTCTAATCGCCTTCTACACCCCGCTATTCCACGTCGACTTTCGATTTTCATAGCTCACCGTACCTCCTTTCCGGCGAGGCTCTTGCCATGTGAAAACTGCTCGATTTGTCCTGTCGTGCCATTCCCTGGGAACATCTTTGTTTGAAATAGCCTTGTCTGCTTGGATGTCGGCTTCTTTATTTGCAGGTTCTCCTCGATGCGCTTTCACCTTGACCAGAAACGTCACTGCTCCTGCTGGTTAACATGGGCAAGGTCAACATGGGCAAAACAGAAGTCCAAGGCACAGGCTATGACTACAAACTAAAATTCCCTCTTGATCGCAGCATTTTTCAACTGGGAAATGGCATGTCCAAACTAGTGATACCGTGGGACCCAATCAATTACCTGGGGGTCCGTCACACAATCACTGGCGACTTGACTTTTGAACATGGCTATGTCAGAAAAAAAACGCTCGATACCATCACGCAGTCGACCCAGCACATGTACCACCCTCAGCACATTCACTGGGTGGTACAGGTTGCCATTATCCCGATTTTCAGGTATTCTGCGGCCAGTGTGAATTGTGACTCAAAGGAAATCGTCACACTTGAAAATTTGTGGATGCGTGCCTTCAAGAAAAAATGGAGAGTCAAGGCCAGCTTGCCCGATGTGACATTTTGTGCGGGGCCTGAACCAGGGCTTGCGAACACTAAAGGCTAGAACCATCATCACCAGTGAGACGACCATCAGCCTTACAAATCAGTGCATGTGCTTTAATGATGACCTACGACAAGTGACAATCCAAGACATGTCACAAGCTATCGCCCAGCTTGGCTGCTCTACGATAGCAGAGGTGCAAGCGGAAGTTCAGTGGAATGGAGTTAATTGGCAGCAACATCGCACTCTCTGTCACCGGGTTTTAGTATTCACATCCCGAGGTATGCAGATAAAATGGACGACAACTCAAAAAATGCCAACACTCCTATCCTCATGAATTTGATGCCTCTCTCCAAACTCACTGCACCCAATGAAGCAGATTGGTGTGAAGCACGAATGTGGCTACGAGAAATGGCAAGTATGGGGCTACACAGAATTGAATCTAATATGGGTGGGATGACCCTGGTTTTGCCGACGAAGTTGAAATCTAAGATTAGCGTGCGGGCGAAGTCACCCATCGAGACGGCGGCTTGCACTCATTCCAGGATCAAAGATGTTTGATGGACCGATGCAGTTTCTCTGCTCTCCAATCCGATCCAACGAGCACAAGTCATACGACCAGGCGACGGCCGAATGGGCGACGTTGTCTTCATCCAACAGATTCGGATGGCTTGTGCAGGTTCTCGGACAGCGCTCGGATGCCAATGGTACAACAGTCCTCATGGCTCGGAGTCTGCATCTAAACGAGTTCCATTGTCTCAGCCAAATCAACGTGACATCTCCGGACAAAGAGATCTCACTACGGCGAATTGCAAGTTCAAAAAGAGACACGCTCATGATGAGCCTCTCTGGTGCAGAATTGGGCAAATTGACGGAACGGAATTTTCGGCCATGTCAAGCCTTTCAAAAAAATGATAGCGCCAGATCGTCAGCGAGGGTGAACCAGATCGTAGCGCCAGCGCTTGATCCAATCAGGCGGAAATCAAGAGCTACATTTGACCTTGCAGACCCAGTTCAGTTTCAACAGAACTTCAGAGCATCACAGGTCATTGATAGCACATGGCCCCATCAAGGCAACACAGTGCAGGTCACAGTGAGAGTTGGTCAGGCCCATCAGCCTTCGTGAATCGACAAAACGAAAACGGCTTAATGGCGTCAAGAGCGTGTTCTCAAAACGGCAGGTGCCTGGCGACAAAAGCCTTAGGGCACCAAAACTATTGAACACCCCCCCAATGGGAGATTTTAAAACATGGGTATCGCCCTCAGAAGTCATCGCACACTGGAATCAGCAATGGGTCAAAACAGATGAATGGGGGGAAAAGGGTGGACACACACTTCATTTGTCGATTACTTCATGATTATGAAAATATTTCAAATTTGGTTCCATCGCTGCAGCACAGTCTCTTACTATGGACCCCTCCTTCTCAGATTACATCCGGTCTTTAGAGACAACGACAACTAACAAAAGGGTTTTGTTCTCTATATATGAGATGTCAGCGAAGGAAATCGAAGGATACATCAAATGCTTGTACGTCAACGTTCAGACCTGTTTTGTGTTCGTCCGTGCAGACCAAGTTCAGGGCGTGCTAAGGTCACAGTTGCAACATCATGGTTCCTGCTTACATCGACTGGATAAAGGTGCCAAGTTAAGTTTGAGAAAGGGTTGGTGGCAAACAGGCGAATGCACCAAAATCAAGGCCCAGCAGTCACACAAATTTTGGACGAGCAAATCTCTCGAAACTGGAAGAGCCACTCTTCAGAAATTGAGTCCAATCTCCGTTGGACGCCTGATCGAATTAACGTCTTACCATGCCTGCAACGATATCTGGACGCGCTCCCAATTAGACAGTACTTGGGACAAGGTTATCATGTGGTAGTCAGTGATAGATCGTTACAGCTAAATCGATCTAGTACGAAAGAGCCTGCCATGGGAGCGAGGGTCATGTGGCACGACGCTGCCATACCCCACAGATCCGGATGGGTGGGTGGCCAACACTCCAGCACACGGGCAGAGCTAGTAGCAGTGGTCGTGGCATTACAAGGAACCCATTTTGCTGATGATCTAGCCATCCTCATTGACAGCGCTGCTGCTATACAAAGACTACGATGGAAAATAAACAAAAATACAACACAGTTGCCCCATATGGGATTGGGTAGTACGAGCCTGGATGCTCAGATTCATGCCGGGACAATCTTCTGTCAAATCGAACTTCAAGAAATGGGGACTCACGGCTACTGCATAGTGCGATTGCGGACATGGGGACGAAACATTTCTCCACCAGCAACTTCACTGCCACCTTACTCATCGTCGAAACAGCAAACAAACTGCGCACGACAACGTGGCAAAAGAAATTGAAAATTAGGTGAAAATAATCAATCCAGAGACACGACATGCTCAGTGGTACTGAAAGGTGCTCACTTTTTGGACACACTCTGCCAATGCAAATAATAACAAAGTCAGTAATTGCAGTACACGGTCCTCAAAGCAAAAACTAGATGAGCTTCTCGAACCGTTTGACGATACCACATCGAGCCAACGACCGAATGCTCTGATTGAGGATGTGTAAGATGTTTATTAATAACAGAACGTCCTAAAACCCCCTGTCACTATAGGTACCAAATTTAGGTCCTCGGCTACATCCCTTATACGGGATTGGCGGTGTTCAGTTTTGCGATTACTC
>Ga0105054_10012278_pt1 | contig 10513 bp, 8 predicted proteins | sample BON02_FD_78091 | JGI IMG/M metagenome (GOLD analysis project Ga0105054, IMG submission 78091) | Freshwater microbial communities from Lake Bonney liftoff mats and glacier meltwater in Antarctica - BON-02 (megahit assembly) | ecosystem: Environmental > Aquatic > Freshwater > Ice > Glacier... | reverse complement strand
TACAACTTTATTGCCCTTCTTAATCTCATCTTTAACCTGTTCAATAACGGGATCGCATTGTTCTGTCGTATTACGACCAAAAATCCCACCCCAAAAATCACCTCCCGTTATAGCGCAGCCATCGTATCCCAATTTCGTGTCTTGAGTATGATCATGAAGTAACCCAGCTAATGTAGTTTTATTAGAAATTTCATGGCCCGTACCACTAAAAAAAACAGAAATCACCTTAAGCGGTTTCTCTAGTATTAAAGGCTTGTCTTCTTTTAAAAGTATGTCGTCTTGTGCCTTATCGGTATAAGCGCTTAAACGCTCTATTAAGTTAACGTAGATATGACTCAGATCATCCATAGGCAACCCATATTCTTTCGCCTCTTCATCTACCAGAGCAATATTTATGAAGTTCTTCAGAGCAACACCCACTTTATAGGTTTTCTCATCAAGAATTTCAGGCGTCCAATCTTTGCCCATGTACGAAAAATTTGCCTTAAGAGAGAGTAGGTTGCTACCTATAGATCCCTTTGACTGTGCAATATTTTGTGCACAGTCAGCAATATTCCACGCGGCTTGCAAGATTCCATCAGAATATTCTGTTTCCTTATTATTAGGGAGGTAAGCCATCGGTGAACCTTTTATCGCTTCAAGGTCTTTTTTCAGCGTGACTAACGCCTCAATGAATTCACTCATGACTTCTATTATTCCTTATCAAAAAAAAGATATGACCTATAAATACGACACCAAAGCAACTACATGGACAGTTTCTGTTTTAAGCAATTGATTGATGATTTATTTGTTGCCTGAATAAACAAGAGGATATTATCTATAATACTAAATCAACTATTAAGGAAATATTAAGGCACTACTCAGTATAGCGGGCGAAAAATCGGGGCTCTGTCGGGCTTCTAGTGGATATAAAACTCAATGCCAGTAATGTACATAATTTTCAAATCATAGCTTTATCCTAATTTTTAATTTTGCGCACCTCAGTGCGCATCTCTCACAAAATTATTTTGTCATCTTGATGTTTCTGGCCGAAGCTTTTGTTAGCAAACTCATCCTTAGCGTACGTTTTCGTGCCGTTGGACTTCAAACCCCTCCTTTTTACAGGGATGGCAACTGGATTGAGTTGCTACGCTCGCAACGACGTAGCTGGCTTCTACAATAGTAAACTCATACCAAAAATTTGCGCAATAACAGATTGATTTGCGCAGGATCAGCTTGCCCTTTGGTTTCTTTCATCAATTGGCCTACAAAAAATGAAAGCAACTTTTCCTTGCCATTACGAAAGTCTGCAGCTTGCTGGGGATAGTTGGCGATAGCTGTCTTAATCGTTTCTTCCAGAAGCACATCATTATTAACCTGCATATAACCCTCACGGGCAATGATCGCATCGACATCTTGTTCGCCGATCATTAATTTGGCGAACACATGTTTTGCATTTTTTGCGGAAACGACATGATCTGTCAGGCGATCAAGCAAGATGGCCAAATCAGTGCTGGCCACCGGTAGAGTTTCAAAAGTGAGGCCGGCATCGTTTAATGCGGCCAAATAAGTTCCCCGTAGCCAATTGACAATAGTACGTGCGGGCGCGTGGCTTTTACCGTGTAAATCATCGAAAAAATCAAGCACGGCAGGGGAGGATAGCAAAAAATCAGTTTCTTCGCGGGAAAACGTGTTCGCACTGAGCAGACGTTCTTTGATATGGGCAGGCAGGGGGGGCATATTGGCTTTAATCGTTGCCAAATCCTGGGCAGTAATTTTTATCGGCAATAAATCAGGATCAGGAAAATAGCGGTAGTCATTCTCGTTTTCTTTGTTGCGTAATGTATGAGTGCTATCGGAGGCCGGTGAATAAAGCCTGGTTTCCTGGATCACGTCTTGGCCGTTTTCAAGCAGATCCTGATGGCGCAGTTGTTCATAAGCGATAGCTTTTTCTATATAACGAAATGAATTCAGGTTCTTAAGTTCGGTGCGTGTTCCTAATTGTTCCCGACCGTATGGGCGCAAGGAAATATTCACATCACAACGAAACGACCCTTCCTGCATATTGCCATCACATATGTCCAGGAAACGCAGAAGTTGGTGCAGGGTTTTCAGATAAGCGACTACTTCGTCTGCAGAAAAAAGGCAGGGGGTGGTTACAATTTCAAGTAAAGGCGTGCCAGCGCGGTTTAAATCTATGCCGGTGTAGTCAGGATGCGCCTCATGTAGCGATTTTCCTGCGTCTTCTTCCAGATGCGCCCGTTCAATTATAACCCTCTTGCTTAGGTCTGCGGCGGTAGAAATGGCAAGATAACCATTGCCGACAATAGGACGTTGAAACTGGCTTATTTGGTAACCTTTGGGCAGGTCCGGGTAAAAATAATTTTTGCGTTCAAAAAAAGATAAATCATTAATTTCAGCATCAACTGCCAAGCCAAATTTTATGGCCATGCGTACAGCTTCTTGATTTAACACCGGTAAAACGCCAGGTAATCCCGCATCGATAAAGTTGGTTTGCGAGTTTGGCGGTGCTCCATACTTGGTAGGAGCGGCGGAAAATAATTTTGATTGTGTTTTTAATTGGGCGTGAACTTCAAGACCAATGACTGTCTCCCAAGCCATGTATTACCCCTTTTGCTCGTCAGGCCTAGCCTGATGCCAGCTAGTATGTTGTTGATAATAATGAGCAAGGCTTAGCAGACGCGGCTCGCTAAAATGTGCACCCATTAACTGCATACCGATAGGTAAGCCCTTGCTGGTACCGGCCGGAATAGAAAGTGCTGGAAGCCCGGCCAGATTAGCGGCTACGGTGAATACATCTGCTAAATAACGCTGGGTAGGATCGCTCACCGTTTCCCCTAATTTAAACGCGCAAGTAGGAGTCGTGGGGCCAAGAATGACATCAACTTTGGTCAATGCTTCATTCAGTTCCTGCTGGATCATCCGCCGAACTTTTTGAGCTTGCACATAATAATCGTCAAAATAACCGGATGATAGCACGTAGGTTCCAGTCAGAATCCGGCGCTTAACTTCCATGCCAAATCCTTCGTCACGGGAGCGAGTAATAAGTTCCGACAAACTGTCAGCATTGGCGGTGCGATGGCCAAAACGAATACCGTCATAACGCGATAAATTCGAGGATGCTTCGGCACAGGCAATGACGTAATAACAGGGAACCCATAAGGATTGCAGAGGCAGATTGAGCTCAACAATGTCAGCACCCGCTTGCTCAAACAGCTTTAGCGCTGCAGTCATCGCCTGCTGAATATCCTGATCAACCTGGGGCTGAAAAAAACTGGCAGGCAGGCCGATACGCATTGATTTTACCGGCGTATTCAAGGCGGCCGGGTAATCCGGGCGGGGATTATTGACGGAGGTGGAGTCATTTTCATCAAAGGCTGACATGGTGTTGAGGATGTAGGCGAGGTCTTCAACACTGCGCGCCATAGGGCCTGCTTGGTCAAGGCTGGAAGCATAAGCGACCATGCCAAAACGCGATACTAAGCCGTAGGTGGGTTTTATACCGGAAATACCACAAAAAGCAGCAGGTTGTCTGATAGAGCCACCGGTGTCGGAGCCGGTAGCAAAAGGTACGAGGCCTGCAGCAACTGCAGCGGCAGAACCGCCGGAAGAGCCTCCGGGTACATAATCAAGGTTCCACGGATTTTTTACTGGGCCAAAATAACTGTTTTCATTGGCAGAACCCATGGCAAATTCATCCATATTGGTTTTGCCGACTAACACAGTTCCTTGCGCTGCCAAGTGCTGAACCAGCGTTGCCTGATAAGGGGCGTGAAAGTTTGCCAACATTTTTGAACCGCATGTTGTAGGCATAGTCTTCGTACAAAAAATATCTTTATGGGCTAGCGGGATGCCGGTGAGATATTTAGCCTGTCCTTGCTGCAAAAGCTTGTCAGCATTCGTGGCCATCGCTAACGCATGTTCTTCATCGACACTGATAAATGCATTTAACGATTTGGCAAGATGGATGCGCTTTAGAAAGTGGGCCGTGAGCTCAGTACTGGAAAACTGTTTATTTTGTAAAGCATGAGCTAGTTCTGGTAAAGAAAGAGTATGCATAAGCTAGTTTCCTGCTTCAATGACTTTGGGCACCAGGTACAGCTCATTGGCAAATAAAGGTGCCATTTCTGCTAAATGGCTGACTTGGTTTTCATCTACAGCCTCATCACTACGCAGGCGTTGATGCAGGTCAAGAGGATGCAACATAGGTGCTACACCTGCGGTATTCACCGCGCGCAATTGCTCGACAAAATCCATGATTGCGCCGACATCGTGGGCTAGGAGTTTGGCACTGTCGTTATTCATGCCAATACAGGCCAGCGCTGCAATTTTAGTTAACTCAGTTTCTAAAGTCGGCATAGTTTATTCCAGGAGAAGACAGTAATTATACCCGCCGGGGTTAAAGTTACAATGAATTGTTGTGTGTAAATAATATCTCTGTGTATAGTGAATAGTTTAAAAATTGAAACATTATAAAATTATAAATAAGGATATTAATCAATGCGTAAACATCACCTGGCCACCAATTTTTGTCTCGGTATGCTTTTTTGTTTGGCCTTGACCCCAGCGGCGGCAAACTCCCAGCCCAAATTTAAGCTAGTGCCCACCACGCTGACTACGATAATCGTCTCTCCTAAGGGCACAGCCAGTGTAAAATATTAGGTGACTAACAAAACCAAAATAACGCGTACACTTACTATTATTCCAATAAGGTGAGTCGCACATGCTCCCAATGGGATAAGAGTATGTGAAAATCCATTTATACTCTCACCGAATGAAACCTGTATTTTGACCTTGATTATTCACGGAGATCAGTTGCCTCCGGGCGGTATTCATGCGGGACCCAACGTTTCTAAAACGCAGGGGGCAAGCAATAATAATCCAGACTTGTTTTTATGCGCGCAACCTAGCCAGATAAATAGTCTACATGTCACAGGGGGCACCGTACCGCCAATACCACCAGTTCCGCCAATTCTCAAAGCGGTTATAAAGGTCAGTCCAGCCAGTTTAAATTTTGTTACTGGGGGAAGTGGATCCGTTACTATCACCAATACCCCTGCATCGCTGCAGACTGCCAATAACATTGCAGCCTTGATTCCCGGCACTAGTAATATCACAGTGCAAACTAATACATGTCCAAACAAACTGGCTATTGGTGCCAGTTGTACCATTACGTTTACCTCCAATACCGCCGAAGGGTCAACCAACATTGCAATTAAAGGCAACAACAGCAATCAAGTGCAGACTCAGATTACGGTGACGGAAACACCAGTAGCAATACTTAGAGTCTGCCACTACGGCAGGACAGAGTGCTATTTTTTATTTTTTCGATGGCAGTGGCGGTGGTTCATTGGGAGTCTTTCTTAAGAGTTTTTCATGGAACGCACGCTGCGTACACACGTTAACCCCTTAGGACGCTAACCGTAGCTGATTAGAATTATAGAGTATTGCTGTCTACAGGCTGTCACGTTGTTAGCCGGTCTCCTCAATAGTTATTTATCGCTAATTTACTGACTGCTCCCAGTGGATTTTTGTAAAAGAGGATGATACACATAGCAGGATGTTTCTGACTGGTATTTAGCGATGTTGCAGCAAGTAAAAACCGCAGGTGGTGTATACATTGAATATGAACAACAAAGCCTGGCGTATCCCCAGGCTATTGATTCAGTTTTAGAGAAGCTTGATTCACAGCGCGGCGCTATGTTTGCCTCTAGTTTTGAATACCCCGGACGTTATACTTGCTGGGATATAGGTTTTTACAACCCGCCACTGGCCCTGACCTGTAGTACCAATCAAATCATTTTCCAGGCTTTGAATAAACGTGGGGAAATGCTGCTGGCGTTCGCCAATTCTTTCCTGACCCATGCTAAAGACATAGTTGTCCTTAAACAGACAGAAATTATGTCTGTGGTAGAGATTAAATCTAGCACCCAGGTCTTTAGTGAAGAAGAGCGTAGTCGCCAACCATCGGTATTTAGCGTCTTACGTCATCTACTCACTTTTTTTAAATGCGATGATGAGCCTTATTTAGGCTTGTATGGGGCCTTTGGCTATGATCTTATTTTCCAGTTTGAAGCCATTAAAAAACAAAAAAATCGCGCCAATGAACAACGCGACATGGTTTTATATTTGCCCGATGAAATTTTTGTCGTCAACCATCGTAAAGAAGAAGCATTTGTTCGCCGTTATGATTTCCAATTCCAGGGAAAATCGACGCAAGGGTTGGCGCGCGAAGGTACATTCGAGCCATACCTGCCTGAACATACCCCGGTTAAAGAATGTGACCATGAGCCGGGTGAATATGCTGAAGTTGTCGAGAAAGCCAAGAAACGTTTTGCCTGCGGCGACTTGTTTGAGGTTGTACCGAGTCAAACATTTTATCTGCCCTGTGCTGAAAATCCCTCGGTAATATTCCGGCAAATGCGCCTTAAAAACCCGTCCCCTTATGGTTTTTTTATCAATCTTGGTAAGGCTGAATATTTAGTGGGTGCCTCGCCGGAAATGTATGTGCGTGTCCAGGGGCAGCGGGTAGAAACGTGCCCTATTTCAGGTACGATCAAGCGTGGTGCGGACGCGATAGAGGACGCATGCAATATTCAGTTATTGCTGGATTCTGAAAAAGAATCATCGGAATTGACTATGTGTACCGATGTCGATAGAAACGATAAATCACGAATTTGCGAGGCTGGAAGTGTACGGGTGATTGGCCGGCGGCAGATTGAAATGTATTCACGCCTTATCCATACCGTTGATCATGTTGAAGGGCAAATGCGTGCGGGGTTTGATGCGGTTGATGCGTTTTTAACCCATATGTGGGTCGTTACGGTGACCGGTGCCCCTAAGTTGTGGGCGATGAATTTTATCGAGCAGCATGAAAAATCACCGCGCCGATGGTATGCCGGGGCGGTAGGGTGGTTCAATTTTAATGGCAATCTTAATACCGGACTGGTGTTAAGAACCATGCGTATTGAAAAAGGTATTGCAGAAATTCGTGTAGGGGCAACCTTGCTGTATGACTCTGATCCACAAGCGGAAGAGCAGGAAACCCGCCTTAAAGCCTCTGCTTTTGTTGATTTGTTACGAACCGATACCGCAATTAGCAAACCTGCAGCAATTCCTCATCATGGTGTCGGTAAAAAAGTTTTGCTGGTCGACCATGAAGATTCGTTTGTGCATACCCTGGCAAATTACATCCGCCAGACAGGTGCCGAGGTTATGACGGTGCGCAGTGAGCATGCAGTGCGTTATCTGCAGCAGCAAGCATTCGATTTGGTATTGTTATCCCCAGGGCCTGGCCGGCCCGCCGATTTTAAACTTGCTGACACGATAAGCGCTGTACTTGCCCAGGGAACGCCCTTATTTGGCGTTTGCCTCGGGTTGCAAGGCATTGTGGAGTATTTTGGCGGTGCTTTAGATGTGCTTGTTTATCCTATGCATGGCAAGGCATCGACTATTGAGGTTAAGGTAGAAGATGGTCTTTTTAAAGGGCTGGGATCTTCCTTTACGGCAGGGCGTTATCACTCCCTTTATGCTCGCTTGAATCAAGTGCCCGAGGAGTTAGTGGTTACTGCGATGAGTCAGGATGGCATCGTCATGGCAGTTTCCCATCGCACGCTGCCGATTCATGCGGTGCAATTTCACCCGGAAACTATTCTTTCCCTGCCTAAACAGGCAGGTTTGCGTATTATCAGTAATTTAATGGGAATGCTTGCGACTCATGCGTCATAAAATACTTAGCATTTACGGCCTGGCTATTTTATTAGGTGCACTGGTTGGTACAATAGGTTCGTTGCTGCAATTGGCAATTAGCCGTACCGATCAACTCTTGTTGCGTTGGTTTCATTATGCCGGCGCTCATGGCTTGCCTGTTGGCCTGGTGTCTGCTCTGACCTCCATGTTGATGGTTTACAGTGCATGGTTTTTGGTCAAATGGTTAGCTACAGAAGCGTCTGGCAGTGGCGTGCAGGAAATTGAAGGCGCCTTGCTGCATGAGCGGCCAATTTTCTGGCGACGGTTATTACCGGTCAAATTTTTAGGCGGCGTGCTCGCGATTTCCGCTAAAATGGTGGTTGGCCGTGAAGGCCCAACGATCCAGATTGGCGGCAATTTAGGTGAGATGTTAGGTGAATGGTTTCATCTTAGTCGTAAACGTCGCGATCTTTTGATTGCGGCAGGCGCTGCAGCCGGCCTGGCTACCGCGTTTAATGCGCCTTTAGCGGGTGTGTTGTTTGTATTGGAGGAAATGCGCAATGAGTTTAATTTTTCGTTTCTTAACTTTAAAACAGTAGCCATTTGCTGCGTAATCGCCACGATTGTCTTGCATCTAATCATGGGTTCCAACCCCGCGATTCCAATGGATGTCTTTAGTTTGCCAAGCCAGCGTTCTTTATGGCTGTTTTTTATTTTTGGCATAGTGGTTGGTTTTGCCGGTTTGTTTTTTAATAAAATGCTCATGAAAAGTTTATATCTGATGGATAAGCTAAGCCCGAAACAACGGGATATCTATGTTATCGTGATCGGATTAATGGTTGGATTCTTAGTCTATGTTCATCCGGCCACGGTAGGGGGCGGTTATGAAATTATCGAGAGAGCATTAAGCATTAGCCCGTCGCTTATTATTTTAAGCGCTTTAATGGTAGTGCGCTTTGTCATTACCATTGCTTGTTATAACACCGGTGTTCCCGGAGGCATTTTTGCGCCGATGATGGCTTTGGGAACGCTATTGGGTTTGGCTGCTTCACAGGTGTTGCAATGGTTGATGATGGATATGTCCGTTCATCCAGGTATGTTTGCGGTGGCAGGTATGGGCGCTTTATTTTCCGCCTCGGTACGGGCGCCGATTACCGGCATCGTGTTAGTGGTCGAGATGACGCAAAATTATTCGTTGATTTTACCGTTGATGGTAACGTGCCTGACGTCGACGACGGTTATGCAGCTAGCCAAAAACGCTCCGATCTATACGCAATTGTTGCATCGCACCTTAAAAAAACAGGGCAAGGTTATCCAGGCGATTAAATAGAGATACCGCGAACAAGTCGCGGTAAGTAGGTTGGTGGGTGACAGGGGAACGACAAGGTCAAACAATCACCTCCCTGCCACTTCTTTCCTGCCACTCCTCCCCACTTCCTGCGGCTTGTCCGCCGCCTTTGTAGCGATGACTAGATACTCATTCAGCATGACAGCTATTTCAGCCTATCCAGTGCATTCGTTGAGGATTGTCGTTATACTTTTCGCCCATGCTAGTAATACGGTTGTTTGATGGCGAGATTTACCCAACATTCTAAAACGGCTTTTTTTTTTATTGTCCCCCAAATCCTGGTTACCCTGCTATTTTTTATCTGGCCAGCATGCGGTGCTTTGCTGCAATCGTTATTTTTTAGTGATGCCTTTGGCTTGCATCGCAGTTTTGCAGGTCTTGCCAATTTTATTGATTTATTCCGCAGTGCCGATTATTGCCAGGCTTTATGGGTTACTTTGCTGCTTGCCGGCTCGATAACCTTTATCACCATGGCTTTAGGACTGGCTTTGGCGGTGCTGGTTAGTGGCCGGCGAACCGGGCAGCAAGTATACAAAACATTATTGCTGTGGCCTTATGCGGTAGCACCGGCGGTAGCGGCTATTTTATGGCGATTTTTATTTCATCCGACCTTAGGGTGGATGACCCATATTTTACAAGCGGCAGGGGTGGATTTTAATTATGTAATCCATGCCAGACAAGCATTGGCGGTGGTAATCATGACTGCCAGTTGGCAGCAATTCAGCTATAATTTTTTATTTTATTTTGCCGCACTTAAAATGATTCCCCGTGGTTTGATTGAGGCGGCGATCATGGATGGTGCCTCTGCCTGGCGCAGGTTTTGGCAAATTATTTTTCCGCTGTTGTCACCCACCACGTTTTTCTTACTGACTATGAACCTTATTTATTCCTTCTTTGATACCTTTGGGATTATTCATGTTATTACCAATGGCGGCCCCGGTTACAGCACCACGACTTTAATTTATAAAGTATACGAGGATGGCTTTGTAGGTATGGATTCTGGCAGCGCTTCTGCGCAATCAGTGGTATTAATGCTGCTGGTTATTGGACTCACCTTACTACAATTCCGTTATCTTGAAAAAAAGGTTCATTACCAATGAGGTCGTTTAAGGCCAGCTGCGCACGGATATGTCCCCATGTAATTTTGTGCATTTTTGTGGCGTTTATGTTTTTGCCGCTTTACCTGGCTATTGTAGCGGCCAGTCATGATGGCAGTACCATGATGCACGCACCTTTGCCAATCTGGCCGGGAACGGCATTGTTTAGCAATGTAAAGACAGTGCTGACCGACGGGCTGGTGGCCACTGGTGGTGAGCCGGTGGCGCGGATGTTATTGAATAGCTTCCTCATGGCAATGTTAGTCGCTAGTGGTAAGATATTCCTGGCTTTATTGTCAGCGTTTGCCTTGGTTTATTTTAACTTCCCCGGCAAACGTTTTTGTTTTGCGCTAATTTTTATCACGATGATGTTGCCGGT
>Ga0105054_10012277_pt1 | contig 10513 bp, 9 predicted proteins | sample BON02_FD_78091 | JGI IMG/M metagenome (GOLD analysis project Ga0105054, IMG submission 78091) | Freshwater microbial communities from Lake Bonney liftoff mats and glacier meltwater in Antarctica - BON-02 (megahit assembly) | ecosystem: Environmental > Aquatic > Freshwater > Ice > Glacier... | reverse complement strand
TGGTTGGAACGGTTCAGGGATCAGTGTACATAATTACTATTTTAATTCATTGCGAGTGTGGCTTTTTGAATATATCATAAACATTCTCCAGTGAAGAAATATACGACTCTTGAGATAGTGATGTGCTAATACGGCTACTTCAAAATCGAATTCATCGACTAAATCATATTCTTCAACCTGCCCAGCATTAGAAGGGGCGCCTCCTGCTTTCTTTTCAATTCTTCGAGCAGCTCTTTTTGCGTGAAAATGTTTGTACTCCGTATTAATGGCACGCACCCAGGACTCGGATTTAGACATTTCTGATGCCGAAAACAAATAAACTCTCTCTGCATACCGGTTCAATTGATAAAAATAATTGCCTATATGAATAACGTACCTTTTCTTTCTCGTCCGACATGAATACAGAAAACGTTCTCGTGTTGTTTTGGAATATTAAGCGCTTTATAGAACGGCTTTCCTAAAATACGAGCTGCATGGCCTTCAACCGGGGATATATCTTCTAAATGAATAACACCGAGAAAATATTGATGGCTGTGTTTGGTTTCATAATACTTTAAAGTATTTGAAGTTAATATGAAATATCGTTCCCTCCAAGTTTTGAAAAACTTGCCCATTTTCATCAGCGTTCCCTTCTTCTTCGATTTTCTTGGTTTTCGAATCAGGGGAGGAATATTCAAAAGACTTAGGATATCCTTGACACCTTCTGATTCAAACACCTTATACTTGGACTCGGAAGAATTCAGGCTTTCTCGATGCGCCTCTGAGTCGGATTTGTTTCCCTTTTTGATCTTTGACATTCTTCTCGCAATGAAACCCATCTCTCGTGCGGCAATATTGAATTATTGTTAGCGATTATACGTAGGTACCACAAATAGTATGTCCGGCGCAAATCGCGAAATGTGTGCACCAACAAAATCGCGAAATGTGTGCACCAACAAAAAAAAAATTAATTCTCGGTGGTTATTTCATTTGAAAAAGATGGAGATTCGTTCAGCAATAAGCGCACTAGCCGCAAACGGATACCGATTCTTATTGTCCCAGAATGCAACTGAGGAAAATATAAGTGAGCTAGCTCAAGCATATCTTGCTGGTTCAGGTGGACAGGATGTGCAAGACGAAGATGCATCCTTGCAAGAGAATCTGCAAGTGTTGCTTTCTTGCAAAGAGCCGGAGGGGGGGTTCTTTGCTTGTGCTTTCGGGGAAGAAGATTCTACACAGGATATGAAGTTGTCCCCTAGAAATAGGAGACTGATGCTGCAGGTGTCGTTACTCAACTTGATGCATCAGAGTGACTTGGCTTCAAAGGTGTACATTCGAATATTGTGTTTTCCCGGAGCATGGTCTTATCAAATGTATGAAGCTTCTATGTTGAGAACTGCGTTGAAGGCTGAACTTTCGAATTCTTTGGTGAAACGTCTTTCTACTTTGTGGCTAGTGCCCAACATGAGAGGAATAGACAAAGACATCAGGCAGAAATACATGGAGGTTTTGACACAAGGAGGTGCAAGGAAAGCTGACGATAAGGTACGTGTTGAAACGCTTGATTCGTTTATTAAATTTATGTTTGAAACCAGGTTTTGGATCATCTCGTCCGAGTCGCTCTTTCAAACAATGATGATACTTTGGCACTGTTGTTTTCATTGCGTCACTTGTTACAAAACACAAAATCTTGCAATGAAACTCAGTGGGCGATTAAATTGTTGAACTCTCTTTCCGTAGATCATTCCGTGCATCTAAGGATGTTGGAACATCTTTGTTACACTGCATCGAGTAAGGCATCGGAGCGCCTCGTCATCGCAAAAAACATTGCCCTCGTCGTTGAAGATATTTCCTTATCAAATGGACATGACACCAATTTACGATTTTGCAAATTTCTCAGCAAATTGTCGCATTCTCGAGATCCTTCGTCAAGGCAGTTTGCAGTGGAGATCGCCTGTGATATATTCTATACCAAGTCGGTAGACGCTGTTTTTTCTGAAGGTCTTCACGATTTGATCATCAACAGATGCGATGACAAAATTCCTACTGTTAGAGTTGCTGCCTCAAAGTGTTTAGGTAAGCTGACACTCAGTCCAACCAGTGAAAGTATTATTCATGCTAGTCTTGACGCTCTTGCTATAAACTTGTCGGATGTCAAACCAGCGGTGAGAAAAGCAGCTATCAAATCGTTTCAAGAACTTTTCTCTAATGAAAAGATCCGAACATTGAGAGGAGCAAAGATTCAAATTGATATCATGAAAATCGCTGAACGAAGCCGTGATGTGGCTCTCAGTATTCGAAATCAAGTATTAGATCTTTTAGATTCGCTTGTTGAAATTGAAATTGACTCTGTGAATAGTTCTTGGACTAGTGCAGTCTTGCCATTGGTGTACGACCCTGAACAATCCGTTCAAACAAAAGCATGCGCATGTATCAACAGAGTCCTTTTCAAGAACATATGTGCGAAAGATCAAAGAAATGTTTGGTCTTTGGTAGCGCAGTTTGGTGAGGAAGAGATTAAATGCCTCAAAAAGTGTTTATACCATCTGGTTCTTGATAATGAAATCAAAGTAAAACCTCTCATAACTGCTCTTCAAGGAGCAATAGATGCTCGAAATGATTCTCAAATGGTTCGAGGTGGGTGGGTTATTCTCAACATGATATGCGGTGGTATCGTCTGCTCGAACCAAGACATGAAAAAAGCACAAGAGTCCTTTCGCAAATCAGTTGATACCAAATGTCTACTAAATCAATGGGATAGTATGTTTGATACCGAAGTTGAAAATTCTGATTTAATGATTCATTGTATGGGAGTGTTGGAAGGCCTGGCATCCCGTGTACCTGCTGATGAAGCCACTCGCATTGCTTCTCTAGTGTTTGAGCATGTTCAAGGTTTGAATTTAGAACCTGATTTATGTCGAAAATGTTTGCATGTTCTTGTTGCTTTGTGCGAGTCCAAGGCCACCAACGAGGCAGAGGGGCGTAAACTCATCACTAGTTGGGCTACTCCACTTGTGGAAGCTTGTACAGTTGTCCTTCGGCAATTACACCAATCTGGTACTGTGCCTGCCAAGCTTATTTCGTCCTTGTTCATTATCGGGGAGCTGAGTATTCTCGGCTTGGATCCCGACGATAAATTGAGGTTGTTTGTGACGCTACCTGATGAAGTCGTGACATTAACTATGGGTGCTCTTACAATGTCTGGTCTTGATATGTGCATCAGACCCCACGTACTCGTTGCAACTGGAAAACTTTGTCTAAGCAGTGAGCAGATCGCTAAAGATGCTACGCATATGTTGGTCAGAGAATTAGACGAATGCAAGGGTAGTGATATTATTCGTAGTAATGTCATTGTGATTCTTGGAGATCTATGCAGGCGATATACCAACATGATCGATCCACATATGGATGTCATTTGTGCTTGCCTGTCCGACCCTTCTGTGTTGGTTCGGCGTCATGCGCTGGTGCTTTTAACTGGTTTACTGCAGGAAGATTATATCAAGTGGAGAGGTTCTTTGTTCGTTCGGTATTTGATGTGCGCTGCGGACCCTAATGAAGAGATCAGGGATTTAGTTCGTTATTCTCTCAAGGAGATATTTGCTGAGAAGAACCCTGGTCTTTTCCATGGTAGCTTTGTTGATGTTCTATTTGCCATCAATCGTTGTTTGAGCCATCCCAAGTATCAATTGGGTCAAGTATTTCAAGTCACCGACAAGGAACTAGATGCAGATTCACTTTCTCATCAAAGGAAAGTGTTTGTATTTCGAATTACTGGTCCAGAGGGAACAAATTTAAGAATGGAATTGTACAATTTGCTATTGGACCAGCTTCAAGACACTCAACGCCTCGAAGTGACTAACAAGTTATGTCTAGATGTTCTTGGTGCAATAATTGACGGCGTTTTTTCAATGCCACCGGCATCATCGTTGGATCAAGTCATGCAAGATTGCTTTCGAATTCTTTGCTGCCCAAATATCAAAGTGAAGAATGCAACCACTGCCAAACCGCTGGAAGAGGAGGATGTGCCGACAGCTACCCAAGTTGCATTGGCTACTGCAAAAGGCCGTGTTTTATCCAAATTGGAAAGGAAGAACTTGGTGGAAAACGTTGTTCCTATGCTGGTTTCTTTGTATAGGTTACTACAAAGAAATAAAAGCTCCTATATGAAACATGTTATGCAATACTTGTGTGTACTTATGAAAGATTTCAAGGCGGAAGTAGAGCAGGTTTTAGACCATACAATGACAGAGGAGATACTTTTTGATTTGGCACAAGAACAGCGCTTGGTACACGAAGAAGAAGAACGCGGTTTCAGTAGCACCAGGAAAAGAAAATCAAGAAGAATTTCTATTGTTACTTTTGAACCATCGGCTACCGACAGGAATCGAAGAGCAAGCACTGGAATTCTAAAAACACCAATTCCTAGTGCAAAGAAGAGAAGAAAAAGTTCACTCACGGCGCCGAGACTTTCTGAGAATTTGAATTCAAGTAATACGGATGATGTGGATTCGACAAGCAAATCACGAAAGTCTTTGTCGGCGATGAAACGAAACTGGACAGTTGAAGCAAACGACTATAAGTCAGATTCCCCACTCACAAAGAATCTCTCTGTCCAGCTCATGGGGCTCTAAATTTCAAATTTCTCTATTATATTAATTTTAATTATGGACCTACTCGTGCCAACGTCTCTTTTGTTCCACAGATAACTCTGTAACAAATATGGTCAGCAGGATCAGAGGCTGTCTTAGGATTGTAAAATGGAGTGTCTTTCGGAACCACCCTATTAAAACACGATCCAACGATGCAGCCCACGATCCACAACAATGATACACCAATCACCAGTCCGCTAATAGTGGAGAAAAACTCAAGCTTGCCATTCTGCGGATTCCTCTCTGTGCTACATACATCATAGCCAAATACCATTATTAAAGACCAGATAATGAATATGAGTAAAAGAATATTGCACACTCGTAAAGGAACCACGAAATTCTTTGCAACAAATCCTTGAAAAGTTTCATATTTGGATAATCTTGTATAGTCTGAATGCCATTTTTCTATAAACACGGAAAAAGCAATAGCCAGCAACAGGGCGCATAAACTCATCAGCAAGAAGAATACAGAAAACGCATACAACACTGCGCTGTAGCTGCCTCGCATGGATACAGTGTTGCTAGTTAATAGACTACATGTAGAGTTACTGGAAGTATCAGAACTCAACGCTATACGAAAACCAGGAACCATGTTCGGCACGGTACATGATGATCTTGGAGAGCATGGAAGGTAGATATCTACATCCATAGGGTTTATACTATTGCACGCATAACAATTTCCACGTGCTTGAGTGACTGCTATGGCATTATTGTAAATTTCATTGTCTGTAGTAGATCCGTTAAACATCCCATAAAACCAAAATAGGTTACCAGGACTCTCTGCAACACAACTGCAAGCCCCAAAGTTATATCTTGCATCACTCGTGATTTTCAAAGGACACGTTTGAACACATTGCCCAGATGTACTGGAGACTATAGCGAAGGAGGCAATCGATATTACCAGATATGTCAAGAAGAACGCACCATAGTACCATGAGTAAACTCGTGAATCTGACCCCATCTCTAGTAAGAGCAAAATAAGTAATAATAAAAAAAGAACCACGTCAAATCAAAACATGTCAAACAAGGACCATGTACTGAAATCAGATAAATCCGTCAGAAAGAAAGTATTATTAAATTGTGCTCTTTCAATCAATCGCCTCGCAAGTACGGGCTGGCTCTTTGAAAAACTATTGGATGGTGGGTTCACAGCTCAAGAAATTCAAACTCTTTTAAAAGAATTCGAATGCGGTAAACCACCTACCACTGCTGCAAGAAACAATTTATTACTGTATTGTGCAGGAATTGCGTTGAATCATGTTGTATACAATAACTTGCGACAAGATACTATGTCTACATCCGCCGACCTCGTCTCTAAGTGCTACGAGTACGCTTCCCTATTCATCGCCTCGAATGATGTTATCATGGTTCCATTTATCCAATCTCTTGAAAGCATATTTGGGCCACAAGCTACACAAGGAAATAATTTTCTTCAAACAATGGAAGATATGACGGAGGAAATTCTTAGCTGGTTTTTTCAATCGTTCAATATTCGCAACGCTTCTTCGTCCCCTTATTCTTTGTCTCCATCTGAATTATTCTTTGTTCCGTGTTGTGAACACTGTACGTATTGCAACACGCCAAAAACTAAAAACATCGCGCAAGGATGCATCAAAAAGGTGGAAGCCGGATGGTACACTTACAAAAGAAAACGAACCTGCGAACTGTGCTCTCCTCGAAAAATATCATTTGGTTCAAATTCAACTCGGAATATTCCAATGTATTCCGACAAGCAAAAACAGAGACTTTTCTATACCCCCGCAGAAATTCATTCTTTCATTGAAGACGCAGCCTTTGAATTGAATAACAAAGTATTTTCACAATGAGGATGTATTAGAATCTTTTTCTCGATAGCACATACTATAGCTTACAATTTAGAATGAATTTAAAGCCTATCCTTTTAAATTTATAAATCGGCAGCGATTTCAAACTGAAACCTGAAATACATGGGGCTGTACCACAGGAATGGTGGTACCGTACAATCAAGCAGATATTCAACTCATGAAGTTCCAAATGCTAGTTGTGTTTACGGTCGCGGCTGAAAGCGTGGAGAGCAGTAACACTGAACAGCAGACATTTGGTTCATTAATTCCAAGCTTCGAAAACAATGGTGGTTTTGTTCAGGAAGAAAACCAACCACATGTCGAAAACAATGTTCGACCAGCAGCTTCAGAAATTACAAACAATTTAAACGAAAAGATGATGGGGGCAGATCCTGCCGATGAAGTAGAAGAAAAGGCAATGGATGCGGATTTGCAAGAAATTAATCCCGAAGATGATCCAACTGATGAACTAGAAATGAATGAAAACCTGGTAGATGTTGACCCTATTGCTGCTTCTGTACCTTTAGATGACCCTATTGCTGCTTCTGTACCTTTTGATAACACTGACAGTGTTTCAGATGATGCAAACATACAAAAAACAGATGCCTCAAGCACCGGGGAAAAATATCCTGCATCAATCATGTCGCTCGTCGCCTTCACTCTTGCCTTACTAAAATAAACAAGATTCCAAAAATCATCAACAATATGTACATATATTATTGTCGTTTCTAGGTAAGATAAATGCAAAGACAAAGAAGTCGAAATGTATACTTTCTTTAGTTGAAAAACTCTTCCAACAGCAATTTTGGATTAACACTCTGGAATCCTCAAACCCTTCTCATCCTCGAATAACTTTCTCAGATCATGAATAAGTTTGTATGGGGCTGCCTGTGCATCTGCAATGACTCTACCAACATCCATAGTGAGTCTAGCAATGCCGACAGCGTCATGTATGCAGGAGGCTGAATCTTCACAGCAAAAAGGACCAGCGACTAGAGATCGGTCTGCAGGACAGTCTTTCCAGCAAACAGGTCCTACCCCCTCTTCGTCAGCGCCACACTTCTGGTAGCACAAACCAAGCTCCTTCTCCTCGTCGGCCGTGCAGTTGCCAAAATGACCCAAACCGCGATAGGTCGGTTCTCTCCAGCACACGCTTGATTCATTCGCTAGACTTAGCACTGGGATAAGCTCCACGAAGTTGCTGCCTGTTGCTGAGAGTACAACTGCTGCGAATGTTACCAACGACGTCAACTGCATCTTGATTCTTTTGCTTATTCGTTTAGTGCTTGTCTGATCGTTTCCGCATAAAGGCCTATGGAAAACTATAAGAGTTTTGGATTTGTAGTGCAAATTTTAAGTTCACATCCTAACGCTTTTATTTAGTACGATTCATGAACCATCATGTTGAATGGGCCAGAATGAATAGACTGTTGTCTCCATGGTTCACATGGTCAGACCTTCATGATTGTATAAAACGAAGATTATCAAAGGAAGATATAAAGAGCATTGCATTCGGTGGAAACTCTAGCAAGAAAAACAGCACGCGTAGCATCTCTCCGGTTTTGAACTGGGACTTTGAAACTCTAGTTTTGATTTCCATATATGATACCCAGTTAAGAGGGCTGTTTTCGAAAATACTTATAAAAGATGCCTATACTTCACCGTGGTTAAACTTGAAAACTGACAAATTTCCAGGAGTTAACTTATCTGGGGTTCTTTCTGTAGTCGCATTGTATAACATTCCTTGTAAAGTGAATCAAGTTGCGCTGGCATTTACTAGATCCATTACTGCCTATCGATTATCAAAGGATGCCGTACTCTGCTACCCCGAATTTGTCGAATGCTTTGTCAGGTGTTGTGCCGTAGTCACAGGTTTCCAAACCAATCATCTTCATAACCTATTTGGTTTGATGGAAACCCAAGGAGTCCTCTTACCGAAATACGATCGAATATTTTTAAAGTCTAAACCAACTTTGAGGCGGAAATGCGACGTTCAGTGGTCAGGAGACTCTCAACGAGACTCTCTACAAAATCAAAAATGTTGCCCAAAAACTGAATTATTTAAAGAAATTCAAAACAGCAATCATGCTACTGAAGAAAATTTCCCGAATTTACAATCGACTTTGAATATATCCTTGAACGACAAAATGTTTGAAATGGCGTCGATTCTCAAAGGCACATTGCAAAGCTCTCAGTTATCTGCCTCCACTTTGTTACAAGATGTTGATTTATTCATCGAATCAATGATTATTGACAATAGCTTGACATTAGTTGATGTATTTATTCAAACAGTCCAAAAGAATCCCGAGTCTGAACTGTCTTCTAATCTGTTGTCTAAATTTTTTGCTCGGTTAAATATTCAACGACGCGTACTTGCTCCCTTCTTGTGTGATTTACTTTCAAGGGAAGACATTTCCTGCGATGATAAATCTCGCATTGCCATGATACTTGGTTGTATTGGTAATTGTGAATCATCAGCTCTCAACAACTGTTTAATTACATCAAGCAGTTCCAAGAATATGTTTGCATGGGGGATCTGTCGTAGCCATAAAGGAATGCAGTTCCTATGTGATATTCTTGAAAACCAGAAATATAGCGCTGCTGTTCGTGTAGCCGTCTATGATGCATTTTCTGCTCCTACCATTGTTGGTCGGGTGCATGTAGTTCCTATTCAATACATTCCAACAGCAAAAAGTTGTTCTTTCAAAGCAGAATTCATTTCTATGGATGGATCTTTGCAACAAAAAATCTCCTTGGATGAATTGAAGCCTTTTGAAGTTCGACTAGGAATCGGAACTCGCTGTTTAATTCGACTGATCAGGACGGTTTTAAAACGACCTCCTTCTCTAACTCAAGAATATGCTTTTAATAAACTGGCGTATTTAGAGTCCTCCATTTATAGTGACACAGAACCATCGGTACAAATTGCTGCCATCAAATCCATCGGTACCCTATTTGCTCGCTCGTGTAATTACTCCATGAAAAAGCATGTTGCTTCACTGACTACAAGGCTAAATGCTTCTTTATCCTCTTTTGAGTTGCCGCAATTACAGCAAGCTATAAATACGCTGGGTAAAATCCCAGTTCATTACTGGCAGCTCCTCGATGAGAATGAGATCGTTGAGAATTTGGTCAAATATACGATTCATGAACATTGGAAAGTACGTTTCAGCGCGGTAGAGGCTCTAGGTATATATGGGTTGAAATACAATGTCGCTGCTCCTCAATGTGCAATAGCAATTAAACATGCCATTGAAAAAAAAAATATTATTCATCCGATTGCTGGACGAGCTCTCGCCAAAATTCCACTCTTTGGAGCTGATATATTGTTCGAGCTGATAAACTCCCCAAAAGTTTGTGCTCAAGTCAAAGCAAGTGCAATACGCGGACTTTCGTGTTTAACAGATCAGCAGGAATCTGTGGTTGAGTTATTGTATTCCGTTGGGAGGTCAAGCCCTTCGGCGCTGGTTCGTTTTGCTGCTATCGAGACACTAGGTGAACTGATAAACCATGACAGAGAAATGCATTCATTTTTGTGCAATGCAATGAGAGATCCTTGTTCTTTGGTTAGTCGCAAGGCCGCAGTGGTTCTGGCTACTATCCATCCACAGGGTGAGTTACTACTCGTTGAAGTGATGCAAAAGGTTAGTGCCACGACTACAAAGGTGGCTGCATTACATGGGCTGTTTAGTATCGGTCTGCGGTCTCTAAAAACAATTCTCAATGCACGAGTTTGTAAAAATATGGTGGTTCGAAACACGGCGAAAGAATTGATTTTGAAATTTAATCCTCAAGAGTTACAAGAATTTCTTTCTCAAAGAGACGAGCTACAAGAATTCATTACTTTGATGAATAAAATTTAAGTCCTTGCACTTTTATTAATTGCAGTGGTTTTATCGTCTTGGCGCCCGGATGCATTTTTGAAATTGAATTTAAAATAGAAAATGTATGTTCACTCATTACTTTTCTAACAAGTTTGATTTTTGTTTCCCCATCACTGCCCATCAAAAATTGGTGGATTCTGTTGGTGAACGGGTGTACAATTGCAATTCTTCTGGTAAC
>Ga0105054_10012270_pt1 | contig 10517 bp, 13 predicted proteins | sample BON02_FD_78091 | JGI IMG/M metagenome (GOLD analysis project Ga0105054, IMG submission 78091) | Freshwater microbial communities from Lake Bonney liftoff mats and glacier meltwater in Antarctica - BON-02 (megahit assembly) | ecosystem: Environmental > Aquatic > Freshwater > Ice > Glacier... | reverse complement strand
GTGGGGTCGCAAGAGAGAGGGGGTCCGTGTCGCGGCTGGAATTTCTGAATGCAAGAGCAAAGGAGGTATGAGTTTCCTTACTCTCTCTGTCTCTCCCTCTCTCTCTCTCTCTCACTACACACGCACAAACATTCACTTTTTCGTCCCTCCTCCGCTACACATGATGTCATATGGTAGTGTACGTTTTGCACTCAACGGATGCAAGTTCTCACAAGAGCCTTCTATTTTCTGAAGTAACCAATATTATTTCTCACAAGATTTATCTACTTTGTTTGCGGCGCACAGGAGCAAGATCTCCGAGGGCAAAATACTGGTGACTTGAAATCAAGTTCATCTGTAGATCAGGATCCACAGGTTGGCGAGAGGGGTAGAGGGAGAGGAGGGGTCGTTGAGAAGAACGATACGAGGCGACCAAAAGACTCGAGCGTGGGGGTGGACGGAGGAGGGGGGGGTCAGAAGACTGGAAACCCAATCTGGTCAGCGCTGCTGAAAGAGGAGAGACAGAGGGAAGGCGATGTGGCGGCCAAAACTATGGGGAAAGACAGAGGGGGGGCCCCCTTTTTGGGGGAAATGGGGGAGGATGGAGAGGCAGTGCGAGAAATCAAGCCCAGGCAGATTGTTTTTTGTGAAAATGTGACAGGAGATAGGGGAAGATGTAGGCCCGAGTCTCCGTGTGAGGTGGGCGACCTTGTTGATTGTTGTTGTTCGTAGAGTGTTTTTTGGTGTGTTGTGGTTTTGTGTACAGTATATATGAATTATTTTGCGCGTGTATACAACCATGCACATACAAACAAGCACGCGAACACACACATGCACATACGCACGCATAAACACACTCACAATCACACAATCAAACACGACACACACACGCACAAACACACATACGCTCACGTACTGACACATACACGCACACACACACCTACAAAGTCACATTATGGTCAGCATGCAGTAATCTATGCACACATACATACAAACATACACTCGTGCATGAACATACTCAAACACACATACTCTCAAACAAAAACAAAAAATTGCATCATGCACAGCATCATGCGCACAGATATACACTCACACTACCGTTGGCATGCAGGAATATATGCAACGATTCAGATATACGAACAAATATTCATGCATGTATACGTCATACATGCATTCATACAAAAATACATACATACTTAAATACATTGTAGGAGTGTCGTGAAGTGCAAATGAGCATGTGGAGCCAACTGCTCAATGTGGTATTCAGCGGGTATGAACGCACATACGCGTTTTTGTGTGCGCTCGCACGCACAAACAAACATCCACACACAACCCCATGTGGTCGCTTGCGTGTGCACACATAAACACACACGCACACACACACACACACACGCACACACACACACACACACATGCTTGCACTCTTATTCATCTCGTCACATCAAAGACCCCGAAATCATTTGCTCGTGTTTCAATATTTTTGTGATTTTTGTGTGTGCGACATCAGTGATGCCAAGGACGGCATAGTCATGGAGGAAATGGATCCGGTGCAAATGAGTGCGTTGGTGCACAAGTTCGAGGATTGTATGCATGTGATACAGACATCCATTCATCCGGGTATCAACCCCGACAGCGCCATTATAGCTGAAGCCTTCATCTCTAATCTTGCTGAGGATGAGGCGGAGTTTGAATCGCTCCATGGCGCGACTGCCAATAAAACATCTGGCGCTATGGCTGCGCAGGTGTCTGTTTGTATGTGTGTATGGTATCCTTATGTATGAAGTGTAAACGTATTTGTAGGCATGCGTGCATTCAAGTTTGTATGATATGTATATGGAGACGTGTGGGGCGGGGGTAGAGACCCAAGAAAACAACAATATTTTTGTACCACTGTCAAAAAAAGACAAAAACAAAAATAGCATGAGCGTTGGACGTAGGCGTCTTTTACAGCATTACTGGTACAAGGTTCCTGTAGTACATATCATTACGTACCATTTAATGAGCGCGTGGTAACGGTAATTTATTTGGTACAAATCGAACCAAAAAATGGGTTCGAAACTGGAAAAAAAAAAGTACGGGTATCGACAGTGTGGACATCTACCCCAGCCCCCCACGTCTCTGTATATGTGTAAGTATACATATGTACATATACATGTCAATGTATACATGTTTGTATGTGTGTATGGTATCTTTATGTATGAAGTGTAAACGTATTTTTAGGCATGCATGCATTCAAGTTTGTATGATATGTATATGTGTAAGTATACACATGTACATATATTTTTCAACATATACACGATGTATGCGTGTATGTATACATACATATACTTATATTTGAAAATACATGTATATATACATATATATATATACATACATATATGTACGTATATATATATATATATATCATTAATCTGTATCAAACAATGTGCGCAGAAATATAAATATGTAGACATACGTATATTCAGGACTCCATTTCATTCTCGTGTTCCTCTGCGTCTCTTTGACATGGCCACCATCTGCCCCTCCTTTGATTCAGGTTGCAGCACTGTATGTCACAGTACATGCCACTGTGTATGTCGCAGAGTTGATATGTCACAGAGCATGAGGGATTTGACAAGTCACCTTCCTTGCATTATCGAGTACTGGGTTACCTTTACCACTCACATGCACACATGCATGCGCATATGCGCACATGCAAACATGCACACACACGCACACATGCAGATGTTGCTGGAACGCATACGAGCAACCGCACAGACAAAAACAGTAGAAGATTCAGAGACAGCAAGCGCTATCTCAAGTGAAACGAGGGCAAGAACATCTGGCACAAGCAGCGACAGGGACCGACTTTCATTTCCGAGCCAAAGCACCAAGACTAGCTCTCGAGCTCCGTCCGACTCTAAGCATGCTGGCAACCACACCAAACAGCATTTCGATTCGAGCACGTCCTCTGCACCCTCAGCGCTTCCATCACTAGCATTGGAAGCAGGACAAGGAGGAGCAGGAGCACGAGCAGGGACAGGGGTCAGGAATGATAAACACAAGGCAGGAACAGCACCACCTTGCAGCAGCGTAGCACCGCAGCACGCGAAGAGCGCCATGGCGGGGAAACCACCGACTGCCACAAGTGCTACAACAACAGCCCAAGACAGTAGAAGTGCGGAGGGGGAGAGAGCGACGGGAATAGCACGTTTAGAGTTGGGAAAGCGCAAACAGAAAGCGCAACAAGCCGTCAAGGTGTTCGCTGGCGCTGCAACAGTAGGGATGCTACGGTTTGCGGCGGCTGCGTTATCAGCTCTACATCGAGGAGGGGGTGGTGGAGGAGGGGAAGAGAGTGGGGGAGAAGAAGGAGCCGGTGGAGGAGAAGGGGGTTTAGGGTGACGGCAATTTGTTTGTGGTCAAACGCATCCTGGTATATACTAATCTCACAGTCGACAACGTCTACTTTTGGGTCTGTTTTTTTGCGTGGTTGTGTATGTTTTATGTTCTTTTGAATCTCACAGTCAAATCATCTATTGGTTTCACAAAAAGCAAACACACGGTGTGTGCCCGCTATTTGGCGTTATAAGAAGGTGTCCATGCCAAATATGTGCACGAGATTTGTGAATACACCGCCCTTTACTCAACAAAACTCCCTATTCTTCCAGGACAATGTTTTTGAGTTTAATCAATCCACACGTACAATGCAACTGCGGGTAACAGAAACAAGCTCACAGACACTGTAGCGTCAGAATTTGGACGAACGCTCAAATGCTCAAAAAAAACCTGTACGTCTAGAAATCTTGTTGGCTGTGCAAAAAAAGTTGGATTTTCTTCACCCGCACTACAACTGTAGATCGAATAGCGCTATCCCGAAATCTGTACCATCACTTCATCCCTTACAGTTCGAAGGTGCGGGAGGGTCCATTTCGAAATTCGACCAACATCTCCTGCATGAGTCTTGCGCCTCAGCGCGTGCCAGAGAGCAGAAGAAGGGCTCCTTCTTGAGTTTTCAGTGACACGCATCCTTAGCCTGAGCGACTCGCCCCTGCACGTGTCGAAGAGGAGAAGAAGGGCCTTTTTCAAGGGAGTCTTCAGTGACATTTGAACGTCATGTCTCCGAGCGAAGTTGTGAGACCAAGCTGGCGCAATTCGTTCTCGTAGTCCTCTCGTTCTGCTTGCAACAGCTCCCGCATGCGCTCCTGCACGCACGGCACACACACACAAATGCACACACACACAACAGACACACACAGATACAGACACACACACACACAGCCGTGACACACGCAGACACAGACACACACTCACACACACACACATGCACGAGCACGCTCCTTTTTATGTATGCAAGTATGTATATGCGATTTCACGTGTACATACATTGAGACACCAGATGCGATCAAATACTTACACACAAGCATACTGTTATGATTACGAAACTACTAATTAATCGCAAGTGTGCCGCAGAGTGGCGAGTGTCGTAGAAAAGATGCCTGGTGCAGATGGATACACACAGTGTGTGTGCGTGTGTGTGTGCGTGTGTGTGTACGTTGGTGCATGTGTGGAGTAGCAATCACGAATTGATCTCAATTGTAGAGTGTGCATGTGAGTGTGTATGTTTAGAGCAGCTATTGTGCACACGCAAACGCACATGCACACGCACGCACAGGCATAGGTACATGCACAGGCACAGGCACAGGCACAGGCACAGGCACAGGCACAGGCGCAGGCGCAGGCATAGGCACAGGCACATTGGCCTAAGCACAGGCACGTGCGCACGCACACGCAAGTAAGCACAAAAACGCAGATTCAGACTCAGACGCAAACGCAGACGCAGACGCACAGGCCAGCACCTGTATGTATATACATGTACATACATATATACATTATACATATACATATATATAGTATATACATAAATATATGTATATATATGTACATATGTATAAAACTATGAATATATATACCAGCACACGTACACGCCAGCAATTATAAGTCACGGTGACTTATAGATCATGAATGATGGTTTGATTTCTTGCTTTCGCACTTTCTTTGTGCGCGAATGCGCACACAGTCACACAGATCCATGCGTTTGCATGTACAGAGTGGAATGAATGATCATGAACGATAGTTTTGATGATTCGTTCCAACGTTTTATGCATATGTATGGGTCTCTGCGTCTCTGCGAGTGTACGACAATAAAGAGTGAGAGCGAGAGAGAGAGAAAGAAGGAGAGGGGGACAAAGAAAGACAGAGAGGCAGAGAGACAGCGCGCTTGCGCCATCACGTAGATCCATTCACAAATATGGACACATTATGCCATATATTGTTTAACCTGTCTCCGCCTCACAAGTTCTAAGCCTTGGCTCTGGAGTTCTCCCTTGATGGCTTCCTGCCGCCTTCCGCGTTCCTGTGTGCCCGAAAACAGTGCAACTCCCTGCAGTTGTGGATGCATGTCAAATGATACACCGTCAACGGGCATTTCAGTATCAAACACGGCGCAGGCAGTCAGCAAGTCGATGACATGATGAGGCCAAGTGGGTATGTGTGCTGCTTGGTGGTTTGTGTCAACGTGTTGTAATCCTCTTCGACAGAAATCACAGTTTAACCACGTATGCACTCAGCCAAACCTGTTTTTCATGCCAGCCAGCAACCGAACGCATCACGTTGGTCTCTTTCACACTCTTGTCCAGCTGGTGCATCTTAGCCGCGTCCCGACAGAACTTGTCAACGTTCGACCCTACAACTACATAAGTATACATGATTGTTTTGTGAGAAGGTGTATACTCTTACTGTACACTCAGTATGCAAGTCGTACTACCTGGCTTTCCCGACATGTTGATGATGCAAGTTTTCCGTTGAAACTAACGGAAATTTGGACAGTGACTCCTACACTCTAGCTCTAGAAGAAGAGGGTGTTATTATCGATCCGTGATGGCTGCGACGACGGGGGCGCTTAGATAGTCATCCATTTGTGGTGGCTATGGATCACCTGTGGCTATGGATTACTTTACATTGTAATGGTTCCTGCAGCGTTGTTTCAGTCTAAGCGACTGACTGACACTAGCTCATTACTTCTCAAATGGCGTCTACGGAACGGTCGGGGTCTAGCAGTCAAGCAGACCCTAGCGAGCGCTATGGGCTGCTACGGCGCCCAGCTGCCTGGCCACTGGAGATGGAAGAAATGCAAGAAACTGCAACGTACGACACTGTGGCATCTGATAAAAACGACAAAAGACCCGTGGTGCTCAGGCCACAAAGCACATCAATAAGCAGGCCAATGCTTCCAAGGTCAGCGACGTTTCACCCTGTCGTGGGAGGGAGTGCGGGCAGGCTGCCCGCACTCCCGCTGTCTGCCCAACGACCTGGATCGGCAGGAGGCGAAAGAGGTGGCATTGGAGGTCTTCGTCAGCAGCAGGACCGCGAGCAGCTGCCTGATCGTTCTAAAAGCGTCGACGCCGACATGCTCTTCCGAGTCGCAGAATCACCTGTGGATCAAAAGTCCTCATTTTATGGTGCTGTGCGTGAATATGAAAAGAATCTCTCTTCGCTTCGGAAAGAGCGAGACAATCTGCTTGATAGCCTCGGCCCGTTGCGGCGACAGCTCGAAGATGCGCAGAGCACCGTCAAAGCGCTCGAAGCAGAACGCCAGCAGTTACTCGCTGTGCGAGGAAGAAGCGATGCAGCGTCAGGAGCTCTGAACGAAACCATTGACAAGCTGTCAGTAGCGCAAAGGCGTGTCAGAAGCCTTGAAAAACAGCTGCAGGACAACGAAAGCGACTGGGCACAGGAGCGCCAGCGTCTGATAACGCGTGCCGAGGCCGCTGAACGGCGCACGGCAGATCTTGCCGCCAGCATCGCACAACACGAACGAGCCGCGCTAAGTCACAGCGAGGCAACGCACACAGATCTCAAACGGCAGCAAGCTGCACACACCAAGAAGCTCCAAGCAATGGACGAGCAGAATCGTGAGGCCCACAAAATCATCAAGCAGGCGCAGGAAGCAGAGCGTGCTGCCTCGAAGTCGGCGCACGAGTGGCAAGAGCGCGCATCATCACTCGAACGGCAGCTGGCAAATGCGGAAATAGTCTCTTCCGACAGTGCAAACTCAGTCGATGCCAAGCTCAAACAGTGTAGCAATGCACTGAAACGCTCGGAAGCCGAGCTCGTGCGTGTTCGTGCCGAGCATGCGATTAATGCGCAGAGGATGCAAGAAATGTCTCAGACTCGAGAAACCAAGGTAGTGATGTATATGCTCGGGAGATAGATGCAAAATCCTTGACAGAGCGAGTGATCAAGCGAGTGACAGCGAGTAAGCAGCTAGGAGAAAAAGTGGGAAAATGGGCGTACGGCAAGAAACTGATACAGAGTAGATTAAGAGAATGGGAGAGAAAGAAAGTGCAGGGGAGGAGGCGGGAGATAGATACAGAGTGTGCAGCGAGAGAAAGCACCAGAGAGAGCAAGCAACCGAGAGAGAGAGAGAGACAGAGATAGAATAGAAACAGAGATAGGGACAGAGACAGAAACAGAGACAAACGTAGAAACAGAAACAGCGACAGAGAGAAAGAGCCTGAGAGAGTGCACACGCGCGCGCGCATCAGTATCCGCCAGAGCGAGAACGAGGGCAAAGGCAAGGGCGAGGGACGAGAGGGAGTGAGACTTGTGATGATGAGGGATTGTAAGAGAGAGGGGGGCAAAAAAAGATTAAGATAGAAAAGAAGAACGAGAGCAAGACTGCGAGAGTAAGCGGGAATAGGAGCGCCGTGTGACACTCGGGATGTGTGTGGAAGCAGGTGCTTTCGTGCGTGCGTGTAGGATGGAAAGTACTACCTAGTATGTGTAATGATGATTATGTTTGGCCACAGGTGCAGCACGACACCGAGGCGCGGTGCGTCGGTTTGCAACAGGAGCTCTCCACGTTGGAGTCTCAACTCCACCAGGCGAATAAAACACACAAACATGAGGTGGCTAAGTTTGAAACAGCATCAGCAAGCTGGCAGACAGCGCAACAGAACCAGCACCACGCCCTTGTCAAACAACTGGAGAAAGAACATGAGGAGGCCAAACGGCAGGCAGTGCAACAGATTGAAGATGTGCACGCGCATTCGCGCAGGCGGCTGGCAGAAGTAGCAGGCGATGCAGAGGCAGACTTGGTACGCGAACATGCGCTAGACGTGCGACGAAGACACGAGGCTGCTCAGATGCGCATGCACGCCCTCGAGAATACACATACGCAGGAGCTCGAGGCACTACGTACCACTGCTGCTCGCGACCAGGCTGCAATCTCTGAGGCGCAGCAAAAACAGCAAGACGAGCAGCGCGCTCACTACACGGTCAACGCCGCAGCACTCACAGCAAACTTGCAACAGGCAGGCGCGATCGCTCAGAAGTGGCGTCTAGCACACGATAAACTAGCTGAGTCAATGCACCAGCTGCTGCTAGTGCTTGAAACACGCGTGCAGCCTTCTGCTTTGCGTACGGGCAAAGAGGGCAAGGAGGGAGCTGGCATAACTGCCATGCGTAAATTGCTCGGTGCACACGCTAGCGCACTCTTGAATGACTCACACAGCGACTGGCGGCTTGTACTCAACGCTCCTTCGACTGATGATGGAGCCCAAGACAATGAAGGTGGCGGAGGAGGTAGTGGAGGTGGGGTAGATGGAGGTGACTCCTGTGATGAGAAGGAGTCGACTTCGGCCTACAAACAGATGTGGGGAGGCAAACAAACCCGAGCTGATGACTCCGAGTCTGCCGAAAATGAAGGAGGACCCGATGGGGGAAGTGGTGAGAGTGTACGAGGTGGCAGAGGCAGCGGCGCGTCAAAATCACCACATCGCGGCCGGAAGGCTGAACAACATAACATTCAACATAACATTTTGGCCAACGCACATCACTCCTCCAAAGCGTTGGTGCAGGGCCGTCTTTGGGAGCAGTCGGGGGTGATCCGTTGGGATGATTTATATGCACCCCCCAACGCCGAGAAGCTCCACGCGCATTTTGTCGGCAACACCTCCTCTCCCTCGCGCGCACGAGGTGCAGCGTTTGGAGGGAGTGGGGGGGGAGTTCTCAAAATGAAAGGGGCGGGAGCGCCTGTTGGCACACCTAGAGGTATATTTTGCATGCTCACGAACACACACACACATATACACACACAGAGCGCGCGTGTGTATGTGTATGAGAGAGAGAGACACACACACATACACAGCAACACGCATACACACATATGCATGTGCATGTGTGTGCACGAGTGTGAACATATCGCACTTGCAATTTTGATTCTAACATATACAAAATGTGTTCTGCACGTGCGCGCACACACAGGAAGAAAGCAGCGGGAATTCAGCACCATTTCAACGCCCGTAGCCCCCACCATGCCTCCTCCACAGGTGCGCTGGTAGAAAGATAAGTCAGTAGTAGTAGGTTTAGTTTGCGGTCTGTAGTTCATAGTTCGTGGTGTATGGTTCGTGGTATATATATTAACAATAATCTTTGAATACGCCATTTCGTGGTGGATTTGATCCATGTGTGGTAGATCAGGCAGTGGTATGGGGTGGCTTCGACTAGTAGGCTCCTTAAAATTATAGGTCTCTTTTGCAAAAGAGCCCTATAAAAGAGACAATATTCTTCAAAAGAGACCTATAATTTTCAGGAGCCTAATAATCATAGCCACACCATAGTAGGTTTAACGTGTGGCTCAGTTTGCGGTGCAGAGTTCATAATCGTGGTATACATGTGAGTAATGATCTACCAATGTGGTATATATAAGAATAATGATCTATGGGGTGGCTTTGGTTTGTAGGATCGATTAAATCGTTGGACTCTTGTGCAAAAGAGCCCTATAAAACAGACGATATTCTGCAAAAGAGCTCTATAAAACAGACAATATTCTGCAAAAGAGACCTGTAATTAAATCGATCCTAATGACCGTAGCCACCCCGTATGAATACGCCACTTGGTGGTGATTTAGATCCATGTGTCTTAGATGAGTCTTCGGTAGTAGGTTTAACGTGTGGCTTAGTTTGCGGCTCATAGTTCATGGTTCGTGGTATAAATATAAATAATGATCTATTACTACACCATTTTGTGGTGGATTAGATCCATGTTTCTTGGATAAGTCAAATGTAGTAGGTTTAATGTGTGGCTTAGTTCGCGGCTCATAGTTCATGGTTCGTGGTATGAATGCGAGTAATGATCTATTACTACACCATTTCGTGATGGATTAGATCCATGTGTCTTGGATAAGTCAGTTGTAGAAGGTGTAATGCATGGCTTAGTTTGCGGTTTATAGTTGATGGTTCGTGGTGTACATGTGAGTAATGTTGAATCGATTTGGTATATACAAGAATAATGATCTATGCATACGCTTTGTTGTGGTGGATTAGATCAATATGTTTTGGATAAGTCAGTGGAAGTCGGTTCAGTTTGTGGTGTATAGTTTATGGTTCGTGGTACAGCCTATAGCTTTTAGAGTGTCATTCAATCCCATTCTCCAATCTCAATCGAATTGGTCTCTTTTTAACGGAACGTGGCCAAAGAAACGTAGAGAACTAGATGAT
>Ga0105054_10012267_pt1 | contig 10517 bp, 10 predicted proteins | sample BON02_FD_78091 | JGI IMG/M metagenome (GOLD analysis project Ga0105054, IMG submission 78091) | Freshwater microbial communities from Lake Bonney liftoff mats and glacier meltwater in Antarctica - BON-02 (megahit assembly) | ecosystem: Environmental > Aquatic > Freshwater > Ice > Glacier... | reverse complement strand
GCGGCCCACCTGAATCTCGATGTTTTCCAGCCGGGTCCAGGCCAATTCTGCGGGAAACTTGTGGGCAATCGCCCAGCGTGGCGTGGTCGAGCGAAAGCCCAGCCGCCGCTGCAGCGCCAGATCGTTCACCTTGTAGACGACCCCGTCGATGTCATAGCCCAGCCTGGCACGGCGCTGTTCGATCTGGGCGTAATGCCTGATCAGCGCCTCGGGCCCGTCACAAAGCGCCGTCAGATCGTTGGTGACAAACCCGAGGTTGCACAGCCGCGTCATGGCGCCCATCTGCGTATCGGCCAGCGGGCTGCTGACCTCGCCCCAGGCATAGGCGAAAAATCTCAACGGCCGGGCGCGGGTGATTTCGCTGTCCAGTTGACGCAGCGACCCGGCGGCCGCATTGCGGGGGTTGGCAAACACCTTTTCCCCGTTGGCCCGTTGGCGTTCGTTGAGCGCGCTGAAATCGGCATGCGACATATAGACCTCGCCCCGCACCTCAACAACCTCGGGCGCCCCCTTCAACGTCTTCGGAATGTCCCTGATCGTGCGGGCATTTTCGGTGACGTTTTCCCCCACCGCCCCGTCGCCCCGGGTGGCCGCCTGCACCAACCGCCCATTTTCATAGCGCAACGACAGGGACAATCCGTCAATTTTCGGCTCGGCGGTATAGGCCAGCGGTGCCTCGCCAGCCAGCCCCAGGTATTTGCGGACGGATTGGTCAAACTCTGCCACATCCGGCCCGGAAAATGCGTTCCCGAGGGACAGCATGGCAATCTGATGCGCCACTTTGGCAAAGGTTTCGGCAGGCGCGGCGCCGATCCGATCGCTCGGGCTGTCCGCTCGCTTGAGATGTGCAAACCGCGCCTCGATCGCGGCATTGCGCCGTTTCAGCGCGTCATACGCGGCATCGCTGATCTCGGGCGCGTCGTCGCGATGATAGGCCCTGTTGGCCTCGGCCAGAACCTCTGCCAGCCGCGCAAGCTCTGCCTGCGCAGCGGGTTCGGTCAAATCCGCAATCGGGGTCAAATCGGGCATCCGCCCCTCCGTCAGAACCACAACGGTTTGATATGGGCGGTTCGGGCCGGGGTAAAGTGCGGCGCGCGGCTATTTCACCGCGCGCGACGCTCAGGCGCCGACAGCGATGGGCACGCCATTCGCCTTCGGCTCGGGGTCGCGCAGCACATAGCCCCGCCCCCAGACCGTTTCGATATAGTTGTCGCCTTCGGTGGCCTGTGACAGCTTCTTGCGCAACTTGCAGATGAACACGTCGATGATCTTCAATTCGGGTTCGTCCATGCCGCCATAAAGATGGTTGAGGAACATTTCCTTGGTCAGGGTCGTCCCCTTGCGCAGGGACAGCAATTCAAGCATCTGATATTCCTTGCCGGTCAGATGCACCGTCTTGCCACCCACCTCGACCGTCTTGGCGTCAAGGTTCACGGCGATCTTGCCGGTCTTGATCACGGATTGCGCATGTCCTTTCGAACGGCGGATGATCGCGTGTATCCGCGCCACCAGTTCCTCGCGATGGAACGGCTTGGTCAGATAGTCATCTGCCCCGAACCCAAAACCCTTGATCTTGTTCTCTGTATCATCAGCACCGGACAGAATCAGGATCGGCGTGTCGATGCGCGCCATGCGCACCTGGCGCAGCACCTCATGGCCATTCATATCGGGCAGATTGAGGTCAAGGAGGATCAGGTCGTAGTCGTAAAGCTTTGCCAGATCGACCCCTTCCTCCCCCATATCCGTGCAATAGACGTTGAGATTCGCATGGGTCAGCATCAGTTCGATGCTGCGCGACGTCGTTGGGTCGTCTTCGACAAGCAATATGCGCATTGAACTCTCCGCGGGTTCTCGGTTTGACCCCACCTTGGCCGCAAATGGTTAAGCTACAGTTACTCTTAATCTCGATTAACACGTTCTCCTTAAAGTTGTCTATATTTTTGCAGCCGGGTTGTCTTGAGGGCAGCCTCGCCATGGGTATCGACAGCCATGCGCCAGGCCGCGAGTTCTTCGGCGGTCAGACGATAGGTCTTCAACGCCTCATCCTCGCTGATCAACCCGCCTGCGACCGCGCGCACCACCGCCGCCTTGCGGCTGGCCACCCAGCGTTTCGTCTCGGGATCCGGTAAATCCGCCCGCGTCATCATCTGGCCCCCCGGCAGCTTGACGGCGCGTGGGCCGTCAACTTTCTTCAAAAACATGATCTCACCCCTTTCGGTCCCCCGAAGCAGACCGTAGAAGCGCCGCACTTAATGCTGGATGAAACCCGACCTTGAGAGTGCGTCGAATTTTCCTATATTGCGACCAGATCCGAAAGGGGGCGCCATGCCGCTGGACCACAGACAGCCGTTGAATTCGCTGGGCTTCGCCAAGCCGCCGTCGCAGACCCGGGTGGTCGTTGCGATGTCGGGGGGTGTGGACAGTTCGGTGGTCGCGGCGGAACTGGCGCACGAGGGGTATGACGTCGTCGGTGTCACGCTTCAACTCTACGATCACGGGGCGGCGCTGGCCAAAAAGGGTGCCTGTTGCGCCGGGCGCGACATTCACGATGCCCGGCGGGTGGCCGAAACCATGGGTTTTCCCCATTATGTGCTGGATTACGAGAATACGTTCCGCGCCGCCGTGATCGACGAATTCGCCGACAGCTACCTCTCGGGCGCCACACCGGTGCCCTGTATCCGATGCAACGAACGGGTGAAATTCAAGGATCTGCTGGAAACGGCGAAGGATCTCGAGGCCGATTGCATGGCCACGGGCCACTATATCCAGCGCAAGATGGGGCCTGAAAAGGCCGAGTTGCACAGCGCCGCCGATGCCGCCCGCGATCAGAGCTATTTCCTGTTCTCCACGACGCAGGATCAGTTGAATTATCTGCGTTTTCCTCTGGGCCATCTGACCAGCAAGGCGCAAACCCGGGCATTGGCCGCCAGACACGGCCTGTCCGTGGCCGACAAGCCCGACAGTCAGGACATCTGTTTCGTGCCCGACGGCAACTATGCCGCCGTGATCGAAAAGCTGCGCCCCGGCGCCGCCGATCCGGGGCGTATCGTCGATGTCGAGGGGCGCGATCTGGGGGAACACCGGGGCGTGATCCACTATACCGTGGGACAGCGGCGGGGCCTTGGCATCGGCGGCCTGGACGAGCCGCTCTATGTGGTGCGGCTGGATGTCGCACGCCGCCAGGTGGTGGTCGGGCCGAAGGCGCTGCTGTGTACCCGCACCGTACCGCTGCGCGAAATCAACTGGCTGGGCGATGCGCCCCTGGGTTCGCGTGCCGAATGGCATGTGATGGTGAAGGTGCGCAGCACCCGCCCGCCCTGCGCGGCCATCCTGCGTCCGACCTCCGACGCCGAGGCGACGGTTGAACTGCTGACCCCCGAGGAAGGCGTGTCGCCCGGCCAGGCCTGCGTGTTCTACGACCCCGACAGCAGCCGCATCTTCGGCGGCGGCTGGATCTGGAAGGGCTAGGCCAGCCCGTCCAGCACGGCCCGCGCCGCGCGCAGGCCCGGCGCCTCGCCCCCCCGCCCAAGACGCTCCATCGTCAGTTTCAGGGCCGCCGATTGGGTCTGTGGCGCGGCCATGAGGGCCGACAGGGCCTCGGTGATCGGTCCGGGCTGGCAGGCGGGGCCAAGGAACTCGGGCACGACACGGGTGTCGGTGACGAGGTTCACCAGCGTCACCGTGTCGATCAGCGCCAGGCGCGACATGATCTGCCAGCTCAGCCACGCCATGTCATAGGCGACGACCATGGGGGTGCCCGCCGCCGCAAGTTCCAGCGAAACGGTGCCCGAGGCGGCCAGCGCCACGTCAGCAGCGCCAAAGGCCGCGGCCTTGGTGGCCTGGGCGGCGTCTGCGTCCAACCCACGCACATCGACGACCACGGGGCGCCCCACCCATCCCGTCACCCCGGCGATGACGGTTTCGGCCACCGCCGGGGCAGCGGGCAGAACAATGCGCAGACCGGGGTGGCGGGCGCACAACCGGGCGACAACGGCGCCGAACACCGGCAGCAGGCGGCGCACCTCGTTGCCGCGCGAACCGGGCAGGACCAGCAGAACCGGGGCATCGCCCAACCCCCTTGCCGCGCGAAAGGCCGCTTTCGCCCCGGCATCCGCGACCGGTTCGGCCACCACAGGGTGGCCCACGAAATCACAGCGCATCCCCGCCGCCTGCATCAACGGAGGCTCGAACGGCAAAAGCGCCAGCACCTGATCGATATGCCGCGCCATCCTTGCCGCCCGCCCCGGTCGCCAGGCCCAGACCGAGGGCGCGACGTATTGCACCGTGCGGATGCGCCTGGCCGCCCGCACCCGCGCCGCCACCCGCAGACAGAAATCGGGGCTGTCGATGGTGATCAGCGCATCGGGGCGCGCGGCCAGTACCGCATCGGCGGTCTGGATCATCCGGGCGCGCAGGTGCAGGTATTTCGGCAGCACCTCGGCAATGCCCATGACGCTGAGGTCGTCCATGGGGAACAGGCTGGTCAGCCCCTGCCCCGTCATCATCGGTCCGCCGACTCCCTCAAACGTCAGATCGGGTGCCAGCCCGCGCAACCCCGCCATCAACGCCGCGCCCAGACGGTCGCCCGAAGGCTCACCCGCGACGACGAACACCTTCATTCGGGTGCCCTGACCCACAGGAACAGGCCCAGACGGTCAGCCAGATCCACCACACCGGGCGCGTCCAGCACGAGCACGCCCCCGGCCTCGATCGCGATGCCCTCCAGCCTTGCCGCCGCCGCCGCCCGCACCGTGGCCTGACCGATGGCGGGCAGATCGATGCGCCGGTCCTGACCGGGTTTGGGCGCCTTGAACAGGATGCCCCCTTTCGGCAGCCCCGGCAGATGCAGCGGATCGCCATCGTCACTGGCCGACAGCCAGTCGGCGGCGGAATCGACCATCCAGCTCAGCGGATCGGCCGCTTCGGATTTTGGCGCCTGTTTGACATCGCGCAGACGCGCCACGCTGGCCAGCATCCAGTCGGTGCCGGGCAGCCCTTCCAGCGCAATCGCCTGCCCCCCGGCCACCACGCAGGCCTGCCCCAGATCGGCGGCGCCCAGAGCGGCCGCGATCACGGCTGCCCGTTCGGCATCGCGGCGCGACGCGGCGCCGGGCTGGGTGCGGGTGGCGACACCCGTGGGCGGCAAAAGATCGGGCAGCACGTCATGGGCCGCGACAATGCGCAGCCCCGCTTCCTCGAAGAACGACAACACCATGCGCAGCGCGGCGTCGTCGCCCTGCCCCAGCGCCTGCACCATGCGGGGCACCAGTGGCATCGTGGCCGGATCAACCGCGCCCGCGTCCAGGGCCGGGCGGCGGATCGCCCCGGCGAAACACACATCCGACACCCCCCGCGCCGTCAGATCGGCCAGAAAGCTGCCCAGCCGTTCAATGCGGAACCGGGTGACGGGGCGCGTCTGGGCGCCCGCGATCGTGACCCCTTCGAGCGCGGCAAGCAACGGCGCCGCGCCTGTCGCCTCCAGCCGCTCAAGCAGCAGCGACGGCAGGCGGCCCTGCCCGGCGATCAGGCACAGGGTCATGACGGGGTCAGGAACCCACGGTCGCTGTCGGCCAGCACGAAGTCGACAATCGCCTGCACATAGGCGCTTTCGGTCTCTTCGCCCATGCGGCGGGCGCGGTCCTGAAACGTGCCCTCGCCCTGTTTCAGCATCTGGAACGCCGCGCGCAGGGCGGTGATGTCGGCGCGGCTCACGCCCTTGCGCTTCAGCCCGACAAGGTTCAGCCCGTCCAACTCTCCCCGGGGCGCCTGGACCAGCGCGTGGGGGATGACATCGGCCGTCACCATGGTGACGGCGCCGATGATCGCGCCCTGCCCCACGCGCACCCATTGATGAATACCCGACAGCCCGCCGATGATCACATCGTCGCCGATCACCGCATGGCCCGCCACCGCCGCATGGTTGGCCATGATCACGCGGTTGCCCACCTGTGCGTCATGGGCAACATGGGTGCCCGCCATGAACAGGCAATCGTCGCCCACCCGCGTCACGCCGCCACCGCCGGATGTGCCGGTGTTCATGGTCACATGTTCGCGGATCCGGCAACGTGCGCCGATGTCCAGACGCGATTCCTCGCCCGCGAATTTCAGATCCTGGGGGATTTCGCCGATGCTGGCGAAGGAAAAGATCACCGTTGCCGCGCCGACCGAGGTGTCACCCGTCACCACCGCATGGCTTTTCACCACCACGCCCTGCGCCAGCCGCACCCGGGGGCCGATCACGCTGAACGGCCCCACCTCGGCCCCGGCACCGATCACAGCTCCCGGTTCGATCACCGCTGAGGGATGCACCCGGGCTGTGGCATCGATGCTCACTTCGGCAAATCCATCATCGCGGTAAACTCCGCCTCGCAGGCCAGTTCGCCGTCCACCGTGGCCCGGCCATGGAACTTCCACACCTTCCCACCCCCCCGCCTGGTGGCGATGTGCAACTCCAGCACGTCGCCCGGCACCACCTTGCGGCGAAACTTGGCGCTGTCGATGGCCATGAAATACACAAGGAAGTTCCTGTCGGCCAATCCCTTGGCCACGCCCACCATCACCGCCGCCGTTTGCGCCATCGCCTCGACGATGGTGACGCCGGGCATGATCGGGGTGCCGGGGAAATGACCCTGAAAATGCGGCTCGTTCATGGTGACGTTCTTGATGCCCACGGCACTGTCGGCGCCAACAATATCGCGCACCCTGTCGACCAGCAGGAAGGGATAGCGGTGGGGGATGATCCGCTGGATCATCTGGATGTCGGCGCTGGTCGTGTCGGTAGTCGTATCGGGCATCGCGGCATCCTTCGGGCTTTGACCCTGCCTAGCAATTGCGCCTGTCCGCCGCAAGCGAGGCCCGGGACTCAGGGGTCGGCGCCGTCGCCGATGGCGGCGTCGATGCGGGCCACGGCCAGATCGGTGATGTCGATCAGATCGGCCGACAGGAACACCATCCGGTCGTCGAGGATCGCCACGGCGCCGCGTTCGCGCATGATGTCCAGCAGCACCTCGGCGACGCGACCGAAGAACGCCTGCTGCGCCTCGTCGGACGCGCGGTTGATCGCGCGGGCCTTGGCGTCCTGCACGGCCCGGATGGCCGTGACCTTTTCATCGAACGCCCGCGCCAGCGCCCGGAATTCATCCACCGGCAGGCCGGGGCGCCGGTCGGTCAGGGACTGTTCCTCGGCCACCAGCTCGGTCTCGATGCGGCGGTTCTCGGCACCCAGTTCGGTCGAGGCGGCGGCGATGTCGGCGCGGATGCGCTGACCGAACTGCGAAAGCAGGAACAATTCTTCCTGATCCAGGATCAGGACGGGGCTGGTGGCAGGCAGGTTCTGGGCCGATGAGGCGGGCGCCGTCCCGCAGGCAAGAACCGCCAGAACCAGCGCCCGGACCGTCGCACCGGGCGCCACCTCAGAACTCGGTCGAGATCGTCAGGTTGAAGTTCTGCTCGCGGTCGAAGCTTTCCTTCTTGAGGGGCTTCGAGAAGTTGAACCGCAGCGGACCGATGGGCGTTTCCCAGAACAGCGACACCCCGATCGCCGCGCGCAGCTTGGCGTCGTCGTCGATCGGGCCCGTCGCGCCCGCCGTGTCCTCCAGCGACCAGACCGAGCCGACGTCCAGGAACGCACCCGCCGAAATCCCGTATTCCTCGGGCAGGCCGACGGGGAATTCCGCCTCGAACCGCGCGACAGCAAACAGGTTGCCGCCCAGGGCGTCTTCGTTCACCGCGCCCAGATCGCGCGGCCCGGTACCGGCGCTTTCAAACCCGCGCAACCGGCTGGGCCCCAGGAAGAAACGGTCGGTGACACGGGTGCCCGTGCCCGACAGCGCATTGATCGCACCGCCCTCCAACGTCGCGCGCAGGGTCACTTCCTCGTTCAGCACCCGGGTCTGGGCGACGGCAGTCGCCGTCGTCTTGACATACTGGGAATCTCCGCCCAGCCCCGCGAAATCCTGACTGAACCGCAACAGCACGCCGGCGTTCGGGTTCAGACCCGTGCGCCGCGTGTCATAGCTGAGCGAATATCCCAGCGCGCTGGTGTACTTGCCACCCGCCTCGCGCTGCACGATGGGCGAACTGTCCACGGAGACGTTCAGGATCGTGTCCTTGGACAGCGCATAGCGCAATTGCAGGCGGGTATTCTCGGAGATCGGAAACTCGAGCGACGGTGAAAAACCGACGATCCGCGTGTCATAGAAGGAGTTTTCCTGCTCGGTCACGGCATAAAATGCGCGAAAGCTGAACGCCAGATCGCGGCCCAGCAGGGCGGGTTCGGTAAAGCTGATGCTGGAACTGGTCGAGTCGGTGCCGGTGGACACGTTGAAGCCAAGCGCCTGACCGCGCCCCAGGAAATTCCGCTCGGAAAAGCCGATATTGACCCCCGGGCCGCCGTCGGCGGAATAACTGGCGCCGAACGAAAGGCTGCCGGTGGGCTGTTCCTCGACATCGACATCGACGATCAACTGGTCCGAGGCACTGCCGTCACGGGCGTTGACCTCGGCCGTGGCGAAGAACCCCAGCGCGCGGATGCGTTCGGCGGCGCGGCGAATCTCGCGCGGGTTGAACGGATCGCCCTCCACTGTGTTGAATTGACGGCGGATCACCCGGTCCAGCGTCGTGGCATTGCCTTCGATGTCGATCCGCTCGACAAAAACCCGTGGGCCGCGTTCGATCACATAGTCGACGTTCAGGATCAGGTTTCGCGCGTCCCGCTCGATCCGCGGGTCGACGCGGATGAAGGACAGGCCCTTGCTTGTCGCCAGGATCTCCATCCGGGTGATGTCATTCTCAAGCGCCACGGGGGAATAGGTCTGGCCCGGGCGGGTCTTGGTGACGGCCAGGTATTCGGCGGCGTCGACATCGGCCAGGTCGGACGAGGCGGTGATCTCGCCGAACTTGAAGGGCTGCCCCTCCTGCACCGTGAAGGTGATGAAGAACGCGTTGCGTTCGCGCGAAAACTCGCTCGCCACGCTGAGGGTCTGGAAATCGACATAGCCCCGGGCGGTGTAGAAATCGCGCAGCAACTGCTTGTCGAATTCGATCCGGTCGGCGACGAAGGTGTCGCGCTGGATCAACTGGCGCAGGAAACCGGCCTGTTTCGTGTCAAGCACCCGGCGAAGCCGGCTGTCGGAAAAGGCGCGGTTGCCGACGAAAGACAGGCGCTCGATCTCGACGACACGCCCCTCGACCACCTCGAACACCAGATCGACGCGGTTGTCGGACCGGCGGATGATCTTGGGGGTGATGGTGGCGGCCAGACGGCCCCGCGCCTCGTAGAATTCGACCATGGACGCGGCGTCCTGTTCGGCCACCGAGGGGTTGTAGACACGGCGCGGTTGCGACTTCACCAGGGGCAACAGGGCGTCATCCTTCAGGCGCTGGTTGCCCTCGATGTTGATGCGGTTGATCGTCGGCCATTCCTGCACCCGGATGATCAGGGTGGTGCCGCTGGGCACCAGTTCGACAGTTTCAAACAGGCCCGAATTGATGATCCGCTGATAGGCGTCGTTCAGCGCGCCGGCGCTGACCGTCTCGCCGCGCCCGATTCCCGCATAGGACAGGATCGTGCCGGGTTCGACCCGCTGGTTGCCCTCGATGGTGACGGTGGTGAACCGGAAGGTCTGGGCCTGGGCCTGCGACTGAGTTGCGGCGATCAGACCAAGACCCGAGAAACAAACAAGGAAAAACAGGGTTTTCACCCAACCGAGTGCGGCCTGCTTTGCCCGGCGGCGACCGCCCGTTGTCAGGATTCCCATTTTCACCAATCCACTTCCCAGTCCCTGTGGACCTTAGGTATCGGGATTGATTGTGGTTGTCAAAACGCAACGCACCCGATGGGAAAGCTTATTTGTGCACCCGGGTGCGCAAACCCATAGATGTTGCGTGTTCGCGCCTCAGATCGTGCCTATAAAGGCCCCGATCATCAACGCCGCGATCAGCGCCCCGACATAGATCAGCCGGTCGACATTGAGATCGACCAACAGGGCGATGCTGCGCGCTCCGGCTTCGATGATTTGCATGACCTGACTCTTTCGACGGTGGGTTTCGTGTCGAGCCTCTGGATACCCGTCGAATGTGGCGCATTTTTGGCATTCGGGTCGCGATTGTTTCTATGGGCAGAACAGATCGTTGCTCAGCGCGAAAACCATCAGCGTGCCCAGCAGCGTCAGACCGATGATCATCAGCACCCGCAGCGCGCCATCGCTGGGCGGCTTGCCCGTAACCGCCTCATAGGCGTGAAACACCAGATGTCCGCCGTCCAGTACCGGAATCGGGAACAGGTTCAAAAGGCCCACGGCGGTGGAAAGCACAGCGATGAACCAGATGAAGGTCAGCCCGCCCTGCGACGCGGCGGCGCCGCTGGTCTGGGCGATCCCGATGGGTCCTTGCAGCCCACAACTGGAAATCGCCCCCACGGCCATGTGGTACAGCCCGGAAATCGACGCTTGGGCAATGAAAAGCGTCTGTTGCGACGCCTGCCCGATGGCGGTGAAGATGCCCGGCGTTTCGGTCTG
>Ga0105054_10012261_pt1 | contig 10522 bp, 3 predicted proteins | sample BON02_FD_78091 | JGI IMG/M metagenome (GOLD analysis project Ga0105054, IMG submission 78091) | Freshwater microbial communities from Lake Bonney liftoff mats and glacier meltwater in Antarctica - BON-02 (megahit assembly) | ecosystem: Environmental > Aquatic > Freshwater > Ice > Glacier... | reverse complement strand
GGGGGGGGGGGGGGGGGGTGTGGGGGGGGGGGGGGGGGGGGGGGGGGGGGGGGTGGGGGGGGGGGGGGGGGGGGGGGGGGGGGGGGAGCGGGGGCGGGGCGGCGAGGCGCAAACGACCAACGAGGAGCGAGCCGCGCTCTCTCAGCGGCGGCCGCCGCCTCCCCCTCCGCCTCTGCCGCCCGCCGCGCCGCCGCCGCCGCCGCCGCCGCCGCCGTCTCCGCCGCGGGGCAAGCCGCACATCTCGCACGCGCGCGCCGACGCGTTCGAGTTGCTGAGCGTGCAGTAGTCGCAGCGCCAGGGGCCGCCGCCGCCGCCGCTGCCGCCCGCCGCCGCCGCCTCGGCCGCCCGCGCCGACGCCGCCGCCTTGGCCGCCGCCTCGGCGCGCGCCGGCGCCGACGCCGAAGCGCCGCCGCCGCCGCCCGCCGGCCCGCCGCCGCGGCCGCCGCCGCCGCTGCCAGTGTCGGCTGCAGCCTCTTCTGCGCCCGCATACTCCTCGCCCATGCCGCCAAACCCGCGCTCCAACTGCCCGACCAGCTTCTCGAAGAACGAGCGCGTCACGTCCGTCAGGCCCACCAGCCGCCGCCGGAACTCGGCGAACGCCTCGGTCGGGATGCCGCCCCCCCCGCTGCCGCCGCCGCCGCCGTTGCCGCCGCCGCCCGCGCTGCCGTCGCCCGGCCCGCCGCCGCCGCCGCCCCCTCCCCCGGCCCCGCTGTTGCCGCCTCCCCCTCCTCCCCCGTACGCCCCCGCCGCCAGCGCCCCCTCCCGCAGCGCCGCCAGCCGCATCTCCACCACCTCGTGCAGCTGGTCCAGCGACCGCTCCGCGTCCCCCTGCAAGAACTCGAAAAACTGCCGCGAGCGCGACAGCTGGCCGTCGGCGTCCCACCGCGCGTCGCCCTCGCCCTCGAACGCGTAGTAGCCGTACGCGTACGTCCACTTCAGCACGCGCCGGCACTCGCCCACCTGCCGCCACGCGTCCGCCACGAACCGCAGCTGCGACGTGGGCGTGCGCGCCAGCTCCGACAGCTGCTCGAGCTGCTCGCCCGCCGCGCGCGCCGCGTCGCGCCGCGCGGCCAGCCTCGCGCGGTGGTGCGCGTCGAAGCGCTCGTAGTAGTGCATGTAGCGCGAGAGGGACGCGCGCGCGTCCTCGCGGCGCCGGGCGTCGGCGTCCAGCAGGCGCAGGGCGGCGGCGGCAGAAGAGGCCGAGGCGGAAGGAGCGCCAGCACCGCCGCCGCCGCTCGCGCCCGCGCCGACGCCGCCCGCGCCGCCGCCGCCGCCGCCGCCCTCTGCGGCGGCCCCCCTGCGCGCCGCCGCCGCCTCGAATCGGTTGCACGCGTAAAACCCGCCCGTGCGCTCGCCGTGCTCGGCCCACGCGCCGGAGCACAGCCAGCAGAACTCGTGGCGGCACTGGCTGCACGTCATGTGCATGCACCCCTGGTTCTTCTCGATGGGCCGGTGGCATTTCGGGCAAGGCTTGGTGTTGGCCAGGATCCAATTGAGGTTTTCGCTCTCGGCGCTGTTTTTGACGAGCCAGCCGCGGACGGTGCCGCAGGCCACGGGGCGGTGCGCCTCCTCGCCGCAGGCAAAGCAGAACGTGGCGCCGCACCCCTTTGCGGGCGGCTGCGGGCAGCAGAGGACGTCGAGGGGCGGGGGCTCGTTGGGTAGAGGGCCGGCGCCGCGCGGGGGGCGGGTGCCGAGCTCGGCGGCGGCGAGGAGGGCCACGCTCGTCGGGTCGAGAGGGGGAGGAGGGGGGGCCGCTGCGGGGGGCGCTGCGGGGGGCGCGGGGGCGCCGCCGCGGCCGCCGCGGCGGGGGGCTGCCGCGGCCGCGGCCGCCGCCGCCGCCGCCTCTGCTGCTGCCTCTGCTGCTGCTGCTGCCTGCGAGGCGCCTGCTCCTCCACGTCCTCCCGCCTGGCGCGCCGCCGCCGCCGCCGCCGCCGGCTTGGCGCCGCCGCGGCTGCCGCCGCCGCCGCCGCCGCTGCCGCCGCCGCCGCCGCCTCTGCCGCCGCCCCCGCCGCTGCTGGGCCCGCCGCCGCCGCCGCCAGACAGGGGCGGCGGCCGCATCGGCGCGGCCGTCGCCACCGACCCGAGCGCCACGAGCCGCTCCGCCGCGTTGTCGCACCCGGCCCCCGGGCACCACGCCATCGAGGGGCTGTCCTCCACGTACGAGCGCAGGCAGTACTCGTCGTACCGCGCGCGGTCCTCCTCCGACAACGCCGCCCGGAGCAGCGCGGACGGCGCGGCGGCGCCGCAGCCCGGCGTCGGGCAGCGGAGGTCGAGCGCGGCGGCGGGCCCCGCCTGCACGGCGGCCGCGGCGTAGCCCGCCCAGCACGCCTCGCAGAAGGGGTGGCCGCAGGCGGCGGCGCGGGTGGCGTGAACCGGGTGGTCGTCGAAGCAGATGGCGCACCGGACGACGGCGGCGCCTGCGGCGGCGGCCAAAGAGGGCGGCGCCCCCGTCGTCGTTGTCGTCGTCTCGCCGTTGCCGCCGCCGCCGTTGCCGCCGCCGTTGCCGCCGCCGCTGCCGCCCGCCGCCGCGTCGTCCGGCGGCAGGGCCAGGCCCACGCGCGCCCGCACCTCGTCGTTGCGCGCGAACCACGCGTCCTGCGCGCGGCCGCTGTCCCACCCGAACGCGCGCAGGACCCGCGCGGCGTCGCCGCCGTCGGGGGCCAGGCCCAGCACCGAGGCGAGGTCGGCGCAGGCGGCCTGGCGGCGGGCGGCGACCTCGGCGCGCGTGAGGATGCGGTAGAGGGGCTGTCGTGCGTGTTGTTTTGGTGGGGGTCGGGGGGTCGTCGTCGTTGTGTTTTTTGGGGGGGGGTGCGGTGTTTTTTTGAGCGCGGCCGCGAGAGCGCCGAGAGCGCGGGGCCGGCGCGCGCGTTTTTCGCCTGGTTTTGATCGACCCACCTTTTGGCGCTCGACGACGTCCGTGTCAAAGCCGTAGTCGTCGTCGTCGTCGTCCGACATGGCGTCCTCCTCGTCGCCGTAGCTGTAGTCCGACGCGGCCTCGCCGAGGCTCGACATCGCGAGAGAGAGAGGAGCGCTTGGCGCAAGTGGAGGAACGGCGGGCGCGTTTTACCACGGCGCGCGCGTTTTTCGTCGGCCAGTCTCTCTCTCTCTCCTTGTTTCGTCCCTTTTTTCGGCGCGCGCGCACGCGCGCGCGCCACGTGGAAGAGTGCGCGCGCAAGGCGCGGCGATCGCCTAGGCGGCGCGCCTCTATTGCTTCTGCGTGGCTCGGGTGGCGTGCGAGAGAGACGGTTTCGCTCTCAATCGATGATTGTTCCGTGACTTTGTCGTTCTGCTCTCGCTGCAGCGGGCTGACGCGATCGGCTGCGTTTTGGGTTGAGACGAGAGGGTTCGGTGTTGCGCGTGCGTCGTCGTGTGACTATGAGGAGGGGACGTGAGAGACAGCTGGGGAGGGAGAAGAGACGACGGAAAATTCTCCTTTCTGCCTGCAATGCACTGGAGTGAGGTGACGCGGCGCGAGCAGGGCGACGTCGCGATGCCACACTCACATGCATCTGCATCAGCATCGTTGCGGGCCCCTCGCTTCCCTAAATTGCGCGCTATCGGTCGCGCGCACGCTCCTTTCCGGCACTCGACTGGGGGTAGTCACCCTCCACTCTCTGTCTTCCGCGCGGCGCGCAAGAAAACGGGGCGCATGGCGCGCGATGACGGGACTCCGATGTACCACTCGCGCACGGCATGAGTCGTCCCATGACGGCCGCCGACCGCTGGCCGGGGACAGGCGTGCGCGGCGTCCTCTCGCCGGCGCCGCGCCTGCGTCCCGCCGCCGCGCTGCCGATCGCTGCCGCCGCGCGACCGGCGCGGACGCCGGCGCCGACGCCGACGCCGGGGGCGGCTCTTCGTCGCCCCCTAGCAGACGGCGGCCCGGGCCCCCGCCGCGCGCGCGCGGGGCTCGCGGGGGCGGCGGCGGCGACCACAACCCCCGAGGCAACGGCGGCCGCCGACCCCGACGCCCTCCCGTCGCCCCCGCCGACCGCCCCGCCGCGACCGCCGCCGCCGCCGCCGCCGCCGCCGCCGCCGCCGCCGCTGGCCGCCGTTCGCCGCCGCCTCGGATTCCAGGACCCCCTCGCCTTGCCCCCGCCCCGCGCCGAGGACGCCCGCGCCGGCCTGCGCGCGGCCGCCGCGCCCGTGCAGGCCGCGGCGGGCGCGCTGCTCCGGGCGCTGGTCTTTCCTCCGAGGACGGCGGCCGGCAAAGAGGAGGACGGCGGCAAAAGCGGCGGCGAAAGCGGCGGCGAACGCGGCGCGCTCCCCCGCCTGCAGCCCCCCGCCCCCGCCCCCCGCCCCCCGCCCTCTCGGCCCGCGCCGGCTCGCCTCCTGGTGGACGAGCTCCTGCGCGCCCTGGGCGACTACGAGGTGGCGCTCGCGGCGATCGAGCGGCCCGCGCGGCACCAGGCCGACTTTTACATCGCGACGGCCGCGCGGACCAAAAATAGCGGCGGCGGCGGCGGCGGCGGCGGCGGCGGCGGCGGCGGCGGCCAGGCGGCTGGCGCCGAGGAGCGCGCGCCCGCGCCCGGCAGCACGGCGGCCGTCCGTGGCGCGGCCGGCGCCGTGGCCGCGGCCGCGCGCTCAGAGTCCGTGCGCCGGGTGTACGGCTCGGCGCGCGTCCGACGGGCGCTGCTCGCGGCGGCCGAGTGGTGGACGGACCGGCAGGAGGAGCAGGAGCACGAGCGGGAGGAGGAGCAGGCGGGGGGGCCCACGGGCGGCGGCGGCGGCGGCGGTTGCAGCAGCAGCGGCGAGGGCGGCGGCAGTGTCGGCGCCGGCGGCCGCCCGCGGCCATTGTCCGCGCAAGAGTGGCTCCCGCGCCTGCGCAGGGCCAACGCCGCGCTCGACGCCAGGGCGGAGGCGCTGCTGCGGCAGGGCGCCACCGAGGCGCGCTTCTACAGGGAGCCAGGGGGCGACGAGGACGGGGGGGAGGAGGGGGAGGGGGAGGCGGAGGCAGGGGAGGACGAGGGGGAGGCAGGGGAGGAGCCACAGGGCGGAGACGGCGATTCCGCGGGGGCCGCCGCCGCCGCCCCTTCGCCTCTCCCCGCCTACCGCCTGGCCCCGCTCCCGCGCACGATGGTCCTGCGGCACCAGCTGCGCCTGTGCGCGGCGCGCGACCCGGCCGTCGGCGCCGTCGACGGCGCCATCGCCGCGGGCGAGCAGGCCGCCGCCGAGCGCCGCTGCGACGGCTGCGCGGCGGCGCTCGGGGCGATGGCGGCCGACGTGCCCGGCGCGCCGACGCCCGTGCTGGTCCTGCTCCGCGAGCAGGCCCGGTCGGTCGAGCGCGCCCTGCGCGACGCCGGCCTGCCCCCCTCGGAGGTGTGGGCGCTCCGCGAGCCCGCCGCCGCGCCGGCCGCCGCCGCCGCCGTGGGGGCCGGGGTCGCCGCCGGCGCCGGCGCGTCCGGGAGGCGGCAGCCGCCCGTCTTCCTGCTGCCCAACCGGGCGCTGGTTGAGCTCTGGGAGGCGGAGGAGGGGGAGGAGGAGGAGGAGGCGGGGGAGGAGTGGGAAGAACGCGAGGGCGAGGACGCGGACGAGGCAGCGGGGAGGGGAGCGCGCCGCCGCCAGGACACCCCCCCGGCGCCGCCGCCGCCGCCGCCGGGCGCCGCCGACTTCCGCGCCTGCCCCGGCGGCCGCCTCGCGCGCTTCGGCGCGCTCGTAGACCTGTCTCGCGCGGCGGCCGAGGCGCTGCTGCGCCGCACCGATGCGGCGGTCGCAGCAACGGGCGGCGCGGGGGCGGTTCCTGGCGACGACGATGACGGGGGCAGCGGCGGCCAACACGCGGACGAGGCGCTGCCGCAGCTGCGCGCGCAGGCGGCGTGGCTGCGAGAGGCGCTCGCCCCGGCCTGCGCGTTTGTGACGGCGCCGCCGTCGGCCGAGGCGGTGCTGGTGCCGCCGCCGCTGCCGCCGCGGCGACGCCCGCCGCGCCTCGAGCGGCCGCTCGGCGCGCCGGCCGCCCGCCGCTCGGCGACTGACGGCGGCGGCGACGGCGACCACGACGGCGACGACCCCCGCGCGCCGGACCCCTTCCCGCTTTGCGAGCCGGACCACCTGTGCGCCCTGCGCCTGACGCGCGACGGCGCGCTCCTGCTCGCGCAGCACCACGACGACGCCGGCGTCCGCCGCGCGGCGCGTGCCTCGGGCCTGCGCAAGCGCGTGCGCGCGCTGCTGTCGGTGGCGGCGGGGCCGCTGGCCGAGGCGCGCGCGGCGCTGGCGGCCGCGCGCGGCTTTGACGCCGCCGGGGCCGCCGGCGGCGGGCGGGGGGCTGAGGGCGAGGGCGAGGGCGGCGTTGGCGTTGGCGGCGCGCACGCGGCCGCCGCGCTCGACGCCGCGCTGCCGGACTCTGCCGCCGCGGCCGACGCCTTTCTGCTCGACCTCGCTCGCGGCGTCGCGCCCGTGGCGCGCGAGGCGCTGTCGGACATGGCGTGGCTGGCCGCGGGCCGGCGGCGGCGGCGCGCGTCCCCGCTCGCGCGCCCGCCGCCGCTGGCGCCGTGGGACCGCGACTGGGCGGCGGCGGCGGCGGCGGCCGAGGCCGCTTCTGGCGACGACGCGGGCGCGGGCGGGCGGCGGCGGCTCCTCGGCGGCGGCGGCGGGCGCGTCGCGTGGCAGCGCGACTTTGCCCCCTTTTTCGCGCTGCCGGCGCTCGTGGAGGAGGGCCTGCCGCGCCTCGTGGCGGGCGCCTTCCCGGACGTCCTGCGCCTCGAGCTCCTGCCGCCCGCCGCGACGTCCGCCGTCGCCGCCGGCGCTGCTTGCGGCGGCGACAGCGACGGCGACAGCGACGGCGACGGCGACGGCGACGGCGACGGCGACGGCGACGGCGACAGCGACGGCGGCGACGGCACGGGCGCGCCGCCCGGGAGCTGGCGCCGCCGCCGCGCCCTGGCCCTGCACTGGCGCCCACGCGCCGGCGGCCCCTGGCTGTTGGCCGGCCACATCCTCGTCGAGGTGACCCCGCCGGGCGGCTTCCCCTTCACCTCGCTGCTGCGCCTCGGCGGCGGCGGCGGCGGCGGCGGCGGCAGCGGCGCGAACGCCCGAGCGGAAGCGGCGAGGGGGATGGCGCCGCCCGACGACCCCTCCTCCTTGCTGCCGCTGGCCGTGATGCGCCTGCCTCTGGACGCGTACGATGACGACCCCGACGACCCCGTCGAGGGGCCGGGAGGCACCGCCGCCGCCCCCGCCGCACCCGCCACGACCGCGCTGCTGCGCGGGCCGTTTGGCCTGCGCGCGCTGACGCACGAGTCGGGGCACGCGCTGCAGCTGGTGCTGGCCGCGCGGCGCGCGACAACGGCGGGACGGGGGTGGGGGCGGGCGCGGGGCCACTGCCACCCGTCGCTCGGCGCGCACGCTGCGGGCCTCGACGCGCGCGAGCTGGCCGCCCACTTTGCCGAGCGGCTCGCGTGCTCGCCGCCGGCGCTGGCGCTGCTGTCGGGCGCGCCGGCCCGCCGGATGCGCGGGCGCGGCGGCGGCGGCGGCGGCGGCGGCGGCGGCGGAGGCGGCTCTCTGCCTTCGTCGTCCTCCTCCTCTTCGCCTTCAATGCCGCGCATGCTGCCGCGCGACGCCGTCGCGTGCGCGCGCTACGCGTGGGCGTCGGGCGCGATGCACTCAGCGCTCGACCTGCTCGCCGCGGCGGCCGGCGCGCGCGCTGACCTGGCGCTGGCGGCGGCCGCGGCCGCGGCCACTGCGGCGCCCGCGGCGCCCGCGGCAGCGCCCGGGGGTTCCGCTGCGCCCGGGCGGGCGCCGGCCTCACCGGCCAGGGAGGCGCGGCAGGCGGCCTACCTGTCGGCGTGGGCGGAGACCATGCGCCTGATGGGCCCGGGACAGGCGGGCGAGGAGGACCCGGAGGACGAGGACGGAGGAGGGGGGGGGCGCGGCGGCGGCGGCAGCGAGGACGAGGGCGGCGGCGGCGGCAAGGGCGGCGGCGGCGGCGGGTGGGCCGAGGCGTCTGCCGAGGCGCTTCGCGCGGCCGAGGCGTTGTCGGTTGTGGGCGGCGCGCGGTGGGCGTACGCGGTCGCCCGCGTGCAGGCGGCGGCCGCGTGGCGCCGGTGGCGCGCGCCCTGGGACGGCGGCGGCGCGCGCGAGGCGCGCGCGGCCGTGGCGCGCGTGCTGGCAGCCGAGACGGCGGGCGCGGCGCCCGCACCGGCGCTCCACCGCGCCGCGCTGCTGCTGGCGACGTCGGCCGAGGGCGCCGGCGCAGTGCCGCCGCGGCCGGCGCCGCCGCGGCCGGGCGCCTCCGCCGCCGCCGCCGCCTCCGGGGCCCGGCGCCGGCACCGCGCGCCGCCGCCGATCCGGCTCGAGCACGACGCCTACCAGGACATCGACCTGCTCGGCTGAGAGGCGCGATAGGTGTAAAAAAGGCGGGACAGTGTCAGTGGGAAGGAAAAAAAAAGCAACGCGCGGCGCAAAAAAACGACTCTCGCGATCGATCCGAGGGCGGCGGCGGGCGGCGGCGGCGGCGGCGGGCTGTCGGTCGGTTCGATCTCCGCTTCCGCCCCTCGCCCGATTCGAGGGTACGCCGAGGTCAATGGTCGGCCCGCGGCTCGCGAACCGCGCGAGAGACTCTCTGAGACCCCCTATTGAGACGCTGGCAACAATGGGCGGGCCCCCTTGACGCCGGCGGAAAAAAAAGGGGCGTCCTTTCTGCCGACGGTACGAAACGACGCGGGCCGCGCTGGCGTTGGTGTTCCGTCATCCGCGGGACGGGAGTTGTGTCTCCAACAAGCACGGGTATTTGGTTGGTCGGGATGGAGTGTTGCGATAGTGTGTACATGTTTACGCCGTCCGTCAAGGTCTGTCGGCGTTGTCGAGTCGGGCAGCGAGTTGTTTTGGGGAGCGGCGGTGGCCGCGGCGACGAAAGGCGGGACGGCAGAGCGTCCGCCCCCGGCGACGAGGGGACCACGCGCCTTGGGTTAACTCTTCACAAACGCGGGCGCTCACGCTCGCCCGCACGAGGGACTCCGTTTCTTTTACTGTTGTCGTTCAGCGTCGATTAGAACAAGGGGCTGGGTGGGTGGGGTGGGTCATGCGCGTTGCTTTTTTTAAAGGAGGGAAAGGCACAGAGAGCGGTCGGCGGGCGGGCAAAAGCGGGGGGGCGTTCCCTGGGGGGCGGACGAGCGGGCGTCCTCTACTGGTTGATTTTGCTCCAACAGTCGAACAGGTCGCGGGCGTTCCTGCCCCGCCAGCGCGTCGGCGAACGCCGGGTCGCTCAGGATTCCCGCCCAGTCGCCGTGGCCGTCGGCGCGCGCGGCCGGGTACATGGCCACGGCCTCGCGCAGCGTCGCCTCCTGGAAGGCCGTCCAGCGGCGGTGCACTTGCGAACTCCGCCTCCGCGCCGCCGCGCCGCCGCGCCGCCCCGCCGCCGTTTTCCACTGCCGCTGCCGCCACCACCACCGGCGCCGCCTCCCGCCGGTGCGCGCGGTCGCCGGCGCGCGTCAGGCTGAAGAGCAGCCACACCGAGCCGACCGACCAGACGCGCGTGAGGATCTTGCGGGCGGCCGCCTTGACGGCGGCCGAGCGCGCGGCCGCCACCTCCTCGTCGCCCACGCGCGCGTCGGCGTCGCGCGCAGCCTCCTCGGCCTGGTCGGCGGCGGCCTCGACCTCGGCGATCTCGACCGAGTTACACCCGATGAGCACGTGCCCGTCGCGTGCCCCGATCCGTCGTCGGCACAGACTTTCTCCCCCCCGAACGCCGTTGCCCGCCCCGCACCGCCTCTGCGCGCGCGCGCCCCCGTTATCGAGGGAGCGCGGCGCCGAGGATCTCGCGCTGATGTGTGCGCGCCGGCCAAAAGCCCGGGTCGCAACTCGATGCGGGTTGAAATGGCGCGCGGCCAATTGGTCATTTTGATCACCTCTTTGCCCCCTTTCCTCCCTCAAATCCAGACGTCTCTCGCCCAAACGTAGCATACGGGCGACTCCCACGCGAGCTTTTCGCCTTCCCCTTTCCGCCCTCGCACCCCTTCTTCGCCCTCGCACCCTGCTCCCCCCAAAAATCCCCCAATCGCCGCCCTCGGAGGGCCAGAAGCCGGACGCGGTGGTGGCGCGCCTCCCGCCACTTGCACGCCGCCGTGGAGCCGGATATGGTGGCGCGCCTCCCGCCACTCGCGATAATACGCTGAAACTGACCCAAAGAAGAGGGAGGAGGCCGCCGACCGCCGCCGATCGTCGTCGTCGCCGTCGCTCGCCGTTGACGCGCCCCTTCCCCCCCCAAACAACCCGCCCGCAGAATTCGCTTCCCGGGTCCGCGCACGATTTCCAAACCACTCCCTTTAGTCACAGCACACCATAACACGATCGTGCACGCACACGCACACACACACGCCCACGCACACTCAAACTCCCGACGGGCTCGCCCCCGCCTGCCTTTTCCTCCAAATTCAGCGGTCGAACTCTCGTCGCCGCGTCCCCCCCCCCCCCCCCCCCCCCCCCCCCCCCCCCCCCCTCCCTTTTCTTTCTTCTCCTCTCCCCCCCCCTCCCCCTCCCTCCTCCTCCTCCTTTCCCCCTCTCTCCCCCCCCCCCCTCCCCCTTCCCCCCT